>Ga0172381_10005004_pt1 | contig 13552 bp, 13 predicted proteins | sample Leawel6488metaG_FD_119754 | JGI IMG/M metagenome (GOLD analysis project Ga0172381, IMG submission 119754) | Leachate microbial communities from a municipal landfill in Southern Ontario, Canada - Leachate well 64-88 metaG | ecosystem: Engineered > Solid waste > Landfill > Unclassified | place... | reverse complement strand
TTTGAAACAAAATCAATAACCTCTTCAGGTTTTGTATAGGTTGATTTGGCCGCAGAAACTTCATCTTCAATGCCAGCTAAAACACCAAGCTCACCTTCAACCGTGACATCAAATTGATGCGCGTACTCAACCACCTGCTTTGTTAATTCCACATTCTTATCGTAGGGATGATGTGAGCCATCGATCATAACAGAAGAAAACCCTGATTCAATACAAGATTTGCAAAGCTCAAAGGTGTCGCCGTGATCTAGATGAAGTGCAATTGGAATTTCTTTCAACCCCTTGGCCTTGGCATGGGTTCTCATCATTTCAACAGCCCCTTGACCCATGAATTGCAAGAGTGTTTGATCCGCGTATTTACGCGCACCGCTTGAAACTTGCAAAATCACTGGTGATTGCGTTTCAAGACAAGCCGTAATAATGGCCTGGATCTGCTCCATGTTATTAAAATTATAGGCAGGAACAGCATAGCCGCCCTTCATAGCCTTCTTAAACATTTCATTCGTATTGACAAGCCCTAATTTTTTATATGAGACAGCCATCTTCTTTTCCTTTCTTTGGATGGATTAAAAACCGATTAGATAATTTAGTATACCTAACAAGAAAAAAAAGTCAACCCGTTAGAAATAAAATTTTAAAGATATCTAGCAGTTGCCTTTGGCAACCTATTTCTAGCGAAGTAACGCTTTTCTAGAAAGATCTTTTTACTCTAAAGTATCAAGCAGGTAATCTTCCTTTATATTTTGCAGGCTCTTTAAAATATTAATTTTCACGCTTGAATTCTCTTTTTGCAACTTTGAAAGAATTTTCTTTATGGTCGCACGTTGCGAGCTTTTGCTGTGTGGACACTCATAACGACAAAGATTTTTAAATTTTTGAGCTTTAGCAAATGCAATGATCACTTCTTCCTTTTCATACGCTAACGGCCGAATAATTGAAAGTTTTCCGTTAAACATGCTCTGCGTAGGCCTCATAGCACTAATTTCTCCACGAAAAAAAAGATTGAGCAAAATGGTCTCCGCAATATCATCCAGATGATGGCCAAAGGCTATCTTGTTGTACCCCATCGTCCGTGCAAGGCGAAACAACGCCTTCCTACGATTCCATGAGCACCAAAAACAATCAATATCCTCAAGATCTTTACCCTTTAAAAAATCGATCTTTTCAATACGATAATCAACGCCGAGTTCTTTAAAATGTTTCTCGAGCTTTGCCAAAGGAAAACCTGGAATTCCTAAATCAACATGAATCACCGTTAATTTAATCTTAATGGGAATAAATTTCTGGCGATACAAAAGCACATGCAAAAGCGTAAGGCTATCCTTTCCTCCTGAGACAGCCACCAACACGCGATCGCCATCCTGAAGCATGGAATAATCACCCATAGCCTTGCCGGCTCGCTTAGAGATAGCTACAAGATCTTTGTTAGTGCGCATAGAACCCTCTTGTTAATGATTTCTTAAGATACCTTCTGTTTCTTCAAGTTGCAAGAGGTTTTGATAATTTAAAATAATTGTCGAGTATTGACTACGCCTCATTTCTTGTTAAAATGCTTCTTGGTAACTACTATGACAAAAAAAATATTCCTTATTGTGGCTTGTGTTATCCTCTGTTTATCCTCAACAGCCTTTTGTGCAACGTTACCGGGCTTGAGCAATCCTCCTGTCGTGGAAAAAAAATTTGAAAACGGCCTTACCTGCCTTGTGGAAGAACACCCTCAAAGTGGACTTGCCGCGCTAAACATTATTTTTAAATCTGGTAGTGCCAATGAAGATGAATATTTAGGATACGGGATCTCTCACTTGATTGAGCACCTCATGATCCGATCCTCTCAAAAATATCCCATTGAGGGCGAAACTCAAAAGATTCTCAAAACCCTTGGAGCAACCTTCAACGCCTCAACTTCTGCGGATACCGTTTCAATTTACCTAACCGTTCCAAAAACCAATGTTAATCAAGCCATTGAACTCATTCTCGAAATGGCCTTTTTCCCTAATTTTTCAGATGAAGCTGTTCACAAGGAAAAAGAAGTCGTCCACAAAGAAATTATTCTCTACCAAGACAATCCCGATGCAAGGGTAAGCGAACTTTTATGGAAAACAGCTTTTCATATTCACCCCTATCAACATCCAATCATCGGATACCCTCTTCTTTTTCTTACGATCACGCCTGAAGACGTCCGACGCTCCTACAGTAGCCGATTTAGCCCAAGCTCCGCTGTTCTCTCCGTCGTCGGGGATGTTAGCGCAAATGATGTATTTGAAATTGTTAAGAAGAATTTAACAAATGTACGCCTTCCGAATTACCGGCAACCTGTTGTCCTTGCAGAACCACCACAGACAATGCCCCGTTCTTCAAAAGAAATATTTGACACAAATCTTAGCCGTATGGCCATCGGCTTTCCCGTGCCTGGTATTCTAGGCGCAGATATTGCGACACTTGACCTGATCGCCATTATACTCGGTCAAGGCAACTCCTCGCGCCTCAACAAAAAACTTATTCAAGACTTAGAACTCATTCAATCTATTGACGTGTCTAACGATACCTTAGCCGATGCAGGCTTATTCACAATAACCAGTGTTTTAAAGCCTGAATTAACTGCGAAGGTCACGAATATCATTATGGACGAAATCAATTTGCTTCAAAACAAGCAAATCTCTTCTTTAGAACTAACGCGTGCCCAAAAATTGCTCCTATTTCGCTATCTATCCTCACGCTCATCTTTAGATGCCATTGCCGGATCGCTCAGTCTGGAAAAACTTCTCACCGGTGATGCAAAATTTTCACAGAAATATCTTGAGGCTATTAAGCGCGTCACAGCTCAACAAATCCAAGACATTGCAAAGAAATACTTTAAGCCGAAAAAAGCCACTTTCTCTGAACTAATTCCAAAATCTTACACGCAAGAAAACAAAAAACAGCCTGAGGCATCTTTTGCCCAAAGCTTACCGTTTAAAACAAAAACATTAGATAATGGCATAAAAATCATTGCCATACAAAACACCCTTGTCCCAACAGCCTCCATCACGATTGCCTTCAAGGGAGGGCTCTTAGCAGAAACAGAAAGCAACAACGGCATATCAAAAATATGCGTTCAAACACTACTACGCTCCGGCAAAACTCCTGGGGCGCTAACATCCTCTTTCGAAAATCGTGGTGCAACGATCAGCTCTTCGTTTGACAACAACAGCTTTGGACTACAAGCCAACATCCTAAAAGAAGATTTTCCCTTTGCGCTTAAAGCAATGGCGGAAACTCTAAAAAATCCTGCTTTCCCCGCTGAAGAATTAACAAAGATTAAAGATCTCTGTCTTCTCGATATTCAAACGGACAATGACAATATGTTTCGCCATGGCTTTTTAGATCTTAAAAAAGCTCTCTACAAAGACCATCCTTACGCTAGACGCGCCAACGGAACAAAAAAAAGCATTTCCTCGATAACCCGAAAAGATGTTATGGATTTTTATAAACACTTTGGAACCTCTGCCAACATGGTGATTTCCTTCTCTGGCGATATTAATCCTGAAGAAGCAATGAAAGAAATTGAAAATGCCTTTTCCTCTTTTCCGCGATCACCAATAATAGGTCTCCTGACACCCCAAGGAATCAAGCCCATCAGCGCTCAAGAGGATCTCACTATCGATCTTGACCGTCAAGGAGCAGCTATTTTCTTTGGCTTTAACGGCATCCGGCTAAGCGATGACGACACCTTTTCCTTTGATGTCCTTGCCTCGATCATGTCTGGTCAAAATGGACGACTTCTCTATTCCATTCGCAATAAAGATAATTTGACCTACGTCCAAAACTTTTTTTCTTCTCCCAGTTACGACAATGGTTTTTTTGGTCTTTATGCCGGAACCTCCCCTGAAAAACAAGATCTCGTTATCAAAGGCATTGAAGAACAGCTCACGCTTTTAATTCAAAACAGCGTTACGGACAAAGAAATCTCTGATGCCAAAATAGAACTCCTTACGAAGTACTTGATCCGCAAGCAACAAAATAATTTTCTTGCCTCGCAAGCTGCCGCATATCTTCTCTATGACCTTGACCTCGCAAAACTCTTTGACTACGACAAATATATCTTAAATATCACTAAAAATAACATCAAAAAAATTATCGATCAGTACATCAAGGATAAACCTTTTATCAAACTCTTGCTGACTTCTGTAATTCCACCAGAATAATAGATCACATTGAAATTCAAGGTTCCTTCACATATACTTTAGGTAGGAAGGTTATGAACATGAAAAGCTTTAGACTGCAAAACCTTCTCAAAATGAAAACCTCCTCCAAAGGCCTAAGCCTTCTTGAACTACTCATCGCTTTCGGTATTTTAGCCTTTGCCCTTTGCGCCATACTCTTCGTCTATACGCTGTGCTCTGTTCTTATCACCACTTCTAGAAATATCAATATTGCAACCAACGCCTCACTAGGCCTCATGGAGGAAATACGAACGAGCAGCTTTTCTAACATAACAACCGACTATAATAATCTTACATTTACGCTAAATGATATCCCTTCAAGCAAGGGCATTGTCTATGTTGACGATTCCAATCCTGAGCTTCTTCTTGTAACGATCAGTGTTTGCTGGCTTCAAGGCCAGAGAGTTATTGGTGAAGATAAAAATTTAGACGGAGTACTTTCTCTGGGGGAGGATATCAATCATAACGATATCATTGATTCAACCGTACAATTGGTAACGAGAATTGCGAATAAATAAAATAATAAAAAGCTTTACCCCGTTAGAGAAGGCTACTGATTTTAGCCTTGTCAAAAAGAATTCATTTTCTAACGGAGTTAATCTACAGCTATCAACAATTAAAAAGGACGCTGGTGTCATATTCCCATTAACGCAAACCGCTAAAAAACGTAACTCTCTAACGGGGTTTACGCTGGTCGAAATTCTTATCGCTGTAAGCATCCTTACGGCGTTAATTCTTGCTGCGTTTCAGCTCATGGACGTTGGCCGGAGCTCTTGGTTTACCAATAATATATCCGTAGAATTACGTCAGGATATCATTAAAGCATTTGCGAGCATGGAAAAGGAATTAAAAGAAACCAGGCCTTCTTTGGTAAGTTTAGGCGCTGGAGACACGAGTACGATCTTAACCTTTAAAATACCGCAAGATATTGACGGCAATGGTACGATTTTAAATTCTTCTGGGATCATAGAGTGGTCAGACAATATTCTCTATGCGCGTAATAGTTCCGGCCAGATCATAAGGACCACGCCAACCGCGACGACGATCTTGGCCAACAACGTTACAGCCCTGCAATTTACACGTCCAGTCTCTCCGCTTAATCTTTTACAAATCGACATGACTGTACAAAAAACCTCGGCGTCAGGCCAACAGCTACAAGACACAGGACAGATCATCATTAAGATGAGGAACTAACAATGAATTATTTTCATAAAAAACTTAAAAATCGTAGCGGTGTAGCGCTGATCGCGACATTCTTTGTCATTACCATTTTACTCATCTTTATAGCAATGTTCACTTCGATGAGTATCAACAATAAAATTGCATCAGATATGTTCAAAAGAAGGACCAAGGCCTTCTATCTGGCTGAGGCAGGACTTGATCACGCCATTAATTGGCTAAGGGCTCAGCCTTCTGCGCCCATAGGCAACAAAACGAATCCTTGGGGAGAAATACAAAATATTGGCGGAGGCGCTTACAGCGTTGTTATTACCGACCTCGGGATCATCGGCGGCACCGGAAGCACGGTGAGAAGATACCGCGTCACATCTACAGGACAAATTCAAAATATAAACCGAGTTTTGTCCAGCTACATGCAAGTCGATAACTATGCGCGTTATCTTTGGTTTACCGATAGAGAAACTTTTAATAATATACCAGTATGGTTTGGAAATAACGACGTCTTGAACGGCCCGACAGCCACCAACGGACATTTCAATATATACAAAAATCCAGTCTTTGGAGGAGAGGCAAGCTCAGCCGATAATTATCTAAAGTTTTACAACAATGGGAACAATGTCAATTTATCACAGACAACAAACCCTCCTTATGACCTGCCTGACTTTCAACAAGGGATGACCTTTGGCGCAGAACCCGGCATCATGCCCAATCTGGCCTTGGGCTTACGAGCTGCTGCTTCAAGCGGAGGACTTTCTTTAAAAGGCAACACAACTGTAACGCTTCAAGATAATGGTACGATGAAAGTTACTAATGCAAATAAAAACTGGACGAACCATACCATGGCATTGCCTGCCAATGGCGCACTCTTTGTAAAAGACGGAACTCTGACGATCTCCGGGACGCTCGATGGCCGCTTAACTGTAGGAGCAAGCAACGATGTGATTATTCCAAACAATATTGCCTACAAGGATGATCCTCGCGTAAACCCAAACTCAAATGATATCTTTGGCCTTATTTCAGAAAAAGATGTCGTGATCAAACAAAATGCTCCTTACAACTTAAAAGTCGATGGTTGCATTATGGCCATGGACACCTCGTTCATGTTAGAAAATTGGCAAACAGTAGATGCCAAAGGAACCCTGACTATTTACGGAGGTATTATCCAAGACGAACGAGGGCCTGTAGGGACTTTCAGCGGCACAACGGGTGAAAAGCTGAGCGGCTATTCTAAAGACTATGCACATGATCCCAGGCTCGTTGGCGCTCCACCGCCTTACATGCCTAGCACGGGAGATTATGTTATTTTATCCTGGGAGGAAAATTGATCATGGAACGAAAGAAAATAAACATATTGCCTGCCAGCATTGTGACCCTGGTCGTTCTTCTCATAATAATTCATTTATGGATTAGTAAAGATCATTCAAAAATTCAATCATCCGTAAATGAAATAAAAGATCAAAAAACAAATGTTGTTTTAACGAGCACATTCCTAGAAAAAATACCACGGCCTTCAGACTCCTCTGTTGCAAGATCCGCTATCACGGTCACGAAACCTTTACCAAAAGAAAAACCAGTAAAAATTGTAGAAAACGAAATTCTCAAAACGCAAGGGTCAAAAAGGACACCTCCTCCATCCGCTCATCAGGCTGTTGCTTCGGGCAGCAATACCATCAGCGAGGAATCAATATCCGGCATCACTAAAGATAGCAAGCGTCCATCTCCGGAAAAAATCAAAGAGATGAACGAGCGCGGTATTATTATATGGTGATTTACTCTGACAACCGATCGTACAACGTAAAAATGAATCCTGTTGACACCCAAGAAATATTTACCGATAATCATATTAAATTAATGAATCTTATGCGCATTCCCGATCAACGATTATCAAAAAAAGGCATGAGCTTGGTCGAGCTCATGTTCGCCGCAGGAATTCTTGCCTTTGCCCTTTGTGGCATTGTGTCGCTTTTTGTTAACTGTAGTAAGCTTAATGAAGCTAATCGCAATTTAAGTATCGCGGCTAGTCACACTCAGTTTATTATGGAAACCATTAAATATACTCCCTTTGCTAACATCAAAACAAATATTGACGACGAAGTATGGGATTGGACAACGGCGCAAATAAACGCAAACGGGCTTATTGCCCTGCACAACGAAGCCATTGAAACGAGCGCCATAGGAACAAGGCCATTGCAGGTCACAGTCACGTCCACATGGCAAGATCGAACAGGACGAAATAGAACCTTTTTCATAACAACTCTTTTCCAATGAAACGATTTATTCTTCCCATAAAATCCTTTACCTTAGTTGAGCTCATGGTCACGTTTTTATTGCTTACTATTATTATCATGGCCATTTATACTGTTTTAAACTTAGCCACTGCCTTTTACCCTGTTGATATGGGGCTTTTAGATCTTCAGCAGCAGTCACGTCAAGCCATGGAATGGCTCACCAGAGAAGCAAGACAAAGTTCATCAAAAGCTGGCAGTATCACCATTACGACTATTTCTAGCAATATTGATTCCATCACATTCACAACACCGACAAAAGCAAGTGTTTATTATTATTTAAATAACGATCGCCTCATGCGAGAATACCCTTCAGGAACAATACGCATCATTGCCCAAAATATTACACGGTTAAAATTTACACGGACAAATGATGTGCCTAACAATTCATCGATCTTAACCATTGAGGTTGGTGCTGCAAAAACGATTCTCAGCAAACCGCTATCTATTCAAATCAATGAAAAAGTGAGGATACGAAATGCGAATTAACAATAAACGAGGCGCGGCCCTGATCATTGTCTACATGGCCTTAACCATGCTCATCATTCTTGCAAGTGGTTTTTTGTTACGTAGCACCAACGAAGCTCGAACCGCTGTTGGATATTCACAATCTTCACGCAGCTTCTGGCTCGCGGAGGCCGGTGTCCAGCAAGCCCTTTGGGAATTAAACGCAAACAGCTGTGCCGGATGCACAGCTTGCGGATCAAACAAGTGTATCGCAAACACCATTACCTCTGCTGGCGACTATGACGTTGTCATCAATACCGCTAACAAAACAATCGTGTCCATTGGCTCTTGCCCATCCCGAACAGCTCCTAATAAGAAAACAAGGACCATCTTTACAAATCTTAATAACAGCGGGTCATTGTTTACCCATGCGATCTTTTCTAAGGGAGCTATTTCAATGTCCAACAGCGCCCTTGTCGATAGCTATAATTCCTCAACTGATCCAAACTATACTACCCATCTCCAGAACGGTGGCGTTGGGACAAATGCCTCTGGCTCAGGGGCAGTCACCATTGATGCTATTATTATGAGTAACTCAACAAAAATTTATGGCAATGTCAGCACAGGACCCAACGGCGAGATTGAATTATACAATAGCGCACAAGTCATTCTCGATGGGACAGTCTACGCGCGAGCTAAAGAAGCGGAACTCAACAACATTAGCAACCATTCCAACAACAGAGAAATCCCGTCCGTTGTTATCCCATCAAGTTTATCAGATCTTCCAGCAAGTAGCGCCATTAACCTCTGGGGCAATGACCCGAGCAGTCCAAGCTGCTACAAAACAATATCTGCTGGTAGCTATAAAATCCCTTCTATTGGCTTAAGCAATTCCTCAAAGCTAACGATTGACGGTGATGTAACACTTTATGTCACAGGCAGTACAAATCTTAGCAATAGCTCCCTGATCGATATACCCCCAGGATCAAGCCTGACGATCTATACTAATGGCGTCTTAAGCTTATCCAATAGCACAAGCATTAATAACCAGTCTAAAATTCCAGCTAAATTCTTGCTTTACAGCACATACACTGGCTCAGGAGCGATCCAAATGTCGAACAGCACGAACCTTTACGGAGGGGTTTACGCCCCTGACAGCGCCATCACATTGAGTAACAGCGCTGAAACTTTTGGCGCCTATGTAACAAAAACCATGAATCTCTCAAACTCAACAAAGATCCACTATGATGAGGCCCTTGGAGGTTTTGGAGGATCATCTGGATCAGAGTACACGGTAACGACCTGGCAGGAATTATAAAGAATTTTCAAGAACAAAAAGCCCCTTTTGCAGAAAACTGCAAAAGGGGCTTTTGCTCAACACTCTTTATTTCTTTTCTTAGCTTAACTATACTTTAGGATAAATAACGATCTTATCCCCTGTTATTTTTGCATTCGGAATAATCACCTTTTTCCGGTCATCAGTTACCATGATCGTATTAAAGATCTGGATCTCTTCTACGCTTCCCAAAATGCCTGAGGTCTCAATACGATCACCAACCTGAAAGGGTTGAAAAATAATCATCATGACCCCGGCTGCAAAATTAGCAAGTGTCCCCTGTAAAGCCAAACCTACGGCTAACCCTGCCGCACCAATAACCGCAATAAATGAATTAGTCTCAACGCCGAGCTTATTTAAAGCCGCAATGACAACAAAGGCCAAAATTGTATAATAAACCATATTTTTAACAAAAACTGCAATGGTTTTATTGATCTTTGACTTTGCCGTCATTTGATCAGTTAATTTTGAAACAAGTTGCGCAACCCACTTTCCGATAATGAAGATCGCAACGGCAGCAATAAGGCGCAAACCATACTCAAGGACATACGGTTGAATCTTATCAAATGTTTCTTTCATAATTTTTATCCTTTCATGTAAAAATGGTTAAATGCTAACACCCTTAAACCTAAAGAATATTCTTAGCGTCCATCATAACGCCAATGCCAAGGCTCATAAGCAATACCGGTTAAAGACCCCTTGGGATATGATAAAACAAATCCAAAATCTTTGGCGTGCTCCTGAAGCCAAGCAAATTCATCCAAAGCCTCAAATTCTTTTGCATCCTCTTGTCCGTCAATACCCTGCGCATTAATAAAATCTAACGCCTGATGCTTAACAGATCCATGCTCGCTAAAACCAGGCAAAGCAACAAACTGGGCTGTTTCTTTTATAGAATAGTGATGTTTTTTAAGATAAAAAATAAAAAGATAAAGTTGATACGCGCTTGAACGGTAGGCTGACTCAACAAAAAGACGCTTGCCAATATCTTTCTCCATGGCGTCCATCATCAGCGTAAAATTTTTAAAAACTTCTGGTGGCAAAAACTGAACAGGAAGCTCCCGAGTATCTGTCTTAAACTTTTCCCTATCACGAGGCAAAACTTTTACCTTCTGACCAACGATCTTTACAAGCTTTTCTTTGCCGCTCGCCATGCCGCGATAAGGAATTTTAATACCTAATTTCTTTGAATTCAGATGTAAAAATTGTTGTAAGAAACGCCGTTCACTTTTTGTCAAGGAACGATAAAGATCATCAAACGTTAATGTCACCAAGGCATGCGCCCTGTCTTTTTCTAAAATGACAGGATCGATCTTTTTCAAAACCGCCTGAACGCTAATGACGTCTTCTTTAGACAACTGGTCACAATTTAATGCTGCCTGAGCATAAGACGCAGCCAAAAATAAAAAAAGAGCTAAAACAAAAACTACAAAAAAATTTGAGTGAGATCGCCCTAGGCTTCTTTTCATAATAAGATCTCCAGAAATTAACACCTAAAAAATGGTGTATTTTATCTTAACTAAAATTTTCACGCAAGAGTAATCGTCATTCCATGAGTTTAATGCTATATTTATACTTTTACATTACAAGGAAAGCCGATATAATATCATTATGAGTAGCGTCCTTTCCTTGCACTATAATAAAATTCGTCGGGTTCTCGTCATTGTTCTTGCCCTAAACTGGGCTGTTGCTGCAGCAAAAATTATTTACGGGCTGATCACCCACTGCGCCAGCATGACGGCGGATGGATTTCACTCGCTTGCCGATGGCACATCAAATATCATTGGCCTTGTGGGCATCATGTTTTGCGCCCAACCTATCGATAAAGACCACCCTTATGGACATAAAAAATATGAAACCCTTTTTGCCTTAGGCATTGCTGCGCTTCTTGCGTTTGTTTCTGTCAACCTCTTTAAACAAGGCATTCATGGGCTTTTTCACCCTGAGACTCCATCGGTTGATCTCATAAGCTTTATCGTCATGATCATCACTATGGGTGTCAATGTGCTGGTGATGACCTATGAAATCAAACAAGGCAATAAACTTCAAAGTGATATCCTGACAGTTGATGCCATGCACACACGCGCTGATCTTTTGACCTCAGCCTCGGTTATTGTTTCGCTGATCGCTATTAAGCTTGGCTTTCCTGTTGTTGACCCAATTGTCACAGTCCTCATTGCAGGATTTATCGCCTATGGAGCTTTTGAAATCATAAAAACAGAATCTGCGATTCTCTGCGATGCAACAGCAATTCGAGATCCGAAACAAATTGAAAAAATTGTACTCAAAGTTGACGGAGTTAAAGGATGTCACAAAATTCGTAGCCGTGGCCGATTAGATGATATTCACATCGACCTTCATATCCAGCTAGACCCTGCCACCCGCATGGACAAAGCGCATGACATCAGCTATGACATTGAAGATGCGATTAGAAAAGATATTCCATCGGTCTCTGATGTTCTTGTGCATCTGGAACCCATGGAAAAAAGAAAGCGCAATAAGTCTTAAACAATTCTTCTAAAAACCTGAAGTTGGTACCTGCTGTCTATCTTTTCTTTTTTGTATCATCAAAAAGAATACGCCCAAGCTCAGGGCTCTCAAGCAAACTCCCATAATGAAAAACAACACAACTTCCACCATTAGCGCTCTGGGCGATCAAAAACTGCTGAGCAAAAATATCAGGGGTTTTCAAGAGCTTGTACGCCCCAACGGCAATATGAACTTTCTTAAAATCATCAACTTTTTCTTTAGCCTCGGCAATATATTTCTGAAATTCTAAAACACTTTCTGGATAATTCATGAGCGTTACAAAATCAACAATGCCACGATTGACCCATGATGGCCAATCTTGAAAAGACTCCTCATAAGCACGAATATACGAAACACAGCCTGTCGCCGCTACCTCCATCTTAGGACGAATACTTCGCGCCCTTTTCACAAGCACTTCAAGCAATCCTGTTACTTGATCGCGTTTCCACTTTCTCCATAGGGGAATATTTTCTCCAGCGGTGTCAGAGCCAGTTGCTTTTTTAAAGCGCGCGATATTCGTTGCCGTATAACCATATGATGGATGAACGTCTGGATAACGAATATAATCAAAAAGAATTCCGTCTAAGGTAGGATATCTACCGACAATTTCCTTAACAAGAGCCAGAAGATCCTCGCGGACACGCATATCGCCAGGCTCAAGAAAATACTGGTTATCAATTTTATAATCTTCTAGTATTTTCTTTTCCTTAAGATTTCGTGTCAAAACATCAAATCCATATTTCTTTAGGATAGGAGCATTTTTATTTTTACTAAGACTTAAAACATTAAGCCAGGCAAACACCCTGATACCTTTTTTATGACTTTCTTTAATAAGAAACTCAAAAGGATCTTGGCCAACACTCTTTAAGCATGCTTCATAAGGCGACTGATCAGCGACTGCAGAAGGAAACCAAGACTGATTCGCGCGATAAATCTGCATGAAAAAAGTCTGTACGTTTGCATTCTGCGCAAAACCAATAAGTTTTAGGATCTCTTCCCTACTGGATAAAACTTGCGGATCTTGAAGCGTTGTAATTAATAAAGAGGCTTGAGAAGGTTGTTGCGCCCCAACCCAGGCTGGAAGAAAAAAAAGATCAAATAAGAAAATAAATAATATTTTTATTTTTATCGTTCGCATCATCATGATTTATAATTACAGAATAAAAGAATAAGAAATGCTATGTTGCTATTTTATCACAAAAAAAGAAAAGAAAACTCAACGATAGCGTATTATTCTTTGATCTGCCCCATCAAGGTAATTTCTTCCCTATCGTGATACAGCTGTCTTACGGATAAAGATAGACAAAAAGATAAAAGCCCTTCTTGCGGATCTCTGATCTCTCTTAACAAAGCAATAGGATCCATTCGCCCAACCTTTAGATTAACAATAAAATACCGACACCACCCCTTGCCTAGCCATTGACGTAAAAGATCTAAAATGATCTCAGGGTTATCAATGATATCACACAAAAGCCAATCAACCGGCTTGCCTTCATGCTTATAAATAAACGCATCAGCCGTCATGTGGCACATATTAGGGTGTGATTTAACAGGCTCTTTAAGCGGTCCATTGT
>Ga0172381_10005003_pt1 | contig 13555 bp, 10 predicted proteins | sample Leawel6488metaG_FD_119754 | JGI IMG/M metagenome (GOLD analysis project Ga0172381, IMG submission 119754) | Leachate microbial communities from a municipal landfill in Southern Ontario, Canada - Leachate well 64-88 metaG | ecosystem: Engineered > Solid waste > Landfill > Unclassified | place... | reverse complement strand
TGGATTATGCAGATTGATATAATCCGTGTTCTGTTTTTAAGGTTTTCAAATTTAATTATACGACAATTTATAGATTCTATTGCTTAATATTTTAATTTCGGAAGCATTTTACGGATAAGTATTTCAGATATTAATTCAATACTACAAAGACATCATGAAAGTTAAAATAATTTATTCAGTAATTCTATTTACCATTATTGCTGGTTGTTCAAGACACATAATAATAACACCACTTGTGGGATATCATCAAATAGAATCAAGAGCTCATATAAACTCATTCAAGCAGATTGATTTTTCAAAAGCAAAGGACATAGGACTGATTGTTAACAATGATTTTAAGCTTTCACTTGCAGATTCTGTTATGCAATGCGAAGATTCATCATTAACCAATTATCAGGTTTTTAAATTTACCACAGATTTCTCAAGACAATACCGAATAAATGTAATCGCTTATGCTTTTGGGAAAATGGAACAAGCTTATGTTTTTATACCACAAATAAAAGTTTTTGATGGAAAATTACGTCCAGTAGAAATTAAAAGAGATTCAAGCGTAACGGTAAACGAATATTATGATAAGTCACTTCATAGATTAGCTTGGGTATTTAAGCAATCCATGCCAAATGATTATTATTTAGTCGTTTATTCTGATAACAACAATTTAGGACGCCTACTTGACTCTTATGATTGTGATTTTTCTACGGGATATGCACATTATCATTATCATGTTCTTATCAACAGTACTTTGTTTGGAGAATTCAGAATCAGGATTGAAAATCTTTGATGAAAAGAAAAAATGTGAATGACGCGGATCAGACAGATTATAACGTAAAATGGAACGCAGATGACGCGGATTAAACGGATTGTAACGGATTTTTTTGATTTGGTGTTCTCAGCGGTTTGATTAGGTAACGACAAACCGGATTCTCTTTTTTTACCGCAGAGGAACGCGAAGAGGGCGCGGAGGGCCGCAGAGAGAAAAATGTGTTTGGATACTTTGGATATTAAAATTTAATACATTTGGGGCATTGAAAAATAAAAATTAATTGCAAAATAACCGCCATAATAGTAGTTATATACTCGTTGTACGACATTTGACAAAATAACTCACCAATGAATTAAATTTTCGGAATTAAATATAACAAAATCACTTAAGCAGTTGTCTGTATAACTAAAAACCAATGAAAAAAATCATCACTTTATTTATTGAAGTATTCATCTTTAAATCCCTTACGGCACAAACTATTTCGGGAGCGGTAATTGACAGCATAACAAATGAACCACTTCATTACGTAAATGTAATAATGCTGCGAATGCCCGATTTACTATATATTAGTGGAACTACAACGGACGAAAAGGGAAATTTCTCACTGCAAAAGCCGCAACAAAACAATTGCCTTTTAAAATTTAGTTTTATAGGCTATCGTACCCAAACGCTTAATATTAAAGATATTCAGGACGGAACCATCAGGCTGAAACCAGAAGAAACGGCATTGAAGGGCATTGTCATAACAGCTAAAAAACCGCTTTTCAAAATGGAAAATGGAGGTATTTCCACCAACATCCAAAACAGCCGTTTAAAAGACCTTGGAAACGCTACCAATGTTTTGGGACAATTACCAATGATTAGGGAAAACAACGGAAATTTTGAGGTTTTCGGGAAAGGAGCTCCGCTTATTTACGTCAACAACAGACTGCTCCGTGACATGTCCGAACTGGAAAGGATTAATTCCAGCACGATAAAAAAAGTTACGATAAGTACCAATCCCGGACCTGAATATGATGCTTCGGTAAAATCGGTCATTAGAATAGAGACCACGAAACAGATTGGCGATGGTCTGGGAGGAACTTTATTTGCTTCCGCATTAAAGGATAAATATTTTTCTCCTACAGGATATGCAAATCTGAATTACTGCCGAAAGAAAATGGATGTTTTTGCAATGGTGAATATCTCGCAAAGAAAAAGAACTCAACAAATAGACTGGCAACAAAATATTTATAATGGCAATCAACCTTTCACCGTGATTGAAGACGATGACAGGTACATCCACAACCGTTTTTTTACGACAAACACAGGTATTAACTATTCTTTCAACGATAACAATTCGGCTGGCATCAAATACGAATATACCGGAACACCAAGAAACAAAACCATTGACAAAACGTCTTTGTCTGCAATAAACAATATTGAAGACAAAACTATGCAAACCTTTCAGAAAAACACCGAAAAAAATTCACGCCATTATACCAATGCCTATTATTATGGAAAATTATCACCTTGGTTAAGTGTCAAATTAGATATGGACGTTATAAAGGGAAATAAAGACAATGACCAGTTTGTTACCAATAATTATCAGGATAGTATTGAAATTATTTCAACAGAAAGCAGTCAGCAATACGATTTGTTTGCATCTAAACTTGTTTTCACAAGCCCCATTTTCAAGGGCGAGGCACGTTACGGCGGTGAGTACTCGTTTACTAACAACTTACAGGATTTTGTTGTGCTGGAACAGGGAGGTAACCAAAACCTTTTCTCAAACAACAACAAGGCTAAACAAAATCTTTATGCAGGATTTGTTTCGTACAACCGAACCTTTGATAAGTGGGAAATTAGTGCAGGAATAAGAACGGAAATCATCAATTTCAAATACTTTGTGGATAATGAAATTCAGGACGGACAAAGCAAAAAATACCACCAATGGTTTCCAAACTTTGACATTTCCTATAATCACGACAAATTACAGTTTATGGCAGGTTACAGCAAAAGCATATCGCGACCAAGCTATTTTCAGTTGAGAAACAACATCCGGTTCAACAACGCTTATGCTTACGAATCAGGCAACCCTTACCTGAGACCTGCAATCGACCATACATTATCGGCTTCATTGAAATGGAAGAAGTTTTTATTGTCTACCAATTACGACATTTATGAAGATGTGATTATGATTAATTCTACTCCTTACACCAATGAAATAGTCTTATCGAAATTTGAAAATTTCAGCAACTTCAAATCGCTTTCGTTTTCTGCTTACTATTCCACCGCCATCGGAAAATGGAAACCTTCCGTTGATTTGGGAGTAACAAAAAACTTTTTCAGTTTTGGCAATCCCGAAAAAAAATATTCCACTCCCGCTTACAGCATTACACAAAGAAACAGTATTGTGATGTTTAAAGACCTACAGTTGGGCGCTGATGTGTATTATGTTTCCGCAGGGCATTTAGACTTTGACTACTCATACGATGTTTTCAGGATAAATGGTTATTTATCCAAAACTTTTTTAGACAGAAAACTCACAATTAATTTCTTTGCAAGAGATATTTTCGGAACGGACAGATACAAAACCCGAAGGGATGTAAACAATGTATCGGTAAACGTTATGAACAATTTAAACAACAGGAGTTTAACCTTATCCGTTACGTATTCATTCAACTCCACAAAAAAGAAATATCAAGGAAGTAATGCGACAGAAGAGTATAAAAGACTATAGGAATTAGAAACGCATTAGCTTATAAAAAACGTCGTACAATTGAGACTGCCCCGCCAGTTGAGCTGACGGGGAGAACTTCTCATACCACTGCATGTAAAGAACACAGACGCCTGTTGAGTAAAGAAAATCATATTGATATTAAGCTAATAAAGTAAATTATAAAGGCTGAAAGTTGCAAATTCCCAAGTGCTAAGTGGTATTATCTCAATTTTCGAGATCGTTAAACGAAAATTCTTAAAACGACTCCGAAAAAACAATTGCTACATTAAAACCGTTGAAAACTTAGTAAAGTTACCCGATTTTATGATGCCTGTTATTTCGCCGATAGCGTCTTCGGGCACAGCGGTGTAAACCTCTTTTTTGTTTTTATAGATGTTATTCAGTAACTTTTCCTGTTCCGAACCGGGAGCAGGCACGGAATTCACAATATGATAGGTGCCGTGGTTTAAATTCTTTTGCTTAGAAAAGATGTTCAGCGAATTTATCAGAACCTCAAAAGCATTTAATGCATTGGCCAATGCCGGGATGCCATTGGTAAAGTCGATGGCTTCCGCTGCAAAAATGCCCCCTTTTTTTGAGATAAGGGTAACGGTGGTATCGTAATATAATCCGGCCAGTTTATCGGGAGTAATCTTCAATCCAATATCGGCTTTATCGTCTATACCGCTTTCGGTAAGACTTTTTTTAATCTTATTATGGAAGTCGGGCTTCACGAACCTGGGAAGCTCTGTTTTTTCATTCATCAGGCTTTCGTATAGGCTTTCGAAGCTTAGAGCTGAGTTTTGAAAGTTGAAAGCTTCAATATTTCCAAACAATAAGGTATTTTGGCTGTACTTCTTCAGGTATTCAAAATAATCGGCATTAAAGATGTGCGGGTGATTGAATTGGATTTCGCCGGTTTTAGCTAACACAGAATTTACTTCACCGGCTTTAATCTGTATCTGGTCTAAAACTTCTTTTGCCAGGCTGGAATATTCGGCATTTATCACCTGGCTTGTAAGTTGAATTCTTTTTTGCGAATATTTTATCCAGATTTTCTGAGGTGTTACCATGATAAGGGCAACAAGCAATTTTTCTTCGCTTAGTTTTCCTAATTTAAGAAATATGGGGACAAAAAAAGATTCCATTGTTTTTTTATTTAAATGATTTTATAGTAAGTCGTTTTACAGAACGAATTCTTTCGGGATTAGAAAGAAAGGTAATAATTCTATCGGCTAAATGGGGCGGCGTATTCCACGAAGGGGGAATCTGAGAAAAAACGGATTGTATGATTTGGAAAATTTCTTCATTCGACAAAAGTAGAAAATTTTCGATTATCATTTCATAATTCGCCGGAATAAAATATTTGCGAAAAGAGTTGTAATATTGACTTTCGATAAGTTTATGCGATGCTGAAGGCATCATTTTTTCATTAAATATGCGCAAGCGTTGTGCTCCACCAAAAGTAAACGCATGATCGAACGCAAGCCAACGGTATTTTGTTGAGACAACTGATGAATTTTCCTTTTGCGATTGAAAAGACTGAAGTAATAGATTGTAATTTTCTTTGCTCCCCTTGCCTCTGTCGTCATTATCCACCCATAAATCAAACATTGCTATTTTAAGCAAATCGTAAATATTTTCAAATTTACGGACATGCGTTTTTCCATCAACACCTTGAATTCCGGTAACCAATGTGGTATTTACCGCTTCCTTTGATGCAAAACAAACGATATCTGGTTTAATATATCTGCTGTTTGCATCGAGTTTTTTTATGTCGTAACTACCCTCATCTATTACTGCAAAAGCAACATCCGGAGTAGGGATATTAAGTTTTTTCAGCAGGAAATGACAAACAAGTTCATAAACCAAACAATCTAATTCTTCTCTTTTGAGCTGTGTACGGTATTTGCAAAAGTAATAGTTGCCGTCATCGCACAAGAAATACATTGGGTTGTGTCCGTCTGTTTCAAGTTCTTTTGCTAACCACTGTGTATGTACAACAGGAATCATGTTTCAATCAAAGAGTTTTGTAAAAATATGTATTTAATGCGTTGATAAAAATTTATTTTAAATTATTCTTTTAAAAAACAGCCTGCCCGTAAACCATACAGGCAGGCTGAAGCCTTTTCAACAGTCAGGCAAAATTACTTTGCCGGCTGTTCAGGTTCATCATCCCCTTCGGGGTTATCGCTGCTGCGGGTTCCGCCAAAACCAGCAACAATGGTATCGAAAACAAACCTTGAACGCATAGCGGCATCGCTTTTAAAGATGTTTTGCCCTTCTTTGCAGATGGCAATTACTTCGGTATAAATAGCATTGAATTCTGTCTGCTGCGCGGCAGTAAGCTGAATGGATTTTTCTTTTTCCGATTCCTGGGCAACATTGGCATCAAGCAGTTCTTTTCCGAAGCCACTGATTTCGTCCATCCGTATCGCCGGGATACCTTTTGCAATGATGTCGTCGCGATATTGCAGGATGTTGGTAGTAAAAGCATTTACAAACTGGATGGCGGCTTCCTGATTGTATTCCCGTGTTTTTTTCATAAAGGCATCATAACCAAGCGTCCTTTTCAGGGTGGCAAGCATGGTTTTGTCGTTGCGGTAAGCATTGGTGAGGCTGGTGAAGAAAGAAACAAGTTTACCCCTTGCATCATCAACGATTTCCACAACGGTACGTGTAGCATTACGCTGTGCAGAACGGATGTCCACGGCAACCAGGTTGATGCCGGCTTCGATACGTTTTTTAAGAAGACTTCCATATTCGGAAGTGAAGAGCATGTTGTATTCCTTAAACCTGTCTATAAGTTCGAGGAAAAATCCGCAAATGATCAGAGAAGCCTGAAGCATTACGAAATTGGAATAACGATAGTCTTTTTTCATAATGGTAAAGATTTAATTGATAATTGAGGCCATAAAGTTACTAAAAAAATATTTTATGAAATCAAAATATTTTCTAAACCAATTAAAAAAATGATGGAATACCTGATTTTTTTATCAATTGCAGGCAAAAACGGATAAAACTGCGGCTAAAGCCGGAAAAGAAGAACTGTTTTTTCAGCGTTGGACTAAGCCTGCGGAAGTAAAAAAAGTGGAACGAAAAGATTGTAATGGTTATTACCCATTTGACTTCGTCCGATTTTTTTTACTTTTGTATCGTGTTTTCACAAAGAAGGCATTTGACTTTATGTACCAGAATTTACGTCCTGACGACGTAGAAAAAGTGAGGAAACTCACGGAAACAATACAACGGAACAACGACATCAGTTGGATGCTTTGCGATTATCTGAACAATAATCCATGCCTGATCACAAAAGAGTTGATGGAGAGCGTCAACGGTGGCGGCGTCCTGTCGGAAGAAATGGCATATTTTGCACTGTTGACAGGTTTGTGCGGACTTGACACCGAAAACAATGAACACGATAAGCAATTGGCAACTGATTATTTTCGTCGGGCTGTCAAGAAACTGGATACAAAATCATACATTGAAAATCCGTACTATCAGAACATCCAGATTCCGGAAGTAACGTTCGGCGATTGGAAGCTGAAGTACGAAAGATACAAACCTTACGAAGCCTTTATTTACAATGATCTTATTGTGGAGGCGGATTTTAAAGAAATTCCGCGTGTCGGTTTTTTCAATGAAGAATTTCGGTTTCCGGCTGTTATGGAGAATGATCATGAATGGATGGCCATCAAGCCCAATGAAATTGAAACGATGCAACCAGCAATTGATATTATCGAAGGTAAGGTCGTTACGTTCGGACTCGGACTTGGGTATTTTACCTATATGGCTTCCCTCAAAGAGAGGGTGCAAAGCATTACGGTTGTCGAACGGGACAACGAAGTCATCCAGCTTTTTGAACGTTACCTGTTTCCGCAATTTCAGCATAAAGAAAAAGTGGAGATAATTTCCGGTGATGCTTTTGAATATGCCGAAAAACAGATGCCGGACGCAACTTTCGATTACGCATTTGTTGATTTATGGCACGATGTATCGGATGGTCTTGATATGTATCTCAAGATGAAAAAAATGGAACGTTTCAGTTGCCAAACGAAATTCCTGTATTGGATTGAAGATTCGTTGCTTTCCGGCTATCGTTGGCAGATTTTCGATTGGGTAACTAAAAACGCACGAACCTATAATTCGATTGTAAAATGTTTAAGTAAACCGTTTCTGCAAAAACTCGCGGCAACAAAAACCCCAGTTTAATTATAGGCAGGCAAATGGGAATATTTTTTACCATATCGTATTATTTGAATTTAGAAATCAGGAGCAATAGGCATTTTTGATGCTGACCGGAGGCTTCACACGTTGACCGGATTTTTGTAACGTGGATTTTGCTACTTTTACACCTTTAAATTATCCATGTGATGGCGTATAAAAGTCTGCAACATTTTATTAAAACGCTTGAAGAACAAGGCGAGCTGGTTCGGATCAACGAATATGTTTCGCCACATCTCGAAATAGCCGAGATTACCGACCGCATTAGCAAAAGCGGAGGTAAAGCCCTGCTGTTTGAAAACAACGGAACCAGTTTTTCATTACTTATCAATGCCTTTGGTTCCGAAAAGAGGATGTGCTTGGCGTTTGGCGTAAGCCGGCTCGATGAGATAGGGGAGGAGATGGAAGCATTGTTTGATAAAGTGCTTCAGCCAAAGGAAAAACTGCTCGACAAACTGATGCTCGTGCCAGTGTTTATCAATCTGAATTCATATCTTCCCAAGGTTCTTAAAGGCAGAGGCGCCTGTCAGGAGGTGGTGATGGACAAGCCGGACCTGGATCGGCTTCCGGTACTTACGTGCTGGAAGCAGGACGGCGGGCCTTTTATCACGCTACCGGTAGTGCATACCAAGGATCCGGTTACGGGAATCCGCAACGTGGGTATGTACCGTATGCAGGTGTTTGAAAAGAGCGAAACGGGTATGCACTGGCATCTGCATAAAAATTCGGCACGCCATTTTAACGAATACAAACGTTTAGGACTGCGCATGCCGGTGAGTGTTACCCTTGGCGGCGATCCGGCGTATACCTATGCTGCCACGGCTCCCTTGCCCGATGGCGTGGATGAATATCTCCTTGCCGGATTTCTGCGCAAGAAAAAAGTAGCGATGGTGAAATGTCTGACCAACGATCTGGAAGTTCCGGCGGATGCCGATTTTGTAATCGAAGGTTATGTCGATCCGCAGGAAGATTTTGCGTTGGAAGGCCCATTTGGCGACCACACCGGTTATTATTCGCTGCCGGATTATTACCCGCGTTTTCATGTTACCTGCATCACACATCGCAGGGATGCCGTTTATCCGGCGACCATCGTCGGCATTCCGCCACAGGAAGATGCGTGGCTGGGCAAGGCTACCGAGCGCATTTTTGTAAAGCCCATCAAAATGAGCATGCTTCCCGAAATGGTGGACATGGATATGCCGACGGAAGGTGTTTTCCATAATATTGTTATTGTTAAAATTAAAAAAACGTATGCCGGGCAGGCTATCAAAGTGATGAATGCCCTGTGGGGCGCCGGGCAGATGATGTTCAATAAAGTGATGATTGTAGTTGACGGCGAAGCCGATGTTCACAATTATCAAAGCATCGCTGAAATTGTTTCCCAAAAGGTAAAACTGCCTGCTGATGTTTATTTCACCAAAGGGCCGTCGGACGTACTCGACCATTCGAGCCGGCATTTTACTTTTGGTGGAAAAATGGGAATTGACGCCACTACCAAGTTACCTGGTGAAAACGGAAAGCTTGTTGCTAAAGCTGAAAATCATCATTTTATTACGGATAAGTTAAAAGCGGCTTTTCCTGAAGTTACAGCCGTTAATGAGAATCTGATTTCTGAAGGAATTTCTGTACTTATTGTTTCGCTGTCGAAAAACAAGGAAAAACAGGTAAGAACATTGCACAATGCCCTTGCATCGTCCGGTTATCTGACGGATATTCGTTATGTGATTTATACCGATCAGGCACTGGATGTGAACCGGATTGGCGATGTGGTTTGGCAGGTTGCCAATAATATTGACCCGCAAAATGATTGTTTTTTTGCTGATGCCGAATTTTGCCTTGCCATCGACGGGACGCGTAAAACTAAGGAATGGGATGGTTTTGAACGTGGTTGGCCCAACGTGATTGTGGCGGATGATGAAACCATCCGTTCGGTGGACGAAAAATGGGAAAAACTTGGTTTGGGAAAATTCATCCCTTCGCCTTCGCTCACTTATAAAAAACTACTTTTCGGGGACAACGCCGTGGTTGACGAATAGTTATTTGCGGTCGAAGAAAGGATTTTTGGAATAAGCGGCCAGTGGAATTCCGAAAATCATTTTTACCTCTTCGCTCAGGAGTTTCATTTCCATTGTAGCAAGGCCAATTGAATACATGATGCGGTTGTCCACGCGGTTATCGGCGGCAACAGAAGCTGCCGAGCCAACAGCTATGCCTAAATCCACCTGATTGAAAACGCAGGTGCATTCGGGATGTTCATCTTTTCCCGCACAGGTTTTAAATCCGCACAGTCCGCAGTTGAGTCCTACCGACATCGCTTTGGTTCCGATCAGTACAATGGCTTCTGCCAGAAGGATATTGTTGGCATCGCGGATTAAAAAGTCAACGGCGTTTTTCTTGCCGATTTCAATCATTTTGTCTGAAATACGTTTGATGTCGCCGCCGGTGGCAATGACTATTTCGATGCTGTTGCGGCCACGTCCTTTGGGAGCCGTACGGGCTGCAACTACCATTTTACGAGCAGTTTCCATCAGCGATTCACCGATGATGTTATTTTCTGTAATTAATGCCATGATAGAAAAGATTGGAAACGTCAAAAGTATAAAAAAAGCCGGTTGGAAGTATTTCCCAAATCGGCTTATGGTCTCCTCGGGGGGGCTCGAACCCCCGACCCATTGATTAAGAGTCAATTGCTCTACCAGCTGAGCTACGAAGAGTCGTTTTTTTCGGACTGCAAAGATATAAATTTTTCTAAAAGATAAACGGTTGTGCTGATTATTCTTTGAAGAAAACATTGCCGGATTTATTGTTGTGCGGATATATCTTTTGTTAAAATCCGGGGAAAAGTGTTTTTCTATATCTTTGGAAAAAATTACATACTCCATGAAATATCCATAAGGATAATGTCCAAACAAACCGAAATGATATTTTATGGATATTCCATTTGACCAATAAAAAATAAAATTAATAACAAATGAAAAGGATAAATCAGTTTTTGTTGTTTGCCGTATTTGTTTTATTGACAAACTTTTTGCCTCAGCCGTCGCAGGCACAGAAAAAAATCACGGTAGCTTTTTACAATACCGAAAACATGTTCGATACCATTGACGACCCGCATAAAAATGATAATGATTATTTGCCGGGCGCCAAGTTGCAATGGGACAGCAAAAAATATTTTAAAAAAATTGAAAACATCGGCAAAGCGCTCAGTTCGTTCGATTCGTCATCGGTAAAATTGCCGACGCTCATCGGTTTGTCGGAAGTGGAAAACGAAACGGTGTTGAATGATTTAATCAAACGTACAAACCTTAAAAAGGGTGGTTATAAAATTGTTCATGAAAAAAGCCCGGATATACGCGGAATAGATGTAGCGCTTTTGTACCGGGCTAAATATTTTAAATATATTTCGCATAAAGCCATAGCCATCAACTTTCCTGATGACAAAAACGATAAAACGCGTGATATCCTTTATGTAAAAGGGATAGTCGGGAAATCGGATACCTTGAATCTTTTTATTAATCACTGGCCGTCGCGATTTGGCGGGCAGGAACAATCGGATCCCAAGCGGCAATATGTAGCCTCGGTTTTACGGCATTATTCCGATTCTTTGCTTAGCCGCAATCCGAAAGCATATATCCTGATAGAAGGCGATCTGAATGATGAACCAAACAATCAAAGCGTTGCTACCGTGCTGAATGCCCAGAAACCCGGAGGCAAAATCTATTCCCAGAAATTATATAACCTTTTGTATAAAAAGTTTGAAAAAGGCGAAGGTACCATTTATTACAAGGATTGGGATGTGTTTGATCAGATCATTGTCAGCGGCAACTTTTTGAATAAAGGTAAAAAAGGCTTGCAAATCAACGAAAAAGATGTGCATATTTTTAAACCCGAATGGATACTTTACAAAAATAAAAAGGGAGAATGGGTTCCCAACCGCACCGAATCGGGCGGGAAATATTTTGGCGGCTACAGCGATCATCTGCCGGTGTACGTAAATATTATTGCCAAATAAAATCAGTTGCCCAACAATTCGGTTTCTGGACTATTTCCGTCGAAGAATAAAGCCGGATTTTCGAGCAATTCTTTCACTTTGATCAGAAAACTTACCGATTCTCTGCCGTCGATCACTCGGTGATCGTACGAAAGAGCGATGTACATCATGGGCGCAATGACTATCTGATTATTAAGTGCGATAGGCCGTTGCTGAATGGTATGCATCCCGAGGATGGCGCTTTGCGGAGGATTCAGGATGGGCGTGGAAAGCAGCGAACCGAAAACGCCGCCGTTGGTGATGGTAAAAGTTCCTCCGGACATTTCTTCGAGCGTAAGTTTATTTTCGCGTGCCTTGGAAGCTAATTGTTTGATTTTTAATTCAATTTCCAAAACCGACATGGCTTCGCTGTTGCGGATTACAGGAACGACCAAACCTTTGGGTGCGCTGACGGCTATTCCGACATCAATAAATTTATGATAAACCATTTCATCGCCATCTATCATGGAATTTACCTGAGGATATTCGGCTAAAGCCATCGTTACGGCTTTGGCAAAAAAGGAAACCAAACCGAGCGATGAACCGTATCTTTGTTTAAAGCGTTCTCCGACAGCCTTTTTTATTTCAAGAATTGCACTCATATTCACCTCGTTGAAGGTGGTGAGCATGGCTGTTTCGTTCTTTACGGCTACCAGTCGTTTCGAGAGTTTCAACCGGAGCTGCGACATTTGCCTGCGTTCCGTTTCCCTTGAGCCGGAAACAATTTCAATTTTTGAAGCCGGAGGTTTATTTTCCGGCTTCTTTTCTGCTGTCGCCATCAGCACTTCTTTCTTTCCGATTCTCAGATTCTGCAAAACCTCGTCTTCCGATACATGTTTCTCGTCCATTATTTTTTTTGCCAAAGGCGATACATGAATGTGCGAAATATTTTCGGTTGCTTTTGGCAGAACGTCATCTTCTTGTTTATTTTTCTGAGGATTAGGCGCTACCTGGCCCGTTTCAATAGTTGCTTCATCCGGTTTTTGTTTGGCCGAAGAATCAATGGTGCAAATAATGCTGCCTACGGCAATGGTTTCGCCTTCCGCAACCAAAAGTGTAATTAGCCCATCGTCGGAAGCATTGACGGTAAATGTCGCTTTGTCGGAATCAATTTCGGCCAATTCCTGATCTTTTTCCACCCGGTCGCCGTCTTTTACCAGCCAGGTCATTAATTGTACTTCGGTGATGGATTCACCAGGGCTGGGAACTTTTATCTCTATTTTCATAAACCATTCAATTTTAAATTCTTTTATTAACTATTTTTTTCTACCAAATGCCATTCGTCGGGAATGCAGGTCATCTTACAACTTTCGTCCCGGTGATCACAGGTGCATTCATCCAACGCTTTTTCAATAATTTTACGTTGCTGCAACGCATGCAATTTTCCCGAACCCGTTGCCGGACTTCCGCTTTCGGGACGGGCAACCAGCATCATATCCACCGATTTAATATGGCGTAACAGAAATCCCCAGGCACCCATATTTGCAGGTTCTTCCTGAACCCACAGAAATGTTTGCGCCTTATCATACTTTTGTATGAGTAGATTGAATTGCTTTTCGGGAAAAGGATAGAGCTGTTCAATCCGGATCAACGCCGTATTTTGACGATTGATTTTTATTTTTTCGTCCAATAATTCATAATAAATTTTTCCGGAACAAAAAACAACTCTTTGAATTTCATCGGGCGTAGCCGATTCATCATCAATGATTTCCTGAAATTTTCCATGGGTAAAATCGCTGAGCGGTGAAATACATTTTGGATGCCGCAGCAGGCTTTTGGGTGTAAAAACTACCAGGGGCTTTCGGAAAGTCCGATGCACTTGCCGTCGCAGCACATG
>Ga0172381_10005002_pt1 | contig 13556 bp, 29 predicted proteins | sample Leawel6488metaG_FD_119754 | JGI IMG/M metagenome (GOLD analysis project Ga0172381, IMG submission 119754) | Leachate microbial communities from a municipal landfill in Southern Ontario, Canada - Leachate well 64-88 metaG | ecosystem: Engineered > Solid waste > Landfill > Unclassified | place... | reverse complement strand
TACGGATCAATTTGATGATTACAGCCCCATTGGAGTCGGTAATATGTTTTATAATCCATATACTCAAATATTATCATCAGCAAATTTCAGAGGTGATTTAACTGGAAATGTAACCGGAAATGTAACTGGAAACGCTACCACGTCAGGAACGGCAGACGTCGCTTTAACTTTAGATGATCCATCTCTTTATAATCTAACCGACTTTAATTCATACGGAGCGGCTGCATATTCTGTTCCTATTGCTAACGGCTCAGGTGGAATTACGTGGGGTGCAACTTCAGGAGGCATCAACGCTAAAAACTACGCTACCGTTGTGGCTATTGGTAACGTAACGCAGTCAGGAACGGGGCAAACAATAGATGGGCAAGTATGTAATGAGGGCGCTACCGTTCTATGTATAGGACAAACTATTAAAGCAAGCAATGGAGCCTGGCTAATTCCTGAATCAGGAGCCTGGATTCGACGCACGGATATGGACGCATGGGCAGAATTATATCAAGCGTATATACCTATTGTTTCAGGAACGACGTATGGCGGTAGTTCATGGTATTGTACGATTCCGAGTTCAGGAACTTTAGGTTATAACGATATAACTTTTACCGAATTTTTATTTCCTTCTTCTATTGAAGCTGGAAACGGATTAACCAAAACCGGAATAACTTTAAGCACAAATGTAGACAATTCAACTATTGAGATACATACCGATACATTACGAATTAAAGATTTAGGAATAACAACTGCTAAATTAGCTAATTCGTCAGTAACAAATGCAAAAATACCGGCTGCTGCTGGAATTGATGTTACAAAATTACAGGGAGTTAGTGGAACTACCGGAGCAGGACTAATGATGTTAAATGCACATCCCGCATTTGGTAGTTCAACGGGAATATCGCCTTTTACTGTTTCATCAACAACAAAAGTTACAAATCTAAATGTTGATCAATTAGACGGTGCAGACTTAGAGACTACTATTACAAATTCGGATACTAAAATTCCTACTTCAAAAGCTGTTGAAACTTATGTAAGCTCAATATACGCACCTATCGGACAGCAGAATATTGAGACGCATAATTTTTATGGAACAGATTCTGTTTACACAGCAACAGCCGGAGCATATACAATTATTGCAACAAACACAAATCTGTCTACATATATGGGCACTATTTATCTTCCAATTTGTAATAATGGGCGGATGTTTGTGGTCGCAAATTATACAGATCCAGCTAAAACAATTAGAGTTTATCCATATAGTAATGGATTTCTATGGTTTGGAGATTACGTTGATATACCAAGTAATCACAGTGCCACATTTCAGCATCTCGGTACGGCTGGATATGGTTCAAATTATGTAATATCAACAGCCGAGTTAATAAATCCAGACCATGTTCACTAAAACAAATATTAATTAAACATAATTATTAACAATTAAATTTTAAAACAATGATTAAAAACTGGAAAACAACATTAGCAGGTGTATTGACTGTAATTCTTGCAGGATTAGCAGCCGTTTACCCTAAGATTTTCACACCTGAATTAGTGACAATTATCGTATCAATTTTGGCTGGGTTTGGTTTTATTGTCGCAAAAGACAATAATATAACGGGGAAATAATATGACAACAAGTGCCGATCCCTTCAATCAGATTGAAGCAGAAATTGATAACCTGTCCGAAATTGAAGTTCTTAATGAACTTCAAGATTGTGGAGTTGAATTAGTAACCGATGCACGACCTAAGGACGTCGCTAAACGTATTATGAGATGGCTACAAAGTTTGCTCGATTAAGTTTGTATCCGCTAATATGCTGGTGCGTTGTATTCGTTTATTCTTATTCGTTGTTTGAAAGCAATGAAATAATAAGAGAGAACTTATACAATGCAACCTGCATATTATTTGGTTTATATATTTATGTAAATCAAAAACTTAATATATCTGAAAAGATAGGTATTTTTACGCTAATCATAATCTGCACTCTTAATATTATTGATATTACTATAATATTAAATAAACTTGACTTATTAGGAAAATCACTACTAATTTTAATTACTATGACAACAGCATATTTAATCTCAACAAATTATCATTATGGACGCAACTACAATTAATATAATATTAGGCGCAATGCTTTCTGTTTTATTATTATTAGCAGGATGGCAATATATTTTACACGGAAAAACTTCGGCAAATTCAGAATCTATAATTAACTTAGCAAAAACAGACGATGAATTAAAGAAGGCAGATAAAAATATTGAGGATGAGGTTAAGCGACAAGTTGCAATAAGAGATAGAAAAATTGAAGAAATGGAAGGCAGACACTTGACACAAATAAATGATTTCCGTAAACAAAATTATGATGAGCATAAAGGAATTATTGATCAATTAACGGTTTTAACAAAACAAGTTTCTGAAAATATTGGACTAACTAAAGGTATTCAAACTAATATTGAAATATTGGTTAATAAAAAAAACGAATCCTAATCTAAAAATTACGTGTTTTACTTAGTAATTTCTGGTTTATAGTTTGTACTTTTGTGGGAAATTTTAATTATGGATGTGCAGGTATTAAGAATAGGGAATTTTGTAATTGATTCTAAAAAAAGATTTGTTACTATTCAGGGAATAGGATCGTTATTGGACGAAGTATGGGTAAACTACGCAAACGGGGCGGGTATTTATAGAGAAGGTGCTGACAAAATAAAACCAATTCCCTTAACCGAAGAAATCATAACAAAAGTAGAAAAACTAAATGAGTGCATATATTACCTGATAAAAAATGATGATAAAATTGGCGGTTATGCGATCTTTTTAAAAAAAGATAATTTTTATCTGCGCACTGTTTACAATTTACATACACTTCAAAATTTTCATTTTGCTTTAACCGGAAATGAACTTGAAATAACTTTATAATACCAATATTGAAATGAAAAATTATTATGTAGAAACTTCTGTTAGTTATAGCGATAACAACGGAGAGCCTTATAATGGCGAAGAATTTTTCTCATTTACCATTCAAAAACAAAATAAATTAAAAGCTGGTGAAGAGGCCATAAAACTATCATTAAAGAAATTTAATAAAGAATGTGGTAGTGGCTTCAATAATATAAAATGCCAAGTTAAAACAATTTTATGATACTAATAACTTCAATTGCCTGCTGGATAGTTTACTCGATCTTTGAAGGCAAGCGTGAAGCGTGGTTTTATCATACGTATTCAAAACCCGTAAATCTTAATAAAGATATTCATTTTTATTTCACCATTCAAAGAATGTCGGTTTGTATTCCTTTTATATTAATGAATTTATCATTTGAATATTGGTTTATAACTGTCGCTGAAATTATATTACTAACTGCTATATTTATCGGAACGTTTATATTATTTCACGACGGATATTATTATCAGGAACGTAATAATCAAAATATGTTAATATATAAATTACGATTCAAAGATTACAACGATAGCACTGCCATTTTCGATTTTAAATGGAGCGAAAGAGTTGTATTTTTTATATGTTCAGTATTGGCGTTTATTTTATTATTAATTATTAAAATTTATTTATTTAAAACATATTAAAAATGGCAGAAGAGATTGAAGAAACTACGGTTGATCCGGCAAATACATGCTTAATCACATTAACTATATCAGAAGATGATTATGATGCAATAAAACTTATTAGATCTTGTTTTGGAGAACAAGATAAACATTCAGTGTGTTCGGTTCTTGATAAAATTATTGAACAATATTTAAATAATAAACTATGTTAAAAGCAAGTAATCGGGTAGTAGATTTAATTAAACAATTTGAGAGTTTACAATTAAAAGAATACAAATGCCCGGCAGGTATCCGCACAATAGGATACGGACACACAAAGGGTGCTTATGTAGGACAGCAAATAACACCTACAATAGCACTTGAAATGCTGTGGCAGGATGTTAGGATTATTGATTTACAACTTTCAAAAATCAACTTAAAAGTTAATCAAAATCAATATGATGCAATTGTTAGTTTTGTGTTTAATTTAGGTTTTGGTAACTTTATAAAATCAACTCTTTTTGATAAGGTTACGTCAAATCCTAACGACCCGACAATTAGAGACGAATTTATGAAATGGAAATTCGCCGCACATCGGGAATTACCCGGACTTGTAAGGCGTCGTAAAGCAGAAGCAGATTTATACTTTAAAAAATAATCATATGAATTTAAAAAACCTTCCCTGGATTTTGTCCGTTATTTTGCTAATAGCGATAATCGGACAGCATTTTTATTTTACAAATAAAAGTTCAAAAACAATAATTGTAACTGATTCGGTGATTCTTAAGCCGGATTCAATTCCGTATTCCGTAACCGTTCCAGCTCCGTATCCTGTTTTCAAAGATACCGGAAACGCATGGATTCAGATAATAAACACCGAAGTTGACACGCTTGCTATAATTCGGGATTGGCAAATTAGCCATTTAGCTAAAAATATTTATAAACGTACTTTAAAAGATGATTCAAGTGCATTTATTCAACTGACCGATACCGTTTACGACAATAAACTTCATCAGGCTAAATTCACGTTTCAGAATAGACGTGCAAAATTGATTTCACATGAAGTAAAAATTTATCCCGACAGACTATTTTTAGGCGGTTCAGTTAACACAAACTTTGAAAGGGTGGGATTATCGGTTAACGGGACGTACGTTCATGACAAGTCAGCATACAGCGCTGAATGGGATTTTATTAATCATACATACCAAATCGGATACGGTTTTAACATCTTAAGAAAATAATATGCAAAGGTGCGATAATGGGCGGCATATATAAGGATTGCATAACGCATAATCTGATAACATCAGCGATAACGTTTCCAGTGAATGTCGTCCGCATATTATTTAACATAAAATATTTTTAAAATATAAACATTAAACATATAGCCGCTCAGAAATGGGCGGTTTTTTTATTAAAAAATATTTTAAAATTAAGTAAAACACGTATTGTTTATTTAAAAATTAACCGTATCTTTGTATCGTTTTATTTTTCATTATAGTTTATGTAAAAATAATCGTGGCACAAAAGTGGAAATTAGCCGGCAGTACCAAAAACCCACTTATCGTTTAATTACGGTATCCGCCTCGATTTATGAAAAAATGGCATAACACGATAGTTCCCTTTTTTACTTTATCTGCCATTTTTAACCCGCCCGGATCAATTTCTTGGCGGGTTTTTTTTATCGTTTACCCGACACCAGGCAAACGATATTTTTATTTCTAATTTGTAATTTGTAATACAAATCTAAAATAAACAAAGAAATTGTAAAACGTAATACTTTAATTAACAACGTATTACAATAGTCTAAAAATACAAAATAATAAAACCTTCCCTAAAATACATAACACTCTAATAATCAATAAACAATATCGCTTCTACAATCGGTTATACAAAATCACCCGCACAATTCCCCGTATATCGAAGCTATTAGAAGCAAAGTAAAAATAATTTAATCTTTTTGTCGATTGTGTTATAATTTGTATTATCTTTGTATAATTAAACCTAAATTTTAACAAATGAAAAAAGAAACATTAAGGGTAAAAACCGTCCAGGCACGTGTAGACGAAAAAACAAAAAAAGCATATGATCTATATTGCAAGTCAATTGAAACAAGCGTATCTGATCACCTGCGAGATTATGTGCTAAAAGTACTTTCCGAAAATCAAGACAAAAGTAACACAAAAGACTAATAACAAACCACTTACGTGATGCTATATAATTATAATAATCAATGCGTTAAATCCATTATTACATATATAATTACAATAAACGTAAGTGGTTTTTGTTGTTTTTAGCTGATTTTACCCCATCTTGCATTCATATAACAAAAATAATAATCTTCATATTTGTAACATTAAATAATACAATTACATACAAATTAATGAATATAAAAATAAATTTGCATCAAATGTTAGGCGTATTACAAAAAGTATTATCTTTGTTTCATAATCAAAGAAGAAAAATGAAAAATCAAATTTTAATCGGCGGACAGGCACTTCGGAACTTAGGTTCTGACAGACACACCAACGATGTTGATTATTTAGTAAACAATACTACTACAAAGGATGCTTTTATCACATCCGATGAGGTTGATTTTTTAAACGCTAATGGCAATAAATTTTTTGCTGAAATATTCAATATTGAATCGAAAAATATTCAAGCAACTCCACAAAGCTTATTTGAATTAAAAGCATATGCTTTCGTTCAACATTGCCAAAACTTCAATTTTGCCAAAGCTGATTCATGCGAATATGACATAAAATTTTTAGTTAGAAATTTTGGAATTTCAGCAAGTAAAATAGCTAAAAAATATATGACTTCGGGTGAATATTCAGAAATAGTAAAAATCATAAATTCTGTAAAAAGATAAAAAAAATCAGTATCAGCTGATTAGTAGACTGATAAGCAAAAGCAAAGCGGCTTAGTAGACTTACAAAAAAATAACATATTAAAAATCATTAAAAAATTACAAACATGAAAACATTAGAACAGCACATCGCAAAAGTATTAGATATTAACGTTGAAACAGTAGTTGTTAAAAACTATGAATTTAGGGAAAATTTTAAGGGACAAAAATTACAAGCCGGGAATCCGGTTTATTACAAATCAAATCAGGGAGTCGGCGGGGAGCCGTCTCTTGAATTTGCCGGATGGGTAATAAACGGAAGATTTTACAGAGAATAAAGTTTCTGACGAGTCGTTGAAAATTACGACGAAAAGCACTCAAATGAGTGCTTCAAACTTAAATAATTAAAAAAATGACAAACGGAGAAATAAACCTTCAAATCGCAAAGAAAGCGTTAGAGGCAGGAAAATTAAACGATTTTGAATCTAAATTTGTTGAATCAGTAAAAGATTACGACAAATACGATCTTAAAAAATTAAGCAAAAAACAATACGATATTTTGCAAAACATTTACAAAAAATTTCATTATCAATTTTAATTAATTTAATTGCTGCGCTACCGGCAAAACGGGCAAAAACATGAAAACTATAATAATTAAGAATCAAAAAGAATATGACAATCTTCCAAAAAATTTCCGGAAAGGTGCTGAAATTTTCATTTATGCACATTTAAAAGGTGAAACAATTATTCCATCTAATTGTAATGTGATAATTGAAGAAGAGGGGGAAATAGACTTCCTCGCTGGCGGGGAAATAGCCCAAAATAAGGGCACTATTATACATATGAAATATGGAAAAGTATCAATCAACGAAGGATACATTTTGGAATTTTTTAGCGGAAAAGTGCACGTGAATCAGGGTGTAATCGTCGATTTTTTCGGCGGGCATCTTGCTATTAATAAAAAGGGGATTCCCGTTCGCTCAAATGGATTTGATGAGCAACTGTCTGGAATTAAACATTTTAGAGGTGGGTTTATTGGATGTGAAAAATAAAAATCTTTCCCCGCTCCAGGTGTGAGTTGTCGGATTAAATCCGGTGTGGGGAGTCAACTTTAAAAATCAAAAAAATGGCATATAGATGGAAACCTTCAGCATCACAACGCAGAGCGTTTGCTGAAAAGATGAAAGACCCAGGCGAACAGGCAGCATATTATCAAAGAAAAAATACAAAAGCAGAAAAAAGACGCTCAACTTCCGATTTTGACTATGAAAAAGCTGGCGGAAATTACGTACCTACACGGGCTCAATACGATTTTTGTATGAATCATTACGAACTATTTGAAACATCGAAAGAAAAGGACGCTGCTAATTTTGTGATATCCGCTTTTTCTTTGAATGAAAAAGTGCATCACGATTATATTCATATTGTAAATGAAAAAATAAGAAGCTATGAATAAAATTATACTATCTGAAAACTATTTTATAATAGTAAAGAAATACAAAAAGGATTTAGCCGCTTACCTTTTTGAAGAAAAAATTGTAAAAGCTGCAAAAATCTTCCTGAAAAAAGAGGAACGGGAAAAAATATATAACTGGGGAATGGCATATTTAGAATCTAAACATGAAAATTGATTTAAAATATACGCATATTGTACGCCAAAACACAGACAATATTCTTGAATGTTTTTTGGATTATAGCCGACAAAGAACGCTTTATTTTTTTAATGTAGTAAAAAGCGTTTCATGTATAGAATCATTTTTTAATGATTTAGAATATGATTTAGAATTACAACAAAGTTCATTTTCAAGTTCATCGTATTTTACAATTATAAATATTAAAGCTAAAAAATCATTTACAATTAGAATTTCAGACCATAACTGTCCTGAATTTGATAGTTCGGATTTTAACATTGATTCCAAAACCGGAGAATTTTATATAAACATTTCAATAATCAAACAAATTAAAAATTATTTAACATGAAAAATAAAGACATAATTAAACAAATCAATTCGGAGGGTTTAGGCTCTCCGTCTAAGGGAAATGCAAAACGACATAAAAAATCTCCAACCGCCGGAACATATGACGGTTCAATAAAAGGACTGACCGGGTATTTGGTTCCCGACGAAGGAAATTGCTGGGTTTATCCCAGAAAAGGAAAAAACCCTGAAAAAGCAATTAGAGACATTCAATTCAGAGATACGAATATCGAAGACGGATATGTAATTGTACATAAATAGGAGGAATAAATAATGAACGAAAACAAAACACATATTGCAATTAAAATAGCAACATTAATCATATGGATTACCGCAGTTTTAATGTGGATTATTGTAATTATTAAAATTAATCATTTTTAAATCATAAATCATGAATGAAATTTTACTCAAATGGCTGCCAATAGTTATATTTACATTAATAATATTATTCATTACGGTATGTGTTTTATTAATTAAAACCGAACGTAAAATAGATTATAAAAACCGGCATATTAATATCAAAAAATAAAAAAAATATGAATATTGGATATTTAGAAAAAGAAATTATCCCTATTCGGGAACAAGAAATAAGGGATGGTAAAAACTTAGCAACAAGACAACCTATATATGTAGTCCTTGACTTACAGGAAAACTATTGCTCAGGACATTCAGATTATACACCTATAACAAATCACAAAGGGTTAGAAATGAGATTTGGTTATATTGACGATAATCTTGACTCAGAAGACCAGGTGTTTTGTGAAAATACTGATGAGATGAATATGCCTCTTGAAATTACAAGATTTTATACAGATAGAATAATAGCATTCTTTCTTACAAGTGAAGCGGCGCATGATTATCTTAAATACCAAAATCATAATCTATCTAACGGTTATGTTTATGTATTTTGTTCCGGGTATGCAAACGTGCAGATGGATAGATTATTGGAAAATAAGTAAAAATTCAGTATTTCACTTAGTAAATTATTCAAATCGAAAGTTTACTTTTGTGGAAAATTAATGATGAGGTGGTGAAACTGGTAGACGCTATAATAGAGGTCAGACGTTGACTACCGAGTACTACAAGACGTTGTATAAAAGGGATAAACTCGTGCAGGTTCGATTCCTGCTCTCATCACAAATAATTTAAAAAATAAAATTATGGAATTAAATTCAGAATTAGATAGATTAAAAAAATATGAAGAAATAGACTGTGAACTCATAAGAGCCAAAGAATTACATCCCGATTATCCGAAAAGTATGTTTAAACAACTTGCGATAATGCAGGAGGAAGCAGGAGAGGTTACGAAAGCTGTTTTAGACTATCATTACAAAAATGGTGGTCTTAGTAATATTAAAGAAGAGCTCATACAAACGGCTGCAATGTGTATGCGAATGTTGCAGGAAATTAATTATCTTATCAATAATTAATGGAAAAGAGAATAAATCATATCGTTCAACTTATTATAAACCTTCCCGAAGAGGCATTGTTAAAATTTGCTGAACGTGAAACTGCTTATAAAAAACGGAATCAGGCAATAATCAGGTTGTTACTTATAATTAAAAAGTTAATATAATGGCAACCGTTATAAATAGTTTCGAACCGTCAACTACGATCTGCATCAACTGCGGCGGAACGTTAGAATTGTTTCACGAACATACAGAGGTTGTCCGAAAAGCCGACCGGTGCGATGACGAGGAATTAAAAATAATCGGAATAGATATGAAATGTCCTGATTGTTTAGAAATATTTCACGAAGGAGATTATGATGATTAAATTATTAAAATGGACACTATAAAATATACAATTATAGATTTGTATTATAATAAAGACGAGCAGTATAAGGCCGATATTATTCGTAAAAGATTATTAAGACAGGGCTATGAGTTAATTGATCAGGATTTAGGAGGAGAACCGTTCGATTATTGTGATCAGTTTCATAAATATTTGAGATGCAAAATTTTAAAATAAATATTAAATATAAAAAAATGGAAGAAAACAAATTAGTTGTACTGTCAGATAAATTATCAACAGTAGCTACAAAACTGAATAATTCGGTTATGAGCGTAATTGGAAAAGAAAAAATAATGGGTTTTGAAAAAGCCTATTTGGTTTCAAATGCTATTGCTGAATTAAAACAATTATTAACACCTGAATACATGCAGCCTATTATGTATTTGCAAGGGAATAAATTAGGTTTTAAAACAGATAAAGATAAAGACGGAGGATATAAAGAAAACGAAGTAAAAAATTGCCTTATCGAAGCAGTTTTGTTTGGCTTACAGCCTACCGGTAATCAGTTTAATATTATTGCTGGGAATATGTATGCAACAAAAGAAGGCATGGGATATTTACTTTCAAAAATATCAGGTCTTAAATACGATATAGTGCCAGAACTTCCCCGCATAAACTCAGCAAGCGCCGCAGTGGTAATGAATATTGAGTGGTCAATAAATAATTTATCAAATTCAAAAAAAATTGATATTCCTATTAAGGTAAACGCCTATATGGGAACTGACGCTATACTTGGAAAGGCGACAAGAAAGGCGAGAAAATGGCTTTACGACACCATTACGGGAACCGAAATACCCGAAGGTGATGTATCTGACGTTACTATTATTCCGATCAAAACGGCAGATGAAAAAAAAGCAGAGTTAAGAAAAAGTAACGATGCAAAACAAGTAAACATTGACCTTCCATGATTAAGTATCACAAATACAGAGATATGACGCCAGATCAATTAGAGAATGTGTTTTCACATTTTCTAATTGATTCCTGGAGTTTTTCAAAAGTTTCGACATTCGCCAGAAATGAAAAAGCGTTTGAAATGTCATACATATATGGCATTCCTTATCGAGAATCAGCAATCAATGTGGCTGGCAAGGCTTATCATAAAGCACTTGAATATTATTTTTCTGAGAAGCAAAAAGGCATAAAAAAAGACATAGCCGACTTGCAACTTGAAGCGTATGCGTTTATTGACAATATTAGTCCATTAAACTGGAAGCTTCAAAAAACAACACCATCGATAGTTGAATGTCAACAAAAGGCTTATGATTCAGTAAATGCATTGTTAAATAATTTCTTTTCGGACATTCATATTTACGAATCGGAATTACAATCTGTGCTTAATACAGAATTATACATAGACGAGTTTTTGACAATTAGCGGCGTGGATATGCCGATTCCATGCCATGGCATTATTGATCTTGTTTTTAAATCAAATGATGATAAAGTAATTATTTTAGATCATAAATCAAAGGGAATATTTACCGATGAAAAGGATGTAAAATTTTCGATTGGAAAGCAGGCAATTACATACGTTAATTTATTAGAAGCGTCAACAGATTTAATAGTTGATGAAGTTTGGTTTGTTGAAAATAAGATATCAAAAAATAAAGATAAGTCCCCGCAAGTTATTTGTAATAAAATAATTATAGATAAAGATACAAGACGATTATATGAGGCATTATTATATGAACCACTAAAAAGAATGCTTGAAGCAGTATCTAATCCTGATTATGTATATCTTATTAATGAGAATGACAACTTCGTAGATAAAGCTGAAATATATGAATTTTGGGCTAAATCATTAATTGCTGAAGTTGGGGATTTTATTAATATTCCTGAAAGCAAAAAGGAACTAATAGGTAAAAGATTAAAGAAAATAAGAGACGCATCTCTTGCTTCCATTGACCCAAGAACAATAAAAAAATTCAGAGAAAACGCAAGCGAGTTTATACAATATGATTTAACAAATAAAGATATGAGTAAACAGGAGAAAATAGAACATACCTTACGCACCCTTGGACTAATTACAAGTATTCAACATACATTTAACGGTTATTCATCAGATACGTTTTTGCTTGAAATATCAGCAGGAACCAATTTGTCTGCAATTTTTAAATATAAATTAGATATTGCAAACGCTTTGGGAGTTGAGAATGTGCGTATAAATAAGGATTTGTTCGTATTTCAGGGCAAATCTTTTATTTCTGTTGAGGCAAAAAAAATACGTGAAAAAGATTTAATTTTTGACCCCGGACAACTTGAAGGAAATAAAATTCCACTTGGATTTGATAATTTCGGGCAGAAAGTTGTCTGGGATATTTCTAATCCATCCACGCCACATGTTTTAATTTGCGGATCAACCGGATCAGGAAAATCTGTTTGCCTAATCTCAATAATAAGTTATGCAAAATTAATGGGGTTTGCTTCGATAGAAATTTTTGATCCAAAACACGAATTCCAATCTTTTCAGGGGAATAGAATATCAGTATATAATGACATTGAAGACATAGAAACCGTTATGGAATTAAAAGTGGAAGAAATGAATAATCTTGTAAAATTAGAGCGCACCAGAAAAACATTGATAATTTTTGATGAATTTGCCGACGCTGTTGCAAATTCAAAAAGCGGAAACGATTTAAAGGTTTACGGAACTGAAAACGTGGGGTTTTATCAAAATGGAGCTCCTAAAACAAAACGCATTGTTACTGAAGTTAAAAAATCACTTGAAGAAAATCTGCGGATTCTTTTACAAAAAGGTCGCTCATCTGGTTACAGGATTGTTGCTGCAACTCAAAGAGCGTCTGTAAAAGTAATAACAGGAGACGCAAAAGTTAATTTCCCCGTTCAAATATGTTTTAAAGTGCCTAAAGAGGTGGATTCAAAGGTTATATTAGATGAATCGGGAGCTGAAAGTTTAGCAGGAAAGGGAGATGGATTAATAAAATCTCCTGAATATAATGGAATAGTAAGATTCCAATCATTTTATAAACCTATAAATTAAAAATATATGAAACTATTAGCATTAATTTTAATCGCCGCCATGCTTATTTATTTCTTTAAATATTTAGGTAAAGGAGTCAAGAAATGGAGCGAGCGGCCGGAAGACGAACCGACTGAATGGACAAAAGTTATCGGAATTGACGGAAAGACAAGATGGATTAAAAAACCCAAAAGCGATGGAAAATAAAAAACCCAAAATCGAATATATACGTCAATGGATTGCTCATCCAGACCATAAAGGAGCTTCATTCACGTGGTTACAAAGCGTAGACAAGGAAAAACGCTTGTAGACAGAGAAAGAATCCAGTTAAAAACTGGCGAATATGTTACTAAATATACAATTCTTTAAAATATTAAAATAATGAAAACAAAACAAAAATTTAACTTTAACACTAAAATCAATTTGGCTTGCGGCGAT
>Ga0172381_10005001_pt1 | contig 13557 bp, 11 predicted proteins | sample Leawel6488metaG_FD_119754 | JGI IMG/M metagenome (GOLD analysis project Ga0172381, IMG submission 119754) | Leachate microbial communities from a municipal landfill in Southern Ontario, Canada - Leachate well 64-88 metaG | ecosystem: Engineered > Solid waste > Landfill > Unclassified | place... | reverse complement strand
ACGTTATTTCCTTTATTAGCAGTGCTCAGAAAGGTTCTACTACCACCGGCGCTGGTACTGGAGCTGCCACAACTCCAGCTAACGCTCAATAATCTTCATTTTTAAGCGCTCTCTAAACCCCAATTTACCGTTCGGTCAGTTGGGGTTTTTGTTAAGAAAAAAAATGACAAATATGATATAATGGAATTATTATGTTAACTTTATCTGAAGCAAAAATTCGCATTGCTAAACTCAAAAAAGAAATCGATATCCATCGTTATAATTATCATGTTCTTGATGAGGAAACGATTTCGCCGGCGGCGCTAGACAGTTTGAAACTGGAGCTTTTTCGGTTGGAAAATGATTTTCCAGAACTGATTACGCCTGATTCACCGACGCAACGAGTGGCGGGCGAGGTTAATGCTAAATTTAAAAAAGTCGTCCACAATCGGCCGATGATTTCGCTTTATGATTCCTTTTCCGAGAACGATATGATTGAATGGGAAAATCGTAATCGTAATTTTTTTAATCATCGTTTGCCGGATGAATATTATTGTGAAGTTAAATTAGACGGTTTGGCGGTGTCGCTTCACTATGAAAGCGGCTTGCTCGTTAAAGCGGCAACTCGCGGTGATGGTAAGGTTGGTGAGGATGTAACGGCTAATGTCCGGACAATTGCCAGTATCCCGTTACGCCTGCGCGAGCCATCGATTAAAGAAATGGTTAATATCGGTTTGTCGGAAAACGAGGCCAAAACTTTTTTGGGTGTTTTGCATAATGGTGAAATTGAATTGCGGGGCGAATCGATTATGTCGAAGGCCGTCTTTGAAAAATTAAATAAAAAATATCAGAAGCTGGGTAAACCGTTACTGGCCAATACCCGCAACGCGGTGGCCGGTTCGCTGCGCCAATTAGATTCAAAAATTACCGCCGAACGGGAATTAACTTTTTATGCTTATGATTTACTAATCGCTGATTACCACCGCGGCGAAATTATTGAACAACGCTATAGTGCTGATAAGCTGGCTAATCTTTTAGGTTTTAAAACGGTGAAACAGAATCGCGTTTGCCAAGGATTAAAAGGCGTTTTTGAATTCTATGATTATATCGCCAAAAAAAGGGAATCGCTGCCTTTTGGTATTGACGGCACGGTGGTCAAATTTAATGATTTAAAAATGTGGGAACTTTTAGGCACGGTCGGTAAAGCGCCGCGCTATATGATGGCTTATAAATTTTCGGCGGAGCAGGCGACTACTAAAGTGAATGATGTTGTTTGGCAAGTTGGCCGGACTGGCGTGCTGACTCCGACGGCGATTTTAGAACCGGTTAATGTGGCCGGCGCCACTATCAGCCGTTCGACGCTACATAATTTTGATGAGATAAAACGGCTTGATCTTAAAATCGGTGATACGGTGATTATCGAACGGGCCGGCGATGTAATTCCTAAAGTGGTTGAAGTTTTGCCTAATCTGCGTACCGGTTCCGAAAAAAATATTTATCCGCCAAAAATTTGTCCGCGCTGCGAAGGTAAAGTGGAACGGATTCCGGGTGAGGTGGCCTTCCGCTGTGTTAACAAAAGATGTTTTGCTAAATCGCTGCGCCAATTAATTCATTTTGTTTCGAAAGATGCGGTTGACATGTCTGGTTTGGGAAAAAAAGTCGTTGAACAATTTTTATCAGAAGGCTTGATTAAAGATGCGGCTGATATTTATAATTTAAAAAAATCTGATTTGTTAAGTTTGCCGCGCTTTGCCGAGAAAAAAGCGGACAATATTATCACCGCTATCGCCAGCCATAAAATTATTCCGCTTAATCGTTTTATTTATGCGCTTGGCATCCGCCATGTTGGTCAAGAAAGTGCGACTTTTTTAGCAGCTAAAATTTCGGCCGAAATTAAGCGCTTCGAAATATTACCCAGTGATTTGATTACTTATTTTAATCAAGTTACTTTAGCGGAGTGGCAAGAATTATCTGATATCGGTCCGGTCGTGGCGCAGTCGCTTTATGATTTTTGGCGCGAAGAACATAATCTTAATTTGTTAGAAAAATTAGAAGCGGCCGGGGTTAAAGCGGTCCTTAGCGAGCAAGCTAGGGGTGGCGCTTTAGAAGGCAAAACTTTTGTTTTAACTGGAACACTAACTTCGTTATCGCGCAGTGAAGCCAAGAAAAAAATTATGGCGCTTGGTGGCCACGCCAAAGAAAGTGTTGTTCGCGATCTCGATTATTTAGTAGTCGGGAGCGAACCGGGCAGTAAATTAGCGCAAGCCCAGAAATTAGGCGTCAAAGTTTTAAATGAAGAACAATTTTTGAAATTAATTTCATAATAATATGGCGACAAAAATTAAGCAGGTACTAGCTCGAGAAATTTTAGACAGCCAAGGCTGGCCGACCGTCGAGGCGATGATTATTCTTGATAATGATTTAACCGCAACCGCCAGCGTGCCGGCTGGATCGTCTTTACGCACTTCCGAAGCTCTTGAAAAACGCGACGGCGATCATAAATATTATTTTGGCCAAGGCGTGACTCGCGCCCTTCGAAATATTGAAGAAAAAATTGCCCCGGCGCTCATCGGTTTATCGCCACTTAAGCAAACGGAAATTGATCAGTTGATGATTAAGTTAGACGGCACGACTGACAAACATAATTTAGGGGCTAATGCTATTTTGGCCGTGTCGCTGGCAGTGGCGCGCGCGGCGGCGTTATCTAAGAAACAAGCGCTTTACGAATATCTTAACGAATCATTTTTTGAGAGCGCCAAGATGTCGCTCCCGGCACCGATTTTAACAATGTTTAACGGCGGCTGTCACGCGGATACTAATCTTGATTTTCAAGAATATTTATTAGTGCTAAATAATAAAGCCGATCGTTTTTTAAAGGGCAAGCAATCATTTGCCAATATGTTGCGCGCTGGGACAGAAATCTATCATTCTTTGGGGCAACTGCTGAGCGCATCCGGTTATGATACTGATACTGGCTCGGAGGGCGGTTATGCGCCAGATATGGACTCTAGCATCCAAGCTTTAGAATTAATGATGGCGGCGGCCTTGCAGGCTGGTTATGATCCTAAGCAGGAAGCCCGGCTCGGGGTTGATATTGGTTCCGCCGCTCTTTATGACGAGTTGACTCATAATTATATTTTTTCTTTAGATAATAATCATTTTACTAATTCTAATTTAGTCGGTTTATATAATGAATGGTTGCGTCGTTTTCCATTGGTCTATTTGGAAGATCCGGTGGCGCCAGATGATCAAGACGGTTGGCACCAAGTGTCGGCGGAATTGGGCGCAAAACTTATTTTAGCGGGCGATGATTTTTTTGCGACCGACAGCCTGCGGTTGCGCTCGGCTTTAAAAGATAATCTGGCTAATGCCATTGTGATTATCCCCGGACAAGCGGGAACATTGACAGAAACCATTGATTGCCTTAAATTAGCGAGACGGCACAACTATCAGATTATTATCAGCCATCGCCGCGGTGAAACCGATGATGATTTTATTGCCGATTTAGCTGTGGCTTCAGCGGCCGATTATTTTAAAGGTGGTGCCCCGGTGCGCGGGGAACGAGTAGCTAAATGGAATCGCCTCTTATTATTAGAAGAAAAAATTTATGGAACCAAACGCGGACGATAATCTTGAAGACTTAAATAAGGAAGATGCTGATAAGGAAGAAATAAATAAAGCGGCCCGGCCGCGTCCGGTAGTTTTGTTGTTGCTTGATTCTTGGGGCATCGCGCCGAAAAATTCGGGCAATGCTTTTTCCGGTTTGAAACTAAAAACTTTTTCCAGTTTGATAAAAAATTATCCGGTTGCTCTGTTAACTTCCGATAAAAAAACTATTAAAGAACGTTATGATTCTTTAGGCGCAGCGGGAAAATTAACTCAGCTGTTATCGGCTACCGGCTGGTCGCAGGTAAATATTGTTGAGAGTGAAAAATTATTAGCTGCTTGGTATAAGCTTAATGGTGGGCGTGATCAATCATTAGCCGGTGAAGAACTCAAGATTATTTCTTCGACTATCGGTTCGCGCCAAACAGATTTTAAGCAGATGTTGCCCGAGATAACTAAAGCCGCTTTAAATGATATCAGAAAAGGTTTGCATGATTTTTTAATCGTCAGTTTGTCTAATTTAGATTTAGTATCAGCCGGTGGCGATTTACCAGCCACGCAAGAAGCCATAAAATTGCTGGATAAAAATTTAAAAAAAATCGCGGACGAAGTTTTAAAAAAACATGGTCTGCTATTTATTGCTTCCGCTTATGGCCACGCTGAGGCGATGATTAATGTGGCGACCGATTTGCCGGAATCAGGAATTACTGATAATCCGGTGCCGTTTATTATTGTTGGTGAAAAATATCAGGGTTTAAATATCGGTCTGCCGGACACTTTCGGCAGTGATCTCAGCCTAGTGGAGCCGATTGGTACTTTAACCGATATTACGCCGACAATTTTAAAAATTTTAGAAATTGAAGCGCCGGAGGATTTGCCGGGGAAAAGTTTGATTTAAAAAATATTTTAAATATTAAAAAAAACGGCTTAATATAATCAAGTCGTTTTTTTTATTAGGCATTTTTTAAAATAAGATAAAGCCGATAACACTGACTAAGACGCCAATTAATCCGCCCATCGCCACTTGCAGCGGTGTGTGGCCGATATGTTCCAGTTGTTTAGGATAAGTCTTGTCTAGGAAATCATCCTCTTTAAGATCTTTAACGAGAATATTTAAAGTGCGGCCGTGCTGGCCTAAATAATTTCTTAAACCGATGGCATCAGTAATCACGACGGAACAAAAAACAAAAGCCAAAGCGAAATCGGCGCTGCCAAAACCGAGTTTTAAACCGATGATTGTGGCTAGTGATATGACCGTGGCCGTGTGGCTTGAGGGCATGTCGGAATAAGCAAACAAATCTTTAAATTTTAGATGGTGCTTGTCAAATGATTTGATAAAAATCTTAGTTCCTTGAGCCACGGCAAAAGCACAGATCGGATAAGCAAAATAAGGTAAGATCATAAGATTAGATATCTAAATTGGTTACTTTCTTAGCGTGGGTCTGGATGAAATTTTTTCGCGGGGCCACATTGTCGCCCATGAGCATATCAAATATTTGATCCGCTTTAGCGGCATCGTCGCTCGTTACTTGCTTAACAATCCGTTTCGCCGGATCCATGGTGGTTTCCCACAATTGTTCGGCGTTCATTTCACCTAAACCTTTATAGCGTTGGATGTTTATTTTAACGCCTTTTTTCTTGTCATCTTTAGTTTCATCCTTTTCATCTTTTTCTTCGGTTTCGGCGTCGACGATTTCGGTCTCGCCATCATCGGTTTCCTCGATGACTTCTTCGTCATCAGGCGTGCCGCCCATTTCTAAGACAAGCTTTAATTTTTCTTCATCACTATAAGCGTAACGAACCGTAGTCCCTTTACGCAATTGATATAATGGTGGCTGGGCAATATAAATGTGACCACCATCGATTAGGTGCGGGAAGTGGCGGAAGAATAAAGTTAATAATAAAGTGCGAATATGAGCGCCGTCGACATCAGCATCGGTCATGATAATGATGCGGTGATATCGCAGTTTATCAATATCAAATTGGTCGTCGATGTTGGTGCCCATCGCGATCACTAGATTTTTAATTTCTTGGTTAGCGAGCATTTTGTCCATGCGAGCGCGTTCCACATTTAAAATTTTACCGCGTAGGGGCAGAATTGCCTGGAAGCGGCGATTGCGTCCTTGTTTAGCGCTGCCACCAGCGGAATCTCCCTCAACGATGTAAATTTCACATTCTTCCGGATGACGGGAAGAGCAGTCGGCTAATTTTCCCGGTAAGGTCATCCCTTCAAGAGCGCCTTTTCTTAAAATCGTGGCTCTAGCCGATCGAGCGGCTAAACGAGCCTGTGATGATAGAACGCACTTGCCGATAATCGCTTCCGCTTCTTTAGGATTTTCTTCTAGAAAAGTCGCAAAGGCTTCACCAAAAGTTTGTTCGACATAAGTTTTCATTTCCGCGTTGCCGAGTTTACCTTTAGTTTGGCCTTCAAATTGCGGGTCAGGTAATTTAACACTGATAATCGCCGTTAGTCCTTCGCGAACATCATCGCCAGTTAAATTTTCTTGTTTTTCTTTCAGTAAATTTTTGTTGCGGCCATAATTATTCAAGGTTCGAGTCAGCGCAGTTCTAAAACCGACCGTGTGAGTGCCGCCTTCTGGATTGTGAATATTGTTGGCGAAAGAAATAGTGGTTTCGTTATACTCATCATTATATTGTAAGGCGACTTCAACTTTGCAATTATTAATTTCTTTTTCGACATAAAAAATTGTGTCGTGTTTAACAGTCTTGCCACGATGCAATGATTTAACATAGGATTTAATGCCGCCTTCAAAATGGAAACGATATTTTTTAGCGCGGTGACCTTCTCGTTCGTCCCGGACATTAATAGTGATTCCTTTAGTCAGATAAGTCTGCTGTCTCAAGCGATCCAAAATCTTATCCCAGTTAAATTCCGTTTCGGTAAAAATCGCCGGATCCGGTTTAAAGATAATAGTGGTGCCGGTTCCAGTCGCGGGACCAATAGCTTTAACTGGCGCTTTTGGTTTGCCGATTTCATATTCTTGCATCCATAATTTGCCATCGCGTTTAACCTCGGCGCGCAAATAAATACTTAAAGCGTTAACCACCGAAACACCGACGCCATGTAAGCCGCCGGATACTTTATAACCGCTGCCACCGAATTTTCCGCCGGCGTGTAAAACAGTTAATACGGTTTCTAAAGCGGAGATACCGGTATTTTTCATCTTATCAACGGGAATACCGCGGCCGTTATCAGTCACTGAAACATTACCATCTTTAGTTAAGACGACGGTAATTTCGGTGGCGTATCCTGCCATAGCTTCATCAATGGAGTTATCAACGACTTCCCAAATTAAATGATGGAGACCAGCTGAGGAGGTGGAACCGATATACATACCCGGTCGTTTGCGGACTGGATCTAAACCTTCAAGGACGGTTATAGCGTCAGCGCTGTAACTATTTTTTTTGTCTTTTTCACTCATAAACATAAAAAACACCTAGGAACTAGGGGTATTTCAATTAATTTTAAAACCATTATTTAACTATATTATAGCAGAAAAAAATGCTCTTAGCAACCGGACTGGCCGGGGTTTAATTTGACATAGAATGTGATATATGTCATTATTTTATTTGTAAAATTAGTAGAACTTTAAAAATTAAAAAAATGAAAGAGATTAGTGTCTATCTTAAAAATTTAGGATCTAGCTACAAGAAGGATCTAAAAATTATCTTGCCTCAATTGGATTTACTAAGAAGCGAACTATCAGAAATTTACGTTATGAGTAATAGAATAGTTGCTCTAGTCTATTTCTTCAAAGTGATTTCACCGCTTCAGGATGCCGACGGTTTTAAAGAAATAATTTCTAAATTAGAAAAAAGGAATTATGGACAGCTTGATTTATTGATTGGCTATTTTAAAGAGCTGCAAAGACAAGTTAACCACTCGGGCCGTAATTTATCTGGTATAAACCGGACTAATTTTGGCGAACCGGTTACTTTTGACAACATTTGGCTGGGCAATATTTTTGACTTGCCAGCTAAACCAGCAAGAATTTTGCTTAACAATCAAAAAAAGTTGCAAAACACCAAATGTGGGACCGCTTTTCCTAAAAACGCTTGGTATTATATACACGATTACCAATGCGGTAGTTTTGTTGTTAACACGGTTTTGGATATGTTGGCCCAAATTAGAGAAATCAAAAATTTTTGTAGTTAATTTTTTTAGAAAGAGGTTTAAAATAAACCTCTTTTTTATTTTTAAGAAAATACTCACAAAGGCGATATTTTGTGCTATGATGTAAAAATAAAAGCTAATAATAATCCTATGTCTAGAATACTTGTGACCGGCGGCGCCGGTTTTATCGGCTCCACGCTGGTTGATCGCTTAATCAGTGAAGGGCACACCGTGGTAATAATTGATAATTTAGTTTCGGGTAAGCGCGATTATTTAAATTCTCAAGCGAAGTTTTATGAACTTGATATTTGCGCGCCAGAAATTTCCACTGTTTTTGAAACGGAAAAGCCGGAAATTGTTTATCATTTAGCGGCGCAGATTGATGTCCGCATTTCCGTTGATAATCCCGTTTTGGATAATCAAATCAACGTTCTTGGTTCACGTAATATCTTAGAAAATTGCCGTCTTTTTGGAGTTAAAAAATTTATTTTTACTTCGACCGGCGGCGCAATCTACGGCGAAGCGGCCGAAATTCCGACGACCGAAGCCGCCCCGACTTATCCGTTGTCGCCTTATGGCATTCATAAACTGACGGCGGAAAAATATGCTAATTTTTATCACAAGGTTTATGGGCTTGATTATACCGTTTTACGCTTTGCTAATGTTTATGGACCGCGACAGTATAAAGGCGGCGAAGCGGGTGTGGTTTCAATTTTTATTGAACGGGCTGTTTCGGAAAAAGAATGTGTTATTAACGGCGACGGTTTGCAGACCCGTGATTATGTCTATGTCGATGATGTGGTAACGGCCTTAGCCAAAGCCAAAGATGTCAGCTATCCGGGTGAAATTAATATTGGTACGGCTCAAGAGATAAATATTTTAACGGTTGTGACGGCGATAAAATCGGCGCTCGGTTCCGTCTTTAATCCGGCTTTTGGACCGGCTAAACCGGGGGAACAGCGTCGCAGCTGTTTGTCTTATGCTCTAGCCCATAAAATTCTTGGCTGGGAACCGACGATTGATATTAATGAAGGAATTAAAAGGACAATAGAGTGGACTAAGAAAATAACTTTCTAACTAAAATATGAAAAAATTGTTTATTGCTAATTGGAAGATGCAGCTGGATTATAACAGCAGTTTAGCTTTGGCTAAAAAATATAATAAAAAATTTAACAAAATTAAAAACGACGTTATCGTAACGCCTGATTTTTCGTCTTTAGCGACGGTTGGCACTATTATAAAAAAATCAGCGCTTAAATTGGGAGCCCAAGACGTTGCTCCGGAAATTTCCGGCGCCTATACCGGGGAGGTCAGTGCGAAATCTTTGAAGCAGGCCGGTGCCAAATATGTTTTAATTGGCCATAGTGAACGGCGTCAGTATTTTAAAGAAGATTCTCCTTTACTTAAACTGAAAGTGATGGCGGCCCAAAAAGCCGGTTTGATTCCGGTACTGTGTATCGGAGAAAATTTGGCAGCCTATAAAGCTAAAAAAACTCACAGTGTGCTGCGTCGTCAGTTAGAAGAAGTCCTGTTCGGTCTGATTTTTACTAATTCTAATTCTTTAGTAATTGCTTATGAACCGGTTTGGGCTATTGGTTCTGGTAAAACTCCGGCGGCGGCCGAGGTAGAGGCCGCTCAAGTTTTTATTAAAGGGGTTTTGGCTGAGCTTATCGGTCAGATTCCACGGGTTTTATATGGCGGCAGCGTTAATTTTAAGAACGCGGCTGACTTTTTGGAATGGCCTAATATTGATGGCCTACTCATGGGCGGTGCCAGCCTAAGGGTTGACGAATTTTCTAAAATCGTTAATCTATAGATTGGCAGATAGCCAATAAAATATGTTGGTAATAATTTCGACAATCTTGGTCTTAATTGGCCTGACTATAATCATTTTTATCATCCTGAAGAAATTTCCTTCGCTGGCAATTTTAGATGTGGAAAATATTCCTGGTGAAAAAGAGGCTAAGTTTAAAGAGCGAATAATTAGAAAACGGCTGACCCGTGATTTATCTAAGTGGAATAAATTTTTCAATAAGGTCTGGCATTTTTTTAATCTGATTATTTCGGTTCCGCTTTACCGCGCTTACAACAAATTAAAAGCGGTGCGAGATAAGTACCACAAAACTAAGAAGCTGACTTTTGCGGAACGCCGGGATCATATCAAGGATTTGTTTCGAACCGCTGAAGATAATCTAAAAGCGGGTGAACTAGATAAAGCGGAAACTGACTTAATTGAAATAATTAGTTTGGAAGCAAAAAATTTGCCGGCTTTCATTCAATTAGCGGCGGTTTATTCGGCCGGTAAAAAATGGGCGGAAGCGCGCCAGACTTTGGGCTATGCTTTAAAATTATCCAAGGCTTCAAAAGGTGAGCATTTCTTAGGCGATATTACTTTACAAGAAATTCATTTTTCTTTAGCGTCGGTTAATCAGAATTTGAATGATCTAACTAAAGCCATTGATCATATCCGCGAAGCCTTAGAATTTGAACCGAACAATCCGCGTTTTTTAGATTTGGCAATCAACTTAGCGATTGCTCGCGGCGATAAAAAATTTGCTACGGAAATGTTCGATCGTCTGCGCGAAGCTAATCCGGAAAATGCAAAACTCGAACCATGGCAAGCGGAAATTGAAGCGATTCCTGAACAAAAAATTGAAGGAAAATCTGAAAAAAAGAATCGAACTGGTGATCCTATTGAATAATTTAGTTAAATCATTTATTATAAAAGTCATTAAGTGATAATTATAAATTGGCCGTTTTAGCTCAGTTGGTAGAGCATCTCCATGGTAAGGAGAAGGTCCTGGGTCCGAATCCCAGAAACGGCTCAAATTAGGACCAATTATGGTCCTTTTTGTTTTTCAAGGTAACTGCTATAGTTAAGTCTATGACGCAAGTTGAAGCCCTCACTATTTTAAAGGCGGGACATAATGTTTTTCTTACCGGTTCTGCCGGATCAGGGAAGACTTTTTTGTTGAACGAATTTATCGAATATTTAAAAGCAGAAAAAATTCCGGTGGGAGTAACTGCTAGCACCGGGATTGCGGCGACTCATCTTAACGGTCGCACAATTCATTCTTGGTGCGGTTTCGGTTTGGAAGAAACGATGAATCACCAGGTTAAAACTTCAATTGCGCGTAGTGATTTGCGGCAGCGAGTTAAAAAAGCTCAGGTCTTGATAATCGATGAAATTTCCATGCTTAGCGCCAGTCGTTTAGATTTGGTCGATAACATTTGCCGCGTTATTAAAAAAGACGATCATCCTTTTGGTGGGATGCAGGTTGTGTTAAGCGGTGATTTTTTTCAGTTGCCGCCGGTCGCGCGTGGCGAGGAAGATAGCCGTTTTGCGCTCGAGGCTGATGTCTGGTCACGGATGAATTTAAAAATTTGTTATCTTGAAGAACAGCATCGCCATACTGATCAGAAATTTTTAGAACTACTTAATGCTTTGCGCCGCCGGGAAAATTTGGTGGCGGTTAAAAAAATTCTGGCGACTCGCCTTAATAAAGAGGTAGATTCGAGTATCAAGCCGACTAAACTTTATACTCATAATGTTAATGTTGATTCTTATAATAATTTAGAACTTAGCCGGATTAGCGGTGAGGCGCGGGTTTATGAAATGCATACTTCCGGTTTGCTTAATTTGGTTGAAAAATTAAAAGCGGGTTGTCTGGCGCCGGCAAATTTGGAACTTAAAGTCGGGGCAGTGGTGATGTTTGTTAAAAATAATTTTAAAGAATTTTACGTTAACGGTACTTTAGGCAAGATTATCGGTTTTGATGGTGACAGCGGTTTTCCTCTAGTGGAGACAGTCAGTGGTGATATTATCGAAGCCAAAAGGGAAGTTTGGCCGATTGAAGACAGCAGCGGTGTGGTCGCTTCAATCAGTCAGATTCCGTTGCGTTTGGCTTGGGCGATTACCGTTCATAAGAGTCAGGGGCTGAGTTTAGATTGTGCCGAAATTGATTTGAGCCGGACTTTTGAGTATGGCATGGGCTATGTCGCCTTGTCCCGGGTTCGGTCGCTTTCCGGTCTGAAATTACTTGGTTTTAATGATTTGGCGCTGGAAGTGAACGAAAAGATAATCACTTTTGATGAAGAGTTACAGGCTCAATCGAAACGGGATTGGCTCGAATTTAAAGAGGGGCGGAGTTATCGACTAAAATTAGTTTAAAATAAGTCTAAAATAAATTTAAAGTAAGGCCTAGATAATTATTTCTCGGCCTTTATTTTATCATTGACAAATAATAATTATTGTGCTATATTAAAGATAAATTAAGTGTTCCTTAACAAGAAAAAATAACAAAAATATAGGAGATTAAAAAATGGAAGATTTTAAAGAAGAAGAAAGAAAAGAAGAACTCAGAGAAAAAACCAGTTTTTTTGGCGAATGGCTCATCTTCTGTGTGATAATCATCGGCTTAAGTCTAGTGATTATTACAGTTGCTGCCCGGTATACTGGCTGGGTTTGGTTATTTGGATTGCTTATTGTGCCGGTGATTGTTTGTGCCGGAATTATTTTTAAGCATCGTCTTATTGTTGATCAAAAACACGCAGTGGTTTATGAATGGCATGGAGAACGGGTTAAACCGTTGCCTCCCGGCATTTATTTTCCTTTCCCGTTTTTTGGTTTTTTATCCGAGGGGGTAGAAGTACCTACTAATCCAGTAGTTTTGCATATATTTACTGGATTGCGTGATGGTTTGGCTGAAGCGGATAAGTATTACGGTAGTCAGGAAGATGTCCAGCCGGAAACGGGTGCGGCTATCCGAGTGGCTTATGACGTAGCAATCCGAATTATTAATCCAGATAAATTCGTTTATAGCTTTGATGATTGCTATGCGCAAATCGCCAGCTTAGTGGAAAAAGAAGTCATGTTTTTTATCCGCGGTAATGAAGCCGAAAAAATTTATGACAATTTTGCCAAAGAAGATTGGAAAACTTCGATAGTCGATAAACTTTCATCGTCAATCGAAGAAGAGATGGGGGCAATCCTGATGTATTTTGTTCCCAAAAGCATCAAAGACAATCCTGAAGTCGAAGCTGACCGGTTAAAAGTCGAAAAAGAAAGACGTCATGGTGAAATTTTGGAAAAACAATTGCAAAACCAAGAAATTGTTGAAAAAATTGAACAGACTAACAATCAGATTCGTCAGCAAAAAATTGCATCGGTTATGGAAAAATCTAGTTGTTCAGCGGAAGAAGCATTCAATTTTCTGAATCGAGAGAAGACTCTTGATACAGTTAAAGAAGCGGCGGCCAATGGTCATCTGACTTTTATGGATGCTTCCGGTAACGGAACACTATCGCAGGGAGCTGCTCTCGGTTATGGTCTTAATATCGGAAAGGAGAAATAATCATGAAAAAAATCTCACCGTTATCAGCTAAACCTTTGTCTAGTGAAACTCCTTCAGCTAAAGAAAAAAAATCAAGCAGTACCAATAATTGGTGGCCCTTTCTGGCGGAAATAATTCTTTATTATTTTTTCTGGGCGATTTTTTCTTTTGTTTTACATGCCGGCTTTATCTGGAATGATGTAATTGCTTTTATTTTAACATTAATAGCAATTAATTTATTCAGGTTATTCGAACCTAGACAAGTTGAAAAAGCCATTACTTTATTGCTGTTTATTTTTGTGGCCATGATAGCTATCGAAGTGGTACAGAATAATTCAGCTGCTAATTCAGCAACCGCTACGACTTTAAATAATCAAAGCCATGGTTCGGAAACAATTTATCTTCCAGGAAAAGCGAAAGGAAGACGGATGTCACAAATTACTTTTCCGGTCGACCAGGAATTTCAGGTGACCATTAGTGGAGCACCAGTAATGTTCTTTGGTT
>Ga0172381_10004999_pt1 | contig 13560 bp, 11 predicted proteins | sample Leawel6488metaG_FD_119754 | JGI IMG/M metagenome (GOLD analysis project Ga0172381, IMG submission 119754) | Leachate microbial communities from a municipal landfill in Southern Ontario, Canada - Leachate well 64-88 metaG | ecosystem: Engineered > Solid waste > Landfill > Unclassified | place... | reverse complement strand
GATATAGTCGACCACGTTTTTTCATTATACAGCATAACTCCACCCGTGGTTCCAACAACGGTTCTGGTTCCGCATGAATCAATTGAAATGGGACCATGTATTGGAGTCTGTGAATTCCATGAATCATTAATATGATTCACCTGGTAACTTCCGGAGTCGGCAATCGCCAAATTATAAATTTGAGTCGGCGAAGTTACATCTTCAACTATGCCTATTTCTGGAAGATAATTATCGGTTTGAGTTATATCTTGTGTTTTCTGCAGATCTCCAATTTTAGAATTAAGTATTTTATTTTCTGCTATTAATCCATTGGTCCTCGTCACCAATGCATTAAGCGTTCTGTTCATCATTCCTATTCCAACGGACATTTCCATAAAGTAAAAATATAAAAATAATGAATATTTGTTATACTTGTTTAGAAGATAAGACGGAACATATTGAGATTGACGTTTGCAACACCGTTGATACCAATTGAGATAATCTTCAGCTTTCCCTGTTTGAGATTGATGGCTTGTCCCAAATCAGAACGTCCTTCGCCTGATTTAATTTCACCCTTGAGGTAACCGGCCAAGTTAGTATCATAATATGCTAATGGAAGTTTATTAGAACGAAGTACAGGTGTAAAACTGATCATACCCATATTTTCGAGCAGCGGAGATAATTTGAGTTGGGCAGGAATTAATTTATTCATGATATCCCATGAATACAATAAGTTTCCTTGATTTTGTTCATTGACTAATTTAAGACCAGGTATAACTGGCATTTCGTGATCAATCATATGATTTGGATATACACGAAGTGATTCAACATTATTTGAATCAATTGGGATGAACCAAAGAACGATTGCATTGAGATATAAATCATTGTTAATATCAAATGATGTTGTATTAATATCGAGATCTTTATCATCCCACTCGGTGGTAATATAAATGTTAGGATATTTTGTGAGAAATTCACGAATGCATGGCAATGTTACATAACCAACTTGTAACAATTTGACTGAAATCGAATCTTGGATTGTCGAATAATATGAACTGTCAACAGAACTAACAGTAATGAGATAATCTCCACCGTGTGTATCATTTGAAAGTGCATCACTATTGCGAGAAGTGTATGTTCTTGAAATAAGATTTCCAGTTCCAGCAAGATTCTTGTATCCCATGACTGTCGAGAATCCAGTTGCAGTTCCGGCAGTTGTAACCCTGTCTGGATTTGCATTATATTGTGAAAACATTTGGTTGTGTCCAGCTCCGAGAGTTGCATTTGGAATTGTGCGGCTTGGAATAATATTTTCAAGCTTTGAAAGATCAGCAGTATCATTTCCAACAACCATTCCTTCTCCACGAGCACCGGTATCAGTGTTTGCTGCTATTGTGCTTCTGACAAATGTTTGATCTCCATAACGACCGATTGAGCATTCATTGACCCAACCAATACGAGTATCAGTTGCATCTGAAATAATGTATCCACTTGGAGTGTAGTCACCATTTGCATAGTGAATATGGTTAATGATAGGATGAAGTGATGGAATATCCGATAATTTAGTAAGATAATACGAACGATCCAACCAATCAGAATTAAGAGTAACTTGGATAAATCCACACTCACCCGCGATAGCTGCAGTTGGTAATGAAGATCCAATATCGTGACCAAATGGAAGAATATCGAGTGGAATTGTGATTTCGGTTTGCTGATGAAATACACGACGGCTATGAATAGAATGCCTGGCTTGGTATGGTACAGGAACAGGATTTTCATACCAAACATTGCGCCTATATTGATCTCTGAACTCAGCTGTGTCCATTGTTGTGTCAAGCTGCCAAGAATCAATGAACGAATCGGTTCCGTCAACTTGTGTGGTTGTCGAAACTGTTGTGATACCCGCGGCATCTGCAGTGGTAAGATCATATGATTTATATGTATCGATACCCTTATAACTTGCAATACCCATTGCAGATCCATCGACCCTATATGGATCATATGCAAGTTCAAACATATCTTCGCCAGCCATCAAATCATTCATTCGCTTATTTTCATTTCCAAATAGAATATTATGAACATAAATATCATATCCAGAATATTCGAATAGAACGTGCACATTTGAACGTGGATAGAATTTAACGCTGCTGATAAGTCTTGGAACCAGATCTCTGTGCCATGCACCAAGAAATGTTGTATCACGTATATCGTCCGAATCAGACGTAACGGTCGCACTAATTTCTGATGTGTCAGTCGCTGGAAGCATAATTCTCAAATAGTTTCGTCCAATGAGATCGAAGACACGCATAAGATTAAATTCCCAAGAATATTGCCCAGAATTCTTTAATGTCGCTTCGACAATGTTCCATGGACATGGAACGGTTGATGGAATAGCCATATTTAATGGAAAATCCCAAATATCATCAATTGCTTGTGTTTGGAAACGCCTTGCACCAACTGCATCCTGGAATTTATCAGGAGGTTTATTTGCAGTGAAAACTCCGACTGTATTTTTAAGTGATTGGGGGTCGTGAACAAATTGAGCAAATCCTTGAATCGCTCCATCTGCTACACCACTAATAAGATTCATTATAATATCTGAGAACGATGTTCCCGATGATGTCGAACCGAGAGATGTTGAATTAGCTAACATTTCATTACAGTAAAAAAACTAAAACAATACTTTAAATTTTGGACTTATTATTTGCGTAAATGTTTATTGAAAATCAGTTTTATTTTTTTATAAATGCATGTTGCAGACGCTCCGAAAACATCCGCATTTAATTTATTCGATGATCTTGATTCCGAGAGTACTAAACATCTAAGCGACATATTAACACGTCAACAAAATAGGATTTTGTACGTTTCATTATATTCATCTGGATTGTATAATCAAATAAAAAATCAGCAGACTATTGATAATTCATTGACATTCGAAGACAAGATAGTCGCTTGCGGCAAGGCAATAGTCTCATTATTGACGACCAAAGATGAGAATATACGAACATTTATGTTTTCATATTCAGATTCAGTCGAAGATTATATACTGACCGACGTCAAAAATAATGAATTTATAAATTCATTAACAAATTATTGGAAAACAAATATTCCGATCAATGGAATATTATTTTCAGAATATTCAAGATTTGAATTAGCATCCGCACGGAATTCAACGGGCGATTTTATAAATAACATAAGAGAAATTTCATTTGAAGCAACAAATTCAGATATAGTGAATGCATTATATGCAGACAATAAAAATCACGAAAAAATTATTCACAAGACTGATAAAATATTTGATCAGTCTGAATGTGCAGTTTGCATGAATGAAAAATCCAAATATTACTGTGAGAAATGCAATTCTGGTGTATGTTCACAATGTTACGACAAATTAATGCACTCGACTGGTATGTGCCCGAGTTGCAGATGCATTCCATTTATAGTATTAGAGTCGAAATAATTTTTTATTTGACATTAAATGATGAATCAAATGGAGTTATCCATCAAAATCAACCTTCTCCTGAAAGAAATGAAGGATTTTCGGATTAAAAACACCGAATCTTGGAAACCGGCATACGACGAAATAATTATAGAATTACAAAGTATCGACGAAATAATTGACGTGGATTTACCAACTGCATACGAACAATTCAAGCAACATCCAATAAGCAGATATGAAAATTTTCAATCATACATTTATAACACAAATGTTTCAACAATTCCAATTGTGAAAGGAATCGTAACCAAAACAAAACTATTGCGATCATCAAAATCGACGAAACGTTGTGAAAATTGTGGATCCAAATTAACAATAGTTGATGGAAAACGAGTATGTGGCGTATGTAACTATGAAGACGCTGGAAAACGAGCAACTGGAAAGGTTTCGGTTGATTCTGCCAAATATGTTCGAAAGAAATTAGATATGCTCGACGGTTCGAAAAAGCCTCCAATGCTGATGGCAAAAATTTCGACATATTTTACAATTTGGTTGACAGATCTTAAATTTATTAAGAAATGGATTTCGCGATCTTGTTTGACGTATGATAATTGGGTAAAGGCATATGCAACATTGACAAAAACCAGTATTGACGATCAGTGGTTCAATAAAGTCGTAGAAAGAATTCCAGCAAATTCTTATTCATATGCTGTATTTAAATTATTTTCGGATGAGTTTAATTCGATGTTACAACTCGCTAAAAATATTTCCAAACAGAAAAGTTCAAACATGGAGTCATTACCGCACGACGATATATTGGAAATAATGGAATCATGGATAATGTCACATGACAGACTTCCAATATCAAGTGACACAATACAAATTGAAGACATAACTTACGAAATTGGATTATACCTTGGAGAATTATCTTTGATATACACTTGCCCCGAGACTCATATCAAGAACGAAATTGATGCAATGTTACACACAAATATAACATTGCCAGGATTAATGTTCAATTTCAGAGAATGTTTTACATTAAATAATTCCGTACCAGAAAAATATACATATAAACAACAATTCACATATCTTATGCACGTAACATTTAACATACCATATATTAATATGTCGCAGTCAGACAAAAATAGTTTGGAAGAGCTTATAGTTAAATTTAACACTTATTTTAAGAGTAAATCTGCAAAACACACATGCAATGCTCCACTGTGTTCATGTACATTATCTTGCATTATGGAATTGGAGCATTTCAAAAAATATACTTGCATTCTGAAAAATATTTCGACGAAGGAACAGGGGACGTCACAACATATAATTAGAGAATGGATTAATTTTGTTACTGACAACAAAGAATATATTGCACAGTTTATGCACGAGTGATAGATATCGCGTTTGCTATTTTTTCCAATATAGTCGGGTTTAATTCATTTGCATATTTAAAGCTTATTCTAATTTCTTTGTTAGATTCGTTGGAATCAATTTCTTCCGATGAAACTAGTGCATCAGTCGGCTCGTTTGAACACGCGCTCAATGTTCCAACATATATTCCTTCCAAACTCAGTTCATTAATAACTTCCAGCGGACATTTATTTGTTTTTGCCAATATAGTATTATAGATGTGTTTATGTTTTGGTTTATACACTTCGATGCCTTTTGCTTCTAAATAATTTACAGCGTCCATCCAAGTTTTCTTTCTCGAATTTGGATCATCTGTTTCAGAAAATATATCTGAATTTGACAAAATATTTTCAATTGGATATGTTCCTCCTCTTAAACCACCCTGTTGTTGACCTGCAATTAATGGCACAAATTTATATTTGTTATCAATAACCAGCACACCAGTTCCAATTGGACCGCCCAATTTATGCAAACTAAAGAACACGGCATTAATTCCATATTTGATCATATTGATTTGTAACTTTCCAATACTTTGAGTCGCGTCCAACGCAATCAAAGGACTAAATTGCAAAACATTGTCGCTGTCATCAAAATCTGATTCTCCGGATGTGTCAATCAGAGAATATGATTTAAACATTTTAGAAAACGCATCGACATTAAATATTTCACCAGTTTTTGAATTAATGTGAGTTAAAAAGCACAATGATGCACGGTCATCGATTGATACATAGTCAGACATTAAATATTTTGTGTGATAATTGATGCAATTGTCGGAAATGATGCTGTGATCAAAATCTGATCCCATGATTGTTCCATATGGGTTCACATCTTTAATCCAATGAATTAATGTCGCGACAGATTCGCTCGCGCCAGAATTAAATATTACTGTCGAGTCTGGTGGTGCGTTAACCATTTGCAAAATTCTATTTTCTAATAATTTTTGACTTTCCCTCATTTCAATCACTTCGTTGTATCCCAAATCAGATGGATTATACTGTCCGGATTTTGGATGATTTGTGCTGTTATAGTTTAAATATGCCATTTAAATTAATTTAAAAATAGTATTTTCAAATTAATTAATAATGTTTTCAACTACCGACATTATGTTTGATGAAACATATACGTTCGAAAGTGAAATTTTGTATGTATCTTTGAATTCACAATACGTTGTGTTGTATGTATATTGCAGTTCAGAAGAACCTATTTTTATTGATGAAACTTCTTTGACTGGATTTAATTTTTGGCACACGGTGCATGACGCGGAGTCATCGTTATCAGCATATGTAATTGTTATATCACTTTCAGTTATACCCATTCGTAATGCAAGTGCCGTGATCAAATTAGATATTTCAAAAATTATGGTTCCACTTTGATCTATTAAATTTATGGCCATTAATTTATTATTGACCAAGATGTTGGTGTAAATCGAATTGACGTAATTAATAAATTCTTCAGATGGGGTCTCAGAAATAACTGGTGTGATCGAACTTAATTCTCGCTCGTGCTTCTTTGTAGATATGCATGAAAATTGCTTCAACATTTTATTAATGAAAAAAATAATAATAACATGAATTAAATTTAAAGAGTACCAACAATTTTTGAGCGAATTTTATCAACATTACTTCCAGTGTTAGCTCCATTTATTCCAATATGATCAATGGCACATTCAATATCACCATAACATAGCAACATATATAAAGACAGAACTGAGTACAATCCACAATTATATGAATCTTTTTGTATTGTTCTGAAATTATATTGCATTCCAAATCCTTCGCTTATGATAGTGCGTTTTAATTTTCCACCATCATCGAAAATATCAAAATTGTGTCCAACTGAACAAATTAATTTAACAGAACCATTGGTAAATTCAAGTGTAACCCAGTGTTGTCCACGTCTGGACGCATATGTTGATGTATTTAATATATAACCTATTCTCGCGGATGGATATCGCAAAAGCATTTGTTTAATTTCATGAACAGATAATGATATTGGCATATCAAAACAGTCGCATCCATGTGCTCCACCGAAGAACATTGGATAATGCAAATAGCATTCATCACAAACATCTTTCGATGTTAATTTTCGGTCTGAATAATTTGAATTGTTTGGATAAATTGAATGTGTTATTATTAACTTTCGCAGGCTTCCAACGAGCAGATTTTCGATTTTATCAAAATCTAACTCCACATTTTGATTTATTTGTTTTGGGATTTCATTTATCGTGTATACTTCAGGAGAATCATAATTTGAATACATTATTATATTCAAAACATTTCCATATGCATTTAATCTATAATTATCAAACCACTCATTCGAACTTTGTAATGGTAAAACTCGACCGAATGTATTCATGCACCTGATTAATAAGTCAGATTGATTATTCCCGCCATATGTCTCCAAAAAGTAAGCCATCAAACATTCCGGTGTTTCGCAATTTAATTTTTTCATCATTTTATCAAATGAAATATCTTTCTCAGATAATAATTTATTGAGAACTCTTGATATGTTCTTCTTTTTGGTATTTTCGACTGGTATGATTTCGTTGCAATAATTCAAAACCTGCATTATTATTTGTTTATCATATTCCAACAAATTCTTTCCTCTCAGAAATAATCGCGTGTCATACTTTACAAATGTATCATTGATCTGATCTTCCGGTTTCAGTGGACTGCTTGATGTCATTATATTTTATAAATACTAAAATATTAATTATTATCAATGTAATACATAAAATAGTTAATGCAACCGTTAAAACATAATTTGAATTTCCATATGTAATTGGTATTTCACGTCCAAACACTAATTCATAACTCGATATACGCGGAGTGACTGAATATTTTCTGTTATTTTTGTTGAAGTATATGTTGATGTTATTCATCATTTCTTCATTTATGTCTCGTATTATGATGCTTTGTATATTTCCTTTTCGCTGGTCACAGTATAATCCAAATTCAATTATCTGTTCATCGTCGTCAATAACATATAATTTATCGCTGTTAATCAATGTTACCGCATGACCACTTTCGGAATAGTCTGAACTTTTTAATTCAAGAATCGCACAGACAAATTTTTCTGGATAACATTTTGGAATGACCATTTGTGTATTCCATTCATATATTGTCTCGGCGAATTTTTTCAAGTATGCGTTTATCGAACTATTAATGACGTATTCAATCTTTGAAATATTTTTGCAGTCACAGTGTAATTCACGCAATATTTTTGAAAAATCCTTTTGCCAATAATAGTAAATTATTGGAAGAAATATGTTTCCAAATAGTATCACGGGAGAGTATCCGATATTTGGATTTGAAATGTATGCTGGTATAAATTCGTCAAAATATGATTTCATACGCAAATATATATCTTGTGCATTATCTTGTTTTAGTTCTGAGTATATCTTCAGTGACAACATGAAGTCCCGTGAATTAGTATCCAATCTGTCATAATCAGCATTAATTAATTTTGATAATGTCGGAGAACAATGTAATCGTTGTAATACTGATATATAATAACAAAATGTGTGATTATAATTGTTTAGTGCTATGTGTAATTGTCCGTTTGAATCAGTTATCATTTTAAATTAAATAAAACTTAATTTTATTGTGATAAAAAATGGGCGTTGTAAATTTGTCAAAATTGCTGAAAACTGTTAAACAGCGCGGAAATCCACATACATATAAAACAATAATCGTCGACGGTCAGAATATGTTATTCATTTTATTTGAAAGACACATTGGATCATTGCTTAAATCACATAAGATATGTCAGTGGAATAGTATTGATATGTCATTACAAGATCAAGCACATTATATTATAAATGCGGTTGTCACAGATTTATTAAAATTCTTTGAAACATGCTTTGATCAGTTAAGTTGTGAATCCGTATATTTTGTTGTTGATCCAACCGAAACTCCAAAATATATAATTAATACAGATATGTGTGCCGAAACATACACAAATATAATATGTCCAGATGGAAATTTCTTGTTTGAAGCTAAAAAAGAAGAACAGGACAATCGACAAAGTCAAAGAAATAATCGAAACTTATTGGAATCAGAATTCCAATTCATCGAAAATCGAGCGGACATTCCAGAGGATTATATTTATATAATGAAAGAAATATACGAACAGAGTTATTATTTTGTCAATCCAAATAATAAAATGAAGTTATCAAATTTTGTTTTATCATACATCGAAGATGCCAGAATACAAATAATCGACGCAAAATGTGAAGCAGATTTAGTTATAAAAAATGTTGCATCGCTTAATTCTGAAGAAATCACTTTGATTTGGTCACGTGATCTCGATTATTATGTTTTATTCGCAGACATGGAGAATGTTTATATAACTGAATCATTTGATTGTGTCGAAATTTATAATCCTCACAAATGTTGGGTTTCAGCTCTCGGAAAAGATATAACATATGATTATATAATTAGATTGGCACCATTATTTGGAAACGATTATACTGCAAAACAGAAAATATTATCAGCAGACAAGATAGATGATATCAAAATGTTAATCACCTCAAATTTTGATAATCTCAAATGTAATAAACGAAAAACAATTGGAAAATGTTCGAGCGTTGTTAATTGGGATTGGGATTATTCAACTGACTCGATTGATGCAATGATATATAGATTTGATCCAGACTATTTTCGAAAGTATTACATTTCAGTATTAATATACAAAAATTGGTTTGTTTATGATGGCTGCTCAGTTCGTGAACATGTTGCTGACAAATTTGAACTATATAAATCATGGTCCGATAATTTTGATTTCTTCTATATTTGGGATTCCAGTTACTTATTCAGGGATAATATTAAATTCATATCAGAATCAAATATAATGCTGAAAACAATGCCAGTGGTAAATATCGGTGACCCTGATGCGGATGCAGTATTTAAATAATTTTTATTTTTGATATAAATGTTGGACGAATACATCTTGACTACGAGATATTTCACTTCCGGCGAATCGACATATGCCGAGCTTGTTGAACGAGTATCACGAGGGATATCGTCGACAGATGAAGAGTACCACTCATTCCTCAAAATGTTGAATAACAAATATTTCTTGCCAGGTGGAAGAACTCTTTCACTTGCTGGAACGAATGGACAACTGATTCCAAATTGTGTTGTACTTCCAATTGAAGATAGCATATCTAAAATATTTAAAACTTTGAAACGTTCTGGTATTCTGCAACAAGCTGGATGCGGAATGGGATATTCATTCAGTAAATTACGTCCAGCCGGAATGGATTGTTCCAGAACTTCGAGCATCGCATCTGGTCCGATATCATTCATGAATTTATTTTCAGATGCATCTCGTGTGATTCAACAAAAGGGAAGATCGGGAGCTAATATCGGGGTCTTGGACATTTCACATCCTGATATTGTATCGTTTATTCACGCGAAGTCATCTTTGTCAGTGATGAACAATTTTAATATTTCCGTACTTGTTTCAAATGAATTCATGCGGAGAGTTGTCTCAAATGATAAAAATAATTGGATCTGCACTTGGAATGGAACCGAATTAAATCCGAGACTGGTCACATATAATGAAAATATGATTTTATCAGATATTTCACCAATAACAATAACTCCAGCCGAACTATTTGATGAAATAATTGATCAAATGTGGAGAACAGGGGAACCAGGAATATTGTTTGGAGACAACATCAATTCAGAAAATGAACTAGTACCATATCTCGGAAATATCGATGCAACAAATCCATGCGGAGAGATTTGTTTATATCCCAATGAATGCTGCAATCTTGGAAGCATAAATTTGGAAGAAATGTGTGACGAGTCACCAAATTGGAATCCAGTTTCGATTGACGACGTTCTTTCATATATGAAAATAGATTGTTTGTATTCAACAACAAAATTGGCAATTGATTTTCTGAATAATGTTATCGACAAGTTGAATATTCCAGATAAAAAATTAAGCGAAAACGTTTTGAAATTACGAAGAATTGGTCTTGGAATCATGGGTCTTGCTGATATGTTTATTAAATTACGAATCCCATATGACACACAATTGGCGAGAGATGTTTGTGAATACATCATGCAACTTATTTCTCAGGCAGCACATGAAGAAAGTGAATTATTGGTTTCAAAATATAAATCAGTCGGAGAAAGATTAAATATTCCAATATTATTGAATAGAAGTAATTGCGCCTGCACGTGTATCGCTCCAACTGGAAGCACTAGCATGATTTATAATGTCAGCAGTGGAATTGAACCATATTATGGATTAACGGTGCGTAGATTAATACGAAGTGCAAATGAATTTGATAAATCAAAAGAGGTGATATTAATAAATAAGCACTTGGAACATATTATGAAATTAAACAACATTTGGTCTGACGAAAACATCGATAAACTAGAAAGTGAGGGAATTGATTCGTTGAATCTGCCAAACGAAGTTAAACAAGTTTTCAAAACATCACTTGACATAAAACCGATTGATCACGTATTAATGCAAGCATCTGCACAACAATTCGTTGATAATTCCATTAGCAAAACAATTAATTTTCGAAATAATGTTACAAAATCAGAAATAAGAGACGCAGTATTATGTGCTTGGAAACATAAATGCAAAGGAATTACCGCATACAGAAATGGATCTCGTGAAAATCAGGTATTCTCTGAATGTAAAAATGGAAAATGCGATTTATAATTTTTTATTATAAGTAAATAAATGCATCCAGTAAAACTCGAAAATGACAGAGTTATTAATTTTTCTGAACTATTGAATGACTTTAAGTTAGACAGAACAAAATTCGTGACGCTTCCTCCTCCATTTATTCGTGATGCAATCGAGCAGACAAAATCCTATCCAGAATTAAATACATATTTGAGAAATGCGGTATTCACGAATGGATTCAAGTTGAAATTAATAATAATGATATCAATTATTATATTAATACTTTCAATTTGTTTTATATATCGTACAGAGTCGCCTTCTGAGGAGACTGTGCAAGGACCGACTGAGACATTTGGAGTCTGTTTCTAAAATAATATATTCCGACAATGACGCAGATGACAACACAAATAATAATATAAATTAGTATTATTTTTGACTTTGTTTCAACTGCATTTGGCTTCGTCTCGGTTGCAGGTTTCGACTTCGTCTCAGTTGCGACAGTTGCACCCATTGAATTCATCAAGCAAGAAGACGTTTGGTCGATATCAATCACTGCACCACTTCCGACACTTCCTATATTTGTGCTGTTAACACAAATATTCAGCATGCCAACATTTTTCAATATTTCATATAATTGAGTTTCGAATATTTTGATTTTTGCTTGTGCATTTGCATAATCTTCCAATTCTTCGTTTGAACAAAATGGTGCATCAGTATATAAAATTCCATAATTATTTTTCACGAATTCCTTTCGAGTCGTGTTGAATTTCCTTGATAAAGTTGTGACGCTATTCATTATTGAATCATTCAGAATTGTTGGAATCGTCTTTTCATTTATTATTGTCCATTTTGCATACTCTGAAATAAATGAACTGGTTTTATCAAAAAAGTACATCCCCGCCAATATAGTAATTATATTATTGTTCTGTTCCAGCAGTTTTCCTGTCGATTTATCAATATATGGTGTGAACATCACGTCACAATCTGCGAAACTTATTGATTTAAGTCCAGTGTCGGTCAAATATAGGAAATGTTTATGATAACCATTTTGTTTTGCGAGGGCAATATAATCAGTAAATTCTCTTGGATCATATCTCCCACTCAAATTTGTTATCAAAGTTGGTTCTCCTCCGCAAAAGTAAAAACTTTGATACTTGATTCTTTTTGAAATTTCTATTAATTGCTTATTGTCACCTTCATTACGAAGTGACAATACGTCATTTAACGTCGCGGCGGCAATATTACTTTGTTCTTGCATTTAATATTTTTTTAAAATATTAAATTTTTATTGCTAATAAATGTCATACATATCGCATGAGGCATGTCTTTCTAGTTTCGATGAATCTATTTTGACATCTTTCATTTCAGTATCAGATCTAAAATTGATATCTGATGGGGATGTTGATGAATTCTCGCAGTTGATCGCCGACAATGTCGCTGCAAAATTATTTACCGGGTTATTTTCAAAACATATTTCATTTTCGTCCATAATTAATGAATTGTCACTCAATTCAACATATAGTGTCAAGACAATTGAAGGAATCAACGCACTCGACATTATTTCCGTGAAGACTCCCAACACAAGAATTCACGATTTTGTCAAATTGATGAAGCTTTCAACTGAGAAAACATACGATAATATTATTTCTGAATTGAGGAAGCTTCATTTGGATCCATCGTTGTTCATTGATAATTTCATTGAAGACAAAATTGCTATGACGAAATGTTTTGAATTCACTCAAACTGAAAAATGTTTGTTATCTTATTTCTTGATCGGAGATGCAGAACCAAGTTATGTTGTCGCACATCCAGATTACAGAAATATAAATGTGTCAAATTCTGATTCATATAATGATTTCGTCAATAAAATTATCAGCAATCACGACCTGATTCATAATATACATTTCAAAGGATTTAATTTGGATAATAATTTCGAAAATGCGGTTAAATTATTTTCATACGCATCTAAATCTTGGGATATGTTAATGGCGTCGTCCTCAATCAGGGGCGTAACCAATCCGATGACCATGTCTGGATCCAGCAAGAAGAATTATTCTGATTCAGACATTGTAAGAATT
>Ga0172381_10004998_pt1 | contig 13561 bp, 10 predicted proteins | sample Leawel6488metaG_FD_119754 | JGI IMG/M metagenome (GOLD analysis project Ga0172381, IMG submission 119754) | Leachate microbial communities from a municipal landfill in Southern Ontario, Canada - Leachate well 64-88 metaG | ecosystem: Engineered > Solid waste > Landfill > Unclassified | place... | reverse complement strand
AACAGGCCTCTTGCTGGGTGGTCCGGAGTCAGCATGTATGCGATACCAATGGGTCAGGAAGTTACCGCGACAGCCATACAGCTCGCATGTGCTATTGCGGTTATTGCCGATAACGGTTATCTGGTAAAGCCGCGGATTGTGAAAGAAATTCTTGATGAAAATGGCCAAGTTATCAAAGAGATTCCTCCGGTGGTAAGGCGTAAGGTCATTTCACCTCAGACGGTATTTAAGATGAGGAATATCCTAATGGGGGCAGTGAAGACCGGAACCGGTAAGAAGGCTAGGATGGAAGACTATAGCGCCGGAGGCAAGACCGGAACGGCACAGAAAGTAGAGGGCGGTGTGTACTCACACGACAGGTTCGTCGGATCATTTATAGGATTTGCTCCAGTAGAGAATCCGATACTTGCGGTGGCGGTGTGTGTGGATGAGCCGCGCCCGGTATATTACGGCGGCGATGTAGCCGCGCCTGTATTTAAAAATGTAGTTGATGACACGCTCAAATACCTTAATGCCCAGGGGACGTATGCGTCTAAGTGATATTCTGAAAGGAATAGAGTATAAATACGAAGGACCATTTGCGGACATGGAAGTGACGCGTATTATTTGCGACTCCCGCCAGGTTTGTAAAGGCGATATGTTCGTTGCGTTCAGAGGTTACGCCGACGATGGGTATAAATTTATTAAGGATGCTATAGCGAAAGGCGCTAAGATTGTTTTGTCCGAGAAAGATTTTGACGCTCCGGCAGGTATGATTAAGATCCTGGTTGGCGATACCAGAACTGCCCTTCCTGTCCTGGCAGATAATTTTTATGGCCATCCGTCCGGTAAGCTTAACATGATCGGCGTGACGGGAACAAACGGCAAAACCACTATAACGTATATAATCGAAAGTATATTGAAAAAGATGGGCCAGGAGCCCGGAGTTATAGGCACTATAAGCTACAGGATAAATGGAAAATCTATTCCGGCGAGGAATACTACGCCCGGACCGCTGGAGCTGCAGTCTATGTTCTCCGAAATTTTAAACACATCGCGATATGCTGTGATGGAGGTCTCGAGCCACGCGCTGGATCAGCACAGGGTGGATAGCGTAGCTTTTGACGCGGCTATATTCACTAACATTACCCCGGAGCATTTAGATTATCATAAGACGCTGAATGATTATTTTGCCGCGAAAACAAAAATATTCGGTAAACTGAAAGAAGACGGGACCGCGATACTGAACGGCGATGACGCAAGGGTCGTGGTTTTAAAAAATGACATTAAAAATAAAAAAATAGTAATTTACGGACTTAAAGACGGTGCTGATATAACAGCGAAAAATGTTAAATTGTCGATGGACCGGTCGAGTTTTGATGTGATTATGCCCGGAAAGAAGTTCAGCGTTGATACCCACCTTGTAGGCAGGCATAACGTTTCAAATATACTTGCCGCTGTAAGTGCCTGTGATGCCGTAGGCGTCAGCGTGGAGACGATGAAGGCGGGGATTGAAGCGTTAAGCCTTGTTCCCGGCCGGCTTGAGCCTGTTATATGCGATCGGCCATTTAAGGTTTTTGTAGATTTTGCGCATACGGAAGATGCTCTGCGTAAAGTGCTCGGCCTTGTAAAAGAGGTCGCAGTTTCGGAGATCATAACAGTATTTGGATGCGGCGGCGACAGGGACAGGTCTAAGCGCCCTCTTATGGGAAAGGTGGCGTGTGAATTGTCAGGCCATGTTATAATAACATCAGATAATCCGCGGTCTGAAGATCCGAGCAAAATAATAGATGAAATTGTCCGCGGTGTTAAAGAAAAATTTTCCAATTATGAGATTGAGCCGGATAGATTTAAGGCTATAGATAAAGCCCTGCGCATGGCTAAAGCGGGGAATATAGTGATGATAGCAGGCAAGGGTCATGAAAATTATCAGATAATTAAAGATAAGATATTGCCGTTTGATGATCGTGAAGTTGTGCGGGGAATACTAACCGGCGTAAAGGTTAAGGTTTAGGATTAATTTAAAAAGGCAGCGATGAAAATAAAAGATATTGTCAAGATCACCAAAGGCGAACTTATATCGGGGAGCCCCGATACAGATATAGATCTTTCAAAAGTCTCGACGGATACTAGAAATATTGCGAGAGGCGATATGTTTCTCGCTCTCAGCGGTTCAAATTTTAACGGTAATGAATTTGCTTCCGATGCATTTAAGAAAGGTGCTGTAGGGGCTATAGTTTCGAAGAGGGGATCGTGGACTGACGGGCAGGATAAAATAATTGTCCTGGTTAAGGATACTACTAAAGCTCTTCAGCAGATAGCAGCTGCGCACCGTAAGCAATTTGATATACCTGTTATATGCGTAACCGGAAGCAATGGTAAGACCACCGTAAAAGACATGATAGCTCATGTCCTGTCATCCAGATACAGCGTCCTGCGAAATGAAGGAACGAAGAATAATCATATAGGAGTCCCGCAGACACTGCTCAGATTAAATAAAAAACACGAGATATGCGTTATCGAGCTTGGCACGAACCACAAAGGCGAGATAGCTTCCCTGTCCGGCATTGTCCGTCCGGTCGTTTCTGTTTTTACAAATATAGGTCCTTCGCATCTTGAGTTTCTGGGTGACCTCGAAGGGGTCTTTAATGAAAAGAGAGACGTCCTTAAATTCTTAGACAAGGAAAGCGGCTCTATAGTTTTAAATGGCGATGATGAATTTTTATCTAAAATAAGCGGTAAGGGATTTAAGCTGGTAAAATATGGTTTTAACAAATCTAACGATATCAGGGCAGAAGCGCTGAAACCGGGATCGGACAAATTGGTGTTTGTCGTTAATAACACCATGGCGTTCGAATTGAATCTTCTCGGTGCGCACAATATATATAACGCTCTTGCGGCTATAGCAGTTGCGCTTAATTTCGGTATTGAGTATAAAGCAATAAGGGAAGTGCTTGCTTCATACAAGCCTACCTATATGAGGCTTGAGCGCGAGAGTGTTGACGGTATAGATATCCTTAACGATTCTTATAATTCAAATCCTATGTCGATGCTGCGCGCGCTGGAGGTAATAAAATATTATCGTGCCAGGGCAAAGTGGGTTGTGACAGGAGATATGCTGGAGCTCGGGCAGGATAGCGAACGTTTTCATAAAATGATAGGTGAGTCGGCCGCAAAGGCCGGCATAGAGGGGCTTGTGACTTTTGGTGAGCTTTCGAAGTATACTCTTTCTCAGGCGCTTGCCTCAGGGATGAGCCAGGACAGGCTGTGGCATTGCTCGACGCATGATGAGATAGCGGAGCTTCTGAAAAAAGTCGCGAAAAGCGGTGATGTAATACTGCTCAAGGGTTCGCGGAGCATGAAGATGGAAAAGGTTCTGCATAAATTAAAAGGACAGGAATAAGATGCTTTATTACATATTTTATCCTTTGCGTGATCTCTGGTTCGGGTTTAACGTATTTAAGTATATAACTTTCAGGGCTGCTATGGCCAGTCTGACGGCGTTTCTGATATGCCTGATATTCGGACCGATCATGATAAAGTGGCTTAAAGAGATAAATTTCGGACAGAGCATAAGAAGGGAACATGTGGAGTCGCTCTATAATCTCCATAAACATAAAGAGGGGACGCCGACGATGGGAGGGCTTATAATAATCCTTGCCATTACAGCCTCAACCTTTTTGTGGGCTGACATGCTCAATCAGTATATTCTCGTTACCCTGGCATCTTTTTTGTGGCTGGGGCTTTTAGGATTTACCGACGATTACATAAAGGTAATAAAGAAAAGGAATTTAGGATTGACGGCCAAGAAGAAACTCATCGGCCAGGTCCTGCTCGGTGTATTTGTCGCTTGTTATGTTATATTTTTCACACCTATACCGACCACGATATCTATTCCTTTTGTTAAAAGCATTGCCCTGAATCTGGGGATAATTTACGTATTTTTTGTTATCCTTGTTATAGTAAGTGCGACCAATGCAGTTAATCTTACCGATGGCCTGGATGGGCTTGCTATAGGATGCACTATAGTGGCCGCGATATCATATTCCATCCTCAGTTATGTTACCGGTAATTTCAAATTTGCCGATTATCTCAATGTGTTTTACCTGCCGGGATCCGGTGAATTGTCTGTATTCTGTGCGGCTATGATAGGCGCTGGTCTGGGATTTTTGTGGTTCAATTCATTTCCCGCTACAGTATTTATGGGAGACACCGGCTCACTGGCACTAGGCGGCGGAATAGGTGTTGTGGCAGTATTTATAAAAAAAGAACTGCTGTTGTTTGCTGTGGGCGGAATATTTGTCATAGAAGCTTTTTCAGTGGTTTTGCAGGTGTTGTGGTTTAAAACGACTAAGAAAAGACTGTTCCTTATGTCGCCGATACACCACCATTTCCAGCTTTTAGGATGGTCTGAGTCTAAGATCACTATAAGATTCTGGATAATAGCGATCGCTATGGCGCTGTTGAGCCTGGCGACTTTGAAATTACAATAACCTTTTAGGGTGCTATGTACGTAAAGAATAAAACTATAACAGTAGTGGGGCTGGGAAACAGCGGAATAAACGCCGCCCTGCTCCTTAAAGATCTCGGTGCGTCTGTAAAAGCTACCGATGCATACGATACAGCCGGCACGCAGAGCGCTAAGAAGCAGCTGGCCTCACGCGGCGTTTCGGTCCAGACGGGTGGGCATACCGAAGATTTTATAAAAGGCAGCGATCTTATTGTAGTGAGTCCCGGAGTGGAAGATTCCTCGCCAGCCATAAGGTGGGCTGAAGAATTCCGCATACCTGTCATTGGGGAGATGGAGCTTGGGTATCGTTTTTGCAGAGGTAAAATAATAGCCATAACCGGCACGAACGGCAAAAGTACAGTGACGTCGCTTATAGGACGCATGTTAGAGGACGGCGGACTGGATGTGATTGTTTGCGGTAATATTGGTAATTCGCTTTGCGGTGAGATATCGCAGATAAAGAATGATACGTGGGTCGTCCTTGAGGTCAGTTCGTTTCAGCTCGAAAAGACGGAATTTTTTAAACCTTACATATCGATCGTTCTTAATATAAGAGATGATCATATGGACAGGTATGCTAAATTCAGCGACTATTTCAATGAGAAGCTGAAGGTGTTCCGTAATCAGGATGAAAATGATTTTCTGATATTAAATAAAGATGCCGGGGAATTGAAAGATATAGCAGGCAAGGCCAGGTCTAAGGTTTTGTTTTATTCCAGGCTAGGCGAGACGAATGGTGCCTATGCAGACAGTGAGAGCATTTTTTGTGTAACTAAAGGCCGCAGCGAAGAGATATGCGCTATAAGCGATATGAAATTAAAAGGGCTGCATAATGTAGAGAACGTCCTCGCCTCATCTATTGCCGCAAGGCTTGCAGATGTAAAGGCGAGCTCAATTAAAAATACGATAGCTAATTTTGCCGGACTTTCTCACAGGTTTGAAACTGTCGATACGGTGGATGGGGTTGAGTATGTGGATGATTCGAAAGGAACCACCGTAGATTCGACTTATCGCGCGCTTGAGTCATGTGCTAAGCCTGTAATACTGATCGCCGGAGGCAAAGATAAACATAGCGATTATGGCGTAATAAAAGATATTGTTAAAGAGAAGGTTAAGAAGGTAGTTCTTATAGGCGAAGCGACCAAGGCGATCAGGAAAGCGCTTGAAGGTGCCGTGGATATGACAGAGGCAAAAGATATGCATGAAGCCGTGTCTATGGCGCATTCATTTGCGGATAAAAATTCAATGGTGCTATTATCACCTATGTGTTCGAGCTTCGATATGTTCACCTCATATAAAGAGAGGGGAGAGGTTTTTAAAAAAGCAGTCGAAGCGCTCAAAGGTAAACAAACTTAGCAACACACCTTTAAGGATGTGTTGCGTGGACGATTTAAAAATGAGAGATGTAAGAAGATCTATATTTCTGATAACTATGATGCTGGTATGCGTCGGTATCATAATGATATACTCAGCGAGTTCTATATACGCGTATTCGTCGATGGACGACAGCCTGTATTTTATAAAACGCCACATATCTTATCTTGTCGTAGGGTTTGCGATGATGTTCTTCGCGATGGCCTGCGATCTGAAAAAGATACAGAAACTGTCGAAGCCCATAATGTTTTTAACTATATTATTGCTGCTTCTTGTGCTGATACCCCACATAGGAAGAGAAACTGCCGGAGCCAGGCGATGGTTTAAGCTGGGGCCTATAAGTTTTCAGCCTTCCGAGCTTGCAAAGCTGGCAATGATTATATACATGGCGGACTTTGTCTCTCGTAAGGGTATGCAAATTAAGAGCTTTGTTCAAGGATATCTTCCATCGATGATTATGCTCGGTGCGGTAGTCGGTCTGGTGCTGCTTGAGCCGGATCTTGGGACTGCAATAACCGTTTCAGTGATAGCTTTTATAATTTTATATGTTGGAGGCGTTCGGCCGGTCTATCTGCTGGGAACATTTCTTGCAAGCCTGCCGCTTTTATATATCCTATTATTCAGGGTCGCATACAGGCTGAAACGAATCATGGTATTTATGAACCCATGGGCTGACAAGAGGGGTGCGGGCTTTCAGATCATACAGTCATTTGTTGCGCTTGGATCCGGCGGGCCTTTCGGTGTGGGCCTGGGCCAGTCGCGCCAGAAACTTTTCTATCTGCCCGCCTCGCATACAGACTTTATATTCTCCATCATAGGTGAAGAGCTGGGATTTGTGGGGGTTGCCGCAGTAATATTTCTATTCGGACTTTTTGTCTGGCAGGGGATGAAGGTTGTTTTTAAAGCCATTGAACCTTTTGAAAGATCTTTAGCGCTTGGGATAGTTTCGCTTATAGCTATTGAGACAATAATAAACATAGGTGTCACGGCGGGAGCCCTGCCTACCAAAGGTCTTCCGCTTCCATTTATCAGCTACGGAGGAAGCGGGCTCATATTTCATCTTACGGCTATAGGGCTGCTTCTGAATGTTGCCAAATCTTCCGAGAGCGTCCGATGAAAAAAGCAAAAGTTCTTATAGCGGCAGGCGGATCCGGCGGTCACATATTTCCGGCAATAGCTTTAGCGAAGGCATTGCAGAAATTTCCCGGCTATGACGTTGATATAAGATTTGTCGGAAGCAACAAAGCGCTGGACAGAAGGATATTTGAAAAGGAAGGGTTCAAATTTTCACTCGTATCGGCAAATAAATTTCCATACAAGTTATCTCTGAAAATCATATGGTTCCTTATAAAATTCAAAATAGACTGCATTAAAATGTTTTTCGCATTCTTATCCTATAGGCCGGATGTTGTTGTGGGTTTCGGCGGATATGTATCCTGCCCGGTCATTGTAATGGCTGCGATATTCAGGACGCCAAGGATAGTGCACGAACAGAATGTCTGTCCGGGAAGAGCGAATAAACTTTTATTTACTCTGGCGGATAAGGTCGCTGTAAGTTTTGACCAGATGTGTTCTAAGGGTGACGCTAAATATGTGTTTACTGGAAACCCGATCCGCAGCGAAGTTTTAAAAGAAGATAGGCCAGGCGGAATAAAACGATTTGGCCTCGATGAATCGAAATTTACCATACTTGTGGTAGGCGGCAGTCAGGGCGCGCATTTCCTGAATGAAACTTTTATAAGTGCTATATCCGCAATTGATAAAGAGCTGCGAAGTTCTTTGCAGGTCATACATTTAACGGGTGTGAAAGATTATGAGTGGGCGATTAAAGCCTATGAGCTTATAGATGGCCTGCAGTCGCGTGTTTTTTCATTTATTGACAGGATTGAGGAAGCTTATAGCGCTTCGGATCTCATAGTGACCAGGGCAGGGGCATCGGCGATATTTGAGGCGGCGTATTTTGCGCGCGCTATGATACTTGTGCCGTATCCGTTTGCAATGAGCCATCAGTCTGAGAACGCAAAAGTCTTCAGTTCCGAAGGCGCTGCCGTAACTATAGAAGAAAATATCTTGTCATCGGAAGTTTTTAAAGATAACATATTAAGATTAGTTAAAAATAAAGAAGAACTTAAAAAAACAGGCGCTGCGGCAAAACGGCTTTGTGTGCCGGATGCAGCAGCGAGGCTTGCGGGAGAAGTCTTAAAGTTAAATGAAAAAAAATAATATTTTAAAGAATAAGAAGCTGCACTTTGTCGGTGTGGGCGGTATAGGTATGAGCGGTATAGCCCGTGTCCTTATAGGTATGGGCTACGATGTATCGGGCTCCGATGTTGAGCTGAATGCTATTACCAGGAAGCTGGAAGACCTGGGGGGTAAAATATTTAAGGGGCATAGAGAATCAAACCTTCCGCCCAATGTGGAAGTTCTGGTCTATTCTTCTTCGATAACCGCAGATAATCCCGAGATGAAGGCCGCGCGCCGCATGAAAATAAAGATCGCACACAGGGCCGAAGTGCTGGGTGAGCTTTTTAACGGTAAAAAAGGCATCGCCGTGACAGGCACTCACGGTAAGACCACGACAACCTCGATGATTTCTGTAATGCTGCATAACGCAGGATTGGATCCTACGGCGATTATCGGCGGGGAAGTTGAGAATATCAATGGTAATGCGTGTCTTGGTTCGGGGAAATATATAGTCGCAGAAGCCGATGAAAGCGACAGTTCTTTTCTGCACCTTAAACCTTTTTACACTATTATGACAAATCTGGAAATGGAACATATAGACCACTTCAAGACTCTCGGAAGGGCGAAGGCAGCGTTCAGGGCGTTTGCCGGCAATACGAAGAAGGGCGGAGTGGTTTTTTATAATATCGATGATGCAAATTTAAAAGATGTCCTTAAAAATTATAAAGGAAAAAAACGCACCTTCGGATCGTCTGCGAAGGCGGATATATATCCGCAGAATATAAAGATGGACGGTTTTAACACTTCTTTTGAGTGCGTCTATCATGGAAAATCTATAGGGAATATTTCCATAAAAGTACCGGGCAGGCATAATGTTACAAACGCGCTTGCCTGTGTGCTTGTAGGGCTTGAGGCGGGATTAAAATTTAAAGAGATCGCAAAGGCTATGAAAGATTTTTCCGGAGCCAGGAGAAGGTTTGAGCTCAGAGTGGAAGCGGGCGGTGTAATGCTGATAGATGATTACGCGCATCATCCGACAGAGATACAGGCTGTGCTCGCAGCTAGCCGTAACTGGGAAGGCAAGCGCCGGATAGTGGTTTTCCAGCCGCATAGATATTCGAGGACGAAGTTTTTCGCTGATGACTTCGGCAAATGCTTTAACGGAGTGGATAAATTGATACTTACCGATATATACGCCGCCAGTGAGAAAGCCATAAGAGGGGTTTCAATAAAATGTGTTTATGAAAAGGTCAGGCGCAGCGGTTTGAAGGACGTGGTGATTATGGAGAAGGATGCCATCGCAGGGCACATAATGGATATAAAGAGGCCAGGCGATATGATAATAATGATGGGCGCGGGTAATATAAAAAAAGTCACTGACAAACTATGCGAAAAGCTCACCATGCTTAAAACTTCAGACCAGGCTCTTGTGAAAAAGTTTAAAAACACAGTCAAAGGTAAAGTAAAGACCGGCGAGCTGCTCTCGTCTCATACGTCATTCAAAATAGGCGGCCGGGCTGACATATGGTTTGAACCTAAGGATGTAAAAGATCTTAGGGCTGCGATACTTTTTGCCAGAAATAACAAAGTGCCGTTCTTTGTGATAGGCAACGGTTCCAACGTTTTGGCTAAAGACGAAGGGTATAAAGGGCTGCTGATACATCTGGGATCGGACTATTTTAAAAAGATCAAGTTTTCCGGAAGTGCTATTAATGCAGGCGCGGGATTCAGTCTTCCTAAACTGGTCAATATCTGCTGTGATAAGGCGATTTCAGGGTTTGAGTCTTTGGTAGGAATACCGGGGACTATTGGCGGCGCAGTATATATGAATGCCGGAGGATGGGCAAGCCCCATATTTAAAAATATCGGTGAACTGGTCGATTCGCTTAAGGTTATGGACATGTCGGGGAAAATAAAAATTTTCCATAAAAATGATATAGCGTTTGGCTACAGACGGTCCGGTATGGGCGAATTTATAATACTAGAGGTTGTTTTAAGAGCAAAGTCTGGAGACAGGAATACGCTTATGTCCAGCGCGTCTCATTTTTTGAAAATGAAAATGGAGAAGCAGGTCCTTGACATACCGAGTGCAGGCTGTATGTTTAAAAATCCACCCGATTCGCAATTTACCTGCGGACAGATGATAGATATGCTGGGCCTTAAAGGTGTGTGTGTAGGCGGTGCTGAGATATCGCCCAGACATGCCAATTTTATTGTTAATAAAGGCGGTGCAACGTGCGAAGATGTCTTAAATCTGGCAGAGATGGTGAGGGGGAGAATAAAGGACAATTATGATATCGATCTGGAGATGGAGGTTAAGGTAGTATGAGCGGGTCAAGAATAGGAAGGGTAGGAGTTTTGGCCGGAGGACCGTCCAGTGAGCGCGAAATAAGCCTTCGTTCCGGCAAAGCAGTGCATGATGCGCTTCTGAAGAGAGGCGTGGATGTGTTTTTTATGGATGTTCGGGATAACATCTATGATATAATCAAATCCGAAAAAATGGATGTCGCATTTTTGGCGCTTCACGGAAAATTTGGTGAAGACGGGACGGTGCAGAGGATACTCGATTCTGCAGGAATAAAATATACAGGGTCCGGCTCTGAAGCCTCACGGCTTGCGTTGGACAAAATAGCCTCTAAGGAAATATTCGTAAAAAACAATATTCCAACGCCCGGATATGTGATCGTTGAGAAAAACAGTTTCAGGATAGCGGATCTCGCTTCGCTTAAGATGCCTGTTGTTGTTAAGCCTCAGCTCGAAGGTTCCAGCATAGGTTTGTCCGTAGTTAAAGACGGGTCCGGTCTGGAAAGGGCGATAGAGGAAGCGTTTAAATACGGGCCTAATGTTTTGGTGGAAAAATATATCTCCGGCAGAGAATTGACTGTCGGCATATTGAATGACATGCCATTGCCGGTAATAGAAATAGTTCCAAAAGAAAAAGTTTACGATTTCAAGGCCAAATACAGCGACCCGGACACTCAGTATCTTGTTCCTGCTCCTGTGAATGAAGGCGCAAAAGCGCTGGCGCAGACGCTCGGGCTTCTCAGTCATAAAGTTCTGGGCTGCAGGTCTTTTTCCAGGACAGACATGATAATGGACGAATTCGGTAATATGTTTGTTCTGGAGGTAAACACTATACCCGGCATGACGGAGCGCAGTCTTCTTCCTAAAGCGGCGGCCGCGGCAGGTGTGAATTTTGGCGAATTATGTGTTAAATTGATCGAGGATGCCATTAAGTGAAAAAACAGAACAAGGGTAAAAAATTTAGCTTTAATGCCTTCATGAAAGATATGCGTGAAGCGATCGCAAAAAGGGCGCTTAATTTTATCGTCATAGCGGTATTCCTGGCGATAGTGTTTTTATTGGGCAAAGCATATCTTTACAGGTCAGACTATTTCAGGCTTAGAAGGGTAGAGATCAAAGATACTTTCCTTGATCAGAGAGCGCTGATTTCCATAAAATCACGCGTATTGAGTGCATATAAATCGAAAAGCGTATTTACACTGGACCTTAAAGCGATAGCTAATAACCTCCAGTCTTCCTATGCCGACGCTAAGGATGTTTCCGTTTCTCTTGCGTTACCGGATAAATTAGTGATAAGCCTGAAGCTGCGCAAGCCAGTAGCGGTGGTCAGGGCTGATAAGTTGTACCCTGTAGATGAGGAAGGGGTTGTGCTGCCGATAACAGACCAGGCTGCTTTGAAATGGGTTCCGGTAGTTGACGGGGTGCAGCTTAAGGCCAATGAGCGTAAAAACAAAGCCATAGTGTCTAAAAATTTAAAAACAGCTATAGATCTGCTGCGGATCATAAAAGATGTGAAAGCAGTTGCGGATTACGGGATCGATAGTGTTAATACTAAGGATCCTGAGAATATATCGTTTTATCTAAGAAATGGCATTGAGGTGCGCATGGGATCCGAAGATTTTAAGGGTCGTGTCATGGTTTTGGCTAAAACATTAAAAGACCCCAGGCTTATTATGGATAGGATAAAATATATAGACCTGCGTTTTGGGGACGCGGTTATAGGACCGAGGTAAAATATGCATATAAATCGTGTAAAAGTCATAACAGGCCTGGATATAGGTTCCTCGAAAGTTTCAGCAGTTGCCGCTTCTATAGATAAGGAAGGCTTGTTCAGCATAGTGGGCCAGGCTACTCAGGATTCTCTGGGGGTATCGCGCGGAGCTATAGTTGACCTGGATGAGGCTGTGAGGTCGGTCTCCGGTGTATTGAAAAAACTTAAAGCAAAATCACCCAATGGTCTTGGCCAGATATACGTAAATATAACAGGCGAGACTTTGAAAGGTGCTATTTCCAAAGGTATGATACCGCTCTCTTTGCGCGGCCGCGAAATAACTAAATTTGATATGAAGAGATGCATGAATGCGGCAAGTACTGTGCATCTTCCATTTGACAGAGAGATAGTCCACAGGATAGTGCAGAAATTTTCTATAGATGATCAGCCATGGATAAAAGATCCTATCGGTTTGTATGCTTCGCGCATAGCCTGTGAAGTTTTTATAATAACCGCGGCTTTGAATAGCATCCAGAATATTTTTAAATGTGTAAGTAACTCAGGGTATGATGTCAAAGAAGTTGTATACACAGGTATCGCAGATGGCAGCGCTGTTCTTGATAATGAAGAAAAAGAATCCGGTGTTATTCTGCTGGGAATGGGTGCCGAGCTTACAGAGATCTCTACATTTTTTAAAGGCGTTTTATGTGATATGGAGATACTGCAGACAGGTGCTGAAGATTTTAAAAATGATTTCCGGTCAAGTGCTGTATTTGATGCTGTGATCGAAAAAGTTGCATTAAAGCTGCAAAGTTTTAAGGATACCGGAAAAAATATACAGTCAGTAGTTGTCACAGGCGGCATAATTTTCGCTGATGGTGTTATAGAATATCTGGAAGAAAAGCTTAAATGCCCGGTTAAAATGGGTGTTGCCAAAGAAGTGAGAGGGGAAGTTTCAGGGCTTGATAGCATACGTTTATGCACTGCTATAGGTCTTGCGAAATATGCTGCTGAAAAGCAGGAGAATCTGCCTCAAAATGCCAAGAATTTTACTAAGACATTATCCTCCGCAGTAATCGATATTTTTAATAACTACTTCTAAAAAATATTTTCCCGTCGGGAACGTGTTGTGTAATTTGTTGTTAGCCCATCCAAAAACTAGATTACGTTAAAAATACAAAAGTGAGAAGGCCTAAGCTTGTATAAGCCATGGCCTATGTTATACTATATATAGATATTGATAAACAATAGTATATCAAAAGAATAACAATTAAAAGAAAAGAAAATAAGATGAAAACAAAAATCCTGTTCCTCACAGCCCTGGCAGTCGCGATGATGAGTGTCGAGCTCGCATTCTGTTTACCGCAGGATGCAAGAGTGGAGAACGGGACAGTCTATATCGAAACCCCCAATGCCACCACAATGAACATCACCGCATCAGATAAAGCTATCATTAATTTTTCATCATTCAATATCGGCCAGAACGAAACAGTAAATTT
>Ga0172381_10004997_pt1 | contig 13563 bp, 11 predicted proteins | sample Leawel6488metaG_FD_119754 | JGI IMG/M metagenome (GOLD analysis project Ga0172381, IMG submission 119754) | Leachate microbial communities from a municipal landfill in Southern Ontario, Canada - Leachate well 64-88 metaG | ecosystem: Engineered > Solid waste > Landfill > Unclassified | place... | reverse complement strand
TGGAACAGGATTCGCTTTCACAGTATGAGGCTCTTCATGCTTTTGCTCTTGTTCGGGGCACCAAAATTCTTTTGTCTCAACATAATTTTTCAACCATCCCTACCATTGCGGAATTATCGGGTTTTGTGACTGATTGTAAGCGCGTGGGGGCCAATGGATTTAAAGTCGCCGCGATGAGTCATGTAGAAGGGGATTGTGAAGAACTCTACCGATTTACCCAAGAGCACGCGTTTGAATTTGAGTGGTTTGCTGCATTTGGAATGGGGAATACAGGCCGGGCAAGTCGCTTATGGTCGCTCACTTGTGGGGCCAATTTAACCTATGGTGCTATAGGGGATTCTCTTGCAGCGGGGCAAATTTCAGTATCTTGGATGCAGACGCTTTTGGCTCGTCTTCCTGGCATTCCCAATGAGCAATCACTGACCGAATTACTCAAGAGACCCGGATTATTTGCCTAATTTTGGCTAAAAATCGAGGTCTATGGGGGTAAAGGTGCTTTTTATCTCACAACATTACAAAAACAGCATTATTTTGCTAAATATTTGACGGAATCATCAAATTGCGCCCTTGAAATTCTTTTTGGGTGGTGCTAAAGGATAAATCAGTTATGCGTCTTTCCGAAAGGTTTGTCGATAATTGCGTCATCATCAACTCCCTGAGTGCGGATAAGGAAAAAATCCTAAACGAACTCGTTGATACGCTTTGCAAAGCTTATAAGCTGGAGCATCGGGATGAGATTTTTGAGGCAGTCTGGAAACGGGAACAGACTCGTTCAACAGGAATTGGGTGCGGTTTGGCCGTTCCCCATGCGAAGATTGATTATGTAGATCGTATGTGTATGGTGGCTGCTACAGTAGAAAAAGGGGTCGAATTCGATGCTCTGGATGGTGAGCCGGTACACCTTTTGATATTGATCGTGAGTCCAGGGAATACGGTGGGTCCTCACTTGAAGGCTTTGTCTTCCGTCAGTCGGCTTCTCGCTGATGGCGTTGTGCGCAAGGAACTCATTGAAGCGAAGACACAGGTGGATTTTCTTACGATTTTGCGCAAGGCAGAAGACAAATACTTGTAATAAGCCACTCTCTTTATGTCATTAGAAAGGTAGCCCTCGTGGGTTGCCTTTTTTGTTGTGCCCGAAAAACGCGACTTGACGTGACAAGGGGTCTTTTATATCTTTGCCTACGCTTTCGGACGATTAGCTCAGTTGGTTTAGAGCGCTGCCTTCACACGGCAGAGGTCACTGGTTCGAATCCAGTATCGTCCACGAAAAAAAGATTCCGGCTTAGGGGTCTTTTTTTTATGAAATTTTTTCTGGGATATGCCCGAATTTTATCAAAAATGCGGTTTGAATAGGATTTCATTGTATATTAAGTACATGATGATAGACGAATCTCAACTTCCGGAACCGCCTATAGGGGCCCACCTTGTGTCGCCTCGTAAGGGTTTTAGTCACCATGGTCTTTACATTGGTGGTGGCAGAGTGATTCATTATTCTGGGATGGCTCGGACATTGAGCGTCCAGGATATCCCAAAGTTACCCCATTTGATTCGCTATGGTTGTATCGTAAAAACTTCCATGAAGCGTTTCTGTGATGGGCATGGTTTTAAAGTTCGCAAACACCCTAAAGCCAAATTTAGCGGGATTGCCGCTGTGGAACGCGCTAAAAAGCGTCTCTATGAGCGCTCCTATTATTTATACAGCAACAATTGCGAACATTTTGTGAATTGGTGTATTGATGATACCTTCCGGAGTCCATTGATTACGAGGCTTTTGTTTTTTTTCGCTTTGTTTGGCTTTTTGGTTCATCGCCTTCTGGTTTCCAAATTGGGTCGTAAAATGCCCGAAAAAGACAGGATGATTTTAGGAGGTGCTTTTGCAGTTTTTGGGGCACTTGCCATGGGACATTTTACACAATCGGCATTGCAGCCTGCTATTGGTGTGCGAGGGCGGGAACGCCGCAATCGTTACTTTGGACGTATTGGAACTAGAATCGGCGTGATGTTGGCTATTCCGCTTTCTCTTTTGGGAATTAAACGGGGGTGGCGTTTGTTCGCAAGTTTTGTCCCCTACTTTATACCCGTGTGGTCCGGACTGGGGACCTATTTTGTTGCCCGTGAAATTGATTCGCGGGAACGGGTGAAAGTGCGTGAAGAACGTAAAAAATCTCAGGCGAAAGTAGAGCAAACAACGACTACGCTACCAGTGGAAGAACAAATAGCTTCTAATTCTGAAAAAAATACGGTAACGGAATAATAAGTTCCGAAAAATGCAACGGGGATATGTCCCGAAGCATCCAAGGACTGTAATGAAAACAAAAATGAAAATATTTCTTGTTTGCGCCTGGGGAGCTTCGGCTTCTTTTGCCGCTACGGGCGGATGGACTCTTTCAGATTGCATAGAGCGCGTCCACACCGCGAGTCTTAAGGTCGAATCCGCGAAACTCAATGAACAACAAACCATTGTCAGTTTGGATCAGGCTCGCGATAGCCGCTATCCGAGTCTTTCGGCGAGTGTCAATCAGAGTTTGTTTGATAGCCCCTTTAACGATGTGCCTCAAGATCACTATAAATTGAGTCTTGGGATTACGGGTTCCATGAATTTATGGGATGGGGGTGCGACCGGGCTCACTATTGAAAGTCGGGCCTTGGATCGTCAGGCGGCGAAGTATAATACGGACCTTGCGGCCATGAATGTGAAAGAGTCGGTCATGAACGCTTATATTTCTTTGCTCGCTTCTATGGAACAAAAAACAGCGGATTCGGCTTCGCTCACGCTTTCTTCGGCGGTGTTGGAATATAACACGCATCTTTATGAAGCGGGAAGTATCACCAAGCGCGATTATGTATTAGCGCAGTCCGATGTGGCGACAAGCCGGGTGGCTCTGCTTTCCGCAGAACAGGCAGAAAGAAGAGCTGCCACTACTTTGCGTCAGCTTTTGGAACTCCCCCGTGGGGATTCTTTAATTGTGAATGCTCCACAGATGGAATATCAATCCCCAGAGGATATGGGACCTCTCCCCGATTATGAATCGGTTCTTAAAATGGCCCGAGTGAGCAATCCCGGCCTTTTAGCAGATAGTTTGTCAAGTCTCGCGGCACAGAAAGAAGTGACGCTTGCGGGGAAGAATAATTCCATTAACGTTAATTTGGGTGCGAATGCCACTACAGGACTTCAGTCTTGGGAATCCGATGGGTATGGAAATCAGATGAAGCTCGGCTATACTCACAGTCTCACTCTGGGGATTACGATTCCAATTGTGGATGCGGGCGAAACGAATGCAAAAGTTTTGGGGGCGCAAGTCGCGTCAGCGCAGGCGGAAGTCACCAAAAAAGAGACGGGCAAGGAACTAGAGAATAATATGGAGCAGTTGTACTTGCAAGCGGTTTCTGCGGATGCGCAGTGGGACGCTGCAAAATTACAAGTAGAGGCGGAAGAAGAATCGTTCCGTGTGGCGGAAGAACAGCGCACGGCGGGCTCTTTGGGTTATACCGATTATCTCGAACAAAAAAATAATCTGGAAACGGCGCGCAGTAATTTAACGCAGGCGAAGTATACGAGCATTCTTGCTAGGCATCTACTGGACCTTTATACAGGGAAATACTAATGAAAAAGTATATCAAATGGCTTGTTCTCTTTGCGGCGGTTCTTGCCGTAGGTCTCGTGGTGCGTCACTATGTGGCTTCTTCGACGAGTGCAGATGTGGGTGCTTTGGTGAGTGAAAAGGTAAAGCTCACAACGATTTCGACAACGATTTCGGCAACAGGTTCTTTGGAGCCTGTGGATGAAGTGGAAGTAGGCACGCAGGTTTCTGGCGATGTGAGCAAAATATATGTGGACTTCAATGATAAAGTCAAAAAAGGCCAAGTCATTGCGGAGATTGACAAGTCAAAGTTACAGGCGACTTTGTATCAGGCACAGATTGCCTACCAATCAGCCAAGAATGATTATGAACATTCGTTGAAAACTTTTGAACGGACTAAAAAACTTTCAGAAACGAATAGCGCAAGCGCCGTTGATTTGGAAACAGCGGAATATCAAGTGAATTCCGCAAAGTTCTCTATGGATAAAAGTGCGAGTGAAGAAAAACAGGCGCAGTTGAATTTGAGTTATAGTGTGATCAAGAGTCCCATTAATGGGGTCGTTTTGGAGCGCTCTGTGGATGTGGGACAAACGGTCGCGGCATCGATGAGTACGCCGACACTTTTCATTCTGGCTAAGGATTTGAAGCAGATGAAGGTGATGGCGGATGTGGACGAAGCGGATATTGGTGCCGTGAAAAAAGGACAGCGCGTTGAGTTTACCGTTGATGCTTTTTTAGAAGAAAAATTTAAGGGCTCCGTTCAGGAAGTCCGTTTGAACCCCACGGAAACTTCGAACGTGATCACTTATACGGTGGTAATCACTGCAGAAAATCCGGAATTGAAATTATTGCCAGGGATGACTGCGACATGCACCATTGTGACACAGGAAATTGTGGATGCCATCAGTGTGCCTGTGAAAGCTGTCAAATTTACGCCTGCTGACGGAACGCCGATGCTTGATCCTAAAGATATGCCGCGTCCTTCGCACTCTGATAGGGCAAAGGCTTCAGATGATGATATGGGGCCGCCTCCAGGAATGATGGGTGGTGGCGCTTCAGGGGGTGGAACGAAGAAAAAAAGTTCCTCATCTTCACCTAAAATTTCGGGCAGTCTTGTCTGGATGAATTTGAATGGTAAAGTAGCACCGCGTCCCGTAAAGACAGGGATCAGTGATGGTATCAATGTGCAGATTCTGAAAGGACTTTCTGTGGGTGATTCTGTGATTGTCCGCCAGGAAGACCCCACTGTTGCGAAAACGGCGGTGACAGAAGAAGCTTCCAGCCCTTTTATGCCCAGTCGTCCGGGCAAAAACAAGAAGTAATCTATGTCCATCGGCTCCCCAATACTTTCCATTCGCCACTTACGAAGAGAATTCAGGATGGGTGAAGAAACGGTCCATGCCTTGCGAGGCGTTAGTTTTGACGTTCACCAAGGTGAGTTTGTAACCATCATGGGCACCAGTGGCTCAGGCAAAACAACGATGTTGAATATTTTGGGTTGCATGGACAAGCCTTCCAGTGGGGAGTACATTCTCGATGGGGAACACATTGAACTTTTGCGCCGGGATAAACTCGCCTCCATTCGCAGCCATAAAATCGGATTTGTATTTCAGAGTTACAATTTGCTTTCCCGCACAAGTGCTATGGAAAATGTGGAACTTCCCCTTCTTTACAATGCTTCTGTGACGCCACAGGAACGCCATGACCGGGCGATTGCTGCCTTGGAACGCGTCGGTCTTGCGGATCGCATGAATCACATGCCCAATCAGCTTTCGGGGGGGCAGCAGCAACGCGTGGCCATTGCGCGAGCACTTGTGAATGATCCGGTGATTATTCTTGCGGATGAAGCCACAGGAAATTTGGATACGCGCACGAGTTATGAGATTATGATGATTTTCCAAGATCTGAATGAAAAAGGGAAAACCATCGCTTTTGTGACGCATGAGCCGGATATTGCGGCCTTTTCGGGGCGAACCGTACTTTTGCGAGATGGTCAGTTGCGCAAAGATACTGTCAACGGAAATACGTTGAACGCGAAAGCTGCGTATGAAGCGCTTCCACCTCCTGAATTTCTGGATGACGCTGACGATGCCGAGGAGGTTTCCACATGAGTCCGTTCACTTTAGCTCGCATTGCATTAAAAGCGCTTCTGAGGAATCGCACACGCACATTTCTTTCTGTGCTCGGTATTGTTATTGGAGTGGCCGCAGTGATCACCATGGTCGCTATGGGGGAAGGCTCCAAGAAGTCCATAAAAGACAAGATGACCGCGATGGGCACCAATGCAATTACGATTATGCCCAATACTTCCCGGAAAGGGGGCGTTCAATTAGACGCGAGTTCATCGACAGAAACCCTAGAAGAAGCAGATGTGTTTGCCTTGCGCCAAAATGCGGTGTATCTTGATGGTGTTTCCCCAGTGGTAACTGCGAATGGGCAGGCGGTGGTCGGGAATAATAACTGGCCGGTGAGTCTTACGGGGATTAGTTCCGAGTATCTTAAAATTCGAAATTATAGTATTGCCGATGGGGTGATGTTTGATGATGACGCGGACCGCATGGCTAAGGTTTGTGTGATTGGGCAAACGGTAATCACGAATCTTTTTCCGAATACAGATCCTATTGGCAAAACCATCCGTTACAAAAATATTCCGCTCCAAGTGATTGGGACTCTGAAGTTGAAAGGATCCAGCGATTTTGGCCAGGACCAGGATGATGTGATTTTCACCCCTTACCAGACAGTGATGAAACGCTTTAATGCGACGACGGAGATCCGGACTATTTTCGCGAATTCTATTGGTGAAGGGTATGCTGAAAAAGCAACAGCAGAAATTTTGACAATTCTTAAAGAGCGCCGCAATTGGACTTCTCCGACGGAGCCATTTAAAGTGCGCACTCAGGAAGAGATGATCACAATGATTACCAGCACCAGTGATTTGCTTTCCATTGTGTTAACGGCGATTGCGGGAATAAGCCTGTTTGTCGGCGGCATCGGCATTATGAACATTATGTATGTCTCTGTCACAGAGCGCACTCGTGAGATTGGGCTTCGTATGGCGATTGGGGCCCGCGGTCGCGACATCCTTTTGCAATTCCTTTTTGAATCGGTGATGATTAGTCTATTGGGAGGTCTGATCGGGATTGTTCTTGGTATTTTGGCGACAGAGGGCGTGCGGATCTTTTTGAACTGGCCCATGAGTATTACTATTTCGAGTGTGGTGGTGAGTTTTGGGGTCTGTTTTGCAACGGGCGTTTTCTTTGGCTGGTATCCAGCAAGAAAAGCCAGTCGTCTAGATCCAATTGATGCCTTGCGGTTCGAGTAAATACGCTCATGTTTGTATATTTTGTACAGGCTTTTTTGGGAAGGTAAACATGGAACTCACACCGCTTGATATTCGTAATCAGACTTTTCGTTCCAAACGTTTTGGAGGGGTAGACCCTTCCGAAGTCAAAGCTTTTTTGGAAACCGCGGCTCAGGCGTTTGAACAACAGGGGCGCTTGCGCACGGATTTGACCGAGCGATTGAAAATTGCAGAAGAACGCGTCAACTACTACAAGCAAATTGAAAGGACTATTCAAGATGCAGTAGTCACTATGCAGAAAACGGTAGAAGAAGTCAAGCACAGTGCGGAGAGAGAAGCAGAATTGATTATCGCGGAAGCCAAAGCACGTGCGTTGCGCGATGTGGAAAATACAAAACGTCAAGCGGAAGATCTTCGTGCCGAAATTGAACAGTTGAAACAATTGCGTACAAATTATTTTATTCGCACGCGCGCCATCATTCGCGCACAAGAAGATCTTTTGCAAGCAATGGAAAAAGATCAAGTGGTCGAGCCTGTTTTTGTCCCTCGCCGCGCGGCTTCAGGAACGATGCCGCCTGCAGGCCCCGTGATCCTCTAATTTTTTATGAAAGTAAGTATTAAAGTGCATGCCCGTAGTAAACGCGAAAGCGTCACGGGTCCTTTAGAAGATGGTTCCTACAAGGTGGATGTTAAAGCGCCTCCTGTCGATGGGGCCGCCAATGAAGCCATTTGCGAACTTCTTGCGGGCTATTTCAAAAAATCGAAAAGTTCTGTTCGTGTAATATTGGGAAGCACCAATAATCGTAAGGTCGTTGAAATAGACGACTAATTATTTAAAACGGCAGGGGAGATCACTTAGGGGAATTCGTACCGTGTCCCCGAGGAACCCTTTATAAGGGGATCTCTTGAATGTGATCAAATCATTTTCAAAAAGGATCTGATCATTCTGATCTTTATGATTCGGGATAAAAGCACATTTGTCGTGAGTGACGAAAATTTGAGCGTCAGGAGACGTTTGTTGGATTAAGAAAATTTCACTATTATTTTTGTGTGCAATACTTCCGATCGCGTTGAATGTGTTTTGATTGGGGTAGTGATTGAGCGTTACACACGTTGCAAAATTATCTTTAGAATTGGGAGAACAAATATACATGGCTTCGTCAGGTTTGAGACGAGTAAATTCTCTTATTGGTAGTGAGAGCATAGACTCTTTCTCGGTTCTTTTGTGAGGTAAGAGATTGTCCATGTTTTCGAGTTTACTCATAGGCTTTTGAGTGTCAATACAATAAAGTTTAGATCCTTGATCTTGACCGAGAATTAAAAGGGAATGGACAAGTGCGGCGTGAATTTTATTTTTGTTGAGGGACAGCAACTGAATGGGATCATTATTGTCCAAACAACCTTTCCATAAAAGAGAATCGGTTCCATCCAAAAAGATTTTAAAACAGGGGAGTTGATTTTCGGGAAAGAGTTTTTCAAGTTTTATTGGAACAAAGACTATAGATTTTGTATCCAGATGCGGCCAGCGATCACATTGAGATTGATCGTAATACTCGATTTCTCGTTCGAGGCGCTGAATGTCATAAGTTTCTCCCGTTCCATTGGGACCTTCATAAATAAACGTACCATAAGTTTCAATGGCAATAGCGGTTCCATAGGCGTCATAAAGTGTTTTACTTTCTGGAGATCCTAAGTTAAAGGTGCTTTTCTCTACAAAACCATCGCGGTCTTTGTACTCCATACGGAGAGTATCTTTTTGAATAAAAAAAGGCCAAGAATTGGAATCCCAAGAAGGGTCTAATTGTGTAGTGATTACAGAGATGAGACGATTATAGGCATCGTAACGATAGGATTCTTCAAAATCTAAGATGTCAGGCCGAAACCATTGATGATCGTATTCAAAAGAAGCGCTTACTAATTTTCCATCGGGATCATATTTCCAAGAAAAACGACCCATCTCTTCATTGTCTCTATTAAAGGCCTTTATACGAACTAAGGAATCGTTTTCATCATATTCGTACAGGTGTCGATATTCTCCGCTAGGAAGATTTATATGCCCCGCAATAATTTTTTGCTTGGGGTTTTCTTCCCATGAGAAATGACCATCGGTGGAATTCCAGGAATGATCCAATTCGCTTTGTTTGTAAACGCGGTCGTTTCCTTGTTCTAAAATGCGGCCATTTTTGTCGCAGATATAGACAAAATCCTTATTGTCTTCTGCAAGATGAAGGTATATTTCTTTTCTGGAATTCTTGTAGATGACAAAGGCCTGGAGGAGGATCGTTCCCCCGGTGGAATCATAATAGGTGAAATCGGCGAGGGTCCCGTTTTCTCGATAGTTGATCTCCGTAGTCCCTGAGAAGTGTGCTGGGAGCAAGTTACCTTTGGCGTCTTTTGCGATTTCGTAATGGCGTTGCCGAATGAATTTAACCGGCCCTTTGATTTCGCTATAGTTTTTAGCGTCACGATCTCCCACAATGATTTCATAATCAGATTTGATGTTGGGGGGAGTCTTTTGAAAGAATTTGAGCTTTTCGAGACCATGACTGTCTACTTCGCCGGAACACCCCCAGAATCCTAGGCTCAAGAAAGCACAAAGAATAGAGAGGACAATAGGCTGAATCACAATTTTCATGGGATACTCAATATATAATGTTTTCGTGGCATAAATCAGAGCCTCCCTTTGAATTGAAAAATTCTCGAGATTCTGTAATCTTATCGGCTCTTTTTACCTATTTTCAAGGCAGATGGATACTATAGAACTACCTCTTCCTGATGATTTTCATGTCCACTTGCGACAAGATGCGGCGCTTGCTTCTTACGTTCGTGATGTCGCTTCGCAATTTGGACGTGGTTTGGTGATGCCGAATACGGTACCGCCATTGACCACGTTGTCTGCTATTTTGGATTATAAAAAACAAATTTTAGCTGCCGTCCCTCATTTTGAGCCGCTGATGACTTTTAAGTTATCGCCAAATTATACCGAAGAGACTCTTTATGCTTTTAAAGAGGCAGGAGTGGTCGCTGGAAAATATTACCCCGCAGGAGTTACCACTAATAGTCAAGATGGAGTCTCGGATTTTGAATCGGTCTTCCCCGTAATTGAAATTATGGAACGCTTGGGTTTGGTGTTGTGTGTTCATGGGGAAGAACCGGGAGCTTTTTGTCTGGATCGTGAAGAAGCTTTTATTCGTCGTGTTGAAATTTTAGCAAAAACGTTTCCCCGTTTGCGCATTGTTTTTGAACATCTTTCTACAGAAAGTGCGGTGAAAGCGGTGTATGCTTTACCTGCAACGGTGGCGGCGACAATTACTGTGCATCATTTGATCCACACATTGGATGACGTCATCGGGGATAGTCTTCGCCCCCATCATTTCTGTAAGCCACTCCCTAAACGTCCGGCGGATCGTTTTGCGCTTCGTTCGGCAGCATTTAGTGGCAATTCGAAATTCTTTTTAGGGACCGATAGTGCGCCTCATCTGAAGGGGAAAAAAGAATGTCCCTGCGGTGCGGCGGGCGTGTATTCTGCTCCGGTAGCGATTCCGCTTTTGATCCAGATTTTTGAACGAGAAGATGTTTTAAGAAAGCTTTCAAATTTTGTAAGCGGATTTGGGGCTGATTTTTACGGGCTCCCTCGTGCGACTCAAACCATAAAGTATGTCCGTAATCCGTGGGTTGTGCCAGAAGAAGTTCATGGCGTGGTGCCTCTTGCGGCAGGGGAAACCTTGGATTGGAGACTTTATGGCCAAGTATAAAATCCCACTGTTACCAAAAATAAAAGGCTATCTCTATTTTTTCGTTGTGGGAATAGGGGCCTTTGTTCTGTCTCCTATCTACGGCTTTTTCTTTTGCCACGCGTTTCGGGATGGAATAAAATTTAATGGAGTCGCTTCATTTTTTTTCCACCCTATTTTTAAACTTTTTGGAATAAAACTTGTTGTCGAAGGAGAAGAAAATATTCCGAAAGGAAAAGGCTTTGTGGTCATTGCGAATCATCAGAGTTTTTTAGATATCAATGCGGTCTATGCCGGCGTTTGTCCTTCCGCATTTATTGCGAAAGAAGAATTGTGGAAAATCCCTGTGTTTGGGTGGCTCTTGAGTCGCACGGGTTCTATTCCGATTCATCGGGGGGCCTCGAGAACAAATACCAAAATTGGGGCTCTCTTAAAGCAACGTATTGATCAAGGCTTTTCCTATACGATTTTTCCTGAAGGAAAGCGCTCGGAAGATGGCGTACTCCTTCCATTTAAAAATGGAATTTTTCACATGGCGAAAGAATTCCATTTTGATTTAGTCCCGGTCACTATTATTAATGCAGGAAAAATTTTCCCCAAACAAGGGGTCGCTTTGTTTCCGGGAGAATTGAAAGTGGTAATTCACAAACCAGTGACACAAGATGAATACGGGGCACTCTCATTAGAGACGTTCCGAGAAAATGTGCGCAACACTATTGCGTCTGCGCTCCCTCAAAAAACAGAAGCCAAGGAGGCTTAGTATATGCAAGAACTACCATCACAAGAGCAAATTCTAGCGGTGCTTCGAGATGAACCTATGGTAGGGAGCCGTTTGCGTGGCGCCTTGGGAATTGCGAAGAAGAGCAAATTGTCTTTTAAGCAGAAACTTGCCGAAATGGTGAGTGCTGGAATTTTGGCTCGCAATAATCGCAAAGAATATTTGTTGGGAGACTTGGATGCCCCAGCAGAAGAAAAAGAGCCTTATGACAACCGGAGACCTAGTGCGCGTAGCCGGACTCAAAAAGTGGAAGAAACGGGAACCTCGATTAAGAAGGGAGTTCTTCATGTATTTGAGGATGATCGCTGGTTTGTGACTGAAACGGCAACGGGTAGAGATTATCCCATGGCGCACCGCAAGGAAGCTCCTGGCAAAGAGGGGCAAACCATCGCGTTTTCTCTTTATCCACATCCCAAGATGAAACATACGATGCTTGCGAAGTTGGAAAAAATGTCAATGCCTAGTGACATTACCTGGAAAGAAGTGACGGAACAGTTTATGAAGGATTCCAATTTGCCGGAAGACTTCAGTGAAAAGATCCATGAATTTGTAGATAAGAAAGAGACTCCTACAGAAAAAGACTTCAAGGGCCGTGTTGATTATCGCAAAACCCACATTCTTTGTATCGACCCAGAAGGGGCTCGCGATCACGATGATGCGGTATCCGTAGAAAAATTACCAAGTGGTGAATTTAAACTGGGCGTTCATATTGCGGACGTGAGTCACTATGTCCCAGAAGGCAGTGAACTCGACGAAGAAGCACTGACAAGAAGCTACACGCAATACTTGCCTTGGTGTGCGGTGCCCATGCTCCCGGAAAGACTTTCTGGAGATTTATGCTCCCTGCATGAAGGCGTGGATCGTTTAGCTTTCACTTGTATGATGGACTTGAATGCTAAAGGGGAAGTTCAGAAGTTCGAATTCCATAAGAGTATTGTTAACGTGACGTGCTCTATTAGCTATGGACGCGCGGTTGAAATGTTCAAAGAGGGTGATGTTTATGTCGCGGCCCTTGCTGAAGTCACCAAGTTGCTCAAAGAGAATCGTTCCAAGAGTGGAATTTTGGAATTGGGTAGCACTGAATACGGGTGTCAGTTTGATGAAAAAAACGAACCCGTGGCTATTGTGCCTAGAGCTCAAGATGTATCCAATTCTTGGATCGAAGAATGTATGCTGATTGCAAATCAGTGCTGCGCAAAGGAACTCAAGTCGCGTGGACTTCAAGGCATTTATCGTATTCATGAGGCTCCCGATACACGAGACATCATGGAACTTAATTATTTAATGCCGGATCTTTTTAAGGATAGCCCCGTGTCCCTTCGCGATATCGGAGCTCCGCGTCGTGGTGATACCAATTTGAATCCTACGATTTTTGGCTTGTACCAGCATTTGGTAAAGCGCGCCGCAAAAGATGAGACGATGCTCAACCGCATTTTGCGCAGTATGCAAAAAGCGCATTATGATAGCAATAGCTTTGGTCACTTTGCTTTGAATTGGCAGGACTACGCTCACTTTACTTCTCCGATTCGTCGTTATGCGGATTTGTGGTGCCATCGTGAACTTTCGCGTACGCCTAAAAATATGAAGGCAGAACGCACAAATAGTGTTATTGAAGTTTGCGATTTGATTTCTTCAAACGAAATTAAAAACCAAAAATTGGAACGCATTTCCATTAAGGTTTGCGCCACATGGCTTTTGCGTGAACGTTTGGGAGAAGAATTTGAAGCAACCGTGAATGGTGTTGAACAGTGGGGCGTTTATGTCACGGTAAAGGATCCGATGGCCGAAGGTTTGGTGCGATTCCGCGATATTGCAGGGGACGATTACTACATCTTCAATCCTGATAAGGGTGTTGTCTTTGGGAAGAGAAACGGCATGAGTTTTATGCGGGGCGATGTGGTGCAAGTGCAATTGCTTCGTGTGAATCCACTCCGTGGTGAAGCTGATTTTGCTATTCTTCGCAAAATTTCCGAGAATAAGAAAACCACGACTCCGAAGCGTTCCCGTGCAGAAGCTGCAGATGCGCTGGGCTTAGTTTCTCAACCCAGCGAAGAAAATTTTGGTTCTCGAAAATCGGAACCTAGTTCTCCTCGCCGTCCTGGAAAATTTAGTGAGGCAAAATCGACAAGCAAGGGATCAAAATCAGGTACTTCGCACAAGTCGCCTCGG
>Ga0172381_10004995_pt1 | contig 13564 bp, 13 predicted proteins | sample Leawel6488metaG_FD_119754 | JGI IMG/M metagenome (GOLD analysis project Ga0172381, IMG submission 119754) | Leachate microbial communities from a municipal landfill in Southern Ontario, Canada - Leachate well 64-88 metaG | ecosystem: Engineered > Solid waste > Landfill > Unclassified | place... | reverse complement strand
TTTTTACCCCAGCTTCTTTAATATCCACAGCATTACCAGTTAAAAAAACTTTTTCACTAACCCCTTCAACAATTACTTCATATTCTCCTTTAGGCGCAGTTAGAATAAATTTCTTAACTTGACCAATACCTAAATCAGGATTAAAAGAAACATTATCTTCTCCAATTTTAACAAGAACGCTTTGATTATAATAAACATTTCCTATATTTGTAACAATCAAACTATTATTAATTAATTGAACATCAACTAAAGGTTTTTCTAAAATTTTAAATTCAACTTTTTGAGTCAAACCCTCTGAATAAACAGAAACAACTCCTTCTTTTGGACTTTCATTTAAAGCAATAAAGTATTCAAAATCCACATCTGTTCTTTCTTCAATCTTTTTAACAATTTCTCCAAGATAATTTTTAATTCCAATATATGCTGGAGCACTTATCTTTTCACCAGTTTGATCTCTTAAAATTGTCTTTCCCCTTAAATTAGTTCCAGGTTCTATTCTATCGTCATCCAATAAAACCTCTAAATTTGTAGGAATTTGCGAAATTAAAACGTTACTTAATAAGTTTCCTTTATTTGAAATAACTCCTTTAGCATCTTTTTCATAAACATAAAATTCAACAATATGCTCACCAGATTTAAAATTTGAAGGAACAAAAAGCTCTAAACTAAAACTACTTCCACTTACACTAGCAGAACTAGTTAAATCAGATTGACTAACACCTTTTACTACAACTTCAATTGTTCCAGAAACATCTTTTCCATTTTTCTTTTGAACATTTCCTTGAAAAGCTAAATTCTCACCAGGAACAAATTCTGCTTGATTTATCTCTAAATCTAAAATAATTACATCAGAAATTTCAAAATTATCAACTAAATCTCCTGTTTTATCTCCTAAAGAATATTCAATTGAACAATCTCCTCTAGCATTATCTATAAAACTATCAATAAGAGGAATAAGAATTTCTTTATTTCTAACATCTCCCACTAACATAGAAGTGAATTCTTTGTAAACCTCAATATTCTTTAACCCACAAATTAAATTTACTGAAAAAGAATCACTAATATCCTCATCTGCACTTACTTGAATATTTAATTTAACAATTTCTCCAAGATTATAAACTGCATTCACAGAGTTTGTTAATTCAACATTTGCAGAAACAAAACCCATAAAGCTAAATAAAAAAATTCCTAAAAAAATAATTCTCAACGCTCTTTTCATTTTAATCACAAGAAAAATAAGTGAGATTTATTTATAAACATTTGTAGCCAATAAAGTAATATTTATATACAATCTATTCTTTTACCTAAAATGACAAAAGAGGAATCAAAACTAACTCCTTGGGAAGTTTCTGGAAATATTAATTATGATAAACTCATCAAAGAGTTTGGAACAACCATTTTATCTGAAAAATTAAAAGAAAAAATAAAAGATTTGCATCCTTTATTAAAAAGAGGACTTTATTTCTCACATAGAGATTTTGATAAATGGATAGAAGCAGCTGAAAAAGGAGAAAGGATTTCAATTTTAACGGGAAGAGGCCCAAGTGAAAAAATGCATTTAGGTCATTTAGTGCCCTTTTTAGTTGCAAAAACCCTCCAAGATAAATATAAATGCGAAGTTTTTATTCCTATTTCAGATGATGAAAAATTCTATGTAAAAGAAAATTTAACTCAAGAAAAAGCCATTACTTTTGCAAGAGATAATATTCTAGACTTAATTGCATTAGGTTTTGATCCAAAAAAGACCTTTATTTTTGAGGATTTTATTTATACTAAAATTTACAAATATGCTGCTCTTTTAGCAAAAAAAATGACTTATTCAACTGCAAAAGCAGCTTTTGGTCTAACTCCTGAAAAAAACATTGGCTGGACTTTTTATCCTGCAATGCAAGCAGCACACATCCTCTTCCCACAATTTTATAGAGAAAAACATAAAGTCCTTGTTCCAATTGGAATTGATCAAGATCCTTTTATAAGATTAACAAGAGATTTAGCAGAAAACAAAGACATAAACTTAGAAAAACCAGCAGCATTGCACTCAAAATTTTTACCTTCTTTATATGGAGAAGCAAAAATGTCTTCTTCTGGAACTGGAAACAATGTAATTTATTTGGAAGATAATGAAAAAACAGTAAAAACAAAAATAAACAAATATGCTTTTTCAGGAGGAAGAGATACTTTAGAAGCACACAGAAAATTCGGAGGAAATCCAGAAATAGATGTTTGTTTCCAATATCTCAAATTCATGTTTGAAGAAGATGATAAAAAATTAAAACAGATTGAAGAAGATTATAAATCAGGCAAACTTTTAACAGGAGAATTAAAAAAATATACAATAGATAAGATAAATGATTTCCTAAAAGAACATCAAAAGAAAAGAAAAGAAGCTGAAAAAATTTTGCAAGAATTTATCTTAGAAAATTAATAAAAAACATCGTGGATATATTTCTTTGTTGTAATAGGAACTTTGTCTAAATCAAATTTTAATCTAGACAATTTTGGTGCACCACAATTATAACCTGCAACAATAAAAATCTGCTTTTTATTATCTGACAAGGTATCCCAAGAGAGAATTTTTTCAGAAAGATAATCTTCAATCCATTTTAGATAATTTATTCCAACTTGGATATTCATTTTTGAATCAAAAGCATAATCTTCATAGGGCTTTTTGTTCTCAACTTGCTCCCAAGCTTCTTTACTAATTTGCATTAAACCTCTTTCTTTAAAATTCCCATATGCAAATGCATTGTTATTTGATTCTTTTTTAATAATCTTCTTTACAAAATTTTCATCTACAACACTAGAATTTTTAGAATTCATTAAACCTTCAAAAATATAAGTGTTGATTTTCTTTTTAACAGGATTAGAAAAAGGAATAACAAAATCTAAATTAGATCTAGATTTTAAATAAAACTCGTTTAATTGCTCATAACTCGGAATAAGAACATCTAAAGTAGGAGTTATAATCAAACTTAAAAATAATAGCTTCTTAGTTAAACTTTTCATAATTATTAAAAGCTCTTAAAATGTTTAAAAATTTATGGTTTAGGATAAACAAATTTAATTTCTTTAGGTTGAAGTGATTCAATTACAGACAGATTTAATCTATCCTTGGAATATCCCTTAAAATCTTCTTGAGATGCTAAGTAATTGGCATAGCTAAAAACCTTATCTAACATATCTCTAGATTCAAAAGGAATTTTATTCAAGTGATTATGCTTTTTTAAATAAGACACCACGCTTCCTTGCCCCCAATTATGTGCAATTATGGCTAATTGCCTTTTCTCTTCAAAAGAAAGATTGTTCCAAGAAGGAACTTTATTCTCCAAATAAGCAATTGCAGAACCAAAATTTTTAGCAGCAATTTTTTGATTTAATTTAAAATCAAAAGCTTTATCAAAAGATACATTAGTATAACTTTTCCATGTTTTTTCCATTATTTGCCAAAAACCCCTTGCACCAGTACGATTTTGAACAGCTTTAGGATTAGCAGAAGATTCTTTAATTCCAAGCGAATAAGCTAGATTACCATCAATTAAACCTTTAGTCTGTTCTAACCAGTAAGAATCATCAATCATTGTTCTATATTTCTTACCTCCTACAGAATCAATCTTCTTTGCTTCATCTAAGAATGTTTGATTTAATTTAGGATGATAAAAGGTATAAGGAACAGTGATTAAATTCATTTCAGCATCAGAATAACTTTTATCTTTTACACCAAGAAGACTATCTGACTTAGACTTAGAATAACAATTCGTACAAGATTTACTTGTATCAGAATAAAAAACTTCAGCTAAAGAAACTGGAAGAGAACCTGTCCCATTTACAATTGATTCTGATGCTACAAGCATCCCTGCACCTAAAATTAAGTATTTTACTAATCCTTTCATTTTCAATTTTCCCTATGAAATCCAATCCAAAAATCGCATTGCGACCTAAAATTTCTTCCATTGCTCTGTTAAGAGTGCTTCTACTATATAAATCTTTCTGCAACAAATGAAATAATTTTCATTTAAAGAATAAAAATTAAATTCAAGAACTTTAATTTTCCTAAAAATGAGTTATTTAGAAAGAAAAATTTAGATTAAAGAAAAAGAAGAGTTCCAAAATCTTAAAAACTCCAAAATCCTAAACAGAATATGAAAACATTAAATCTCCACGTGGATTACATTAAGTGGCAAGCTTTGAAAAAAGCATTAAAATCAATTCCAGATTTAAATGAAAAAGAAAAACAACTTCAAGAAGCAAAAGAAGCTTTAGTTGTTTTAACAGCAATTGAAAAAACAGATTCAAATATTCAAGAAATTCTAAAAGAATATATTAAAAACATTCAAGAAATTGCTCAACAAATTAATACAAATACAATTGTTCTTTATCCTTACGCACATCTTTCAAGCAATTTAAGTTCTCCAGATTTAGCAATTCAAATTCTAGAACAAGCTGAAAAAGAATTAAAAAAATTAAAATTCAATGTTCACAGAGCACCTTTTGGATATTACAAAACATTTGAACTAAAAGTTAAAGGTCACCCTCTTTCAGAACTCTCAAGAGAAATCAAAATTGAAGGAAATGAAGAAGAAACTTTAACAGAAGAGCAAATCAAAAGACTTCTAAAGGAAATTTCAAAATCAAAACTAGATACTTCAAAATTAAAAGAAAATGATCACAGAATAATTGGAAGAAAATTAGATTTATGGAGCTTTAATGAAGTTGCACCCGGAATGGTTTTCTGGCATGACAAGGGATTACACATTAAAAATAAACTTATAGAATATTGGAGAGAAATGCACAAAAAAGCAGGTTATCAAGAAATTTCAACACCTCAAATAATGGATAAAAAACTTTGGCAAATTTCAGGTCACTGGGATAAATACAAAGAAAATAATTTTGTAACTAAATATGAAAAAAGACCGTTTTTAGTAAAACCAATGAATTGCCCTGGAGGAATGCTTGTCTATAAAAATTCACCTAAATCTTACAAGGACCTTCCATTAAGAGTTGGAGAATTAGGAATAGTTCATAGAATGGAGTTATCAGGGGTTTTAGCAGGGCTACTAAGAGTTGTTCAATTTACTCAAGATGATGCTCACATTTTTTGCGCAGATGAAAAACAAGTAAAAACAGAAATAACAGAATTAATGAATCTTATAAATATTTTTTACAAAACATTTAATTTAGAATTTGATCATGTAGAACTTTCAACACGCCCTGAAAAAAGAATTGGCGCAGACAAAATTTGGGACATGGCAGAAAGATTATTAGAAGAAGTGCTAAAAGAGAAAAAAGTAAAATATCAAATAAACAAAGGAGATGGAGCTTTCTACGGACCAAAAATAGATTTTCATATTAAAGATTCATTAGGACGAAGTTGGCAATTATCCACAATACAATTAGACTTTGCACTTCCAGAAAGATTTAATTTAGTTTATACTGATGAAAAAGGAAACGAAAAACAACCAATTATGCTTCATAGAGTTATTTATGGGGCAATTGAAAGATTCTTAGCAATTTTAACTGAAAACAATAATGGAAAATTCCCCCTTTGGCTTTCTCCAAATCAAATTAAAATTCTAACAATGAATGATTCAGCAAACAAATACGCAGAAGAAATTTATAACAAAATTTCTAATTCTGAATTCAGAGTTGAATTGGATTCAAGAAATGAATCAATTGGGAAAAAAGTTCGAGAAGCTTCAATTGAAAGATTTAATTATTTAATTACAGTCGGTGAAAACGAACAAAAACAAAAAACAATTGCTGTTAAAACTCCTGATTCAAAAGAAATTGAAACAATGAAGTTAGAAGAATTTATTGAAAAAATAAAAAAGGAAATTAGAGAAAAGAAATGAAACCTTCAATAGATGAAATGGCTGCTTTTTGTAAACGAAAAGGAATTATAGATAAATCAGGAGAGATTTATGGGGGTCTTGCAGGATTCTGGGATTTTTTATTTTTAGGTGCAGAACTAAAACAAAATCTAAAATCAGAATGGTGGAACTTTCATGTGAGACAAAGACAAGACATGACAGGAATCGATGGTGCAATAATCACTTCACCAGATGTTTGGAAAGCTTCAGGTCATGTTGCAAATTTCAATGATGTTTTTATTATATGTAAAAAATGTAAAAAACCAAGCAAAATAGATAAATCAGAATTAGGAAAAGTTAAATGCGATTGTGGAGGTGAATTTAATTTAGACACAGCAAAAGATTTTGAATTAATGTTTAAAACAAATGTTGGTGAAAAAGACTATGCCTATCTAAGACCAGAAACAGCGCAACTTATTTTTGCAAATTTCAAAACAGTTTTCGAAGGAGCAAGAATGAAACTTCCTTGTGGAATTGCTCAAATGGGAAAAGCATTTAGAAATGAAATAGCCCCAAGAAATTTTATCTTCAGATGTCGGGAATTTGAACAAATGGAAATTGAATATTTCATTAAACCAAAACAAAAATGTCCTTATGAAATTCCTGAATTAGAAATTAAAATTCTTTCAGAAGGTGAAACAAAAGAAAAGAAAATGTCAATCAAACAAGCATTCAAAGATAAAATAATTAAAAAAGATTGGCATGCCTATTGGTTAGCTCAAGAATTACTCTGGTTTAAATCTCTTGGAGCAGACACAAACAATTTCAGAATTAGACAACATGATAAAGAAGAACTTGCACATTATTCTTCAGATTGTTGGGATTTAGAATATAATTTTCCTTTTGGATGGAAAGAATTAGAAGGTGTTGCAGATAGAAGTGATTATGACTTAGCACAACATGAAAAATTCTCAAAGAAAAATTTAAAAGTGCTTGATGAAGAAACAAATGAAAGATTTTTACCCCATGTTATTTGTGAACCAAGTTTAGGTGTTGAAAGAGCACTTTTAGTTTTCCTCTATGAAGCTTACACAATTAATGATAAAGAAAATATAATATTAAAATTAAATCCGAAATTAGCACCAGTTAAAGCCGCTGTTTTCCCAATTGTAAAAAACCAAGAATATGAAAAAATCTCAGAAGACATTGTAAAAGAATTAAGAAAAAGGTATAATATAGAATATGACAAATCAGGTTCAGTTGGAAGAAGATATGCAAGAAACGATGAAATAGGAACTCCCTTCTGTATAACTATTGATGAACAAACTCCAAAAGACAAAACAGTAACAATTCGAGATAGAGACACAACAGAACAAAAGAGAATTGCAATTCACGAAATTCCAACAATTCTAGATAAATTAATTCAAGGTGAACTTTTGTTTAAGGATTTATGATTAAAATAACCTCCAACATTGGGTGGGAAATTCTGTATTCAAAACAAAATCTTATAAATCCCAACTCTCTCCAAATAACATGAAATTCCAATTTTATTATGAAAAACTAATTAGTTCAAAAGAATATCAAAAATTCTTAAAAGAAAATCCAAAAGCTTTTCCCTGCTCTGCATTATTTATTTTAGACAGAGAAAAACAACAAAACCAAATTCATTTTGATTATTATCTTCCACAAGAAAAAAAAATTTTCAGTTTTGATTTAACAAAAGGAGTTGAATTAATTCCAATAGAGAACATTGACAAGACAATTCCAGAAAAATTAGGAATGAATTACACATTTGATTTAGCAGATTATGAAAAAATGATTTTAGACGAAATAGCAAAACAAATGATAAAAGGCACATTACAAAAATTATTATTTAGTTTACAAAAAAAAGACAAAAAAGATTATTTAATTGTAACAGGATTTATGTCAAATCTGGGATTATTAAAAATTTCAATAAATTTAGAAGATAAAAAGATTGAATCTTTTGAGAAAAAATCCTTTTTCGATTTAATTAGAGTTGTTAAAGGGAATAAAAAAAATTAATTTTTATTAGGTTTGCACATCTTACAAGCAGGATATTTCTTTTTCACAAAAAAGCTTTTGTCATCGTCTTCAAGAAGATATTTTTTCTTAATCAGTTTAGAAAATCGACAAGACCTAAGATGATAAGACCCACCTTCAGTTGATGCAACATATTTTGGAACATACTTTGATTCTTCTTTTTCTTTTATTTCTTGAAGTTTACTTTCTCCACTAACCAAAGTCTTTAATTCATTTGGAAGATTTTGAACAACTGGAACTTTTATTATTTTAAATTTCCTAGATCTAAGACCAGAAAAAGACCATAAAAACAAGAGTAATAATACTAAAATTCCAAAAAATAATAATCCTAAAAGACCCATATTTGGATAAATCAATAAAGACAATGCAAGCCAAAGAACTAAAAGAAGCCCAAAAATTACATTAAAGATATTTTTCTTCATAAAACTTAAACCAAAAAATCATATTTAAAGATTATTGTAATAGAGGCAATAGGAATTTAATCTAAAGAAGCTCGAGATTTAGAGGAAGCAACTCTTTTAATTAAAGAAGAAGTTTCTGGATTAATACTCTGACTTCTATTAACCTTATAACTATCATTGATACAAGCATCTACAAAGGATTTTGGAAAACCAATCACATTTCTCAAATATGCAGCATAACTCTTTTTGTCACATCCATAAATACGTTCTGTAGAATCTTCAGCATTTTTCTTACCCATTTTAATAAAAGAAAAAAAAGACTATATAAAAATTTCTATACTCTAGAATACTTCTTAACAATAAAATTAATCATCATTTCTGAATCATGTTCTGACACAATCTCAAATCCAACTGACTTAAACAATTCATGAACTTCATCTTTATCAAATAAATAATAATATCTTTTACCTTTGTCAGTCCATGAGACCATTTTTTCTTTATCTTTTTTACCTTTAAATCTTTTAGATTGAAAATTCCAAACTCCAATATAGGCAGTTCCATTTTTCTTCAAAACTCGATAAAGTTCTTCAACAGCTTTCAAACGGTTTTCAGCACCTGGAATGCAATGCAAAGAAGAAATACAAATTGCAAAATCAAAAAAGTCCTTAGAAAAAGGAATCTCAGTCATAGAAGAATGAACTCCTTCAAAATCAATTTTCAAATTCTTAGCCTTCTCCCTCGCTAACTTAATCATTTCATTAGAAATATCAAGAAGATAATATTTACCTTTTTTAATTTGAATCATATGACGACCACTTCCTCCACCTAAATCAAGAACATTTCCAGAACAACTTTTCAGAAACTCAGTAGATTTATTAGAAGGAATCTCCTTGTACACATTCCATTCAGGTGCAATTGCATCCCAGATTTTTTCTTGGTCTTCCATAATAAAAAAAGAATTGTTTATGTTTTAAGGGTTTTGGAAACTAATCAATAATTCTTTTCTCTAATCCTTGAAAAAACTTTACTCTAGCTAAATCAATTAATCTTTCATATCGTCTTTCAAGATTAGGCATTGCAATTTCTCCCCAACTTTTAATCAAGCTAGTCGTGTTCGTTAAAGCATTTCCAAAATTCCTAATTGACTTATGAAAACTTGTATCTAAATCTCCTTCTCTAATAGCCTCTGCAATTTTTTGAGCATTTTCAACTTGAAAAATAACTTCCATTTCATTAGGAGATTTAAACTCAACATTATAATCTTTACTTAATTTTCTTTCTATAATTGGCTTTAATTTTTCCCAATCATTTACATTAAATCCAAAAACATTCAAACCTAATTTCATTAATGCTTCATATTTCTTAGAATTTCCAGTTATCTCTATTGGATTTCCTTTAACATTGTAAATTGGTTTTAATTCTGGATTAAAACCAAAAGTCTGATAAACAAAATCTTCCAATTCAAAAGCCAAAGTGCCTTCAAGTGCACCTGGAAAATAAAATTGTTTAAGTGAGGAAGGGCCATTTTCTAATCTTGTATCTGGCAATAAACCCACAAGAATAGGATAAGCTGTCTTCATACAAGAACGCATCCTATCATGGACTTCATGTCCATTAATTTTTCCAGTATTAATTTTCCCATGTAATTCATTCCATTTATTTGAAATTTCATTTTGAAGAACATCTGGTGAAGCACTAGCCATTGCTCTAAATTTCTGCCATTCATAAGCTGCATTAAACCCTGTTAAAGCATCTCTTTGAATATCTGTGTGCACAGGTCTTTTCTCTAAATGTCCTGTTCCATTTTCATCACTTTCAATAATATGAACATTAACAGGAAATTTTCCTTCTTTTACCCAACCTCTTTCGCCATTACTAACAGAAACGTGAACATAATTAGCTGTATCAAAAATGTTTGGAGCACTATTAAACGTAATAATAGAGGGAAGTCTCTTCTCATGAAGCAGAGCTGCACTTAGATCGTCTTCATTCGTTTTAATCTCCTCAGCAAAACTCAACTGCCATTCTAATTTATCAGGATATTTTTCTCCTTCAAAAGTACAGTATTCTGATTGAGGATCAAAAACCAAATTAGAATAATGAGAATCAATACATTTTCTTGCAAAAGTTTGCTGAGCCAACCAAGAATCAAATTTAACATTAATCAGATCTGTTTGCTCAAGACCAAATTTAATATAAACCTCGCTAGGAACATCTTTAGACTTATCTTTAACTGTAATCATCAATTTCTCAAGAAGAAACACTTTAAAAGAATTATTACACTAAAAGATATATGCCCCCAACCCGTAAACCTTCCAAAACAATCTCAGGAATAACACCAGTAGCAATTATGCTTCCACCTCGACCATGTAATCACGGAAGCTGTATTTACTGCCCAAATCTTGATGTTCCGCAAAGTTACACTCCAAAATCACCTGTTGTTCTCAGAGCATCAGCATTAGAATATGATTCATACAAACAAGTTAAAGCAAGACTTGAAGCATACAAGGAACTCGGTCATCCAACAGAAAAAATTGAAATCATAATCATGGGCGGAACTTTCCTAGAATATCCAGAAAATTTCCAAGAACAATTCATTAAAGGAATTTATGATGGATTAAATTCAAAAAAATCAAAAACATTAAAACAAGCACAAAAACTAAATGAAACAACAAAACACAGATGTGTTGCACTTTGTATTGAAACTCGACCAGATAAATGTATTCCTTACATAAAAAAAATGCGAGAATGGAGTGCAACACGAATTGAATTAGGAGTTCAAATAATAGACGACAAAATTTACAAAATCATCAAAAGAGGACACACAGTTAAAGATGTAATAAATGCAACAAAGGCTCTAAAACAAGCAGGTTTCAAAGTCGGTTATCATTTAATGCCAGGACTTCCAGGTTCAAATCCAAAAAGAGATTTACGACTTTTTAAAAAAATATTCTCAAATCAAAATTTCAAACCAGATCAAATAAAAATTTATCCGTGTCAGGTCATGCCTGGTTCTGAATTAGAACAAATGTATTGGAAAGGAGAATACAAACCTTATACAAAAAAAATAATAAAAAAAATTTTAATAAAAATGATGAAACTAACTCCAAGATACACAAGAATAATGCGAATAATGAGGGAAATTCACCCAGATTATATTGTTGCAGGAACAAAAAGAATTGACCTTCGAGGAGAAATTGAACAAGAATTCAAAAAATCAAAAACAAAATTAAATGAAATAAAATCCAGAGAAATCGGTATTGCAATAAGAAATAAAGAAAACATAAATCAAGACCTAAAGATAAAAAAAACAAAATACAAAGCTTCACAAGGCACAGAATATTTCTTAGAATTCATAAACAAAGACGACATCTTATTTGGACTTTTAAGATTAAGAATTAATAATAACGCGAGCGAAGCGAGCCCTTCTAAGGGTGGAGATGGACATTATAAAAAACAAAAAACCGCAATAATCAGAGAAGTTCATGTATACGGTCAAGCATTAGATTTAGGAGAAAAAGGTAATACTTCGCAACACAGAGGATTAGGAAAACAATTAATTGCAAAAGCAGAACAAATTGCAAAACAAAATAAATGCAAAAAAATCTCAATTATTTCTGGAATAGGAGTTAGAGAATATTATAAAAAATTGGGATATGAACTAGAAGATAGTTATATGATAAAGAATTTAAATTAAAAAATATTAACAAGTTTATGAAACAATCAATAAAAAGAGGATTAGGTTTTGGAATAACTTCTGGTGTAATTACAACAATTGGCTTAATGATTGGACTTTATTCTTCAACAAATTCTAAATTAGCAATTCTTGGAGGAATAATCACAATTGCAATTGCTGACGCATTGTCAGATTCATTAGGAATTCACATTTCAGAAGAATCAGTAAATAAAAATAAAAAAAGAATCTGGCAAAGTACCTTTTCAACATTTATTTTTAAATTTCTCACAGCAATAATATTCGTAATAGCCATTCTTATTTTTCCACTAAAAATAGGAATCCTAATTAATCTAATACTAGGAATAATTATTCTAACTCTCTTCAGTTATAAGATTGCAAAAAATCAAAAAGAAAAACCATTAAAGATCATTACAGAACATTTAAGCATTGCAATTTTAGTTATAATAATTACCTTTTTCCTAGGAAAATTGATTTCACATATTGGATTAATTTAAAATTTATTAAAATCGAATAATTCCTTTTTGCCAATCTTTTAAAATTTCTCGAGAAACTCTGTCTTCATCGACTTTTCCACCAACTTTCATAAAACCTTTTTTCTTTCCTAATTCTTCAATTAAAATCTCTGCATCATTTTCAGCTTCAATTTTATAATATTTTTCTAAAACTCCAGGATATTGTAACATTAAATTTGCAACAACTAATTCTGGATCTTTAACTTGAGAAAAACTCCTTCCACCAACGATTGCGTGTTCAGCTAATTTAACTTTATCATTTGAAGAATAATTCACTTTAGGAATAACTCCAGGTGCATCAATCAAAACAATATCGTCAGATAATTTTATTTTTTGAATTCCTTTAGTAAATCCTGCATCAGCACCAACCCCCGCAGAACTTTTACCAGCTAACAAATTCAATAAAGAACTTTTACCAGTATTAGGATAACCAATAACTCCAACTTTGATTTTACCTTCTTCACTTTCAATAATTTTTCCCCCCTTAAATTCACGCTTTTCTCTTTTTTCAATAGATTTAGAAACTTTTTTAATTAAATTCCTTAAGTCTTTTACTCCTCTTCTTTTTGTACAAGAAACAAAAACATATGGATAAAGTTCTTCCTTAATTATCCTTTCTAATTTTGTACTAACCAAATCAGATTTATTCAAAACATAAATTAATTTTTTATTCTGCCTTTCAATCTCTTTCTCTAATTCCAAATTTCTAGTTTCATTAATAAATCTGGCATCAAGAATTTCCAAAACAATATCAGACACAGCTACAATCTTTGAAGCAATATCTGGATATTTTTGCCTCTGTCTACGAATATTATCAATTTTACGTGTTCTACGAGATGAAAAACTATAACGTGTTCTCATAAAAAAAAGAAGATTTATAGCTTTTTAGATTTTAGCATCTCTCAAAATTAATCTTTCCATTTCTTTTTCTGCAATTTTTTAAGTTCAGCTAATTCTTTAGCTTTAATTTTTTCAATTTCATTCTTATCTTGTTCTAGTTTCTTTTCAGCATCAACAAGCTCCCTTTTTTTATTAAGCAAGCTTAATCTTCTTTTAGCATCCTTAAGTTCATTTTTAGCATCCTTA
>Ga0172381_10004994_pt1 | contig 13565 bp, 12 predicted proteins | sample Leawel6488metaG_FD_119754 | JGI IMG/M metagenome (GOLD analysis project Ga0172381, IMG submission 119754) | Leachate microbial communities from a municipal landfill in Southern Ontario, Canada - Leachate well 64-88 metaG | ecosystem: Engineered > Solid waste > Landfill > Unclassified | place... | reverse complement strand
CGGCCAGCCGCCAGGCGATCTTGCTTCAAGCTCCAGTGATGGAATATTTTGGCAAAGATTCGATGAACAGGCACAGGTACGGCGTGTTCTTCGTTGCATTTGATTAATCACATTTTTATAAACCCTAATTCGGGGCTAAAAGGTAATACTTCGAGGTATGAAAAGATGACTAACGCAGTTTCGGGAATGACCGGCTCTCTCTGGATCTATACAGATGATACGCCGGCAAGCATGAAGAAGGTCGGGGAACTCATTGATCTCAAGCTGAAGATCGACGGCCAGGATATCGACACGTCCAATGTAGATGATGCCGGCTGGGGATCTTCCATCACCGGCGCAAGATCCTGGGAGCTCACCATCAGCAACAACCTGATTATGACTGACGCGGCTTATGCCCTGATCTCCGCTGCCCTGATCGCAGGATCTAGCCTCTATGCCTACATCCTCCAGTCGGGAACCGCCACATCCTCGCCTAAAGGCTGGAAAGGGCCTTGCGGCGTGCAGTCAGGCGCGATCACCCTGGCAGGCACGAACACCCAACAGAAGGCCGATTGGACTTTCAAGGGACGCGGCGCCCTGACTGCCATTCCGTGAGGCTGAGGAATGACTCAAGCCGTGAGCGGCCTATCCGCCGCTCTTTTTCGGGATGAAACCAAGAAATATGCTGTAACTCCGGCTTTGGGCGATGCCAGGGATATATGCTTTGTGAGCGCCGACGACGAGGCCAACAAAGTGGAGATCGTTGTGGGTGCAACCACGGCTGCCCTTTCGCTTAGTGTTGTAGGAACCGAGCTCACTATCACCAGTGCAAATGTAAACGGCACGGCAACCAGCACGGCGGCTGAGATAGTCGATGCTGTCAATGAAGACGTTGGAGCTTCCGCGCTCTTCGCTGCCAGGTTGCCGCCGGGCTCAAAAGGTGGAGGAGTGACCGGAGCCCTGGCTGAAGTGACCGCGGCGGATGGTGTAGGATTTACCGGGTTAGAGCTGGTGGACTCGGGCGACCATCTGATATATCAGGCTGCCGTGGGATCAATGTATTGGGACGATGGCAAAACGCTCACTGTAAAATCCAATGGGGTAGCAGTCACTACAGGTTTCACAGTGAATTTCCTCCGGGGAATGGTGACTTTCGATAACGTCATGACCGGCCACACTATCACGGTCGATGGGACGCGGCGAAGCGAATTGGCTTTCCAAAAAGTGGCCGGATTATTCGACGGGAAGCTGAAGATCGATGGAAAGGAGATCGACACTTCCTCAGTTGATGATGATGGTTGGGGTAGCTCAATCATCAGCTCGCGGTCCTGGGAGATGTCAGCCGGTGCGTTTTATTACAACGGCGCGATTCCGTTGGAAGCGCTGGCTGTAAAGTATCTGTGGAAGTTCTACTCTGTGCTTGCCACTACACCCTTCGCTATCGGGTGGGGCGCTATAACGAGCATGGAGAATCTGGTAGCGAATCCAAACGACGCCCAGAAACAGACCGTAACTGTTAAAGGGGCGGGCGAACTGTATATGGAATGAGCACCTGGGGCCGCGATGATGGGCTTTCCGGATTCCCAGAGCGGCTCTCCAATTTCTTAAAGGAGAGATAAATAATGGAATATGAAATAGTTCTTAATGACAAGCCCCTAAATTGGACTTTCGGGGCGATGAAGAAGTTTGAGCGCGACTGCAAGAATATACTTAGGCGGATGGATATCAAGCCGGCCGCTGATCACACCGGCTATATGCTGGCGAAGTACTCCAAGATTGCTGAGATTATGGAGTCTGCCGTTTCCGCTGCAACTGGATTATCAAGCGCCGAAGGCAAGAAAGGCGAGCCCTCCGAGGCCAGCCAGGGCATTGACGCCTACCTGCAGGACGGCGGAACTCTTGAAAATCTCCAAAGAGGCATGTATGAGGCATTCCTGGAGAAAAACGACCCTTCTATTATTCCTCCCTGGTTGGAGGAGATCAGCCGAAACGAGGAAGCGGTGAAGATCAGCCAGGAGAAGGAAGCCCTCCGGCTGGAGATAGCCCGGCTGGAGCTGGAGAACGACCGGAAGAAGCTGGCCGAACTTTCTGGAAAACAGTCCACCGCTTAGGGCTGATCGATCTGGGCCTCCTCCCAGATCAACTATACAATCTTTCTACTAATGAGCTTCGGGCGCTCCATGAGCACCGGATGCAAGAGAAAGCCTGGGAACGTGAGACCGCCGCTTTTGAGGGCTTTTGCGCGGGCGCGGCTTTCGCTTTGGCCTGGAACGGAAAGCTAGGCACCTTTTCAGAGTTCTACTCCACCGACAAGGCGGAGCCCAAGAAAGAAACCACATCTCAGGAATATATAGACAGATACGACTCCTGGAGCTGATTTTCATTACAGAAGTCGGACACGCAACGGTAATCATAGACGGTGATATCTCCAAGCTCACCTCTGCCCTGAACACCGCCCGGTCGCAAGCCACCAACGCCGTCGCCGGTCTCGATACCGGCATGAAAGGCGGCTTAAAGAACGGCATCGCTGGCATCAACTGGAATGGCCTGGGGATGGACACGGCCAGCGATTATCTCCGGGGCATCACGGCTGACATGGGGCCAATAGGGACTGCTCTGGAAGGGGTAGCTACTGCTCTCGGGCCTACCGGCATGGTTGCCGTTGCCGCTATCGCAGGCGGGGCAATCATCGCGAATGCTGCCTATGATGCCGCTTCTGCCTGGGAAGCCGGGATGGCTCAGATAAGCAAGACCACCGGCATAGAAAAAGGTTCGTCTGTCTTCAATGATCTATCGGAGGATCTAAAAGACCTTTATGCGACGATGCCGACAACGATGTCGGAAATCCAGAACGTCGCCAAATCGGCAGGCTCCCTGGGAATCGAGGAGAGCAGCATAGCAGGCTACACCAGGGTCGCCCTAGAGATGGGGTCTGCCTTCGACATTCCTGCAGAGCAAGCCGCAGTCTCCATTGGAAAGGTTCAGTCCCAACTAAAAGCGCTACCTGAAGGTGTGGGGGATTCGGCACAATTCGCTCGGAATTTCGGCTCAGCTGTAGATTTTGCCGGCAATTCGATGAATGCCACTGAGCAGGAAGTTCTCGATTTCTCGACCAGAACGGCGGGAGCCCTTTCCCTCCTGGGCGGCTCTGCTTACGAGATCGCCGGATGGGGCGGTGCTACTGCTTCTGTATTCAGCTCGTCCCAGCTCGCGGCTGGGAGCTTCAACGCGGCCTTAAATCAACTCACGGGAACCACCAAGGGCAGCCAGGAGGCCCAGGCCAAAGCCGCCGAACTCCTCGGGATAACATCAGACGAGTTTGTCAACCTGATGGCCACTGACCCCACCGACACCGTTCTCAGGTTGGGCAGTGCACTTGAAGAGCTAGATCCTGCAGCAGCTACCCAGGCAGCCGGGATACTAGGTGGTGGGTATGGCGATGATTTCTTCAAGAAGATGGTCGGCCATACCGACGAATGGCGGGGCAAAATTGAAGAAGTGGTCGCGGCTGGAGAAAAGGGAGAATCGATAGGAAAGTCCTTTGAAGCCGGGTCAGAAGGCGCAAAAGCCGCCATGCAGGAGCTTAAGAACAGCATCAGCACCATCCTGATAGACATTGGTGGGCCGATTCTGACCGCGTTCACGCCTCTCCTGAGCGGCCTGGCGGAAGGGCTCAATAAGATCAGAGAGATAGGCGAGAACCTATGGGGACCGCTCACGACCGTCCTATCCCCCCTCACCACAGGAGCAGGCATCCTGGCCGGGCACATCGGCACAATGGCAGGGATGAGCTTAGACGTTCTCGTGTTGGCATCCCAGGCGATCAGCAAAGCCTTTGAGCTGGGCGGCAAGTACGCTGAAGCGGTCAAGGCGGAGATCCTGGAGATCATCGAGAACAGTGCCACGTTTAAGACGGTCTCTGGATATGTCGATGATCTCAAAGACTCATTCCAGACGCTTTACGACAAAATAAAGGAAGTGTTTGATAAGATCGTGGATGGCCTGAGTAATGCGATACCAACCGCGATCAAGGGCACAGGGGACGCACTTGGGACACTGGCAGAGAAAGCGGGCCTCGGAGGAGTGGCCGATGCCGCCGGAGGAGTATTTGACTTTTTCGGAGATGTCAACGCTCGAGTATGGGGCGAAGAAGTAGGAAAAGAGGCGGCAGACGGCATAACAGGCTCCGCTCTAAAAGGTGCTACCAAAGACGCGCTCGAAGCTGGAAAGGGCGACGCACTGACGGCAGCGAATGATATCGGTACTCAGATTGGGCATGCAATAGGCGAAAAGGTGGAATATTCGACTCACCAGAGCATGAGTGAAAATATTGTCGGGAAAGGAAACTCTCGATGGAAAGATACCATTGGCACGGTATATGGCGCGGCTACCGTTGGCGGCGTCGAGATAGCGGCTTCCGCCGATGCTACTAAAGGCTCCACTGATGTCATACTGAGGACAGAAGGCGGCACGGAGATAGACAGGCGATCTATCTACTCCGGGGATTTCGCGGGCGACCCGATGGGCGCGATCTATGACATGATCAAGGCCAATCCAGATGAGTTCGGGAACCTGACAGAACTCGAATCAGCAGAGTTTGCGGGCGATATAGCAACAGCGGAGACTCTGAAGATCAAAGCGGCACAAGTCAACGTTGAAACTACCACCGAGGCCAGGCTCAAGGAGCTTTCCAGCATCGACTTACAGACGATGAAGGCCAATATCGCCGAAATAGAATCAGAGATCAGCGGCCTATCGCGGGGCCTTCGGGATATTGATGAAGCGTTCGCCGATATCGCCATTGAGCCCGTTGTAATGACCGTTGAACTGAACACCAACACCGCTTACACTCAGTGGGGCCACTTGGTCCAGGACATGGAGAATTATGTGATAAAATTGCCAGTGGAATTGGATGTAGTGGTGCACGCCGATGAAATCCGGGCAATGATCGCCGAGGAATTAAGAGCGGGTGTAGTATGATTCATGATTGGGATACACATTTCTGGATGGCTCGGGTGCCATCCGAAGAGTGGGAGGAGTGGATTAGTGCCGAAGACCACGGCAGCCATGAACCTATTTTTCAGACAGCGAATAAGATCAGAATAGAGCCCATAACCACCTTATCGGCTCAGGCAATCCTTGAAGCAGAGGTGCCGGATGGATACACGGCATTTCTCCGCACCGACAGAATAGAAATAGTGATGAAGGGCCCGGATGCTGCCAGGGTCCCTAAGCTGATCTATGTTATGGCCCTGGAGAAAGGCCATTGGGACGATCCTGGAAGAGTTCCCCTGTCGACCGTGCCATTGAAAGATGGCTTCCGGGCCGAACTTCGAATATTTCCAGATGGACATGGGGAAGTGGATTTTAATTCCTCTGGCAATTTTATTAGTGAGGTAGCGAATATGGGCGAATGTGATTTATATAGATTTACAGAGGTGTAAAAATGCCAGTTTGCATTAAAAGAGCTTATGGAAGTGGGCCATCCGAGATTGATATCTCGGGCGGGGCCGAACCTATAGGATTGAAATTGAAGACCTATGACGGCAATACGACTGAGAGCTATCTATTCAATGCCACTCATCCGGTGCCGAAGCCTTCAAGCGGTAATAAGCACAGCTATACAGCCACCATCTTTCTGCATAGCGATGAGCTAAACACTGAGATCTACAGTGATCCTAAGATCTATTCGGGTGGAGTTCCTGCGGTGCCCGATCCGAATCCCAATGGATATGTGGCTTGGACAGGTGCTCAGATATTTGTCGCCGATGACACGAATGACACCTACACACAGGCCGCCGGCGTGCAAGATGATAGCGGTACAGAGATGGTTGCCCAGGGGCTAACCAGCTCAAAGACTGACCTCCTGGCAACTTACAACGCTTCAAATATGAAATCCGTTGGCCTGGTGGGTGGGGTAGGCTCCATAGGTCCGATAACATCCGCTCAAAGAATCTCCAAATATGTGAGGTTGCAGGGCACTCTCGGAACCACTTGCTCAGCAGGATCTACAGTACCGGCAACAATCTACATGAGATATTCAGTCACCAGTTAAAGAGGGCACATGATAATAGGCAAGAGTCGAATTGGCATAGGCCGGATAGGCATTGTTAGCGCCAGCGCCGAAGAGCTGGAAACTCTGGCGAACATAACTATCCTGGGGACTGAAAGTCCTTGGATCTATGCCAATATGAGCATAGTGGATGTTTATGAGCTATCAGTCCTGGCAAACATGGACATCGATGCTTATAACCATAGAGAGATCCTGGCCAACATCTCTATTCTTGAAAGGGTGCCGCTTTCGACTCTTGCCAATCTGAGCATATCAGATCAGAGATTCGTGAGCGCTCGGGCGAGTATGTCGATCATATCCGCCCATTATCTCCATGTAGACGCGGCCATGTCCATTATAGGGCCCATTACACATTCTGCTCAGGTGGGTATGTCCATCCTTGGAGCCATTGACCGCGACATATTCACTAATATCAGCATAGCGGAATATGTGGAACTGATGGCAAATACCGCCATTAGCATATCCGATAAGCTGGATTTAGATATCGTAACCAATATAAATATATCCGATCTGAGAGCCTGCACAATGGCCGCCGGCATGACGATTTTGGATAGTCACTATTGGGCCATAGGCCCGGAGGGTGGAGTCCTGGACCTATCCGGCAAGGTGGCTGATCCTAAGCCGGATGGTTTCGGGATCGAGGCATCCAAGACCGGGATGCTGGAAGGCCGGAGGGTAAACCTCCGGGATAAGGGTATCAAAGGGGGAGAATATACTTTCTACGTATATTTAAAAAATGATAGCGACCGCCAAGCTTTCCAGAAGGTCGTGAACAATGACGCTAAGGATTATGTGCTCCATATAGGCAGATCTGATAGATTTTATTATATTAAGAAGATGGCAACCAATCCCGAGAAGATCAAGGTTGCCAGGGGCCCGGTGCAGAAGGTAACATGCTGGATGGAAGATCCTTGCATGTATCACAATTGGGATCAGGGGGTTGCCCTGGGAATATGTGCATTGCCTCAGGATAGCACTTATAAATTCAACTATGGTACAGCGCCAACACCTATCCTTTTTAAGATCGGTGGGTTCTATTCCGGTGGGCAGCTCACCCACCCACATGTGAAAACCTGGAATGCCACTGAGGAGGGCGACCTATACATTGGCCCTGGTCTGCTCTCCAATGAGTACGTAGAATTGACTTTGGATGGCTGGAGAAAACGGTATCTGAGGCATACTTACACCGATGATTATAGCACTAATAACAGCTGGCAATATGATGTCACCCACAACGGGTGCACTCTCGCAGGTGGACAAATAAATGTGCCCTCGGGGATGTGGTTCTACTACAAATTCCAGGGACATCCTCTCAAGGATGATATCGAACTGACCGCTACCATAACAAAGACAGGTTCGCCAATAATCCAATACTCGACAGACGGGGCAACCTGGCAGACAGCTATCACCGCCGGAGAAATTGAAAACGGTACGAAAAAATATTACCTGACCGGCACCGAAAAGCTCCAAACCGTTTATGTGCGGTTTTATTCTCCAGTCGGGTCAAGCATGACTATTCAGGATGTATCTTTCATATTCGACCGGGATATCAGCAGCCAGTATGATCAAATGCCACTTTGCCCGGCTCAGGAATCCCGGAAGATCAGGGTGGAGGGCTCGGGATCTGCCAGGGCGAAGCTCCAAACCACATTTAGATCCAGGTGGTACGCTCAATGAAAGACCTTGATATCATCATCATCAATCCAGACGGCGGAGAGATCCACCCCAGCATGGTGGATTTGCCTGCATATGATGAATACATGGACCGTCCCAGGAGATTGGTCGCTAAAATAGAGAAGGGCTCTGCTACCCATTCCAGGGGCACAGTGAAGGTTATCCGACGCGGCAAAACCATCTTATTGGGGCATATCAAGAGGCTGGATCAGAGCAAACCAGAGCACGACACTCTGACCTTGGACTCTGCAGAGGCCATCCTGGAGGCCAGGATAGGGGCTTTCTACAGGTATCCCGCCGGCACTACCCTGAATGGCATGCTTTCAGAAAAGCTCGGGGAGAGCGTTGTGGGGCTCCTGGCAATGGCCAATAGCTTGGTTCCCAGGGGATCCTTCACCCAGCATTCGGGGGCTATCTACAAATGGGCTGGGAGAGGAACAGCTTCTCACCTGGGGGCTATCAACCAGCTCTTCCAGGGCACCGCCCTGCTCACCAAAGTCTCAGGCATACCGACATCCCCAGGGACATGGTATCAATCTTCTTCTGATCTCTATCTGTGGACTACGGACAGCAAGAGCCCGGATTATCATCTTATCCTCATCCCCAACTTCAAAGATACCTTACTGAGATTGGGCTCCCTGGAGGGCGGAGATAGGACTTTCCCGGTATGTTTTGAGGTGGGTGAGACGGAGATCTTCCCAACGATCAAATCCATGATATTGGCCGGGGGCCTGGAGTATCAACCCAGGTATGGGAAAGATGACCAGGCGTATATCGATGGCAAAGCTACCATCGGCAAAGGAAGCGAAGCTTCCCCAATTGCCACCTATACCGAAGGCATGGATGCCGAGATATCCATTGATACCATCGATGATCTAGGGGAAATCCAGGCTCTCATAGGGCAAGGTGCGGGCAGTGGCATAACCAGACAGACCGCCGCTGCTATGGGACAAACCACATCTCCGGGGGTGTGGAGAGAGGCCATCTATCAGGCTCCGGGCCTTTATGGTGGCATGCTGCAAAATGCCACTGAGAAGGCTTTCCAGGATTATGCTGATCCCACCATATATAATATTAGGACTATAGATCAGGATTGGGCCCAATCCGTTGGGAACTACATAGAAATCCGCCGCCATCGACATATGCCGATAGTCCGAAGGATCAAGCATATCCAGATGAAACCTGATGGGGTCATGCTCCTGGAAGCGGGGCAAAGGCTGAGGACGATCAAAGAACTACTCCAGGCCGGGAATGATATCCAAAGGGCCCTCTCCAGCTTTTACGGCACCCACACAAAGAACGCCTGGAGCTGGGGGATAGATTCGCAGAACATCGATAGCGGCACGCCGCTAACCATTAATTTCGAACTGCGCAGCTCTGAAGAGAACGGGGAGATAGATCCAAACTTCCCCTATCAGGTACTCCTGAATGTGCGTTTGGATTGGTTTAAATCCTCGGTGAAATCGGCCACGGTGGGCGGAGCTTCACATGGGGCGGTGGGATCTCACAGCGGCTATGGTGGAGGGGAAACCTCCGATGAAGAAATGACTGCCCATGGCATAACACAAAAGGAAACTACCGAATTAAGCAGTGGTTTATTTTCGATATACGCCTTTTCAGGGTTGGGGCCTTATGGTACAAATGACGCATCAACCAACATCGGGGATGTCGAGAACGCGGTAGTGGCGTTTGCCCTCGAAATCGACTTTGAAGATAAAGATTGGTATTTTTACGATGTTGACTCTGAGTCGTTTAGCACGAAATACCACAACCACACGTTCGGACCTGCAAGCCAATTCTTGAATATGGCAGGCAAGCATAAGCACACGTTACCCGCCCACAATACAAGCGCTGCGGGAGAGCAACATCATACAGAATCCACAGAATCAGCCAAAACGCGAGCGGGATCTTCTCAACACGACGAACAAATATTAACGGTCGATAACAATAAAATAGAATATATGCTTAATTGGCTACCTACTGGATCAGCGGCATTGCTCACTTTAGCCATCACCTGCAATGGCCAGCATGTGCCGGGATCACCTTTCACCGGAGCCGGTGGTTTGTATATCGGTGATCGATTAGATAATATCGATATATCCGATCTGGTGTCAGTGGGCGGTAATAACACGCTGGTTTACCAACTCTCTGAATACGGTGGCAGCAATCCCGTCAAGTGCTCTTTATCTGGCAACGTCTCGGTCAATGCGATAATCTCCGCATTCTGATCTATGGCAACCAAGAAAGCACTTGGTAAATAACGCCTTCAGGTGCAGGGTCCGGCAACCAGTCAAACGTATTCTGAGACATACTAACTATCAATGTGCCATTTTCGGCCACTTCTGCAGAGTACGCACTGTAATGAGTATCACTAGATCCCTGTACCATTCTCACATCACCATCTACAGGCGCTATAGCACTGCAGAGGACCAATAACAAAGCTAATATTCGCAGCATACTCTATAACTACGTAGTATGCGTATATAAGGTTAACGTTAAAGTGGTGTAGCATATGGATTTCGGATTAAAAGACGTAAAATTCATTCCAGAGATTGATGAGATCCCTATCAATCCCAATCGCCTCAAGAAAATAATCGAGGATTGTGTAGAGTACAATCTGGCCTCTAGACAATACAAAAAATACGATAGCTCAGGAGGAGAGATCCCTGAGAGATACAGGGGCCGGAACAGATATTGGCTCACCGCCGGGGAAGGCCACCATGAGCTGTATGGGGATTATCCCATCATTTCCTTGTATGATTTAGACCCTGAGGCCCTGGATGGCAGAGTTTTAATCTGCAAGTATAGGCCGGAGAGACCAGCCCAAAAGACCACCACCGGCGAAGAACTCCATGCCGTGCCCCTTCAGACACTTGCCCAGGCGGAGAAGCAGATTCGTGCTGCCCAGCTGGAGGCGGAACGTCAGGAAAGAATGGCAAAGAAGGACAGCAAGCTAGTCAGTGAGATCAAGATCAAGATCCCTACAATGATGGCTCCAACGGCAGCCAGGAGGCGCATAAGTGAGTCTCAGAAGTAGATTGGCAGAATGGCTTTTCCCTGGCCTTCTGGAAGTGGTGGATGGTCATACAATGATGCTGGAGGCCAATTATGACATACACTGTCTTGGACTTCCAGCGGGGCCTATGATGTGGGGTGAAGCTATCGCTAACTGTGAAGCTCTGCAGGAAGACCTACAGACCGGGAAGATTGACCGAAAAGCCAGGGCTATGAGCTTGATCGAAGTCCTGAAGAGAAAAGAAATAATAAAAAGGAGGGAATAAATGCCTTCTATGAAAACCACTGTTCTCAGGGATCACGTATTTAGGGATGCTCACCTGGGAGGGATGCTCGGGGCACTCGCTGGATCTTATGTTGTGCCTGGGAACGAACCTGCAGTCACCGAGAGGGCAGCCGGCGCAAATATGAGCGTCGATGTCGGAGTTTTCATCTACGTGCTCGGTGGAATCATCAAGGCTAAAACTAGCATCACCAATGTATTAGTGGCCGCTTCCGATGCCAATCCCAGGATAGATTTGCTTTATGTTGATCGGGCGGACGGCAACATAAAAATATTGAAAGGTACGGCGAAGGCGAAGAAGCCGGCCACAGAGGCATCCTGGCTGAAATGGGAAGAGCCCTATCCTGCAGACTTCAGCGCCAAAGATGGGCTAATCCTGGCCGAAATACTGGTATCGGGCGGGGCCACCGCAATATACAATGCCAACATCCGAAACATAGCGGTCCCTGTCCTCCCAGCCAATTTTAACACCATGTACTCAGTGCAGATCTTCCAGCGGGGCACTGAGATCATAGCCAGAAAGGCCGATGGAACAATCTTAGATAGTGGTATATTGGGCACGGATGACACCGACGTATTTGATGCCGCCGTTGCCGGATGCCCGGATAATGGAAGCATCGGCATAGGGCCCGGATTATATACACTGGAGGCAAATAAGCTGTTCTATCTTTCCGGTGATGGGACTACCAATCCTCATTATTATGCATTCGGCCCGGCTATGGAGGGGAAGAATTGCCATGTATTTGGGGCCGGCATCGACGTAACCACATTGAAGCTGGCAGATAACCAGCACTATACCAATCACCATGCCGTCCTGGTGTTTAATCGTACAACTGGAGACCAGAACAGTGGATTTACATCATTCACCCTGGCAGACATGACGCTGGATGGCAACAGGGCAAACCAGAGCGTCATATCTGTAATGGATGGGCCAGGTAATTATCTGTCCGGCAGCATCCGTACAGGCGAAAAGTTATTTAACGTTCGATCCATAAATTCGCATGGACATGGTTTCTATCTCGGAAACAATGGTGGCGGGCCTGTTAATGGTGCTTTGTTATACGGTCTCCAGATCGAGAATTGTTATCGATCAGGGATTTGCACAGATACCGCTCGACATGTATCGATTGGGAATTGTATAATTTCAAATTGTTCCACTGGAATAGAGCTGCTAGGCAATTCTACCGATTACACGACCAGGCGCAAGGACAATATCTCAGTATCCAACGTCTCCCTGAACAACGCCGGCCTTCAAATTTGGTGCATAAATGGTTGCGTTGTCACTGGCTGCACTATGGACATAACTGATAGCCCTGTCCATTCATATGGCCTACAGGTCCATTGTAGCATAAATGTTCTGGTTGCAGATAGCTCCTTCGATGCCAACCACACATCGCAATACGGCACTTACATCGATGGTGGGTATTATATTGATGACGGCGAATATTACAATGTCACATTCAGGGATTGCATATTCAGAGCATTCCAGGCGCTTAAAGTGTTTGGACATGCCAAAATATCAGCAGTTGATTGCTTTTTCGAAGCATTCACTTACGTCTATCTCGATGAATTGGAACAAGAAGTGAGGGTGCCTGGTGCATGCGTATATCTCTATGAAATGGGCGAACCCATAACCGCAACGGTGGAATACACAAACTGCGAATTTGTGGCCGATGCATACGACACATATATATTTTATCTACCGGCATTGTCCACAACCATATGCAATAGATGCCACGCGCCGAAGGTCGGGGCAATGTCCATAAGCGGTGGATTATTCGCCAGGGACTGCTCTGGTCCTGGGTTGTCCCAATACAACAGCAGATGGATAGAACAATGGGAGGTATTTAATAAAACTCCTGCCAGTACTTCCTCCATAGCGATGCTATATGATATGAGAAGTGCAATGCCAGTAGGCACTCCAATAAAATATCTTACTAGCGATGGAGGGCCGTATTATGGCATTGTGACTGCTATAACAAATACTCTGCTAACCATAGCAGGCCCACCAATTACAGGAATGCTTTATGTGCTATGGGTTGGGCCGCCTGAATTGGTCTCCCAGGTGGATTATCTCATCCCAGGAGCATATGCAGCCGCGGCAAACACTACTCTGATCCAGTCGTTCCAAAAGTCTTTCTCGATCTGGCAGGGCACGCCGGCGCATCTGGTGAGGATCAGTCACAGGGCTCTGGTGGCCGATAGTGGGACCGCCCCGAGGGTGACAGCCTCGGTCAATGGCAGCGTTGTGGGGACGGATAACACAAACACCGGACTGCCAGTTGCCGCGAGCTGGGTGCATACCACCAGCGGCATAAATGCCAGTAATGCCAAAGTAGACTTGAATGAGGCTATCGAATTGAGAACCACCCAGGGCGGATCTGGAAACTCTACGTATCTCACTGTGACCCTGACATTCGTATCGGAGAAATGAACATGCAAATATTGAGGCGCATTCCTTTACTGACATTGGATTATCAGGCGGTATATCCGCCTGATTATACCAGTACATATATAAAAGCCACTAATCATTATGGCCTG
>Ga0172381_10004993_pt1 | contig 13567 bp, 15 predicted proteins | sample Leawel6488metaG_FD_119754 | JGI IMG/M metagenome (GOLD analysis project Ga0172381, IMG submission 119754) | Leachate microbial communities from a municipal landfill in Southern Ontario, Canada - Leachate well 64-88 metaG | ecosystem: Engineered > Solid waste > Landfill > Unclassified | place... | reverse complement strand
ATTGCTTATTCCAAATTTCACAATAGTTATTATTATTTAATTCATCAATTTTTGAACGGATTTTTGCCAGGGATTGTGGTTTTTTTTATCGCGAGTCGAATCAAATATACTTTTTGGAAAAAAAGTGCTTTTGGGTTGCTAATATTTGCTTTAGTTTTAATGTTGGCGGTGTTTATCCCTGGGATTGGAATGACGACTGGAACGGCTAACAGCTGGATAAATATTTTTGGTTTTTCTTTTCAACCATCAGAACTTTTGAAATTAGCCTTGATTATTTATTTTGCTTCATTTTTTAGTAAAAGCGAAAATAAAGTCGATGATTTTAATAATGGTTTTTTGCCATTTTTGTTAGTTTTTGGAGTGAGTTCAATTTTATTAATTTTACAACCAGATATTGGAACTTTATCAATTGTGGCCGCTATTGTGATTGCGCTTTATTTTGTGGCCGGAGCTAATATTAAACATTTGGCTGGTCTTTGCTTATTGGGTTTAGCTGGAGTTGGGGTGTTGATTAAAATTGCACCTTATCGTTTGAATCGTTTGACCGCTTTTCTCGATCCGAGTAAAGACCCACTGGGAATTGGTTATCATATTAATCAAGCTTTGATTGCGGTTGGTTCGGGTGGATTTTTCGGAGTTGGTTTAGGACAATCAAAACAAAAATTTGCTTATTTACCAGAGGTTTATTGCGATTCGGTTTTTGCAGTGATTGGTGAAGAAATGGGTTTTTTGGTCTCTTTAATTTTAGTTGGACTTTTTGTGTTTTTGGTGATGCGAGGTTTTAAAATTGCTCAAGAATCCAGCGATGAATTTGCTCGACTGACCGCTTTTGGAATTAGTTTTTGGTTCGTTTTTCAGGCGATCATCAATATTATGTCGATGATTGCTTTGATGCCGATGACAGGCGTGCCATTAACCTTTATTAGTTATGGTGGCTCGGCGATGATGCTTAATTTATTGGCGGCAGGAATTTTAATCAACATATCTAAATATACAACGCGATGAGAATAATTTTTTCAGGTGGAGGAACTTTGGGTCCAGTCATGCCACTTTTATCAGTTATTGCCGAACTAAAAAAACGCAATTTACAAAATGAGTTTCTTTGGGTTGGGACTTATGGTGGTGTCGAAAAAAAAGTAGTCGAGGAGCACGAAATAAAATTCAAACCAATTGTCTCGGCAAAATTAAGACGTTATTTTAGTTTCAAAAATTTGATAGTCCCATTTCAACTTCTGATCGGATTTTATCAATCAGTGATGACAATTCTAAAGTTTAATCCCGAGGCTATTATTTCAGCTGGTGGATACAATTCGGTACCTTTGGTTTGGGCGGCTAGCACATTTAAAATCCCAGTCTTAATTCATCAGCAAGACGTTTTGCCTGGCTTAGCCAATAAGCTAATGGCACCGTTTGCCAAAAAAATTACGGTTACTTTTGAGCAATCACTTAAAGATTTTGATCAGACCAAAACAGTTTTGACAGGTAATCCAATTCGAACTGAATTGTATGCTGGTGATCGGATGGAAGGTTTACATTATTTTGATCTCGAAGATAATTTGCCAACAGTGCTTTTTATTGGTGGTGGAACAGGAGCGGCAGTTTTGAACGCGATGATTATTGGAGCAGTACCACAACTAACTCGTTTTTGTCAGATAATTCATAGTCTAGGTGAGGGCAAAAATCCAAATTCAGAGGTTTTTAATGAACGCTATCATGGCTATGAATTTATTGGTGAACATATGGCTGAAGCTTTTGCAGTAGCTGATTTAGTAGTTAGCCGTGCGGGCTTGTCGTCGTTATCAGAATTAGCTTCGCTTGGTAAGGCTGCAATTATAATCCCGATGCCAGATTCTCACCAAGAAGATAATGCTCAGTATTTTTATCACAAAGATGCCGCTTTGGTTTTGGACCAGAATAATTTAAAAATAGAAGATTTAGTATATATGGTCAAAAAAATGTTGAATAAAAACGAAAATAAAAAATATATCGAAAATATCAAAAAAATTATGCCTGCTAATGCAGTCATAAAAATTGCTGACGAAATCGAAAAAATAGTTAAATAACTTTGACCTCAGAGATTGAGTGTTATAAAATAAAAGTATGCTGAATGATCTAAAAATAATCGGACACAAAAATATTTTGAAATATCTTTCAGGTATAGTTGAAAGTGGATCTTTAAATCACGCTTATCTTTTTTCGGGGGCGGTTGGTTTGGGTAAGACCAGAGTGGTCAAAAATTTTATCGCTTCGATTATGCAGCAAAATGAATTTGATCAAAATAATTCTGATGTAAAATGGGTAGCACTTTTGGAAGAAAAAAAAGATATTTTGATCGAACAAATTCAAGAGCTGCAAAGATTTTTAGCCTTATCGACTTTTAATAATGGCCATAAAATTGTCGTCATTGATGAAGCTGATAAAATGAATAAAGAGGCAGTAAATTGTTTGTTAAAAATTTTAGAAGAGCCACCAAAAAATGTGATTTTAATTTTGATTACTTCGGCCGAGGATAGGTTGTTAAAAACCATAATTTCTAGGTGTCAAAAGATTTCATTTTTACCAATCTCAAAAAAAGAACTCACAGATGGACTAATTACTATTTTTGGAGAAAAAGATTTGTCAAAAATAGATTTAGTCGCTAAGCTTAGTCAAGGAAAACCTGAGCTGGCAATCCAATTGATGCAGGATGATAAGTTTTTTGCACAATATCAAAAAGAAACCCAGCAATTAACCAGTTTTGTTTTAGACGATATCAATGATCGGATGAAATTAGCAACAAAAGTCTTGGATAAAAAAAGTTTTAATGAATCTCGTGAAGTAGTTGATGAAATTCTAGATAAACTTAGTTTGATTTTTCACGATATTTTGAGTTTGAAATTAGGCGTTGAAGAATATGTAGTTGGTTCATTTGCTCACGAAGAATTCAACAGACTAGTGCAAAAATACAATTTAGCCAAGTTAAAAGAAGTTTTTACCAAAATAACAGAAGCAAAAAAGAATTTGAGCGTGAGCGTAACCCCTAAAATGGTTTTACAAAATTTAGTTATCAATTTATAAAAAATAAAAATGAAAAAATTTTTTTGGTTGGTCGTAATGTTTATTCTAGTGTTACCTTTGATGGGGGCTGGTTGTGTTTCTGTCAAATCCTCTGATGAAATAGTTACTACAGACAGAGGGGTTTTTGTCAGTCACGACAAAGGGACAAGCTGGGAACAAAAAACTTCTGTTAGCAATGTTGATCAAGTTCCACAATCAATCTCAGCGTTTAATGCGTTGGAGATGTTTTTTGATCCCCAAGACAGTCAAACAATTTATTTGACTACTGAGAGTAATGGGGTTTATGTGAGTTATAATGGTGGTGAAAAATGGGAGTCTTTTTATTCCCAATCTGGGTTGGCCTACGAAATAGCGGTTGATCCGACCAGCCGCAATGTAATTTATATTAGCGGGGGTAATAAAATTGTAAAATCGATTGATGGTGGGACAACTTGGAATGAGGTTTATTTTGAGGCCATTCCTGAAGCTTTTGTAGAAACAATTTCAATCGATTCAATTAATTCAAAAATTGTGTATCTTGGAGTTAGTGATGGTCGTTTAATTAGAAGTCTTGATGCTGGAAAAACTTGGAATCGGGTTTCTGATTTTGAAGGTAAAATAAAACAGGTTTTGGTTAATCCTAATGATAGCGATATTATTTATGTAGCAACCCAAAGAGATGGCGTTTTTAGATCTGGAAATTATGGGAAAACTTGGCATAATGTCAGTCTGGGCGATAATATTGAGGAAACAAAACGTCTAACCAAAGAATATAAGGGGATTGGAGAGTTTAAAATTATGCTTTTTGACCAAACCCAGAAAGATGCTATACTCATAGGAACAGATTACGGCTTATTAAAAAACAAAAATGGCGAAAATGATTGGGAAATAATTCGTTTGCTAACCTTACCGACAGAAATTGATGTGGTATCTTTGGCAATGAACGCAAAAAATAACCAAGAGATTTATTATGGAATAAACAACGCCTTATATTTTTCTAAGGATGGTGGTAAAAACTGGGCAGCCAGATCGTTGCCGACACATGGGATGGCTCAATATTTGCTCGTGAGTCCAGTCGATCCAGATATTGTTTATCTCGGAGTTTATGTACCATTGCCACCAGAAGATAATAATGGACTTCTATTTTAATCAAATAAAATAATTAACATGCAAAACGCAATTCTTCAAGAATTACAAACAAATTACGACAAAGCTATTGATTATTTAAAAACCGAACTAAGTGGTTTGCGAACTGGTCGAGCCAGTGTAGCCTTAGTAGACAATATTACGGTTGAAAATTATGGAGCCAAGATGCCACTCAAACAGGTTGCTTCTTTATCAACTTCTGATGCCAAAACGATTGTAGTCCAGCCTTGGGATCGAAGTCTTTTGGTTTCAATTGAAAAGGCAATTACTTTGGCAGATAAAGGTTTTAGTATTTCCAATGACGGAATTTTAATTCGTTTAGTTTTACCAGATATGAGTGCTGATCGTCGCAAAGAAATCATCAAAGTTTTACATGAAAAAATTGAAGCGGCTCGAATTTCAATTCGTGAAATTCGTGATAATGCTCGTGATCAGGTTGTTGAAGTTGAAAAAGCCAAAGAAATTGGTGAAGATGAAAAATTTAGATTATTAGAAAAAATAGATGAAACTACCACCGAGTATAATAATAAAATAAAAGTTATCGGTGACAACAAAGAAACCGAAATCATGACAATCTAGTTAAATTAATTAAAATAATTTAAAATTATGCAAATTCAAATTTACGCCAAAGACATCGAATTAACTCAAGCGATTAAAGAATATGCGGAAAATAAAATTGGAGGATTAGATAAATTTTTGGAAAATATTATTGAAGCACAGATTGATTTAGCTCGTACTACCGAACATCACAAACAAGGCGAAGTTTATGAAGCTAGTGCCAATTTGGTTGTGCCTGGTGATAAAATTCACGCAGCATTTACATCTGAAAATTTATATACGGCTATCGATGGCTTGGTAGATGAATTGCAGGATGAAATTAAAGAAAAAAAAGGTAGAAGAAATACTCGACAGATGGCAGGTTTTAGAAAATTAAAAGACATGATGACTTCATTTTGGACTAGAAAAAGAGATAATAATGAAGACGTGTCTGAGGAATAAATTTAAATTATGTCTTTTTTATCCAAGATTTTTGGTGATGTCAATCAAAAAATAATCAAACAAATCGAACAAACTGTTGTTCAAATCAATCAACTCGAACCAACCTTTGAGTCTTTTTCGGATGAGCAATTACTTCAAAAATCAAACGAACTTCGAGCTGAACTTACTAATGGTAAAAAACTTGATGACATTTTGCCAGAAGTTTTTGCGATGACACGCGAAGCTTCCAAGCGAACCTTAAAACAAAGACATTATGATGTCCAGTTGATCGGTGGAATCGTGATTCATCGTGGTCAAATTGCTGAAATGAAAACTGGTGAAGGTAAAACTTTGACTTCGACTTGTCCAGTAGTTTTAAACGCATTGACTGGTAAGGGTGTTCATTTGATTACGGTCAATGATTATCTGGCTAAACGCGATGCGGCTTGGATGGGACAAATTTATCACAAATTAGGTCTGAGTGTGGCTTGTATCGAGCATGATGCCGCTTTTATGTATGATCCGGGTTATACCAATCAAAATATTGAAAATGACGGCTCCGAAGTTTTCAAAATTAAACAAGAATTTCTAAGACCAGTCAGTCGGCAGGAAGCTTATCTGGCTGATATTACCTATGGGACAAACAATGAGTTTGGTTTTGATTATCTGCGAGATAATATGATTTATGATCCGAAGCAGAAATCTCAAAGAAATCTAAACTTTGCGATTATCGATGAAGTCGATTCGATTTTAATCGATGAAGCACGAACCCCACTCATTATTTCTTCGCCAGATCAAGAATCAACCGACAAATACAAACAATTTTCAAAAATTGCCAAAGGATTGATTGAAAACGAAGATTATAATGTCGACGAAAAGATGAAGGCGGTAGCTTTGACCGAAGAGGGAATTGCCAAAGTTGAAAAAATACTTGGGATCGACAATATTTATACTGAAGGCGGAGTGATGACTGTGCATCATCTCGAACAGGCGCTCAAGGCTGAAGTTTTATTCAAACTCGATATAAACTACGTTGTCAAAGATGGTGAAGTGATGATTATCGACGAATTTACGGGGCGCATGATGCCAGGTCGTCGTTATTCCGAAGGTTTACACCAAGCAATCGAAGCCAAGGAAAATGTCGAAATTCAACGTGAAAGTCGTACGCTAGCAACGATCAGTTTGCAAAATTATTTTCGCATGTATCACAAATTAGCGGGAATGACAGGGACAGCCGAAAGCTCAGCCGAAGAATTTTCCAAAGTTTACAATCTCGATGTGACGGTGATTCCGACCAACAAAGAGCTTAAACGCAAATTTTTACCAGACAAAATTTTTAAAACCGAAGTTGGTAAATTTCGAGCCGTGGTTCGCGATGTCAAACAACTTCATGAGGCTGGTCGACCAGTTTTGATCGGCACAATTTCAATCGAAAAAAATGAACTTCTGGGTCAGATGTTTGCCCAGGAAGGTATCGATGTTGAATTATTAAACGCCAAAAATCATCTCAAAGAAGCTGAAATAATTTCTCAGGCTGGGCGTTTGGGAGCGGTGACAGTGGCAACGAACATGGCCGGTCGCGGAGTCGATATTATTTTGGGTGGCAATCCAGTAGTTAAGGCCGAGCAAGAAAAAGTAGTCGAGCTTGGTGGTCTGCATGTGATTGGGACCGAAAGACATGAAGCGCGTCGTATCGATGATCAGCTTCGTGGTCGTACCGGACGTCAAGGCGATCCTGGCTCAGCTCAATTTTATGTTTCTTTGGAAGATGATTTGATGCGGGTTTTTGGTTCCGACAAAATTAAGTCGATGATGACGACTTTGAATTTTCCTGAAGATATGCCAATTGAAAATGGGATGGTGACCAAAGCACTTGATTCAGCTCAAAGCAAAGTCGAAGGTTATCATTTTGATAGTCGTAAGCATTTGCTCGATTATGATGATGTGATGAACAAGCATCGCCAAGCGATTTATCAAAAGCGCGAAAAGATTTTGTTTGCCAATGAGGCTTTGGAAAATGGAGAAGCTAATGAAAATCAGGTTCCGAATCGGGAAAGAATTTTGCAAATGGTTGAATCGGAAATTGAAGAAGTGGTCATGTTTCACACTTCAAATGAAAATGAGAAAAAATGGAATCTCGATGAAATTTTTCAGGTTGCGGGCACAATTTTTCCTTTGACTGAGCAAAATAAACTTGAGTTAAAAAATATTTTGGCCGAAGCGGGAGATCAGACTCAAGATGTTTTGGTCCGCACCAAAATTATTGAACAGCTCAATAAACTGGCTCACGAAAAATATGACGAAATGGTCAAACAGATTAGCAACGACGAGCTGATGATTCAAATCGAAAAATCAATTTTATTACGCTCAATCGATACTTTATGGATTGATCACTTAGAGGCGATGGAATATTTGCGAACCGGAATCGGTCTGCGAGGTTATGCTCAAAGAGATCCTTTAGTTGAATACAAAAAAGAAGCCTTTGGAATGTTTAATGAATTAAACAATGGAATTCGTAATCAAGTTGTCTATTCGATTTACAAAGTTGTCTTGGGAAAAATGATGGCGGAAAATCTTTCTTCGACTCAGCCGACTCAAAATTTACAATTCCAGGCTCCAGCCAAGACAATGGAAAGGGGACAGAATAGCATTGAAAGAGAAGCCAGCTCAAATCAAACCAAGGCCGACAATATTGCTGTCAAACCACATAATGAATTGGGAGAAAAAATCGGTCGCAATGATTTGTGTCCGTGTGGAAGCGGGAAGAAATATAAAAAGTGTTGTGGAAAGTAGAAAATATATGATTAAAACAGTCTCTATTATCGTAATTAATGAAGAAGGAAAAATCCTCGCTTTGAAAAGAAATGAGAATAAGGTATGGTATCCAAAGATGTGGGATATTATTTCTGGTAAAATAGAAGAGTCAGAATCGCCTGATGAATGTTTTAATCGAGAGATTTTTGAGGAAATAGGAATTTCCATTTTTAAAAATGTAGAAAAAAGAAACCCTTATGTGTATGAAGAAAATGGAAAAGAGTGGTTAGTCCATCCATATTGTTGTATAATTGGACTGAACAAGATTGTTTTGAATAAAGAGCATACAGAATACAAATGGATGACGCTTGAAGAAATTTTGGACGTAGAACACGTGCCACCATTAAAAAAAGACTTGGAGATTTTTTACAAAATATAAGGAGAATTTCTGCGGACATAGGAATAAAATCAAGAAGTGTTGTGGGAAATAGGAAATAATTATGAAAGTCGAAAAAACTAAAATTAAATTTATTGATATTAAGAAATGCGGGTTTATTACCGAGCCACGATATTACTTTTATGGATGGTCAAAAACCTCTAAAATAATGGGACGAGAGTCTTCTGTAAAAGCCTTAGTTCGAGCGAGAAAATTATTGCCGAAAGGCTATGCTTTTAAAATATGGGACTGCAAAAGATCATATGTGATTCAAGAGTTGATGATGGCAAGTTTTCTAAAAAGATTAAACTTGTTATATCAATCCCTGTCAATAAAAGAAAGAAAAAAATTACTACTAAGGTTTAGTGGGGGATTAGTAAAAAAAATTAAAAGATTAGATACGCATCGGAATGGCGGATCATTTGACTTAACCATTATTGATCAGCAAGGAATTGAATTGTATATGGGCACAGATCTCGATGATTTAACAGAAAAAGCAGCTACTGATTATTATGAGAAAAAGTCAGGGCTTAGTTTATTAGAAAGAGAAGCAAAAAAGAATCGTCAGTTATTAAAAAGAGTTTTGGAAAAAGCAGGATTTGTTAATTATGCACTGGAATGGTGGCATTGGAGTTATGATAAATAGTTTCTGTGGGCTAAGAAATTAAATCAAGAAGTGTTGTGGAAAATAAAAATGAAAAATAAAAAAATATTATATGATATTTTAATTATTGCTATTGGTGTTGTAATAACTTTTTTGATAGCAAAATTTGATCTGGTTTTAAAACTAGAGGATATTGTCACAAATTATTACATTTTAGCTTTTTTTGCGGGGATGTTTTTTGTTTCATTTTTTACGGTCGTGCCAGCTAGTTATGTTTTAATTAGTTTGGCAAGTAATAATAATTTAATCATTATTACTTTAATCGCTGGAATTGGTGCTTTGTGTGGTGATTTATTAATTTTTTTATTCGTTAAAAATAGACTCTCGCACAGTTTATTTGATTTTTTAAAATTCAAAAAAAAGAATAAATTAGAAAAATTAAGAGAAAACAAATTGATTAAAATATTTTTAGTAATCTTGGGGGCAATTATTATCGCTTCGCCATTTCCTGACGAAATTGGTGTTTCTTTGATGGGAGTTTCAAAACTTAAAAAAAGATATTTTATTCCAATTTCTTATATATTAAATTCAATTGGAATTTATTTGCTTTTGCTTGTGAGTAAGTCAATAACATAAAAATATGAAACAGCCTAAGTTTGAACCAAAACCAGGACAAACTGATTATACCAATGTACGTTGGGCACCGGTTATAAATTGTGTTCTGAGATATGAAGACAAAATTTTGGTAGTTCAACGTAATAAAAATTTAAATTTTTATCCCGGATATTGGAACGGAGTTTCTGGATTTCTCGACGATCAAAGAAGTTTAAACCAAAAAGTTGCCGATGAATTAAAAGAAGAGCTTGGCATAAATAAAACTAAAATTAAAAAAATTCAACTTGGTGAAATTTTTGATCAAGAAGAATTAAAATATAAAAAGACATGGATTGTGCACCCAGTCTTAGTAGATGTAAAAACCGATAAAGTTAAATTAGATTGGGAAGCAAGAAATTATAAATGGTTAACTCTTCGAGAAATTAAAAAATTAAAACTTTTGCCAGGATTTGATGAGGTTTTAAAGAAATTATCTCTGTGGATATAGCAAATTCAAATTAAAAAGCGTAGTAAAAAAACACTATGAGTAAAATATTTTTAGTTCGTCATGGACAAGACACTGACAATGCGGCAGGAATTCTTAATGGTAGGAGAGATACTGAATTGACCGAACTAGGACGAGAACAAGCAAAAAAGGTTGCCAATAAGCTTGGTGATAACGCCGTAGAAGTGATTTATGCCTCACCGCTTAAACGAGCTTATGAAACTGCACGAATCATAGCCATTGAATTAAAAGTAGACGAAGTTATCGCTGATGAGCACTTAATGGAAAGGGAATTTGGTATTTTAACTGGCAAATTAGTTTCTGATATTCCAAAATATTCTACAAAAATTCTTTCAACAGATAAAGTTAATTATTTTATTGAAGCCGAAGATGCTGAGAATTTCCCATCTCTTTTAGAGAGAGGTAAGAAAATATTAAATGAAATTCAGCAGAGACACCCAAATCAAAATGTACTTATAGTAACGCATGGTGATATTGGAAAAATGATACGAGCGGCGTATCATCATTGGACATGGGAGGCTGGGTTAAAAACACCTTATTTTGACAATACTGGAGTATTAGAATTGTCAGACAAACAGGATATATTAGAATAATATTCTAATAGAGTGATAAAAATATAAAAATATCGTAGAAAATAAAAGATAAAATGAATTTAAAAAATATCGCAATTATTACAGGTGGTCCAGGTGAAGAAAGAGAGATTTCTTTATTATCAGCCAAAAGCGTTATTCAAGCTTTAAGCCCAAAAGAATATAATTTAAAGATTTATGACTTGCCACGAGATCTAGATAGTTTATTTCAATCTGCTAAAAATAAAGAAATTGATTTAGCTATCCCCATTATTCATGGTGATTGGGGTGAAGATGGTTTGATCCCAGCATTTTTAGAGCTTTTAAAAATTAAATATTTATTTTCTAATTGTTTAACCAGTGCTTTGACAATAGACAAGGCTAAGACTAAAAAAATATTGATTTCTGAAAATATAAAAATGGCCACTGGTATTTTATTAAATAAAAAAGAAGACTTAAAATTAGAAGACATTAATTCTTGGGGCTGGCCAATAGTAATAAAACCAAATAGTTCAGGCTCTTCGGTTGGAATTAGTATTGTTAAAAACGAAACAGAATTAGACGAGGCATTAATTAAAGCCTTTACTGTTGGGGATAAGGTCTTGATAGAGAAATTTATTAAAGGGCGAGAATTGACGGTAGTAGTTACGGACTATCAAGAAGAAATTATCGCTTTACCCGTAATTGAAATTATTCCAAAAGTTTCTGATTGGTTTGATTATAAAGCTAAATATGTTGTTGGTGGTAGCGATGAAATTTGTCCAGCAAATATGTCTGATGCAGATGCTAAAAAAATTCAATCTCAAGCAATAAAAATATTTGAAATTTTAGATTGTCGTGATTTAGCTAGGATTGATTTTATTTGGAATGAAGTTGATCAAGAATTTGTTTTTTTAGAAATTAATACAGTTCCAGGTTTAACAGAAACCAGTTTAACCCCAAAAGCTTTAAGGGTAGCTGGTTTAAGTTTGCAAGATTTTTTTGTTAAATTAATTGATAAGTATTTGTGTATAAAAACATAAATACTATAAACATAAAATAATTATATGCACATAGGAGTGATTGGGAGTATGCAATACACAGAAAAAATGATTGAAGTTCGTGATGAATTAATCAGACTTGGACACAACGCTTTTGTTACTAATCTAGCCTTGCCATTTTTAGGTAAGACAGATGAAGAAAAAGAACTGATTAAAATTGATCAAAAAAATAATCAGGATGCAATTCGAGAATTTTGGGAATTAATGCAAGGTGCGGATGCGGTGCTAGTTGTGAATCTTGATAAAAACGGTATAAAAAATTACATTGGTGGTAATACTCTGATGGAAATTGGATTTGCTCATGTGCTAAATCAAAAAATATTTTTATATAATCCAATTCCAGATATTCCATATTACAAAACTGAAATAGAAGCGGTTAAGCCAATTATTATAAATGGTGATTTATTAAAAATATGAAATTTTTAGAAGTTAAATCATATCAAGAATCTGTTAGCTGTGGGCCAGCGGTTTTAAAGATGATTTTAGATTTTTATGAGATCAAAAAAACAGAGGCTGAGCTAGCAAAAATTGCCGGCACCACCAAAAAAGAAGGAACTGAGATTGTACAGCTTAAGAAAGTTTTTAAGTATTTTGGTTTTAAGGTTAAAACAAAAGTCAATTCAACATACGAAGATTTGCAATCAAACTTATCAAAAAATATTCCAGTGATTGTCGGTTGGTACACCAAAGGTAAACAAAGTGACCCTGAAAACATGACAGCCGATGGACATTATTCGGTTGTGATCGGATTAGATAAAAAGTTTGTTTATTTACAAGATCCAGAAATTGGTAAAATAAGAAAACTAAAAAGAGAAGATTTTTTGATTGTCTGGTTGGATTATTTTGGAGAATATCCAAAAACGAAAAAAGATATATTTTTGAGACCGTCGATGGCAGTTTATAAATAATAAATATGGCAGATCATTTGGTCGATGTGGTTGATTTAAAAGATAATGTAATTGGGCAAGATTTAAAAAGTAATAAAATTGCCAAAAATTTTATTTCTCGAGTGGTGGCAATTTTACTTTTTGATAGTGAAAATAATCTAATTTTGTGTCGTCGAGCGGATAAAAAGATAAGCGCTGCCGGAAAATATGATTTGGCGGTTTGTGGTAATGTTGAGGTAGGGGAATCTTATGAAAAGGCAGCCAATAGAGAATTAAAAGAAGAGCTTGGAATAGAGTGTGAATTAAAATTGCTGGATAAATTTTATCAAGAGATGAACGACGATGGTAAAATTTATAAAATGTTTTGTGGAGTTTTTGTGGGCAAAACTGATCAAAAATTAACCCTAAATCATGAATTAGTTGAAGTCAAAAAAATGACTATTGTGGAAGTTGAAAGAGATATTGAAAACAACCCAGATAAGTATTGCCCAGGATTTATCAATGATTTTTATCAGGTAAAAGACAAATTATATCTCGAAACATAAGGGATGTTTTGAAAAATATATTTTGGATAAAATTTTAGGAAATTATCAAGTAAGTGGTAGTTTTTTTAATTTCAAAAAGTGTAAAAGTGTCTTTTTGGCTTTAATAATAGCCATTTAGACAAAAAGGTGAGCAGACCATTGACAACTTATAAAAAGTATGTTAAGATACTTACAATAAATTAATTATGTCATTATAATTATATTTTGTAAATAATTTTAAAAAAATGCAAAAATTAAACAAAAATCTTAAGTCAAGTAAGTTAGTAATAATTTTAACTTTATTAACTTTGGTTTTATCGCCAATAATGCCTGTTTTTGCTACTTATGTTGATCAGCCAGTTAATACTTCACCAGAAGATGGTGCGATTATTAATATTAGGTTTGATGATGGTTTAAACGATTATATTGTAGATGGTATTTTAGAAGCATCTCCTTTTGTTACAAAAAAAATT
>Ga0172381_10004992_pt1 | contig 13567 bp, 16 predicted proteins | sample Leawel6488metaG_FD_119754 | JGI IMG/M metagenome (GOLD analysis project Ga0172381, IMG submission 119754) | Leachate microbial communities from a municipal landfill in Southern Ontario, Canada - Leachate well 64-88 metaG | ecosystem: Engineered > Solid waste > Landfill > Unclassified | place... | reverse complement strand
TGCGCCCACAATCGCTCGAAATGTCTGATTGACTAAACGCGTGCAAAATAACATTATCGCCATAATTAACACAAGTCTTCTTCCAGTAATAGGGTGCTTTTTAAAGTAATTAAAAACGAATGCAACTAAAAAAATAGTAATTAAAATCCATATTATATGGCGCCATTCAAAAGCACCTTCACCCAAGCCATCGGAATATGGACCAATGCCACTAGGGTTTTCATAATAAGAAAAGAACTTGCGAATATAGTCCCACATAAATATCACCTTTATATAAATTCTATGTTCAAATTATAACTTAAAATATTCGATAAATAAAGTCACATTTCATTTTTATGATGTAATTATCGGCATTTAAAAAGCGCGATTATATGATATAAATCACGCTTTTTAAATCGAGAATACAATTATTTAGTTTTAATTTCTTGCGACGCTTCTTCTGTCTTTATAAGTTTCATCTTTGCTAGATCGAGACTCTTGCGAATTCCAATGACCACTTTCAAAGCCAAGAAAACTGCCAAAGCTATGATTAAAAAATCGATTATTGATTGAATAAAACTCCCATAGCGCAAAACGACAGATGTCGGATCAAAAATATACGCTCCATCAACTATAATGGGTTGTGGGCCCTTCATAACCCAAAATAAGTTATTAAATTCAGTTCCACCAATCAAACCGAGTAATGGCATTATTATATCGCTAACAAGACTTTTAATAATCGCATTAAAAGCGGTCCCAATGACAATTCCGACAGCCAAGTCCAAAGCGTTTCCCTTGGATATAAAAGCCCCGAATTCTTTGAAGAATTTTTTCATAGAACCCCCCAAATATCTGTCGTTATACTATTAACTATTCAATCAAACTAAAATTCTCTTTAGACAAACCACATTGAGGGCAAACCCAGTCATCAGGTAAATCCTCAAAGGCTGTTCCCGGCTGAATTCCATTATCAATGTCACCAATTGCCGGATCATAAATATATCCGCAAACACATTCCCATTTATTCATAATATAATACCTCCATTTTTGCTTTCATTATATAGATAATCTATCACATCCATTCATCGATGTCAACGCAGGTGCATAAAAGCATAGCATTATATCCAATAATGCATAATATTATATTTTAATAATCCTTTATATTTTGCTAATCAAGGTTGAAAAAGTGCATTTACCATGATAAAATTAAGAAATGAATTCTATGAGGAGGACTTACTTTTTATGAGTACAGAATCATTGATTTTCGCGCTATTTGGTATAGGCATTTCCATTTTAGCCTTTATGTTTGCTTTATGGCTATTTCTATGGGTAAAATCGCAACCCAAAGCAAACGACAGAATCGCTACAATTGGTGAATACATTCGTCAAGGTGCCGCAACATTTCTTCGTAAAGAATATGCTGTTTTAGCAAAGTTCTCTGGTGTTGTCGCCGTTTTAATCTTTGTGTTTTTGCCAACTCCAATTTGGAACGGTAATATTCTTACTAACTTAACAATGACTATTTCTTACTTATTTGGTACTGCTTTCTCTGCAATTGCCGGAAAAATCGGAATCGTGGTCGCCACAATTGCTAATATGAAGGCTGCTCATGCGGCACAAACCGGAATTAGACCTAGCTTTTTAATGGCTTTCCGTGGTGGCGCAGTTATGGGAATGGCCGTTGTAGGCGCAAGTTTACTTGGTGTTTCCTTGGTCTTATTAATTACCAATAACACAACCATGCTTTTAGGTTTCAGTTTTGGTGCTTCTAGTTTAGCACTCTTTGCCAAAGCGGGGGGAGGAATTTTTACTAAAACCGCCGACATTAGCGCTGATCTTGTTGGTAAGGTAGAACTTGGTTTTGCTGAAGACGATCCTCGTAACCCCGCAGTTATCGCCGACAATGTTGGTGATAATGTGGGTGATGTTGCCGGTATGGGAGCCGATCTTTTTGATTCCAATGTCGCATCCATGACAGCTGCGTTAGTTATGGCCTCTAGTCTTGATGCTAAGTTCGGTTCTGAAAACATATCCTTAGTTTTCTGCTATGCCGCATTAGGTCTATTGGCATCAATTTTGGGTGTTGCCTTTGCCCGAATGGGAAAAAAAGGAACACCAACCCAAGCTCTAAACAAAAGCACTTATATAACTACCGGCGCCTTTGCCATCTTAACTGGTATAGCTACTTTAATTTTCTCCTTTTCATGGCGAATCTATGGTGCTGCAATGGTCGGTCTATTTGTCGGTGTTTTGATTGGAATTATCACCGATTACTTTACCGACGATACCAAAAAACCAGTCCATGAAGTCGCAAAAGCTAGTGAAAGTGGTCCTGCCTTTACAATTATAACGGGAATTAGTTATGGATTCCTTTCTGTGCTGCCAGCCATGATTGGCATCGCTGTTTCCGCACTCGCTGCTTATTTATTATGTGATCCTCTTGGACCAGGATATGCAATGTTTGGAATTTCAATGGCAGCAGTGGGAATGTTATCGATTGTTGGCATGATAATCTCAAATGATGCCTACGGTCCTATCGTTGATAACGCTAAAGGCCTAGCGGAAATGGGCGGTTTAGGGGAAGATGTTATCGAAATTGCAGACAAACTCGATTCAGCGGGAAATACGGTCAAGGCCGTTACAAAAGGTTTTGCCATTGGGGCGGCAGGATTAACCGTCATTGCCTTATTAGGTGCTTTCCAAAGTCAAGTCAATGATGCTGTAATCGAATTAAATTCCCAAGCCGGTGCTACTATATATCAAGCAATTGTTGGCTTTGATGTGATGAATCCAACAGTCTTCTTTGGATTATTAATTGGAGCTGCGGTTCCAGCAGTATTCAGTGCTTTGCTCATGCTAGGCGTAGGCAGAAATGCTGAGCGGATGGTTGCAGAAATCCATCGTCAATTTGAAGATATACCCGGCCTTAAAGAAGGTAAGGAAGGCGTTCTTCCCGAATACGACAAATGTATTACCATTGCCACTAGCGGGGCCTTAAAAGAATTGATTCCTGCTGGATTATTCACCATTATTACCACAATTGCTGTTGGTCTTGTCGGTGGTGTTTATGCTATTGGTGGGTTCTTAACAGGAAACATCGTATCCGGTCTTCTTCTCGCTTTATTCATGAGTAATTCTGGTGGCTTATGGGATAATGGCAAAAAGTATGTTGAAGCTGGAAACAACGGGGGTAAAGGCAGCTTTGCTCACAAGTCTGCCATTGTTGGTGACACCGTTGGCGATCCGTTTAAAGACACAGCTGGCCCATCCATAAACACGCAAATTACCGTTGTTAGTTTAGTCGCAAGTCTTCTGGCTATCATCTTTCTTACTACCTCTATTTTCTAATTACTAGAAGGCCCAATCAGATGTAATCATATTTATCATTGTCTTAAGAAAAAGCCCTTATTCAGTTATATGCTGAATAGGGCTTTTTTCATTCTAATACAATATTAAATTGTATATAAATCCTCTTCACTTAGATAAATTGGTAATTAACGTTTGTGCCCACAAAAAAGCGCGTTCTAATTCCCCTTCCCGTAACGGTCCTTCCGATCCAGTGACATAGAATCCTTGGGTTTCATTGATTACAATTGCGTTTCGCTTGGCAAGTTTTCTCCGTAAGCAGGCGTCGGCATAACCCATATTGTTTAAGAAAGAACGGAAAAACTTGGATTTGATCGTGGAAATATCAGCTCTGGTATCAAAGACGGCAACCTTTTTACCAGCGAAGACCAAGGTTTTATTTTTAATTAAACTAGATAATAACGGTGTTGGATGAAAGGCTCTTGTCGGTGACCCGAAAACTAGCAAATCGGTATTATCCAAGGCTTTTATATCCACCTCAGATGCATGTAATATTTGACAATTGGCATGTATCTCCTTAAATCCATCTTGTAATGCTTGAGCGACTTTTTTTGTGTTTCCGAAAATCGAATCATAAATTATAATTATGTTTAATGGTTTTATTTTGCCGGTTCCTTTGTTCATATTATCAATGCTCATTGCATATCGAGTGATGGTTTTTTTAACCATCATAATCTTAATCGAAATGGCAATGAATTCCCCCCTTTTTTATATTCTATCAATCTCATTTTGATTATTTCTACTTAAATTATAGCATATAAATGATATTTTGATATAATATCAATGAGTCAAACTGATGAAACGAGGATTATGATATGTATGTCGTTACTGGTGCCACAGGGCACATTGGTAATACTTTAGTTCGCTTGTTGATAGAAAAGAGTGAAAATGTCAAAGTATTAGCGCGTCAATTTGGGCCAGCACTAGCCAATCTTAATGTCGAAATTAAATATGGTGATATCTTTGATGTCCAATTCCTGAAGCATGAAGTAAAAGATGGTGATATATTCATCCATATGGCAGGATTAATTGATCTTACTAACAAGTTGAAAGCAGAATCATATCGCGTTAATTGTGATGGAACAAAGATAATAGCTGATTTCTGCTTGGAAAATAAAATTAAATTAATCTATACATCTAGTGTCGATGCCATCTATAAAGACGATATGACATCAGATGTTTACGAGCCAACATTGTTTTACCCTAATCGATTTCAAAACGTTTATTCGGCTTCTAAAGCCGCCGGAACCGCATATATCTACGATTTGATGCAAACAAAGGGTTTAAAGGCAATAATTCTGTATCCTTCAGCCGTTATAGGCATCAATGATTATAAACCCTCTGCCGCCGGCAAAGAAATCCGAAGTTGTTTTACAAAACGTTTGTTTTTTTATATTAAAGGCGGTTACAATTTTATTGACGTTCGTGATACCGCAAAAGCCATTTATCAAGCCTCGTTATTGACTACTAGTGGCAGTTATATTCTTTCAGGCCATCCCGTTACTATTCGTAATTTTTACATAGAAATTGCCAAAAATCTTGGAAAAAAAATCTTTCTTGTTCGTGTTCCGGTGTGGCTGGCGCGGATTGGGGCGATGTTTATGCATGATGTTTCCAATATGATGGTTGATGCATTAGTTGATAATTACAATTATATTAACAATCGGATGGTAACTGATCTATTGCCCGAATTAATTCCTTTTAAGACAACCGTAAAAGATACAATTTCTTGGTTTCAAAATAGAAAGACCGGTCGATAGAACGATCGGTCTTTTTTTTATAATGATTGATACTTTTGCTCAATTTTGTCTACGATGGCTTTAAACTCTTCCGGCTGCTCCATATCATCAATTGGCAACCATATAATTTTTGTATCAGGTACTTTGTAGTTTTTAAATATACGTCGTAAAACATCATAGTAATTGGCATAATGAAAAGTTAAATATTCATGTTGTCCTTTTTCAATGGCCCGGCCGCGACGACGGACGTTTTCAAATAATTGTTCTGTTGGTCTGACAATGACAATGTGCAAGTCGACATCAGGAATTCGTTTCAGATGTTCATCAGCTATTGCATAAGTCAGTGCCACTTCCATCGCTGACATGATTCCTTCTAAACGCAATAATTCAGTAAAAACTAAATTGGAAAATAAAGTAGAATCGCATACAACATCTTGAATATCTTTGGTTTTCCACATCATCAAAAATAAAGAACTATAAAAAGCGTTTTGAGAAAGCATTGCGAATGTCTCTTTATCCTTATAAAAATAAGGCAGATATTCGTTTTTTTCTACCGGTTCTTCAACAATGGAACAATGATAATAATCAGCTAGTTTTTTTGACAACGTGGATTTTCCACTGCCGATCGGACCGATAATGCCAATTCTCATATTGGGATCTCCTTGAATGGTGTCATGATATGTGATGCGAATCACAATTTACTTCTCTAATTATAAACAATTGAATAGACATTGTCAAAGGCTTTAACCATTTTGAACTGTGAAAAAATACCATCGAAAAAAATGTCATATATTCCTTATTATTATATTACAAAAAAAGTCGATAAATCGGTATAAAAAGTAAAAACCCCCGTTAACGGGGGTTAATTGATTAATAGACTTGTAATTTTTCCTGTTTGTTCAGTACTCGTAAAGTACCCTCGGCCAAAGCCCGCATTTCATCTTCGCCGGGAAAAACCTCTACAGACATAATTGGATTGATATATGCGCGAATCATGTCCACAAAAATAGTGCTGTATGCTAGTCCGCCCGTAAGAATAATGGCATCAATTTTTCCTGAGTTGGCAAAATAGAGCCCACCGATTTCTTTGACAACATTATAAGCCATGGCTTGCATATAAAACTTAGCTTTTTCATCACCATTTTCGATACGCTTTTTGATTTCAAGGCCATTTGCCGTCCCGATATAAGATACCAATCCGCCCTTGCCAACCAACATTTTTTTAACTTGATCAATCGTATACTTTCCAGAGAAGCATAATTCAACTAATGGAAATGATGGTAAAGTACCAGTTCGCTCGGGTGAAAATGGGCCTGTCCCTCCTAAAGCATTATTTAAATCAACACAGCGTCCATTTTTATGTAATGCAACAGATATTCCACCACCCAAATGAACAACGATTAAATTAAGATCTTCATAATCGCGATTGATGCTTTTTGCATATCGCTTCGCAATTGCTTTATGATTAAGTGCATGGAAAACACTGGTTTTCTCAATAGAACTTAGTCCTGAAACGCGTGAAATGTCTTCTAACTCATCAACGGAAACCGGATTAACAATGTATGCCGGTCGATTTAGTTCTTTGGCGAACTCAAAAGCAATAACCGCCCCAAGATTGGAGGCATGTTGTCCATATTTTGCAATTGTAAGTTCATCAACCATTTCCTGAGTGACGAGGAATGTTCCACCATTATGAATCGGTTTTAACATACCGCCTCGACCGACAAAAACATCAATATCAGACAATTTATAATGATGATCTGTTAGAAAGTTGATAATGACTTCTTTGCGAAAGTCTTTTTGCGAGATGACGTTTGGAAATGATTGAATTATCTCAACATCGTGCTTAAGGGTCTGATCCTGAAGCAATTTATCATTATTGAAAATAGCGATTTTGGTGGATGTTGACCCTGGGTTAATGACGAGTAATAGATAATCCATAACCACAAATCACTCCTAACGCGATTGAATTTGTTTTTGTGTCCGCCGAATCAGCGCGACTAGTTAAAACAATTGGGACTTTTGCGCCGATAACAATTCCTGCCGCATCAGCATTGCCAAGAAAAACGCATGTTTTGTAAAATATATTACCACCATCGAGATTGGGGAATACAAGAACATCGGCGATTCCCGCCACGGGACTGCTAAGTCCCTTATGCTTCACTGAATCAAGGGAAACAAGATTGTCAACTGCAAACGGACCATCGACTACAAAATCGGTAGGCTTGATAGCCAAAAAGTGATTTTTGATGGCATCGGCTTCAACGGTCGAAATGATTTTCGGATTAACCTTTTCGACCGCTGACACTAATCCAACATGGGTGTTTTTGTATCCCAATAGTCGGGTTAACTTAACAGCGTTTTCAACAATCATAATTTTTTCTTCGACAGTTGGATAGATATTCATTGCCCCATCTGTTGCAAATAAAACCCGATCAAATCCTTGGAATGAAACTAAGCCGACATGGGAAAGCAACTTGGCATCCTTTATTCCCCATTCGCTATTAACAACAGCCTTCAATAATATTTTAGTGTCTAAAAGGCCTTTCATCAATACATCGGCCTTGTGTGCGTTTACCAAATCAACGGCGATTCTTGAGGCTTTTTCACCATCGTTCTCGTCGATTATTTCACAAGGTTCAGTAATATTAAGTTTCTTTATTAAATCGGAAATAACTTGTGCTTGGCCAATTAAAATGGGAGAAATGATGCCTAAGTCACAAGTGGCTTTGACGGCGTCCATAACAAACTCATCATGGGCAAAAACGACAGCTATTCTTTGTTTTGGCAGGGCTTTTGCCTTATATAATAATTCGTTGACTGATTTCACCGTTTCACTCCTTTACCGCAATCATCGCTTCTCTTCCAGCTTGAATTGCCTGTTTGTTAATTCCTAACAAGTGAGCTTTCTTTTCACCCAAAAACTTTTCCAAGACTTTTTCGACGGTTTGATCACTAAATAAACCTGAAAATTCCATATAAGCACCAAGCATTACCATGTTGCTTACTTGAATCGTCCCCAAGCCGATAGCGATATCATTAACGGGAATTCCGAAAGCTTTAATACCTTGTTTAATTACTGGGTCCTTAATCATTGATGAATTATACAATATGACACCAGTGTCAACGACCATATTCATATACTTTGTGAGTGATGGTAAATTAAATGCAATTAAAACATCGGCATTCATAAAAACTGGGGAGGCAATTGTTTTAGTAGAAACGATGACTGAACAATTAGCTGTTCCGCCTCTGGTTTCTGGTCCATATGAAGGAACCCAAAGACTAAACATATTTTCATAAGTTGCGCAGTAAGCCATCAATTGTCCTGTCATCATGACGCCTTGACCACCAAAACCAGCGACTCTTATGTTGATTGCTTTACACATTTTTCTCATCCCCCAAATCTTTAAAAACTTTGAGCGGGAAGACGGGAGTCATTTTTTCTTCAATCCACTTTAATGCATCAACGGGAGTCATACCCCAATTAACTGGACAACTAGATAAAACTTCAATCATTGTGAAACCTTTTTTCTCCATTTGGTAAGTAAATGCTTTTTTGATAGCTTTCTTAGCATTACGTACTTGACGAGGATTACAAACAGAAACACGTTCCAAATAAGCGACGCCTTCAATTTGTGAAAACATTTCGCTGATGTGGATTGGATTACCATGGACATCAGATTTTCTTCCCGTCTGAGAGGTCGTGGTTTTTTGACCAATTAATGAAGTTGGGGCCATTTGGCCACCAGTCATCCCATATATACAATTATTGATAAAGATTACGGTGATATTTTCTTTACGGTTAGCTGCATGAATTGTTTCCGCAATTCCTATAGATGCTAAATCACCATCACCTTGATAGGTAAAAACAATTCGATCAGGAAGATTACGTTTCACACCAGTTGCGACTGCGCAAGCCCGTCCATGGGCGGCTTGAACCGCATCAACGTTAAAAAATTTGTATGAAAATACTGAACAACCAACGCTTGCAATAGCAATTGTCTCCCCTAAAACTCCGAGTTCTTCTAGTGTTTCAGCGACCAGTTTATGAACGATTCCATGCGAACATCCTGGGCAATATGATAGCGGGGTATCAGTCAAACCATTAGTTTTTTTATATTTAATATCCATTATTTCACCACCAAATCCTTAAAGTGCACAATCGCATCGACAACGTTGGATGGGTCAGGAACCACACCACCGGCACGACCATAAAAACCGATTGGATATTTACCGTTATTAGCTACGATTACATCCGTTAGCATTTGTCCAAGGTTCATTTCGACTACTAATATTCCTTTTAGATGCGGAGCTTCTAATGTTTCAAAAGCACGGTTAGGAAACGGCCATAACGAAATTGGTCGGATAATACCCACACGAATTTTCTTTTCCGACAACGTTTCGATGGCAGATCGACATACGCGTGACATTGTTCCAAAAGCAACGATAACATAATCAGGATCTTCCATATTGATTAGTTCATATCGAGTATCATTGATAATCACTTTATCATATTTTTTCTTAAGTGCTAAATTATGTGCTTCTAATTCAGCTGATTCTAAATATAATGAGTTTACGACATTTCGTTTATTATGATGATTAGTTCCTGTGGTCGCAAAATCCTTTTCTGGGAGAAAACGTTTTTTAACTGGTCTTGTTAAATCGACCGATTCCATCATTTGACCAATAAGACCATCCACAAGAATCATAACCGGATTACGGTAATAATCGGCAATGTCAAAAGCTTCTTTCATAATGTCGATTGTTTCTTGAATTGTTTCTGGGGCAAACACGATAACATGATAATCACCATTGCCACCACCCCTTGTTGCTTGATTATAGTCACCTTGTGATGGCTGAATACTTCCGAGTCCGGGTCCCCCACGCATGACTGAACAAATAACGCAAGGTAATTCGCTTCCGCACAAATAAGTTATTCCTTCTTGCTTAAGTGCGATTCCCGGCGAAGATGATGATGTCATAGCTCTAAATCCAGCCGCGGCTGCACCATATACCATATTAATGGCGGCAACTTCTGATTCTGATTGGACAAATACTTTTCCTTCTTCGAGCATGTACCGAGATAAATACTCAGGCACTTCATTTTGTGGAGTAATCGGATAACCAAAAAAAGCATCAAGACCCCCAAGCATTGCCGCTCTAGCAATCGCTTCGTTGCCTTTCATCAATTGTTTAGCCATTAGTTATTTACCTCCACTGTGATAATTGAATCGGGACACATCAAAGCGCAAGTCGCACAAGCGATACACTTGTCTGGATCCGTAATTTTGATAATGTTGTAACCAGATTGATTCATAGTGCTTTTGTCAAGATAAAGAATTTTGACCGGACAAAAAGCTACGCATAAACCGCAGCCTTTGCATTTTTCGGTCTCAAACGTCAGTATTCCTTTTGGCATGAGTTCCTCCTTATAGCCAATGCTTATTAAAGTATAATTTTAAAATGATTTTTTCACCCGCCACATGAAAGTCATCGCTATCTATGGAAGATACAACTCCCGTATAAACGATTGGTAATTTCGTGGCTTTTGCAACAGACAATAGGACTTTTTCGCCCGCAATAATGTCTTGAACAGTTGTTTCTTTGAGAAAATTGGAATTATTGATTAACCCAGTGGGACGAACGCCTCCAGATGATTCAATAATATGGATTTCTTCAATTATTTTTTCAGCTGTATCAGTAACCTCACGATTAATATTAACGCAGAACAAAAGGTCTACCTCATCATTGGGAAGGTAATCTTTAAACTGTCTAATTAATCTCGCTCCAGAACCAGAACCGCCCAGATCATAGACGGCAGAAAGGAATTGGTCGTGGAAGGGAATATATACTTCTTTGGCAAGAAACGGCAAATCAGCGTGAGGCGAGTTGACAAGGCCAGATGAAATGGTTCTTATTCCCAGTTCTTTGAGAAGTGGTTCTTGCTCACGACTGCGGAAATATGGATTGACAATGTCAAGATCCAATAAGATATTTACTCGTTTTTGGACTGCCAGGTTGAGGGCAATTTCAGTCTTTCCGCTGCCAAAATACCCAGTAATGAAAGTGATTCGTTTCATTTACTAATACGGAATGTAATTGGCATGCAGATGATTAATAGTTCTCATCCGATTTTTTGCATATATATTGGCTGCGGTATTGGTATCGGTGTTTTCTTTGTCAGAGATTGCATAGATTTCTAATAAACGATCATAAATTTTTTCTGTATCCCGCATCGCCTTTTCAGCATTATATCCAATGATTTCATGATAAACGTTGATAAGTCCACCCGCATTAATAACAAAATCGGGTGCATAAAGGATCCCCTTTTCTTTAATCATAGGTCCATGTTTTTCTTCATCAAACAAAACATTATTTGCTGAACCAGCAATGATCTTTGCTTTTATACGAGGAATGCTTACATCATTAAGAATCGCTCCAAAAGCACAAGGAGAAAAGACATCGACATCCATATCATAAATTTTATCTGGTTCGACAATCTCAACTTCCGGATGCTCAGTATTCATTCTTTCGATATGAGACGGATTAATTTCGGAAAAATAAATTTTTTTAGCTTTTGCTTCAATAAGTTTTTTGATGAGATAATACCCGGTTTCTCCTGCTCCTTGTACGGCAAATGTGTATTGAGAGATATCATCATTTCCAAACGCATATTTCAAAGAAGCACGAATTCCATGAAAAACACCAACTGCAGTTATTGGAGATGGGTTTCCTGATTTTCCCTCAAGACCAACAACGTGATCGGTTTCCATGTAAACGTAATCCATATCTTTGGTATTTGTGTTGACATCTTCGGCGGTAATATACCGACCATTAAGACTTTGAACATAGCGTCCGAGGGCGCGGAAATAGGCTTCACATTTTACTTTGCTAGCATCACCAATCAAGACTGTCTTGCCACCGCCAAGATTTAAACCGGCAGCCGCTGCTTTGAATGTCATTCCTCGAGCAAGCCGCAGGCAATCAAGCACAGCGTCATCTTCGGATGCATAATTCCATAATCTTGTTCCACCAAGAGCCGGACCAAGCGTTGTATCATGGATGCAAGTTATCCCTTTGAGTCCAGTCGTCTTGTCGTAAAAATAAATCAACTGTTCGTACCCGTATTTTTCCATGTAATCAAACTTGTTCATACTTTCCTCCTTTGTTATTTTATAGTATCTTGTCGGAAAACGCTTACACGAATATTATATCAAATTGACATTTAAATGAAAAGGAAAAGTGTATGAAAATAAATATATATTCATATCCGGATAATTATTATATCTCCAAAAGTTTAATTTGTCTTGCCAGCGTTCTTTGGCGAAGGGAAAAACGGATTCGGTTGTTGACAATTCCAACAGTTCGGCAGATGGATAGAAAGTCGTTCATGGCAGGATGGACATTCCCATTTTCTGGCTTCTCTTTCCATAAACGTTTCGACTCCATTTTCTTTCACAGCAAGCGAGTTTAATATTAAGCTGATTCCATAATTCTTACGATACCGCAAGTCAAGATGCTTAATTCGTTCGCAAGGGAAGGTTTTGCATTCGAAACAGTGAAGGATATCATGCCCATGTACACAAAAACGAATTTTACACATTGGGTGGGGTAATTTTCCATTGATAACTTGTAAACAACCAGCGCATGGCTTATGTTTTCGCAAATAACTAACACACACCCCACAATTGATTCCACAGGGGGCAAATAATTGGCCAGACATCGTTGTCGATTTTTTTTCATTTGTCGGGTTCATAATATACCTCATCTCTGGGAATTGTTGGATATGACGATATTCCCAAGAAAAAAGCACCAGCTCAAAGCGGTGCAATTAAAATCTAATTTGGTTACAGAACAATGAAATTATGTTCAAAGAAATAGTTCAATAATGTTTTTCGGGTAATAATACCCATAAATTGATTTTGATCATCAATAACGGGGACGAAATTTTCGTCTGATGCTTTAGTTATTAATTCATCCATGTTGGAATGAAAGTTGATAACAACATAATCACGAAAACGATTGACGGTTGAAATTAATGTTTTTTCGGCTTTGGAAGCTCGATAATCGGAATTGTTTTTTATATGCCATAACAAATCCCCTTCGGTAAGCGTTCCAACAAAATTTCCATTCCGATTCAACACGGGAATAGAGGCGAAACGGTATTTTTCCATTTTATCAAGAGCTTCTTTAATTGTTTCATCTTCATAAACAAAAATTACTTCTTGTTTTGGTTTGATGAAAGCTAGGATATCCATTTTCTCTTTCCTCCTTAAGTAGGGAATCTACCAAATATAATCATATTAAGTAATTATCACAAAGTTATTATAACACATTAACCAATAAATGTAAAATAAGCATACATTTTAACTAGTATATTTGTTAAGAAATACTAGCGGATAATCATTTAAAAAGCACTTCAATATTTTAAAGTGCTTTCTAAAGTTGGTATTGTCAAGAATGTTGTGACACCAAATTTC
>Ga0172381_10004991_pt1 | contig 13569 bp, 13 predicted proteins | sample Leawel6488metaG_FD_119754 | JGI IMG/M metagenome (GOLD analysis project Ga0172381, IMG submission 119754) | Leachate microbial communities from a municipal landfill in Southern Ontario, Canada - Leachate well 64-88 metaG | ecosystem: Engineered > Solid waste > Landfill > Unclassified | place... | reverse complement strand
GTCCGATAAAAATCACTCTGTATAAAATAGGGTGATTTTTTTTGTTAATTTATAGGATAAGAACCCTCTTTCCAGGTAAATATCTATCAATTTGTTTATATTGGTCTGATTTCTTTGAGTTTAGTTCCCGAATTTATTACTGGAGCCTGATAATTTGTTTGTGTGTGCCTTCCATATCTTTCTTGAGACGCAATACCCATTGACTTAGTTATTTATGAGGGTTAGAATAAGGTAAATTTTGATTATATTTCTAACATAATGTTCGCTCGATAGATAAAATGTTGAAGTATTCTGTGATTTCTCCTGTGCATAACGAAGCAGGGAATATAGAGGAGTTGACAAACAGAGTCCATAAGTCGATGCTGGATTTTTGCGGGAATGACTCCTGGGAATTTATCTTGGTGGATGATTGCAGTAGTGATAATAGCCGAGATGTAATAAGGAAACAAAGTCTGGTCTATCCCCAGATTCGTTATATTTTACACAAAGTAAAAAGCGGCCAAACCGGATGTTTTAAAAGCGGGTTCATGGAAGCCAAAGGAGAGGCGGTAATTACTATCGATGCCGATCTCCAGGTCTTTCCCGAAGACATACCTTATCTGTTGACTTTTATGGAACAAGGATATGATTTGGTAAATGGGAGGAGGACTAAAAGGCAGGATTCCCTTCTTATTAATCTGGCTTCTAAAATATTTAATATATTGATGCATGTTTTATTTAAGCTGCCTACTTTTGATGCGACGAGTAATTTCGCGGCTATAAGATCAAGATTTATCAGAAATTTAACATTAATTGATAACGATCACAGATATCTTATACCTATCTTGAAAAAAAGAGGGTTGAATAATATAAAAGAAGTATTCGTAAGACATCAGAAAAGGAAAATGGGTAGTTCAAAATATAGTATTAAAAAATTAATGACGGGGATTCCGGAGTTGGTCAGGGTATATCTACGGATAAAAAAATCGGATATTTATTGCCTAACAGGCCAGAATAGCCATGAATGATAAAAAAGTACTTTTGATCGGAGGGGCGGGTTTCATTGGTTCCTATCTGGCAAAGGCATTGGTGTCTTTAGGGTATGAAGTAAGTATCTTCGATGCATTCTTGAGTTTCGCGTCTCCCCGGGATGAATATAAGGTTTTGGTAAAAGAACGGATGAAAGCCATAAAAAATAAAGTCAAAATATACCGGGTTGATATTCGTAAAAAAAACAAGCTGGAAGACATGATGGCGCGGGTATCCCCCCAATATATCATAGATTTGGCAGCGGTCAGTATTACAAGCCCGGAATTCACTAAGGTTTACCATGATGATATTTATTCCACCAATGTGGAAGGAACTTTGAATATTCTGGATTCGCTAAGTAAAGTAAATACCGTAAAGAAGTTTATCTTCGTTTCCTCAAGTTTTGTTTACGGTGATTTTCAGCATTTTCCGGCAGATGAGAGACATCCATTAAATCCCATTAATTTATACGGACACACAAAATTAGTCGGAGAGAAATTAACCGCGTTTTATTGTAAAGAAATGAAGATGGTTTATGTAATTATCCGTTTTTCTTCAGTGTATGGATTTGGCGATTCAAACAAAAGAATATCTCAAATAATGATAAGGAACGCTCTAGAAAAGAAGCCGATTGTTTTGAGAAATAAGGGCAATAATAAATTAGACTTTACTTATGTCGAAGACGCCGTCGCGGGTTTAATTTTGGCTTTAAGGTCAAATAATAGTAGGAACGAGATATTTAATATAACGTATGGAAAAGGGCGTTCGCTTAAAGATTATATCAGGATTATGTCGCAGTATATCGCAGATATAAAAGTAATTGAGAGGAAACAAAAGATTCGTTACCCTAAAAGGGGAGCTTTATCTATTCAAAAGGCCAGGTCTTTATTAAAATATGTCCCCAAGTATCCATTGGAAAGCGGCATCAGGCGGTATATTTCAGATATGAAACAGTTTCTGGGGTTGTAAATGCATAAATCAAGAATACCATTAGCCAGGCCGAGCATTACCAGCCAAGAACTTCGTAATGTTATTAAAGTTTTGAAATCAGGGTATTTATCTTCTGGTAAAACGGTTAAAGAATTTGAGAGGGAATTCGCCGATTATATCGGGGTCAAATTCGCTGTGGCGGTCAATTCCTGCGCGTCTGCTCTGCAGATTGCGATATTAGCTTCTGATCTGAAGGGCGAGATAATACTGCCGAGTTTTACTTTTGTCGCTTCTGCCAACGCCATTATTAATTCAGGCTGTACTCCTGTATTTGGGGAGGTTGATTCTGATACCCGGAATATCGATCCCCGTAGCATAGAAGAAAAGATTACAAAGAATACGGTTGCTATAATGCCGGTTCATTTTGGCGGTTTATCCTGCCGGATGGATAAAATTACAGCCATTGCCAAGAAACACAATTTAATGGTCATTGAGGATTCCGCTGAAGCAATCGGCGCGCAATATAAGAGCAGAAATACAGGTTCTTGGGGTATAGGTTGTTTCTCTTTTTTCCCGAGCAAAAATATTACGACCGGGGAAGGGGGGATGATAACTTCAAATGATGAACATTTTATTGAGAGGGCAAGGATATTGATCTCACATGGGATATCGAGAGATTCGTCATCCCGAGCTTATCCCTGGTATCGGAACGCGGTTTGTGCGGGATTTAATTATCGGATGACCGATATACAGGCATCTTTGGGATTAGCCCAGTTAAGCAGATTAGATGAGCTAAATGAAAAAAGGCGCAGGAACGCCTTCTATTTAAATAGCTTGCTAAAGGGAATCGATTGTATTGGATTACCGATGGAGCCGAAAGGATACAGGCATGTCTATCAAATGTATACTATAAGACTGGATTCCCGGAGAATCTGCAGGGATAAGTTAGTATTGTATTTACGAGATCAATTTATTGAAGCAAGCGCGCATTTTGTCCCTCCCGTGCATTTGTGCTCTTTTTTTAAAAAATCCAGTTATGGCAAAGATAGCTTACCGGTTACCGAGAAGTTATCTTCAGCAATCATTACTTTGCCGATGTATCCGCAACTTTCGAAAAGCGATTTAAGGCGTATTGCCTCCGCTTTAAAACGCGGCTTAAAGTACGTTTGTAAATCATAGCGCTGATAGCCACCGGTTTCTTAAGGAGCCTGTGAAGAACTGTTTATGGAACGGATTATCTACCAGGATATTATAATTAAAGAGGACAGCCATTTATGGTATATGCTAAAAAGGCATATAGTCATGAGTATCGCAAAAAACTTTTTCCCTGCATTATCGAATTTGTTGATTTTGGATATCGGCTGTTGCACCGGCAAGATGCTCCGGATCTTTGATGGCTACGGGACGACGGTTGGATTAGATAAAGATATGGAGTCTTTGCGTTATTGCCGAAAAAACAACGTTGAGAATGTTGTGATGGCTTCTGCCGAAATACTTCCTTTTAAAAACGATACGTTTGATTTAATTACCGCGACAGATGTAATAGAGCATCTGGATAATGACGACCTTTCGCTATCGGAGATTTTCAGGGTGATTAAAAAAGATGGATTGTTGATTACTATTATGCCGGCGTTTAATTGTCTTTGGACAAGGCATGACATTGAGAGTCACCATAAAAGACGATATTCGGCAAAAATGATAAAAGATAAACTTGAGAAAGCGGGTTTTCATGTTATGAAATCCAAATGTATAAATACCGTATTTTTCTTGCCGGTATTTATTATTTCCTTGATAGAGAATATCACGAAAAGTTATTTCAGAAAGTTACGTAATTCTCATCCGCGGATATTGGGCCCGTTATTTGAAATAATATCCCGGTTGGAAACATGTTTGTTTAACTCGGGAATAGATTTTCTACCCGGAGTGGCTGTAATATCGGTTTCGGTGAAAACGGGAATTAATCAGGAAAATTAGAAAGAAAACGATCGGTTAATTTTATCGCTGGTCGTAATTCCCCGCGTTTGAAAGCCTGTGGGAATTCTTATTGTTTTTAAATGCGTATGGGCAAAAAAAGAGTACTGCTTATCCGTCCCAATGGAAACGAATCTTCTTTGGGGGCGGCAGGCAAGAAGCTTGCATCTTCGGTTCCTCCTTTAGGTTTATTATATATTGCCAGTTTTCTGAAAAATAATGGAATAGAGACGGATTTTATAGACAATGACCTGGAAAGAAACTCTTTATCCCAGTTATCGGCGATTATTAAGAACTATAAGCCTGACATAATAGGGATAACCGCAGTTACAGCGGAATTTTCAGAGACATTGACGTTGGCCCGGATGTGCAAGTCTATTTCCGGCGCTTTGTTGGTCATCGGCGGTCCGCATGCTAGTGGTGTATATGGGGAAATATTGGATAAATACCGGGAATTTGATATCGTAGTAAGGGGAGAAGGAGAATTCCCGTTTTTGGATCTAGCAAGAGGAAAAGAATGGGGAACAATAAGGGGTATATCGTATAGGCTGGATAACCGGATTATGCATAACGCGGAGTGTCCAAGAATTGAGAATTTGGATGCCCTGCCTTTTCCGGATTTTAACCAGTTTGATTTGTGGAAATATAAAGACCCATTCTATATTGTCTACGGATCGCCGACAATCCCGATTGTAGCGGCCAGGGGATGCCCTTTCGAGTGCGATTTTTGCGCTTCAAAAGTCATATTTGGCAGGAAAGTTGTTTCGCGCAGCTTGGGCAATGTTATGGATGAAATTGACTGTCTGATTAAGAAATATCCCCATGGCGTAGTCCGTTTTTTTGATGACACATTTACGCTTGATAAAAAAAGGACGTTAGATTTTTGCGGAGAGTTAAAGAAAAGAAATGTACGCTGGATCTGTTCTGTCAGGGCGGATAGCGTCAATTATGATCTCCTTAAGTGCATGAAAGAATCAGGATGCTGCCTTATTCAGGTTGGGGTAGAATCCGGTAGCCCCGGTGTTTTAAAAAAAATTAAGAAAAATATTACCATAGAGCAAACCAAAGCCGTTTTCAGTTGGGCGCATAAACTCAATTTGGATTCATGGGCGAGTTTTATTATCGGCCTTCCTGGAGATGATGCCGGAACGATAAAGGAGACAATGAGCCTGGCCAAAGAAATAAATCCTCTTTTTGCATTATTTTTTCCTCCCGTGCCATATCCAGGAACAGAGCTCTATGAGTATGCCAAGGAGAGAAATTTGTTGCTTTTTAATGACTGGACGCAAGTCTATGCCCCTAAATATAAAAAGATCGCCATGAGACATGCTATTTTCGATGAAAAGCAGATTTCATATTTAGTAAAGAGGGCATACAAGAACTATTATTTTAGAATCAGGTATGTTTTGATTAACATTATGCTGGGTTCTCTTTATAGGCCTAAAAAGATTGTGTATTTAATGAGATTAGCCCACAAATTTATTAAATATTTTTTGTTAACCTAAATGGTATTATTTAGCACTTGGACATATATGTTTTTCTTGCTGGCGACTATAGTTGTTTATTGGTCGCTGAAGACAAGAATACATCAAAATATCTTTTTGTTAATCGTAAGTTACTTGTTTTATGCCAGTTGGGATTGGAGGTTTCTTCCTCTTGTTATTATTTCCACCTGGATCGATTATTTCGCAGGACGTAGAATATACGATTCAGCGAATCCAAAAAAAAGGAAACTTTACTTATTGTTCAGTATTGTCACGAATCTGTCCCTTTTAGGTTTTTTTAAATATTATAACTTTTTTATAGATAATCTGGATTCATTACTAACTTTTATGGGGCTTCACCCCCATTTAAGTACGCTTTCAATTATTCTCCCTCTGGGTATATCATTTTACACTTTTCAAAGCATGAGTTATACACTTGATATTTATAGGAGGCAGTTAAAACCCGTTGATTCTTTTATGCCGTTTGCTCTGTATGTTTCCTTCTTCCCCCAGTTAATAGCCGGCCCCATAGAAAGGGCAAGGAATCTTCTTGTTCAGATCAACCATGAAAGAAGGTTTAATATCGCTCAGTCCCTGGATGGGATCATGCTTATTTTGTGGGGGCTCGTAAAAAAAATAGTCATTGCCGATAATATCGCCTATTATGTAAATATGATTTTTGATTTACGAGCACCATCTACGTTATTGATTTTAGTGGGAACTTTTGGCTTCGGGATCCAGGTTTTTTCAGATTTTTCTGCTTATACCGACCTGGCAAGAGGTTCGGCTAAATTGATGGGATTTGAATTGGTAAAAAATTTCAATAATCCATATCTTGCTTCAAGCCCGCCTGATTTCTGGCGGAGATGGCATATTTCACTTTACACCTGGGTTAGGGATTATATTTTTATCCCCCTGGGAGGATCAAGGTGCTCACTTAAACGGTATGTATTTAATGTGCTTTTGGTATGGACTTTAATGGGATTATGGCATGGAGCAGCGTGGCATTTTGTTGCATTCGGCTTATATCACGCGTTGTTAATCATTTTATATAAGCTTATTATCAAGCCGTTAATCAAACCGGATTTTTTTGAGAAAAGAATTTTGAAATATATCCCGATATTTATAACTTACCTCTTAATTAATATCGGATTTGTTTTATTCAGGACGCCCTCGTTGGACAATTTAGGAATGTATTTTAATACGGAGGCTTTACGCCAGTCAAAGTTCGATTTAAATGTCGCATATGTTTTATTCTGTATTTTTTTATTTTATTCGCTGCCTTTCCTTGTTAGCGCGATCTTTCATAAATATATAAACAAAATTAAATCTAATACCAGTAAATTTATTAATTTTATATCATTTAACGCGATTGCAACATTGTTATTGATTGCAATTTTCTCCCGGTCCAATGCGAATGACTTCATATATTTTCAATTTTAGAAACATCGCGGTTGTTTCGGCGATAATAAGTTTAGCGGTTATCTCAGAAATAGCCGTGACCGGCATTTATGGCAACCGAGGAACTGACTATAAGATTAAAGAAGAGATAGATTCAATGCGTCCTGATATTATTTTAGTCGGTGATTCGATGCTTATTCCTAATGTGAACCGGGAGATTTTTGATGCCAAATTATCTGAGCTTTGCCGCCGTCCCATTAAATCTCTATTTATTGCTCTCGGAGATAGTACCGCTGAGTGGTGGTATCTGGTTTTAAAAAACCAGATAGGCAAAAGCGACGTTTCCGGTATCCCTGTGGGAATTCTTTATAGGGCCGACTCTTTGACTCGGGTAGAATCAAGAATCGGAGGGGAATATTTATTATATATTCAGAGGCAATTGACAGACTCTGAGCCGGTTTTTTATGAAAAAACTGGCGATCGGCTATTCAAATTAAAGAAAATATTTAAAATATATTATTACAGATGGATAATCTCTACGAATATATTACGCGGGTGGGTCAATATGTTGACTTCTTTCATTCCTGCTCATCCGGATCCTAAGTCTGTTTTGGAAAGCAGATTTGGGGTCGGGAAATTCAGGGAAGATGTCGTATGGGTTAAAGAAAAACAAGGGAGGTATGAAAATTTTGAGAAAAATTTAAATATCTCATTTTTACCTGATATGATAAAGGCCATGAGGGGTTTCGCTTTTTTTGTTGTAGAAGTATCTAGAAACCCTTTGAATATCGCGGAAGAAAGAAAGGATTACAATTTAAATTTACAGAGATATCAAGAGCAGCTTGCGAATTATTTAAATAAAAATAACATTAAGCAGATTTTTATGGGGAACAAACAAGCGCTCTACGACAGCAGCTTGTATATCGAGCACAGCGATCATTTGCAACCGGACGGGATAGTTATTAATTCTATTCTCTTAGCTGAAGAAATCTATATAAATATTTTCAGAAGTTTTCCGCTAAAACGCGAAAATTAAGTTTTTGTTATAACTATTTTGAATATGAGACCAAAAGATAAGAATATTTATATTCTAACCGCTCTGGTTATTTTATTTGGAATAATAAATTATTATGTAATTAAGAACGATCATTCATATCTATATTTGGATATGATGGGTTATTTTCGTTTTGGGGCAGAGCTGGCACAGGCCTTAGCAACGAAAGGATTACGCGTTTTTTTCGAATACTTTCAAGGTTTCTTTATTTTCTCTCCTGAACATTTTAAACCGCCCTTTCTGGTAATGTTTTCCATACCTTTTTATCTATTATTTGGAATTACTCAAATTACGGCCAGAATGATTAATGTATTATTTATTTTTATTCTTGTTTTTTCCGTATATTTTTCCGGTAAGAGATTGCAGAATAAAACAACGGGTTTAGTCGCCTGCGTTATATTGCTTTCCTTTCCTGCCATAATCGGCCATTCGAGATTATATTTTCTGGATTTTTCTTTGACTTGCTTAGTCGCTTTATCTTTCTGTTTGCTTATTTATACCGATTTTTTCCAAAACAGACTCTTTGCAATTTTTCTCGGCATAAGCTCAGGTTTGGGAATTCTAACCAAGCAAACTTTCGTGATTTTTACTGCGCCGATCATTATTTATTATGTTTATTTATCTTTTAAAAAGTGCATGATTGACCGTAGAGCAGAGATCAATATCGTGATTTTCTTAATCACGGGATTTATCATCGCGGCAGGATGGTATTTGCCAAATTTAACGCTTAATTTAAGTTTTTTCGGTCAATGTTATTCTTTTACGGCTCTTTATGGTAATGAATCTTGGTCTTTATTTGGAAGATTCTATAACTATATAGAAATTCTTCATAATTACCAATTGCATGGTTTCTTCTTTTATAGTTTTCTTTTAGCGGTGTTTTTATTTTTATTTTCTAAGAAGTCCTGGAAGTCTAATATTCTGTTCCTGTGGGTAATGTTCCCGATATTATTTTTCCCCATCATGAATATACTCACCTCTGTTCGTTACACCCTGCCAATGTTGCCTGGAATCGCTTTATTTCTTGCATTTAGCGCTGGTAAACTTCGAAATCTTAATTTCAGAAGATTTGTATATGTTATGTTGATTGGAGTGGGGATCCTGGGATTCATTTTTATTCATTTCGATAGCAAAAAACATTATTCCGATTTAGCTTATTTTTTACGACAAGACCAGATGGAAGGTTTAATCGTGTCTGATAAGAATAACTGGCGTATAGAAGAAGTATTGTCAAAAATCGTTAAGAGCAAAAACCAAAACGATGAAATCACGGTAGGAGTTATGCCACAGTGTAATCCGATTGTTTACGGATTAAGGTATGTATCTTTTATTAAAAATTTGCCCATAGAAATAACATATCTTTTGGAACTTCCCAAATATTACCATGGACAATATATCAGTATGGATTCCTATATAAACCTTCTAAAATCCAGACCCAAATCGATACTACGGGATTACGATTATATTATCCTGTTAGAAGCGCCGCCTAATAGTTCCAGCTCTGATAAGATAATTGCTGCTTTGAGCCCGGTGCAGATCAAGCTTTATAATTTTTTGGAAGATGAATTAAAACGGGATAAGCCTGTGTTTCATTTGGTCGATAGCATAGATGCCCCTTATGGCCTTAAATTCATGATCTACCAAAAGAATGACTTTATTGACAATAAAGATGCCGAGGGAAAACGATAATACAATGGCAAATGTCTATATAGAGAATATGGGTTGTTCCAGAAGGGCTTTGGATTCCCGGAGATTTGAGAAATACTTTCTGGCTAACGGATTCAAATTGGCCAGAAATCCCGGCAGGGCAGATTATATCCTTTTTATTACTTGTTCATTCAGGAAAATTTTGGAAGATTTTGCTATTCGAAGAATTCGGGAATTAAGTAAATATAAAGCCAAGCTCATCGTAAGTGGCTGCTTACCGGGGATAAATCAAAAAAGGCTTGATGATAATTTTAAGGGAGAAAGTTTCAGTACTTCTTATACGGACAACATAGATGCTTTATTCCCTGATTTTCGTATAAAATTTAATGGTTTAGATGACGCTAACTTTCCATATCCAATAAATCTTTTACAGATTTTCAGGGAGTATTTATTTGCCGTGAGTTTGGATTCTGCCTGTTTCCAGAGATTGAAACTTTATGTAAAAAAACGAATCTGGAAACATTACTATTATATAAGAGTTGCCTGGGGATGTATCGATTCTCATTGTTCTTACTGTAGAATCTGGCAAGCAATAGGAGGGTATAAAAGTAAGCCATTAGAAACTTGTCTTATCGAATTTACTATGGCTTTAAGAAACGGGCATAAGAATATTATGCTTATAGCAGATAACATAGGGGCATGGGGAGTTGACATAAATTCATCATTCCCGGATTTATTGGGTAAATTGTTAGCTGTGAATGGTGATTATAATCTCGATATAGAAGATATGCATCCTTACTGGATAATAAAATACTTTGAAAGAATAGCGCCTTTTGTAAGCTCCGGAAGAATCCGTTCGCTTTTATGTCCGATACAGTCCGGTAACAGCAGGATCCTTGAATTGATGAATAGAAAACACGACGCCATCGAGGTTAAAGATGTTTTGTTAAGAATCAAAAAGTTGAGTCCTGGGATCGAGCTTCAGACGAGCATAATCGTAGGTTTTCCTTCTGAGACGGAAGATGAATTGCAGGATACGCTGGAATTGGTTAAAGAAATTGGTTTTAGCGTAGTGAATGTATATGGTTACGAAGCTAAGTCTTGCGTAGGCGCGTGGCTTTTGGAAAAGGAGTTACCCGAAGAGATAAAACAAAAAAGGGTAAAAAGGGCGGTCAAATTCTTGAAAAAAAATGCGATTGCCTGTGCTGTCGCATAAGAATCGACAAAATAACGGGTTTACCGGTCTATCGCTCGCAAAACGACTGTGTCATTCGGTTCGCAAAGTTCCTCGGTATCTAGCGTCAAACCGTTTGTGAATTTACTCCGCGTTTAATTCAGCCCTTACACTTATTCCAATAAAATTTTATAATCGCACAGCTTATTTGAAGAAAATACTAAAGGACCGTTTCCTTAGTAAATTGATGCCGGCCAAAGAGTTCTGAAGGAAACGGTCCTTTGTTTTGCGAGGTCTGCTACTTATCGCTTACAACTTACAACCTAAGTTTAAATCCTGAATTAGTTGACAGCCTAGGTGATGTTGGATATAATATTTTTTTATGGAGCATCTAACTGAATCTGCCGCGCTAGCTGCTGCTTTTTACAAAAAGCTTCCTGTTTCCTGCGGTCTTACAAAGTCTTTTACCCTGGTTGAATTAATTATCGTTATTATTGTTGTTGGCATTCTCGCTGCTTTAGGCCTTTCTCAATATGAACAGGTGGTCGAGAAATCCCGCATTGCCGAGGCAAAACTCAAGATCGAGATGATGCGTAGCCTGGCCTACCAATATTACCTGGAGAATGGTGATTTTTCTACAATTACCAATGCCGATGTGGGGGTAGATTCCACTACCTGTAATTCTAAAAATTATTTTTATTATGCTTTGGGTTCTGTTACCGCTTCCAGTATCGGGCTGGCATCTTGGAGATGTACTAGTGGGGGAAAGTCCCCCAATACTAAAAGACAGTATATCTTTCTTATGAGATACTATCCGGCAACCGGACAATCTTCCTGGTCTTGCCGGTACGCCGATGATTCGACTTCTTGTTTTGGTTTTCCGGTTTTGTAAAATCAAGGAGCGCTTCCGGTTCGCGGATATTGATAGCAAAAATTTAAGTGATACGTTGAATTCGTAGCAGATAAGGGTATAATCAATTCAAAGAAGAACCGGGCCGGGGGTTGCCCCGGGAAACAAAAAGTATAGAAGCGTTCTCAGGTCTTTTAACAAGGAGGCGAAGAATGAAAAGCACAAAAGTAATCGGGGTATTGTTGTTAATCTTTGCGGCGATCACGGTTCTGGCGATGATCATAGACAATAACGATCTTTGGAGTGTTTATAATTACCTAACGTTGATTCTTTCGATCGGCAGTGGTGTTATTTTGATAAAGCAGAAGTAAAATATTATTTAACCTTATCTGAATAATCTCCACCTTAGCTTAGGCTGAAGAATGGCTTGTTTTATTATGGATAAAAATATTTTATATGATCTTGGGCCGCAGCCAATCGCCAAACTTATGGCTGAGCTTAATTTGAAGCCCGTGGACCTGGTGAGTAATTCTAACCAACAGTTGACTTTCAAAATGGTCAGCCGGGCGGTTAAGGGTAGGCGCCTGACACCCAGGATCCAATATAAGGTTCTTAATGCCTTGAATAAGGCCGTGGCTAAAACGTATCAGTTAAATGACATTTTTAACTATTAGTTAGTAGATAGTGTATGTAAGTTGTTGTGAGCAATTATTTTATGAAACAAATATTTGTAGCAGACTGATTATATTTGTTCTGCTAATCTAGAAGCCGTAAGTATTTATGTAAACTGTCTAATTTGTAACCGGATTTTGAATTGCGTTGACAGCCCGGTAGATGCTGGATATAATGTTTTTATTATGAATTATCCAAGTCAATCCGTCGCGCCAGTTGACGCTTCTTACAAAAAGCTTCCTGTCTCCTGCGGTTTGTCCAAATCTTTTACCCTGGTTGAACTCATCATCGTCATTGTTATCGTTGGTATTCTTGCCTCCCTCGGCCTTAAACAGTATGAACAGGTTCTTGAGAAAACCCGTCTGGCGGAAGTGAAGATGAATTTTGGCATTATGCGGAAAACCGCGACAGCTTATTATTTGGAGAAAGGCGATTTTTCATTATTGACTGCCGCGGATTTAGGTATTGGCGCGGATTTCCCGAGTAGTTGTGATACTGGGTATTACTTTTATTATCAGAGAAGTTCGGTTACTACGACTAGTGTTCTTTTGTACGCGCATCGTTGTACTTCGGGTGGTAAATCTCCTAATTACACTGGAACCCAGTATCATCCTTATATGTATGTTTATAGCGGAGGCACCTATAGTGTTGGCTGTCAGGAAACTCTTGGGAGCGGTAATTCTACTCCTTGGTGCGCGCCGTGGAAAAGATAAAATAGTCATTTAGTGGAGCATATATAAGTTGTTAGAAGCTATATTTTTATGGGGCAAATATTTAAAGCGGGTTATTCGTATTTTTTCTGTAGAACTAGAAACCGTAAGTGGTTATGTAAATTGTCTACTCTCCTATGAACGTTAAAGATCAGCTCCCGGATAATCTTGAGATCAACGAGGAATTCAATGCGGCTTTTGATCTGATGGAGCAGACTAAAGAGTGCCTTTTTATCACCGGTAAGGCCGGCACCGGAAAATCCACCCTTTTAAAATATTTTAAAGCTAATACCGGAAAGAATATTATTGTTTTAGCCCCGACCGGGGTTGCCGCGGTGAATGTCGGCGGCCAGACGATCCACTCTTTTTTCAGGTTTCCCCCTAAGATTATCCAGAAGGAGACGATAAAACGCCTGCGGGACAGGGGGCTGCTTGAGAATCTTGATATGATCATCATTGATGAGGTTTCGATGGTCCGGGCGGACCTGATGGATGGTATCGATTATGCTTTGCGTCTTAATTGCGGAAAGATGAAGAAGCCGTTTGGCGGTATCCAGATGGTTTTTTTCGGCGATCTATTCCAGTTGTCTCCTGTGGTAGAAGGGGAAGCCAGGCGGATTTTAGCGGAGCGGTATTCAAGTCCTTATTTTTTCAGCGCTAAAGTATTT
>Ga0172381_10004990_pt1 | contig 13574 bp, 12 predicted proteins | sample Leawel6488metaG_FD_119754 | JGI IMG/M metagenome (GOLD analysis project Ga0172381, IMG submission 119754) | Leachate microbial communities from a municipal landfill in Southern Ontario, Canada - Leachate well 64-88 metaG | ecosystem: Engineered > Solid waste > Landfill > Unclassified | place... | reverse complement strand
AGAAGGTGACGCACGACGCCATTGATGCATTCATTGCGACACTGCCTTTGCCGCAGGCGGAGCAGGAGAGATTGAAAGATATGCGCTAAGGAACACTGTTCACAGCGCTCTTTCTTTTGGCTTTATAGAGAGCAGAAGAGATGCCATGGCACGTTTGCTTGGCAATCGGCTTTCTTTTGCATATATGCGATGTAGGGTATGACAAATTTCCTTCCCACTCATCAGTATGCATTCTCCAGAAGCCGATTCCACAACATTGCTCGAGGGAACAGGGGATATCCCGGAAGTGGATGACGCAGTCGTCATTGAAGAAATCGCGCGTATATCGCAGGCGGTACACGATATCGATGCCCTGCGAACGCAGAATCCCGATGCGTTCATGGCGCTGTACAATGAACTCGATGGCGGTGCGCGCCGCCCATCATTGAGCCCACAGATGCTCACCAATTGCCACCCCACGGATTTCCGCGGCAGGCATGTGGTGAACAGGTGGTAGTGCGCCGGAGTCTCTGGCGGCTCTGCTAGGAATCCGGTGTCAGCGTCCATTTTTCCTGCTTTGCCTGGGTGAGAATATCCTCCAATTGCGTTCGTGGAATACGCTCCTGTGCAGCGAGGGATGCTTTGTACTCCGTCCTCAGCTCTTCTTTGAATTCAAACGCTTCGATGGGGGAGTTGGGGAATTTCTTCTCTGCCTGTTGCGTAATTTTGCCATCTTCCTGCATGTACTCACGGAAAATACGTTGCCGCTCTTCCTGGGAGAGTTCGACAGGTGGTGGGGGAGGAGGTTCGATTTCGGATCGTGGCGGGGCGCAGGAAACCAGCAGCAGGAGGCTCGTGAGAGCCAGGGGTGCAAAGGCGGCGCTCAGTAGTGCTGTGCATTTCATGGGAATGACTGTACATGGGTGGCCTATTGGCCGGCAAGATTGTCTGTAATGGTGCGCACGATTAAGCGAAGTTAGAACTTTTGGGCAGGACTTACTTGAAGCTAATGAAATAATGGTCGGTGGACACTATACAAAATATTTGGACGCAACATGGTACCTATACCAATCTATTGCAAATGTTGCTATTGATACCCTTTTGCTTGCAGGCCGAAGAGTTCCGCATACATGCCCTTCTGTTGTATTAACTCATCGTGCGATCCCTGTTCAAAGAGTCTACCCTCATTGATGACGATGATGCGGTCTGCCATGCGCACTGTTGAGAAGCGATGTGAGATCAAGATAACTGTTTTGTCCTTGCTAAGTTCTTCGACGCGTCTAAAGATCTCTGCCTCGGCCTTCGCATCGATGGCTGCAGTTGGTTCATCGAGAATGAGGACGGGTGCATTGCGGAAGTATGCCCGTGCAAGCGCTATTTTCTGCCATTGCCCGACGGAAAGTTCTTCGCCGGATTCGAACATGCGCCCAAGCATCTGATCGTACCCTTTCTCCAGTGCATCGATCACGGCATTCGCCCCCGCATCAACTGCTGCCTTTTCGATATCCTTCATGTCCAGATTGCGCAGCACATTGCCAAAGTAGATGTTTTGCTTCGCGGTGTCTTCGTATCGGTTAAAGTCCTGGAACAGGATAGCCAGTTGTCTGTGCCAGCTGTCGAGCTCCAGCGCACGGAGATCCGTGCCATTCACGAGAATTTGACCGCTCGTCGGATCGTAGAACCGGGCGAGAAGCTTGATGATTGTTGTCTTCCCTGCGCCGTTTTCACCGACGAGTGCCACTTTTTCTCCGGGAGAAATTTCAAGATGAAAATCATTCAGAACGTCGTGATCCGTTCCCGGATATCTGAAAGACACGCTATCAAATGTGATGGATGGTGATTGAGTAAGTTCGAGCACAGTGGTGTTTTTCGTCGATGACATAACTGCGGGGGCATCCATAACCTCAAAAAAGCTCTTCACGTACAAGCTGGCTTCGAAGACGTCGTTCATGTTGCGCAGCAGTCCGCCCAAGCCGTTTTGGAAGTTGCTCACAACCTGTGTGTAAAAGCTGATGTCACCGACTGTTACCCTTCGTGCAAAGGCGAGCACAATAACGTAGACTTCTATACCGACGAATACGGCTGTCGAAAGTGCGTTGAATATGAGGCGAAAAATATATGCCCTCATTGAGAGGTCTTTGTTGTCTTCGTAAAACTCTTCCTGCACCGCTGTTGTTTGTCGCACGAATAGTGGGGCAAGACGGAATATACGCATCTCTTTGATACTCTGGGCATCCTGCAGCATATGTGACAGGTAGGAGTATCGCTTCTTGCGGGGGCTGTGCCAGTCCCAAATCGACCAGGCGGATTGCGATTCATAGAGCCGGTAGAGAAATTCGGGAATGGCAATCAACGCAATGGGTAGCACAAGCATCCAGTTCAGCGTGAGCATCGCGACGAAGGCGATGAGAAACTGCACGAGACTCTGGAGCGCAAACAGCATGCCTGTGATGAGATTCTGTGGCCGGTACCAGGAGTCACGCACTTTCTCCAGGCGGTCGCGGAATGCCGGGTCTTCAAAATTCTCAATATCCAGTTCGGCAATGTGGCCGAAGAGCTTCTTATTCAGGTAAATGGGAAACTTTGTCCACAGCAGCCGCTCCACGAAGCCCTGCGTGCTGAACGAGGCATCCTGGATGAAGTACGTTGCAATGCGCGCGATGAGTAGCATGATGAAATGCTGAAGATCAACTGCATCAGGATTCTGGAGCTCTGCAATGATCGCATCAATGACGAGTTTATAGATGTAAGCGTTCACAAAAGGAACGATGCTCGGCACGAGCGCGCTCAGCGTTGCTGCAATAAGCAGGCGCTTGTCCATGTCCCAAATCATCCCCACAAGACGCTTGCAGATCGTCATGGTTTCAAAAACACTTTCACGCCGTTTTTTGTTAAAGGGAGTAAATCGCACAATGGAGATACTGTAGCGTAAAAAAGCGGAGCGAGACCATGAAGATCTCGCTCCTTACTTTCTGGGCTGTCGTGCCTAAGGCCGGCTAGAGTTTAGGCGGCGGCGAGCTGGAAAGCTGGTTTCGCAGATGGCAACTGTACCGTTGCCTAACGGCAAGCGTTCTTCGAGTGCTTGCCGTTACAGCCGTAAGGGCTGAGTGGCTTACGCGCGATGCGCGTCTTGGAGAAAGACTTCTTCATGAGAAGCCTCCTTTCGGTTTAGGGATCGTTCAACGTGAAGAAACGAACGACATCACACTTGTGTCTAGCCGGCCGAGTGTGAGTGCCGTTCTCCAAAAGCGAGATGCCTACACAGCTGTCGCAGTACTCCCGGACATCGCATGCAAGGCACTGAGCCATGTCTGCCATCCGAAATCTGCTCATTGTCTGTCGTCGGGTTTCGGCGGACAGAAGCGTGTCGACATCGCCATGCCTTACATTGCCGATGACGACAGGGAGATCCAAACAAGGATACAGATCCCCCAGCGGATCAACGGCAACCTGCGTGATACCTGCGGTGCACGGATGCAAACAGGTGGTACAATCGCGGTACGGCTCCAGTTTGGAAAAGTTGCCTGTTCTTCGCAGGAACGGGAGTAACTTTTCCTGCATTTCCGTTGCTGAAAGGCGGAATGTGATTCCGTCATCTACCCCGGAACGTCGCGGAGTGATGTACGGCGAGTAAAAAATGGCGATGTCAGTACAACCTACTTTGGTAATTTAGCTTCACTTTCAATCAAAAAAATCATATTTGATGCAGCAAGATTTAATGCATAAGCGGCTAAATTTTCAGGTACATCCTTTACTTCTGCCCCTCCACCATGTGGGCCTTCTCGGTTCCGTACTGAATTTAATCCACTATCCAAGGTCCCTCTTACGCTCGTCATATACCCATGTAAATATTCTGGTATTAAGCCATTTGTAAAACATACGTTGACGAGAGTAGTTGCATTATCTTTTTCTTCGTACGGCCATCCGCGCTTCTTACATATTGCTTTCATTGTGCTTTCGAAGGCTGCCGCTGCATAAGTGAGAGCGTCTCTATACTCACCATCCATAAATTCAGAATGAGCATTTAGAAATTCACTCTCTGGTCCCGCAAAGCCAGGTCGTGCCAATAGTCTTAAGGCTGGTTTTGTTACCACTTCATGCATTAATTCAGAGTCAACTCTAATTAATTGTTCTTTTTCGAACCGGTACCCCACTTTCCATTGCAAGAATCTACTGTTTAAAGTTGAGATGGCTACGGAAGGAGGCTGCCTATCTCTAAAACCCCCTCGCATTCCATCCCATTGTGGCTTACTGCGTTCAAGACGAGCAAAGGCAATTTCAATAATATCTAAAACTAAATCATCCTTGCATTCTAAGATTCCATGCACAACCTGATCGTATGGGTTTCTTCTACCAGCAAGACTCATCATACCTCTATTTTCTGCGACGGTTTGCGCCACTGCATACCAATTCTCGGTATGAGTATCTATTGTCTCACCAGTTAGTCGGGTCAATTTGCCGGGAATACCTAAAGAGGCCTTTAGGATATGAACTACTTGTATTCTGAGCTCCTGAGGCAAAGTGTAAATTAATAAGTCTTTTGCATCAGTATCTGGCACTTCCTGTTGGCGTTTTATGCGCTGTGAAAATAGCTCAATGACTCCCATATGTATATTTTAGCATGTGCAATTCAGAAAACCTTGTGTGGTGCCCAGGAGAAGATCCTTCAATGTTCCTCAAGGTAGTGTTTCATCTGCTTCTTTAAGAATCTTCTTCCCGATCCACTCTTCAGAAATTTTTCTCGACCAAGAGCATCCATCTTGTGCACATATGTTTCGCAGTAAATGAGCTTCCAATGCTCTGATTTTGCAGTTGATACATTTTTGTGTCTGTTGTGATCAGTGATTCTTTGACGCAGATTGGTTGAATAACCGATGTACCAGCTTCCTTGCTCGTTTTCGATGACGTAGACGTGATGCATAGCCAGTGAGTATATGAACTTAGCCAAATAATGTCACGTAAAAGACTCACTCCGTTCGTCTCACGTGACACGTAAAATCGTTCAATGTATTCGGCGGCGCCACGTGATCGTCGAAAAACCGAAGGTTTTGAGACGATTTTACGTGGTGCCCAGGAGAAGACTCGAACTTCCACGGACAGATAATGTCCACTAGCCCCTCAAGCTAGCGCGTCTACCAGTTCCGCCACCTGGGCACGTCAGCTTAAGCTGACGTGCCTGGGCATGGTGACGTAAGACGCGCAGGCAGAAAGCTACAGCTGAAAAAAAGTGAGAAAGATCAGAAGCAGCAGCTGACGTGCCTGGGCACGGTGACGTAAGACGCGCAGGCAGAGAGCTACAGCTGAAAAAAAGTGAGAAAGATCAGCAGAGAAAAACTGATGTGCATTGGCACGGCGGCAAGTGTAGCAAGTGCAGCCTCAGCTGCAATGTAAATATCGATTGAATACTATGGAGTCAGCGTCTGAACACGCCTTGCGTGGTATGCGCATTGGTGTGTGGTCACTTGCGGTTAGGAATGTCCCGTTCTATTCTTGGGCGTCTTTATGCAAAGAGTGCACCTTTTCCTCATACCGCTTTTCGCGCTCGGTCTCCTCATCCTATAGGGAAGGAGCCTCGTGCGGCAGTAGAACGGCGGGATGAGCGGGTTTTTTGGTAGGCGGTATTTTTGCAGAAAAATCCGGCTGCCTCGTGTGAGGCAGCCGGTGGGCGCAGCGCCTTTGGCGCTGCGGTAAGGTCGGGGTGAGAGGGTTCGAACCTATCGTCTTCCGGGCCCCGCCCGGACGCTCTGCCTATTGAGCTACACCCCGGTGATGCACAAGAAAGAACAACCTTCGAATGGCGGGAGAAGGCGGTCTAAAGAGTATTGTGAGTGTGCGCATGCTAGACCTGCCTTTCCTGCAAGGACGGCGGGCACGGGGTGACAGCGATGATGGTCACTGCATGAAGCACGGGGCTACAGTATGGGAATTCCGCAAGGAGATCAAGGTGCTCCAAGCATTTTTTGGAATTCCTGTTCATCGAGGATCTGTACGCCCAATCTCTTTGCATCTTCGTATTTGCTGCCGGGGTCATCACCGGCGACCACGAAATTGGTCTTCTTGCTCACGGAGCCGCTCACCTTGCCTCCGCGTTCTTTGATGCGTTGCTTGGCTTCTTCGCGGCTGAAGGAAGCCAATGTGCCGGTCAGCACGAATGTGGTGCCCGTGAGCGTCTGCGGCGCGTGGCTCCCCTCTGGTACGTAGGCAATCACGCCTGCATTGCCGAACTTGTGCAGGAGTGCGCGATTGTCGTCTTCCGAGATCCATCCGGTAACGGACTGCGCAACAACCTCGCCGATGCCATCGATGCTGGCGAGATCCTGCGTATCGAGTTCCTGGAGCGTCCGGGCGACATCGTCCATCGATATACCGTCAACAACCCCGCCATCCACATGCGTACTCTTCGTTGGCCATTTAAGTCGTTGTGCGATGATTTCAGCAGTCTCCCGCCCGACATGGCGGATACCGAGGGCAAACAGAAAGCGATGCAGAGGAACAAGCTTTGCGTCCTCGATGGCTGTAACCAGTTTCCCTGTTTTCTTCTCCTGGAATAGCGGCAACTGGAGGAGATCCTCTGCGGAGAGGAAGAAGATATCCGCAGGATCCGACACAAGTTGCTGGGCCAGAAGCGCTTCCACGGTTTCCGATCCCAGTCCCTCTATATTGAATGCGTACCGTGATGCGAGGTGTTCAATGCGTTCTTGCCGTGCCGCTCTACAGTGGGGATTGGGGCAGCGGTGCACCGCTTCGCCTTCGGGTCGTCGCAGCTCTGTGCCGCAGCTGGGGCAGTGTCGCGGGAACGCGAATGGCCGGGCGTCGTCGGGGCGTAAATTCCGCATCACTTCCACGACTTCCGGAATGATATCTCCGGCTTTCTGCACGATCACGGTATCACCGATGCGCACATCCAGACGCCCGATTTCATCGGCGTTGTGCAGCGTGGCGCGGCTGACGGTTGTTCCGGCGATCTGTACGGGCGTGAGGTGCGCGACGGGTGTCACGGCGCCGGTCCTGCCAACCTGCAGTTGGATGTCCAGGATGCGCGCGGTTTTCTGCTCCGCAGGGAATTTGTAGGCGCGCGCCCAGCGTGGCGCCTTGGCGGTGGATCCCAGGTCGCGTTGCATGCGGCGGTCATTCACCTTCACGACCACGCCGTCGATGTCATACGGGAGGCTCGCGCGTTTTTCCCGAAAAGACTCGTACATCCGGTGCACATCATCCAGCGTCCCGCAGAGCCGAAGTTCTGTATTCGTCGGCAGGCCGGATGTATGCAGGAATTCCATCAGCTCCTTTTGGGTGCGTATATCCAAAGCGTCAGCGGCATCGCGGTCCAGTGCGTAGCAGAACATCCGAAGATCGCGTTTTGCTGCCACCTTGGGATCCAGTTGCCGCACCGTTCCAGCGGCGGCGTTGCGCGGGTTGGCAAACTTCTCGTCGTCGGCAAGGTGCTCATTGAGTTTCGCCAGCCCTTTTTTCGTCATGTATACCTCGCCAGAAATTTCCAGCAATGCCGGTGCGTCCTTCTGCGCAACGGTGATATGCAGCGGCACTTCCTCAATCGTGCGCACAGTGTGCGTCACGTTTTCGCCTTCGATGCCGTTGCCGCGCGTCACTGCTCTCACAAGGATGTAGGGGGTTCCTTTCGTCGATTCCCCGGTATCCGTCTGCTGTCGCTCATATACCAGGGACACGTTTAGTCCATCGATTTTCAGCTCGGATACGTATGCAAATTCCGCGTCGTCTTTCCCGAGTGCGCGGCGCATCTGGTCCGTCCAGTCATCGAGTTCCACGCGAGCAAAAATGTCCTGCAGCGATTCTTTGGGATGGATGTGTCGTACTTTCGGCAACCGACCGTCCAGCGGCGCCCCGACGCGCTGGGTGGGGGAATCCGGCGTCACCAGATCGGGGTATTCCGACTCCAGGGCGATGAGTTCCTGCTTGAGCGCATCGCGCACATCCTCGCTCACATCGGAGCGGTCATCGATGAAGTATGCCTTGTTCAGGCGCCAAATCTCCTCGCAGAGCTTTCTGATACGTTGCTTGGCCTGCTCTTTATTCATGGATGCATTGTAGCGGTTTTGAGAAGTGTGCTGCAGGGTAAGATTGGGTGCAACGGCAATATGCATGCATAGTGGTAACACATTGAATAAAACGTACATTTGCGCTACAATAAGGAGATGGCTGTTTCTCCAAAAGCGATTTTCCTCAAGGCACAGGAGCAGGGAGCATCCGATGTCCATCTGGCTGTCGGCGTACCGCTGACATTCCGCATTGATGACGTGCTCGCCCCGGTGAGCAAAGGAGCGCTCACGGCATCGGATATCGTGAAGGTGATCAAAATGGTTCTTGGAGAAACGCGATACAAGAAGTTCCGCGAAGAACAGGATGCCGATACGTCCTACGCCGTATCCGGTGGTCTACGTCTGCGCATCAATTGCCACATGGAGCGCGGCAATCCCAGCATGGCAGCCCGTCTGATACCGCAGGAAATCCCGTCTCTGGAAGAGGTGGGTATTTCCGAGGAGCTTGCAGGTCTTTGCGATCTGCAGGAGGGACTCATCCTCTTCACCGGTCCTGCGGGTGTGGGCAAGTCTACATCCATGGCCGCGATGATCGATGCCGTGCGCACAAAGCGTCCCACGAATATCATCACACTAGAAGATCCCATAGAGTACATCTTCGCACCTGCAGAGCAGGGGATTGTGCGCCAGCGGGAGCTGGGCACGGACTTCGGTGAGTTTGGGCGTGCGTTGCGGCATGTGTTGCGGCAGGATCCGGATGTGGTCATGGTAGGGGAGATGCGCGATCTGGAGACCATTGCGGCAACCCTCACGCTGGCCGAAACCGGTCATCTGGTCTTCGCGACACTGCATACGCCCAATGCCATGCAGACGGTAGACCGCATCGTCGATGTGTTCCCTCCGCACCAGCAGGCGCAGGTGCGCAGCCAGCTCTCGCTGTCGCTGCGTGCGGTTATTGCACAACGACTGGCGCCGAAGGAAGGTGGTGGCATGGTGGCCGTACGCGAGGTGCTCCTCAATACGCCGGCGGTAGCGAACATCATCCGCGAGAACCGAACGCCGGAGATTGCCTCCGTACTGCAAACAAGCGGCAAAGAGGGAATGTGTACGTTCGAAGCGGATGCCAAGCGTTTACGAAAAGAAGAGATCCTCTCCGAGGAAGGGTACGATCAGGTGCTTGCTGCTGTCAAAACGGGGAAACGCTAGTGTTCTCTGCACCGGAAGAACGGGAATTATGGCTATTGTTTGCCAAAATGCATGATAGATTATCTGCACATTTTTATATGCATGACTAAAACTTTACAAAAACGCAAGAAAAGCGTAGCGTGACCTGTTCCTATCATGGAACGTTTCCCGACCAGCATCGAAACACACCTGAAGCAAGCAGGTTTCTCCAGTATGGAGATCATCGTGCTGCGGCACATTGCAGGCGGCGATGCACAAACGCTGCGCAGTTTGGCGGCGAGAACGGGCAAGAGTATTGGTGCATTGGATCAGGCCATGCGCAAGCTGACACTGCGGGGCATCATTCGCAGAGTACTCGTCAATGGAACGCCCAGATATACGCTCACGTCTGCGGATGCAATCGCCCGATGGGCGCAGGCGCACACCCAGGAGACGTTGGCGCTTCTGCGGCGCAAGGAAGACGATATTTGCCAATTCTTCACAGCGCTGCAAACCCAGGCTGACCAGCCTCGCATCGAGCACTTTGATGGCATGGAAGGCATGGTGCAGGCGTACGGTGATCTTCTTGCCGGGGACGAAAAAGATATTGTCGCCTTCCTGCTCGTGCATAAAAAAGAGGAAGAAGACGCACTCGCCGATTGCAAGAAACAATTTGCGCATGAGGTGCGCAGGCGCGGCATCACCCTGCGTGTGCTTGCACACAACACACCGCTTGGTCGGCGCTACCAGTCACGTGACCATTTAGCGTACCGAAGCACGCGACTCGTTTCTACCGGAGACTATCCGTTCCTCTGTACCCAGTATGTATCCGGCAATACTGTTACGTTTTTAGATGAAGCTGCACAGAAGGGGTACCGCATGCACTGTCCGCGTTTTGCCGTGAGTCAGCGCGCGTTCTTCCAGGCAATCTGGGAAGCGCATGTCCCTGGAAAACGGCGGGCACCGTGCCAGCCGCTTCTCGTAGATGTGAGCATGGTGGCGCTCTCGGAACTGGAGCGCTGTGGCGGTGCTTCGTACGCTGCCTGCCGTGAACGCAGAGAGAAGCCGACTATATGATACAGCGCGGTTATGCTGTAACAATCGCATCCCAGCTTGGCTTCTGCGGAACCGGAGTGCCTTCGGAGGTAGAGGAGAAGAAACAAATTGCCACGTAAGATGGCAGCGAGGCCATTTTTCTGCTATAATCATCTGATGCCAAGACAGAAAAAAAATAGAGGAGCGGCACTACCGACAGCATTCCGGGAGAATCGGCGCATTATCGGCGTCCTTGTAGCCTGCGTGTTACTGGGAAGCACCATGACGTACGTGCTCTATAACTACACGCAGAACCTCCTGAAAGCGCGTTTGCAGGATCGCATGCTCGCCATTGTCATGACTGCCGCGCTCCAGTTTGACGGCGATGAGCTTCTGGAATTCCGGAGTGAAGCGGATATGGGCAGCGACGGGTACCGCCGCGTCGTCGAGAATCTGCGGTCTATTCGGGATACCAACGAGAACATCAAGTACGCATACATTATGCGGCGCACAGATGACCCATCCACACTGGAATTCATTGCAGATGCCATGAGCTTGGCACCGGAGGATGAGATGGATGAGGATGGCGACGGTATCCTCTCCGACGAGGAAATTGCGCCGATCCTGGGGGATACCTATCCGATCGATGAATACCCGGTTCTGCGTGATGAGGCGTTCTACCATCCCTCTGTTGACAACGAACTTCTTCCGGATCAGTGGGGGCTCATGATGGCGTCGTATGCTCCGATTTACGATCGCAATGGCAACGTGGCAGCAGTCATCGGGATCGATGTGGTGGTCGATGACTTTCAGCGGCAGACACAGGCAACACTGTTGCCGTTCATGCTGTTCATCTTCGCGCTCATTCTACTCCTCACGCTCCTCACGCTCGTCATATTCCGCTACCAGAGCGAACGCGTAGAGATGATGCGCGAACTGGATAGGCAGAAGGATGAGCTTTTGAGCATCGTAAGCCACCAGCTTGCGACGCCAATTTCTGCCATCAAGTGGTACCTGGAAATGCTGCTGGATGGCGATGCGGGCAAGCTAAACAAAGAACAGCGCGAGGAGCTGGAAACCATGCAGCGGACATCCGCAGACCTCGCGGATCTGGTGAGCATGATTCTGGATGTATCGCGCATCCAACTTGGGCGCATGAAGGTCGACAGGGACAAGCTCGATCTCAAGACATTCTTCGAAGAGATCACGAAAGGAATCGAACAGGCCGCAAAAGCGAAAGGTGTGACCTTTACCGTGCACATGCCGGCAACCCTGCCTGTCGCCATGCTCGATCGCCGACTCATGCGCATGACGTTGGAAAACCTCCTGAGCAATGCGGTCAAATACACGCCGCCCAAAGGCAAGGTGCATCTGGATGTGCAAAGGAAGAACGGAACACTGACCTACCGTGTAACAGATACGGGATGCGGCATTCCCAAGAAAGAGCAGGATCAGATGTTCACCAAGCTATTCCGTGCGAGCAACGTGCGCGACAAGATAGAGGGAAACGGGCTTGGACTCTATGTAGCAAAGGGTGCCGTCGAAGCGCAGGATGGGACTCTTACATTCGAAAGCAGAAGCGGAGGGGGTGCCACATTCACTGTGACACTGCCGCTCCGGCAGACAACAGAATCCAGGAAGAAGGACAACTAAGCGAGAAGGTATACGCCGATGCTCATGGTGCTCACGAGTCCAAGTTTGAGCGGGAGTTTCAGGCGCGCCTTCGCGTCACCGAAACGCGGGAGCACTGCGAAGAGCAGGATCGAGAGCAGAAAGGTATATCCGGGAATAGTTGTTTCCACAGCCGAGACGAGCGAGGGAATCCCCAGGTCGACCGCTTTCCCGGAGAAGAACAGTGCGAGCAGGTTGATGAGCTCAATCGCGATGATGAGTTTCACTGCGGGCAGGAGGACCGGCATATTCCTTGCCAGCCGGGCGCGCGCCTGCCGGAATAGCAGCGGGACCATGCCGGCAAGAATGAGACCGAGCGTCACAATACCGAAACCCAACAGGAAGGGAATTGCCTGATAAACGCTGTATTCCAGGAGGATGAGCACTGCTTGCATCGCCGAGGCGATAGCCATAAGGAAGAGGGAATTCCAACGAGCGTGCAGATTGCTGTCCAGCAGGCAGAATGCGACAGATGCCCCGATCAGTATTGCGATGCCCGCGTAGTGCAGGGGTGCCAGCACTTCGCCGAACCACAGGAAACTGAGGGTGACGACGAGCACAGGCACCAGGTTCCAGTAGGCAGCGATGATGCCGGCTTCCGTATTCCGCAGCGCGTAGAAGTAGAGCAGCTGGCTGCACTGGATCAGAATGCCGACGAGCAGCGCCATGGCGGCGATGTTTGCCGGTGGCATCTTCCAGCCAGCCCAGAGCCCCAGTATGCCGAGTGGCAGGAGGATGAGCAGTGAGGAGAACGCGCCCGTCACGAGGCCGATCCATGGTTTTTCGAACACATCCGAAACACAGTGCGAATCCAGCACATGGACAATCGCGAAGCAGAGAGGGCTTAAGAGAGCGAAGGCAAGCCAGGTCATCGGTGGCAGCGTAGCACGGTATTGCGCGGAGCGCTCACTGCTTCTTCCCGGCGGTTGCTGTGTGCTTCTTCTCCGCTGCAATCTGCTTGAGTGTTTTCTCTACTGTAGCGGATGCCTTCGTTTCCCGGTGTTTCTCCAGCACGTATTGGAAGATGAGGGGAGCTACGATGCTCGCATCGGAATTAATGGTGAAATTCGGTGTTGTCGTGTCCAGCTTGTACCACGTTACCTTCTCGTTGGGCGGGCAGCCCGAGTAGGAGCCAAACGACGTGGTCGAATCACCAATGTGGCAGAAGAACGACCAAAAACCGCACTCGAGCTCATGGTCCTGTAGGATGCTCGGTACGACGCACATGGCGAAATCCCCGGCGATGCCGCCTCCAATCTGGAAGAAACCGATCGGTGCGTGTTTTCCTGTCTCCAAGTACCACCGCGTGAGGTGCTCGAATTGTTGCGTGCCAGACTTCATGGCGCTGTGGTTCTGCACATGACCAAGCATCACATCGGCGCAGAACATGTTGCCGAGTGTCGAATCCTCGGTTCCCGGTGTATAAATGGGGATATCCATTTCGCACGCCGCCACGACCCAGGAGTGCTCCATAGGCACCTGGTTCTTTCCCTCAAAGTAGCCGCTGCGTATCAGCTGGTACCAGTATTCCCAGTTAAAGTAGCTCTCCCCCTTCGCCGCAGCTTCCGCCCAGAGTTTGCGTAGTTCCATGTGCATTGCAACCATCACGTCTTCTGGGATGCAGGTATCCGTGACACGGTTAAAACCCTCATCTCTGGTTTTCAAATCCTGTTCCATGGTCAGGTACCGCCAGCCCGGTTGCAGTTT
>Ga0172381_10004989_pt1 | contig 13574 bp, 15 predicted proteins | sample Leawel6488metaG_FD_119754 | JGI IMG/M metagenome (GOLD analysis project Ga0172381, IMG submission 119754) | Leachate microbial communities from a municipal landfill in Southern Ontario, Canada - Leachate well 64-88 metaG | ecosystem: Engineered > Solid waste > Landfill > Unclassified | place... | reverse complement strand
TCAGTCTTCTTCTTTTTCCTAAGAATAAGGAGCAATGCGACTGCAGCCGCAGCAAGCACCGCGCCTACCGCTATATAGATCCAGCTGTCAGTACCTTTGACAGGGTCCTCAATGACAAGGTCCATAAGCAGGCCGTGAAAATCAAACAGATTCAAAATTTGTTTACCTCCTTCCCCTGCTCAGCCTTTTCCTTACTCTTCTTTTTTACTGCTCTGTAGATAAGTATTGAGACAGCCACTAAAATAAGAGCTCCGAAAATAATAGGCAAAGCGACAAGCACATAGGTAAAGGGCGGTATAATCACATCACATAATATAATACTCATATCATTGATCCTCCTTTTTTCAAAATATTAACGGAAAACAAGAGCATGACCGCATTAACGGCGAATATAACGATCATAACGACAGGTGATATTTCCAGGCTTTTCCCTATAAGCATTCCGGGGAACAGGAACGAAGCGGCAAGACCGAATGAAAATCCCGGATACTCCGGCATTATCCTGTATAAGAGATACAGAGTAAGAGGCATAGAACAGTTCAGCAGAAACTGCCCTATAAGTGACAGCACCATATTTCCGGAGAAAAAGGATATGAATATTCCGGCAAGAGGGACTGTTAGAAGTATAAGCGGAACCGCTTTTATTCTATCTAGAATGAAGCCTCCGGCCATCTTTCCGAGCATTACGCACACTCCGAGGATAACAGTCAGAAGGACTGTATCTTTCCATGGGAAGGACACTGCGTATGAACCTATGGATCTTATCGAAACAGCTGACAGGATAAGTACCGGTATAAGCAGTTTCATAAAAGGCTTTCCCGTAAACAGGCTGTTTTCAGCATTGTCAGAAGAGGGAATGGCTGGTTTTAAAATGAATATAAATATGCAGAAAGCGGCAAGAGCCATTGCAAAATACAGTGTTCCGGTAGGGAACAGTGTCCCTGCTACAAGCCCCAGACTTCCAGGAGCAACGAAGATGCCAAGCGGGTACGCTTTGAAGTCTGATCCTTTAAGGATGACAGCACCGCCTCCCACATGGAATATGCTGTTGCCAAGGCCTAACATACATACTCTTACCGGGACAGGTATCGGTAATATCGCGCCTGCTGCGACTAAAATACCTCCTGCGAATGCAACATATTTAGCTTTCCCTATTATATCTGTAAGAATACCTGTAATACCCTGTGTGGAAAAAGCCAGCAGATCGTACATCAGAATATATGGGATGAGTTCATCATTAGAAAATATAGCTGCCGCGCATACGGCATCAACGAAAAAATGGGCAATGGAATAGACTGCAAGGATCATCTTCCGCCCCTTCCCGCTCCGCCTCCTCTTGAACCGCCGCCTCCTCCAAAATGAGAGCCGCCACCGCTGAACCCTCCGTGGGTTCCGCCTCCGAAACCTCCAAAACCTCCGAAGCCGCCGAAATGATCATTATGAGATCCGCCCATAGGAGGACGATTGCTTCTTCCGCGATTCAAAAGCCACAAAGCACCGAGAAAAGGTATATAGTTCGAATTGCTGTATCCTCTGTTATATGATCTTCCCCAGCTCTTTCTCGATCCGAATATGGATCCAAGAACGATTATTATTACAATGATGACGAAGAATGTTTTAAATATTCCAAAAATACTTACGTAACTGGTCTGTTCATATTCCTCATACGGATAATACTCTTCGTATTCCTCGGAGTAATAATCCGTGTAATCTATTTCTGTATCATGTACCGCCAGCATTTCATCGTAGAAAGCATTGAATACGCTCAATACGCCCGCGTCATATTCCTGTGCCGCAAAAGACGGTTCAAGATATGTATATAGAATATAGTCGAGCGTCCCGCTCGTCATAGTCCTTTCAAGACCGGAACCCTGAAGAGCGTAATAATCGTCATCTCCTATGGAAAGAAGTATAAGCAGGCCGTTATTGTCTTCTTTGGATCCTATTCCGTATTGGTTGAACATCTCATATGCGTAGTCTGCGATAGAAGCGGTATTGGTGAATTCCACTGTGACAACGACTATCTGAGCGCCTGTCGCATCATAAAGCGCTACATTTTTCTCCACTATCAGGTCTTCTGTCTCCTGCGATATCACGCCTGCGATGTCGTTGACATAAAAGACATCGGAAGCTTCCGGTATCTCTATATCAGCTGCATACGCTACGTTCATCGACAATATAAGCATCATGGCGATCAAAATCAGTATTCTTTTCATTTCAGTTTATTCGACGTATCTTTCTTCTAAAAGTTCACTCAGATCCATGGTATTATCTGAAATATTCAGCAGCTTCCACGCCGGTCACAGCTGACAATATATTTGCAGGAAATGCGGTAAGTTGCGTGTTGAATTCCTCCACATTGCTGTTGAAGGAACTCCTGCTCAATATATCGTCCACTGATAATATATCCGCATAGTTGCTTCTTCTTAGCCTGTCATCTGTTTCGGTGAGTTCCATGGTCCCAAGAATATCATACAGGGCTGAAGCGGCATTTGTTATCGCCACGCTCGCAAGGTATTTTTCCCTTACGGTGTCCGCATCCAAAAGCTGTGCCCGCGCCTGTGACATGTCTGTTATGTATTCGCTGTTGGCATCGATATATCTTGATGCTATCCCTGCCATATTATCCGCATATGAAGACTTTGTATTAAGATCAGTATCCATAGTGTCATAGAAACTATTTATCACTTCAGTGCGTTTTGATGACAAAGATACATAGCTTCCTATCAATGTAGAGGTTATGACGCAAATGATCACCAATATCCATGCCAGCGGTCTGTTTTCCTTGAATTTCATCAGTTTTTAAAATCCAGCAATTTGTTCTTAAGCTGTTCCTCGATATGTGCAAGCTCGGTTTCAGCTTCTTTCCTCTTTGCTCTTCCTTCCTCCTGGATCCTGAGAAGCTCGTCAAGAGTAGTTACGAGGCTTTCGTTTGTTATCCTTAAAGTCTCGATATCCACTATGCCTCTTTCGGATTCCTTTGCTATGTCTATGCTTCCCTGTTTAAGTGTCTCGGCATTCTTCAGGAGAAGCTGATTCGTCATGTCTGTCACTTTCCTCTGTGCTTCCATAGCGGTCTTTGAATGGGTTATGCTCAGTGAAAGCACCATCTGGTTCTTCCAAAGCGGGATAGTGTTGATAAGAGTGGTCTGTATCTTTTCCGAAAGAAGGTTATTGTTGTTCTGTATGAGCCTTATCTGAGGAGCCATCTGAATGGCTATGTTCCTTGTTATTTCCAGATCATATATCTTCTTTTCCACTCTGTCGAGCATGTTGGCGAAATCATTGGCTGCCTGAGCATCTTCAGGAAGCTTGGATTCGGCAGCGATATTTCTCAGCTCCACAAGCTTTGTTTCTCTCAGTTCGTTGAGCTTTATTTTACCGCCTTCAACATACAGTGCAAGTTCCTTGATATAGTCAAGATTCATGTCGTACATCTTGTCCAGCATTGTTATGTCTTTTAGAAGCACTATCTGGTGGTCTTCGAGCATTGCGCATACCTTGTTCACGTTCGATTCGGCTTTTGCATAACGCGCCTGAAGCACATCGATATAGTTCTTTGCTTTCTTGAAAAGTTTTTCAAAGAAATTAGGGTTATCCTGATCTGACGTGAAATCTTTCAGTTCCGCCATAAGGGTGCTTATCATGTCTCCGACTTCCCCAAGATCCTTTGTCTGTACCTTCTCCAGTGTTGCATCCGAGAAGCTGCTTATCTTTCTTTGCGCATCGGCTCCATACTGCAGGATCGAAGCACTGCTTTTGATATCCAGTTTCTGCCCGTACTGTAAGGCAAGATCCATGTCTTTCTCAGTCAAATTCTTTTCAGTCATAATAAATCATCCTTTCTGTTTCTTTAAATTTTCTGCGTTTAGCATGCTTTCAAAAACGGTTATCTCCGCATCGACATCCATTGCCTCATCGGCATAAAGGTTGTCAAGATACTTTTGGAAAGCTGTTATTATACTGTCTATCGTTCCTTCGATATTGGCTTTTATCTCCTTTATATTCTCTCCGCCCTCAGTCTCCACGCTTGCTCTGCTGTAGGTATTCAGTAGCTTCAGCGTGGTAGGAAGGAAATATGTCATGTAACGGCGTATGTCCTTTACTTTACCGGGATTTGCAGCAATATATGAAAATATCTTTTTTGATGTTTCGGTAAGGCGGTCTATCTTTGCTGATATGACCTCATCGGCTATCCTGTCGTTTACATCCTTCAGTTCCTTTACATATCTGTTCCCCTCGGATATGACAAGATCGACATCTTTTGCTCCGGTATATCTGATCTTCTCCTCGACCATTTCTATCCTGTCGGGGATCTTTATGCCTGCCACTATATATGCGGCGATACACAGTACCAGCGCTATGATGATATGGATCAGTTTATACATCGGGAAAATGCATGAGTATATGATCCAGATCAGGCCGGCTATATAAATAGGTAACGCGGATTTATGTTTTATTTCTATCAATGTTCTCTCCCTCGTGTATGTGCGTAAATTATATCACAAATGCATTCAAGTATAAATTATATATTGATCCTCAGACAGTTTACCATGATTTCCAAAAGGATTTTTTGTGTACGTTTTTTTGGTCAGGAAAAAATTTTCTCATTAATAATCATTGACATGCTCCGTCATGATGATACAATATCTAGTACATCACAGGTATTGTATGCTACTAAATATTGTAAATGGGGGTTGTTGTTATGCTTACTGAAAATTCGATAAAAGTACTGGAAAAAAGGTATTTGAAGAGAGATGCGCAGGGGAATGTCACAGAGACTTATGATGATATGTTCAGAAGAGTCGCTAAGACGATCGCATCAGCGGATGCTCTGCATTTCAGCAAGGAAGACACGGAAAAGACTGAGAAGGATTTTTATGACATGATGGTGAATCTGGAATTCCTTCCTAATTCACCTACCCTTATGAATGCAGGCAGGACGTTGGGGCAGCTTGCGGCATGTTTTGTTCTTCCCATTGAAGATTCGATGGAAGCGATATTCGAGACAGTAAAGAATGCCGCTCTCATACATAAAAGCGGCGGAGGTACGGGCTTCAGCTTCTCAAGGATAAGACAGAACGGAGCAGCTGTCAGTTCAACCGGAGGCGTTGCTTCGGGACCGATCAGCTTTATGAAGGTATTTAATACCGCTACAGAGGCTGTTAAGCAGGGAGGTACGAGAAGGGGTGCCAATATGGGCATACTCAGAGTCGATCATCCGGATATAAGGGCGTTCATAACATGCAAGGAAGACAGTACGGAACTGAACAATTTTAATATAAGCATAGGGATAACGGACAGTTTTATGGATGCCGTTGCACATGAAAGCTCCTATGAGCTTATAGATCCTTCTGTTAAAGAACCCGTAAAGAGCGAGAAGGCAGGAGATATATTTGAAATGATCGTATCGCATGCATGGCTAAACGGCGAACCCGGGATAGTATTCCTTGACCGTATAAACAAAGCAAACACCGTACCGGGGCTGGGGCAGATAGAAAGCACCAATCCATGCGGGGAACAGCCGTTATTGCCATATGAATCATGCAACCTCGGATCGATCAATCTTTACAGCATGCTTAAAGAGGATAGCAGTGATTTCGATTATGACAAATTGAAAAAGTGCATAATAAAAGCAGTGCATTTCCTTGATAACGTGATAGATGTTAACAATTATCCCAATGAAAAGATAGAGAAGAACAGCAGGGCTACGAGAAAAGTAGGCCTTGGAATAATGGGATGGGCGGACAGTCTTTATGCACTGGGTATTCCATATAACAGCGAAAAAGCGATCGAACTGGGTTATAACATAATGAAGTTCGTCAATGATGAATCAAAGAAGGCTTCCATGAGCCTTGCTGAGATAAAAGGCGTTTTCCCTGCATATGATAAGAGCATATACCGTGAAAAGGACATAAAGATAAGGAACGCGACGACAACGACCATCGCTCCCACGGGGACATTAAGTATAATAGCGGGAGTTTCAAGCGGGATCGAACCGGTATTTGCGATATCCTATACAAGAAACGTAATGGATCACACAGAGCTACCCGAAGTGAACCCTATATTTGAACAGGTTGCAAAGGAAAGAGGATTTTACAGCACAGAACTGATGAAGAAAATAGCCCAGAAAGGCTCGCTTCAGAAGGTGGAGGAAGTGCCTGATGATGTTAAAGCGGTATTCGTAACGAGCCATGACATCGATCCGCAGTGGCATATCCGTATGCAGGCTGCATTCCAGGAGAATGTAGACAATGCAGTATCAAAGACCGTGAATCTCCGCAATGAAGCGACTGTAAGTGATGTAAGGGAAATATTCATGCAGGCTTATGCGATGGGATGCAAGGGCGTGACTATATACCGTGATGGAAGCAGGGATCAGCAGGTCCTAAACATTGGAACGGAAAATGCGAAAGATACCCATCATGAGGCAGGCGTATTGCCAAGACCGAGACCAAGAATAACGACAGGCCTTACAGAAAAAGTGAAAACAGGCTGCGGTAATCTGTATATTACAGTTAACTATGATGAAAACGGTGAGATCTGCGAAGTGTTCACCAATACCGGAAGAGCAGGAGGCTGCCCATCGCAGTCAGAAGCGACAAGCAGGCTCGTATCCATAGCGTTAAGGTCGGGAATAGACGTTAAGGAGATCATAGACCAGTTAAAAGGAATACGCTGCCCGTCAACGATAAGATACAAGGATCTTGGAGTGCTGTCATGTCCTGATGCCATAGGCAGAATGATAGAAAGAGTAGCCAAGATGAACGGTGAGCTTAGAAACGAAGTAAACAGGACCATACCTTATCTGAAGTATGGCAATGATGTTAAAACAGTAAAGGGGGGAAAACCTGAAATAGCGGAAAGCGCCGTTAACGAAGATACTGTTTCTTCCCCGTGTCCTGACTGCGGAAGCCCGCTCGAACATGAAGGCGGGTGCGTGATCTGCAGGGTATGCGGATACTCCAAGTGCAACTGACTGTAAAAAACATACAAATAGAACCGCTTAAATTTATTGAATTTTTTCATAGACATAATTGTCTAAAGTAGATATAATTAACACAGGTTATCATAAACAGGAGGATCTATACATGGCAAAGAAAAAAGAGCATTATATATTAGCGGTTAGGGATTTGAACAAAACATTAGCCGACATAGCTGCAGGAAAAGTAATTATGCCTGTGGAGAATTCGAAGTATGCAGAGATTTTCGCAACTGTAATAAGAAGATGCAATACTTTGGACGGATTGAATAAATTCATCAGACAGAACAGAATGAAGAAAGTTGAATGCATACACTGGTGGGAAGGTATGATAGAAGATGGTTACGAACTTATTGCCATTGAATATGCGGCACCGGATGATAACTTCGTTGAATTAGCCGGAAGCGAATCATTGATAAAATATCTTGTAAAAGCTAACTGATAAAACATATAAATAAGTAAATCAAAAAGCATCATTTGCATGATGCTTTTTTATACGGCTTTTTTAAATGACGAACATGTCAGAAACGTCTGTTGGGATCGTAATTATTAGGATCATATGTATGATAATATCTGCTCTCTTTTGAGAATTTCCTCAGTTTGATTATGTTATATATCCACAGAAATGCTACAAAAGGGATAAAAACATACAGCCAGTTTATATTGAATGACAGAATGAAATTGAATGTTCCATGCAGCAGTACGGGATACAGGATGGATTTCACCCTGTATCTCTTCATTTCGATAAATGTCGGAGCAAATTTTGAAAGGGACATGTAATAACCCATTGTCACCGCAAACAGCAAATGCCCGGGAACCGAAAAGATAGCCCGGTATAGGGCGATCGTGGGATCTTCCTCGATATAGTTGACTACATACATCACATTTTCCACGGCAGCAAAACCCAGTGAGGCAAATGCGCAGTATATTATACCGTCAAGTTTTTCATTGAATGCGGCATGCTTGTATGCAACGATATGTACCGCACTCCATTTAAGTGATTCCTCAGTCATGGCTGCCACTATATATGAAGAAAAGGCAAGTCCGAAGAAGGAATCCGGCAACCAGTTATAACCTTCGAGCCATCTCTCGAGAAAGATCGCAGGTATGCTTATGAGACATCCTGCAATAAACTGTTTGATCAGCAGTTTGGCAGGTTCTCTTTCGTGTCTGTCCACAACAAGAAGAAGGACTATCAAAGCTGCGACCGGAGCAAGTGCGGAAAATACTATCCTTATGATGTCTGCTATACTCATATATACCCCCTAAAACTGAAATACGACACCTACGATTCCTGCAAATATTATAAATACGATGGGATGGATCTTTTTAAGGAACAGCCGAAGAACAAATAAACAAACAAAAAGTATAAGCGCCTTTAAATCTATTATATCAATAAACTTACCTGTCAGATAGTAGGTTTCCAATGTTAATACTGAAGCTTTCAATACAGCATAAGCCGCAGCGGATATCAAAGCTAAAGAAGCAGGCCTCAGCCCATAAAGAGTGCATAGTACACGTGAGTCCTCGTGGAACGCAGTAAGGAATTTCGAGATCAGCAGGATGATCAGGACGGAAGGAAGAACTTCCCCTATGGTAGCTATTATACCGCCGATAACTCCTGCTGCCATGAAACCGGTATATGTGGCCATATTCGTCCCTATCGGACCGGGGGTGGATTCGGATATTGCGATCATGTCAGGTATTATCTCTGCATCGAGCCAGTCGTAACGGGAAGCGATGTCATACAAAAAGGGTATAGTCGCAAGCCCTCCCCCTATTGAAAACAGGCCTGCCTTAAAGAATTCCCAGAATATCTCAAGAAGGATCATCTTTTGCATCCTCCTTCATGTTCTTCATGCGTGTTCCGAAAAGGAGCCCCAGAAAAGCCGCAGCGAGTATCACAAAAACAGGCGATATGCCGGCGAAAACGGAAAGGGCAAAAGACAGGGCGAAGATTATGAGGCAGAGCCAGTCAACAACGGACTTTTTGAACATGCTGACTATAGTGGTGATGACCAATGCGGCAACAGCTACTCTTATTCCGGCAAAGGCATGCCTGATGGCATCGATTTCCGCGTAGTTGGATAATAGGGCTGCAATGACTGTTATCATGATCAGTGATGGTATGACGACGCCGAGCGTTGCTACGATACCTCCAAGGATGCCCTTTCTCCTGTAACCCACAAAAGTAGCTGTGTTAACCGCTATTATTCCCGGCGTACACTGACCTATTGCATAATAGTCAAGGAGTTCTTCTGTTTCCAGCCATTTTTTCTTTTCAACAAGCTCGCGGTCAAGGATAGGCAGCATTGCATAGCCTCCGCCGAAAGTGAATAGGCCTACTTTAAAAAAAATACCAAAAAGCATCAAAAGCTCGTTCATTGTTCCCCCTGTACCTAATTATATCTTCTCTTGAGTATAAATCATATGTCTTTCATATTTTCATCCGGATCATCTCTGTGTAATACGAACTTCTGCACAGGGTAGTCGAATTCATATATGAGACTGCCTTCTTTAAAGCCGGATTTCTTATACAATTTTCTCGCGGCAATGCCTTTTTCGTCTCCTTCACGGAATGTTGTCACCGTGATGTCCCTGCCTTTTGGCATAAGGCATATCATCTTTTCAATGAGGATGGATGCGATACCCATATGCCTGTGATCAGGATGTACGGCCATGCATGATAAACAGCAACGATCCGGTGAAAAAAGCAGTATGCCGAAGATATTTCCGTTTTCTTTATAGCACAGAGCAGTTTCTCTTAATATATTCTTCTTAAGAGTGGCAAGGTAGCTTTCGTATTCCAGCCCCGGGAAATCATCCTTTACGATATCTACAAGCTCCATCCATTTTGGAATATCTTCCGATGCCGCAATAACCGCATCATTCATTTTCTGCTCCTCTTTGTCCATAATATCTTCTTTCTATGATATTTACCTCATCACCTATATTATGTATAATAAACAGAAGGAAGGTACTATTCAATGAAATTTACGAAAATGCACGGAGCCAGCAACGACTACGTATATGTGAACTGTATCGGATACAGTATAAATGACCCGGCAAAGACTGCGATCGCAATAAGCGACAGGCATATGGGTATAGGTTCAGACGGGCTTATAATGATTCTCCCTTCGGATAAAGCTGATTTTCGTATGAAGATGTTCAATGCTGACGGTTCAGAAGGCAGCATGTGCGGAAACGGCATAAGATGCGTAGGCAAATATGTATATGACAACAGGCTCACGGATAAAAAGAATCTGGATATAGAGACAAAGAGCGGGATAAAGCACTTAAAACTGTTTGTAAATAAAGACCTTGTAAGCGATGTGGAAGTGGACATGGGCGAGGCGTACATAAAACCGGAAGAGATCCCGATGATCGCCAAAGGTGATTCATTCATAAACAGGCCTCTGAAAGTGGGAAGAAATGAATATGATGTGACCTGCCTTTCAGTCGGAAATCCTCACTGTGTCGTGTTCATGAATAATGAGAAAAACATGAAGAACCTGAAAAAGGACCTGGGCGACCTGGATCTGGACAAACTGGGACCGGCATTTGAAAGCCATAAGCTTTTCCCTGACAAGATAAACACGGAATTCGTGGAAGTCATAGACAGGAACACGCTTAAGATGAGGGTATATGAAAGAGGAAGCAAAGAAACGATGGCCTGCGGGACCGGGACATGCGCTGTGGCAGTTGCCGCAGTCTTAAACGGGATATGTGTAAAAGGTGAGACCGTCAGAGTGATAGTAAGAGGCGGCGTAATAGAAATAACATACAGGGAAGACGGGCATATACTTATGAAAGGCAATGCCGTAAAAGTATTTGACGGAGAAATAGATATATAGGAGAAATCAATGGTGAAGGTAAACAGAAACTACGGAAATCTGAAAGAAAGCTACCTGTTCAGGGATATAGGGTTGAAAGTCGCCGCTTTTGCAGCCACACATAAGGATAAGAAAATAATCAGGCTTGGCATAGGCGATGTCACGCTGCCGCTCTCTAAAAAAGTCATAGAAGCCATGAAGGATGCGGCCGATGAAATGGGCCATGTGGAGACATTCAGGGGATATGCTCCGGATCAGGGCTATACATTCTTAAGGGAAAAAATATCGGCCTATTACAAAAAACACGGAGTGGATGATATAGATATAAGCGAAATATTTATTTCTGACGGAGCAAAAAGCGATGTGGGGAACATCACCGAGATATTCTCCAAAGACAATACCGTACTCATACCTGACCCGGTATATCCGGTATATATGGACACGAATGTTATGGACGGAAGGAATATCATCTTTTCCGATGCCAATAAGGAAAACGGTTTTCTGTCCATGCCTGACGGCAGGCATGCGGACATGATATATCTGTGCTCTCCAAACAATCCCTGCGGGAGCGTATACAACCGGGAACAGCTCAGGCAGTGGGTGGAATATGCAATAGAGAACAAGGCCGTTATCCTGTTTGACGCCGCATATGAAGCATTCATAAACGACGGATCACTGCCTCACAGTATATATGAAATCGAAGGAGCAAAAAAATGCGCAATAGAATTCTGCAGTTTTTCCAAACTTGCAGGATTTACCGGGACAAGATGCGCATACACGGTAATACCTGATGACCTTAAGTTTGACGGATTCTCTCTTCGTGAAATGTGGGTAAGAAGACAGAGCACAAAGCTCAACGGCGTATCGTATATAATACAAAGAGCCGCGGAAGCCGTCTTTACTGATGAGGGGATGGCTCAGTGCAAGGAGAATATAAGATACTATCTGGATAATGCAAAGATAATATCCGATATGCTGAATGAAAAAGGCATCTTCTATACCGGCGGCACCAATTCGCCTTATGTCTGGATGAAATGTCCTGACAGGATGACCTCATGGGGATTTTTTGATCATCTTCTTAACGAAGTTTATGTTGTCGGAACGCCGGGAAGCGGTTTCGGACATAACGGGGAAGGGTATTTCAGGCTTACCTCTTTTGGAAGCAGGGAAAACACCTACGAAGCTGTCGAGAGGCTCAGAGGGATATTGTAGACACGGATATATTCATCGGATTTTATTATGACCGATATAAAATAAAACAGCAGTGATGCTGTTTTGTTTATTTCCCGAAATTTCCTCTTAACTTATATTTATTTCTGTCTTTCCTTTATGCTGGCCATAAGCTTATCTATCCTGTCCACGGGATTCAACAGATCCGACATCGATCTGTCGTTATGTAAAGTATCGATTATATACGAAATATATTTTGAAAGATCCACTTCATAATACCATGGTTTTGTCTGCAGGACAGGAGATCTGTATATGAGGTTGGTCGTTAAAACAGCAGTGATAGCACCTTTCGCATATGCTTCATCGAATGCATCGAATCCGTTGCAGAACAGGCCAAAGGTAGAGCACATGAATATGCGTTTTGCCTTCTTTTCATGCAGCTGATAGAATATGTCGAGCGCTGATTCACCTGATGCTATGATATCTTCAACCACTATGACATCCTTGCCTTCGATGTTGTCGCCTAAAAATTCATGGGATACTATAGGATTTCTTCCCTGTATGACTACCGAATAATCCCTGCGTTTATAGAACATCCCAAGATCCAGGCCAAGCATGGATGAAAAAGCTATGGCTCTTGTCATTCCGCCTTCATCAGGCGATATGATCATCGTATTTTCCTTGTCAAACTTAAGATCCGAGAAACTGTTAACAAGACGTTTGATCATCTGGTAATATACCGGAACAGTTTCAAACCCTGCCAGAGGTATGGCATTCTGTATCCTTGCATCATGTGCATCAAAAGTGATCAGATTATCTACTCCCATGCCTACAAGCTCCTGCAATGCTATAGCGCAGTCAAGCGATTCGCGGTATTTTCTCTTATGCTGTCTTCCCTCATAAAGCATAGGCATGATAACACTTATCCTTCTTGCCTTGCCGTTTGTTGCAGCTATAAGTCTTTTCAGATCGGCATAATGGTCATCCGGACTGTATGGGATATTCATTCCGTACATATCAAAAGTCACACCGTAATTGAACATATCGCAAATGATGTACAGGTCATGCCCTCTTACTGACTGATGTATTACGCCTTTTGCTTCACCGCTCCCGAATCTGGGGCAGTCAGCTTCTATGATGAATGAATGATCGGAGTCTTTAGGACAAAGCCATTGCCTGAGATAGTCATTGATCTTGGCTGTGATCTCCTCACAGCCATGCATTCCAATAATGGATAATTCACCTAACGGAAGTATTTTCTCATTTGTTAAATCCATGTCAATCTCCCCCGCGAAAACTTTACTCATGATAACACCCTTTCAGGTAATTATCAATAGCAACGGCAGACTTTTTGCCTGCTCCCATTGCCAAAATCACTGTAGCAGCGCCTGTTACGGTATCTCCTCCGGCAAATATGTAAGGAATGGAAGTCTGCCCTGTTTCTTCATCGGCAACTATACAGCCGTGTCTGTTTGTTTCCAATCCTTCGGTAGTATTCTTTATAAGAGGATTCGGGCTCGTTCCTATAGCTATGATCACTGACGATACATCCGTAATGAACTCAGAACCGGGTATTACCACCGGTTTTC
>Ga0172381_10004988_pt1 | contig 13579 bp, 11 predicted proteins | sample Leawel6488metaG_FD_119754 | JGI IMG/M metagenome (GOLD analysis project Ga0172381, IMG submission 119754) | Leachate microbial communities from a municipal landfill in Southern Ontario, Canada - Leachate well 64-88 metaG | ecosystem: Engineered > Solid waste > Landfill > Unclassified | place... | reverse complement strand
TACTTTCGGCGCTAACGTTTCAGTGGGGTATCAGTTCCAATAGTCAGTCAAACAGGCGAAACTCTTCTGGAGCGCCTTATTCATGGGTTTCAGTGGGGTATCAGTTCCAATAGTCAGTCAAACCTTTTGGCGGAAGAAATAATCCGCCTGTTCTTTTGTTTCAGTGGGGTATCAGTTCCAATAGTCAGTCAAACAGCTTATCGCATTTCCCTGGGGAAGCCGCTCGAAAGTTTCAGTGGGGTATCAGTTCCAATAGTCAGTCAAACTTTGTTTTTGATCTTGATCAGAAAGACACGAAGAGTTTCAGTGGGGTATCAGTTCCAATAGTCAGTCAAACATAAAAGAAAAAATGCTGGCCTAAACGTATTTTGTTTCAGTGGGGTATCAGTTCCAATAGTCAGTCAAACATCGTGGAAGCATGGGATAACGCTACCGTGAAAGTTTCAGTGGGGTATCAGTTCCAATAGTCAGTCAAACGAAAACGATGCCGGAATCTTGTTTGAACAGAAACGTTTCAGTGGGGTATCAGTTCCAATAGTCAGTCAAACCCTTTATGAGAATAATCGCAGTCAAAAAGAAGTTTCAGTGGGGTATCAGTTCCAATAGTCAGTCAAACCCGTTCAGTCGGACTGGTGGAGTAATCACAGAAGTTTCAGTGGGGTATCAGTTCCAATAGTCAGTCAAACCAATGCTATCGGGTTTCAGAGCAAGGTGAAAAAGTTTCAGTGGGGTATCAGTTCCAATAGTCAGTCAAACTCTGTTGTGAGGTTAACAGACTGGTATTCTATTTGTTTGACGATAATATTCAGCAAGCAATAAGCCCATATTATGCAACCGATGTTAAAATTCATATTGTCAAAGAACGTTTTAATCCAGCAAGATATTCCAGATCAACTTTCTCTTTGCCGATTCCTTGCATACCTACAAATTGCTCCTGGCTGATTGACAATACATACAATTTTGCTTCTGGTTCATCCTTTAATATTCTCACCATTTTTTGCCAAAGATAATCATTTGTTACCGGATTTTCAAGTCCTGTGAAAACGGAAAATTGTAATCTTTCAAACCCTGATCTCTCCAATATTTTGACAATGCGATTTCGGAGCCTGTCTGTGGAAATATCATAAAAGACCAGATATATCATTGCTTTTCTTCATTTATAATTGAATCAATGAATCTTCCCAACGCAAAACTTTCATTGAAAATCATGTCCTTGAATTTCATTACTTTATTTTCTGACTTCATTCGATGGTATAAATATTCATTAAAGGAGGGTATTAATATCCTTTTCCCCTCCTTGCTTACCCAAAATCCGTTGTCTTTTTGTTCAAAATGAGAGGAAGAGAGTTTCCCGGAAAAGATAAGATCTGCAAGAAGACGGTCAATATAAGGACGAATAGGTTCTATAAGATCAAATACCAAAGATGTTTTCAAATAATTGTCAGTATGAAGATATCCTGCAAAAGGATCAAAGCCTTTGGCAAAAACCCCGCTTTCAACAATGGTATAAGTCATACCATATAGGTAATTCAGGGCAGAATTAAAGAAATCAAGCGCAGGTTGTCTACTTCTTTTTTCAAACTGAAACATCGGTGGCATTAGCATAGAAACATTTCTGAAATAAATCCTCGAAATACAACCTTCAAAACCCAAAATTGTACTTCTGCTATCATCCATCAGTTTGTTATCGTTATCTTGAAGATTTTTAATCAGTCCTGCCATCTGTTCAATATCTTTATTTACCTGATCTTTAACCCCTGTCCGGTTTCTGCTCCACTGTTGCAAAGATTGTATTTGCAAGGTTGCTTTTCTTTTCAATAATGAAACCATCCATCTAGTAGCTGCAGTTGTAGCGCCAAACTTGATTTGTTTTTTACGCAACTCAGCCGTATTTACAAAATAGGGGCTCCAAAGACGGGCTTCAGGTTCTCCCAATGAATTGAAAAAATAAATGGGAACCTGGTTTAGCGCAGCAAGCTTAATGGCTGTGGCATTGATCTGACAATTAGTCGTTATGGCAATGCTGGTCAACCGTTTAGGATTAATTATACGCTGAGTGGTTTTGTTTTTTATTAAGAAACTGCTGTTCCTTACGCTTAGGGCTGTATTTGCCGTATCAATGATCAGTTGCATAATGTTATAGATATCCGAAATGGGTCCATCGCATTGAATAAAACTCTTCGTTAGCCTCAAAGGATTGACGATATTTTTTGGTATATTCTTTAAACTGGGGGCTGTGAAAGCCCTCTACCATTCCGATAAAATTTATTTCACCCTGTATCTCCTGTTTATATTTTTTCAAAAGTGAATTTTCCTCGAAAGGCCCGATGAGCAAGGTTGCCTCGAAAACATTTTTTAAACGGTTTAGATCTTTATTCAGGTTTTCATAAAATTCGGCAGGTATATCAATTGTTTCATTCAGGGCAAGACCAGTCACCACCTTTGGATCACCGGGACCAGATATTTTTGTCTTTTTTTTGTTGAGCAAAAGGTGAAAGCCGTTCGTAAGTTCCAGAATTTCATTATAATCATTTTCATTAAAAGGTCTTTCCTTTGAAGAAAAGGTAAGATCATCGACAAATCTTGAAAAAACAACAGATTTACTTGCAGCCCATTCTTCAATTTTCCGATCAAGGCCAATAACATAAATATTTGACAGTACCGGAGATGTAGGCGCACCCATTGGCAACCGGTCGTTGTGTGTACATACTTTAGCAAGGGTACACGAAGCTTTTTCGGAAAAGCAGAAGATAGTTGATTTGAAAATCTCGTAAACATCTTTAATCCCGACCTGATGAAAGAAATCGTCGAAATCAATCTGCATCATATAGGGATTACCCAGATGCAACCTGGCATTCCCGACAATATTCTTGAGCGATTTCTTTTTTTTTGGAGAAATTATGTACCCATAAGAGGATGCGGTCTGATGTTCGTAATACCATGCCTGGAGATAGTAACTCAGCTTTCGCTGTAATTCTTTTAGAGGAGCAATCGGTGTTTCAATTTCCCGGAACCCGCCAGTAGGTTTTCGAAGTGTAAAAGCATAGTATTTCGGATGCAAACTATGAAGCAGGAGTTCGTTTGTATCAATATTTAACCGTTGTTGCATTTCGGCAATTTCCGAACAGCCAGAAAAAAGCCAGGCATCTTTGCGAATATTCTCAATTGATCGTCCTGACATATATATTGGTTTATCAACTATTAACGGTTCCTTTGTTTTACCTATGCCTGATCTCCCCGTAACCAAGTGCGACCGCCTGTCCAAGACGAAGGGTTTGAGGCAGGTAAACATTAGTTGAGAATTCAATGTCATAAGCCGAAAGTTTTCCTCCGTGAAAAGTGTTTTTCAACCCTCTTTTTTCATTGTGGATCACTTTAACCGAAATGAAATCATTCTCTTTTAGATCCATTCCTGCCACACGTATTAGGAATGCCTTGATATTGCCATAAAGATACTTTTCCAGACGGTCACATATCGCAAATGTGCTGTTTTGTTTCTCCATGTCCTCATTAATCTCTTTTTTAACAAGCAGGTTAGTTGCCGTGTATGGAATGTAATCAACGGTGAAGGCCGGGATGTAATATTCCCGAATAACCTGAATATTCCGGAAAACATTTCCGTCATTTTCGCAATAAAGGCCATACCAAATCTCAAGTGCCCTCACTTCCTTTTCACCGATCCCAGTATATTCAACTGCACCTCTGTACCGGGTAAGTTGAATCCCAGAATAGTGAATGTTCTTATCATGGAAGATTTTAAGGGGGATGTCTTCTGCGTCAAATAACTCCTTGTTGTCTTTGATTAACCTTTTCACGTCGTTGAAAAAAATAGTCATCTGCTTCATGTCGGATAGTTTTTTATCAAGAAGGCGGAGAGTGAGGATGGGAATGGGCATAGTAAGTAAAACCGTTTTAGAATTCGTTATTAATATATGTGAGTTTTTTAGTTATAAATTGTTTTAATAATAGATATTTCTTGTGGTGTTTGTAACTGAATTCACGTATATCAAACTTTTTTTTAACATTAACCGGAGTATCATCATAATTGTCAGTGATTAGTAATCCGCAATTGTTATTATGGATGACTTCTGGAATTTTTTCCAAAAACATAAAAAATGAATATTGTCGGGTTATATGAGTGTCCCCTTTACCATCCTCGACCATGACTATCTCTTTATTTTCGCCGAGACTGTAAAAAGGGTAAAACTCAAGTCGGTGATTACAATTAATCTGCTGGCCTAATGATTGTCCCCATGCCCTGATATCTCCTTCATGAGCAAGCGCTGCTTCTTCGAAGATCATAAGACAATAGGGGGTTTTAGGTTTAAGGTGCCTTTTTTTGATGAACTCTACATCTTTTAACCTTTCCGGATTGATACTTGCGTTTATTTCAACATCTTGGATACTTTCGTAATAATAAATATAAATGATGGTCAACCGTTTTTCAAGAGAGTTTTTCCATTCATTAATCCTGTTATAAAAACCAAGCATTAAAGCAGTAAAAAAAGTAAGGAGGGTGATAATAGGATATACAGATTCATGATAAAAATTGGGGAAGTGTAAAAAACAATGATCCAAAATAAAGAAAAGGCTGCACATGACAAGAGATATGGAAATCGGCAACCAGAAGGAGGCAAGTTTTAATTGTGAAATAGTAAAAAGTTTTCTTATCTGCCAGAAATAAAGAACATTTGTTTTCATTTTATAAGGTTTTTGTTAAAATTCCAAATTCATAACCTGCTTGCTCCATTTCTTCAAAGGAGTACTCCTTATTTGCAACACCCCGAATTTTAAGCTTGAATACGATCAGGATATCCTCACCAGTTTGCCGGATTGCAATCCGATTGCAAGGAATGTTTTGGCCAAGCAAGTGCGTGAGGAACAATGCAGTCGTTTCATGCCCGATCGCGGATGTGAATGGTTTCGTGTTTAAAGTTGATTTGACATCCCCGATCCCGACATGCTTATAAACATACGAACCGAAATTTGTAAGGACGGGGGAGTTAATAAGGTAAACCATCTTTTATTTTTTTAAGGATTGAAACAGGGCTGGCTAAGGTTTTTCTGTCACCGAATTCGTTATGGGGTTTTGGACTACCGTACTGATCCTCGTATGATTCACCTGTATCTTTCTTTTCTCTTTGAATTTCCATATAGCGAGTCTGTTCTAACCATTTTGTCGATCCATGGAGTTTTTCATCATATTTGAGCATTGCGCTGTATTGTTTCAAGCGTTCCGTTTCCCAAATAGATTTTATTTCCGGACTGCTGCCAAAGGTGGATAACATGTATTTTTCAAAAATGCATTTAAAATCTTCTAACTCTCTTTCATTTGATGGCAGATTCCATCCACCTTCGTTGCTTAACATTTTTTTATATCTGAGTTTTCTCTCATCCATATGGAGTTTGACAGAAACATTTATTGTTCCAAGACCATATGGTTTTCCCATTCCGATTTTGTGACAATACCCTTCTCCAAGATCAAGTGCAAACAATAATGCTCCCAATTCCTTGTCTGTAAGATTTTCAAACCTGATCCTCCCCTTGAATTTTGAATGTGGTTTCAATGCTTTCAAATAACCTGAGTGGGATTTCGTTTCTTTCTCTTTCTTATCTTCCCATAAATCACTCCCGGTATTTTTATGCCAATATTCTTTTGTACCTGCAATTTTGATTCCCTCGTTTGAACTCCAATTTACAAGAATATCTCCATCTTGTTTTAAATAAAGCTCGCCAGAAGTTGGTTTAGGTTCAGCCAGAATTTTAATGAGTGTTGGATTAATTTGGCTATTTTCATTTTGAATCAACAAATCTTCAAAATATACTCTAGACGCAGGGACATCAAGCTGACCGAAGATCAATTGTTCAAAATCAGGACTTGATTCCTTATAATGCTGAACTACTGCTTCAACAATAGATTTTTTATGCTTAATACGGAATAACGGAGTATGGCCAAACGAAATAATTTGTTCCTGGTTATCAACCAGGTAAAAAACCGGAATGGAATAACTTTTCTTTAACTCATCAAGAACATTGTAATTTTCACTTCTGTTTTTATCTTGCCTATATTCTTCAATTATTTCCTGTTTTAAAGTAATTGGACTTTTAATATCATCCTTAAGATTCATTATCCATTGATCATGCTTTTTTGTCTGGAATCCACCGGTAATAATCAGATATCCTTGCATTGCTCCAGGAAATTCAGTAAAATTGAATTCGTTCACTAAAGCATATTTTAATTTCCCGTGAACACTATTATGAAAATGTTCTTTCTTGGGTTGGGGTATGAAAAAGATCTTCTCTTTGAATGAATAATCTGAAAACGCTTTATTCCCAAATTTAAATATAGCCGTATTTTTTGATCTATCGAAACTTACGGGACTTGTTACTCTGATTTTATAGTATTGCACAGCATAGTTGTCGGTTTTTGCAGGAGTAATTTTGTATTCATTACCGAATCTTTCAAGATAACCTGCTCTTGGTTTATAATCATTGTAATCATCCAAATTTAGAAAAGCATTCTGATAAACCTGTTTGACTTTTCTCCCTGCTACATCACGGAAAAATAGAGGATGGTCTGAATAATGCTCATTTTGGATCAGCCGGGAAGAGGAAATAATACCGACTGTTTTCCTGATTAAACCGCGAAAAGAACTCCCGGGAATAATAATCTTTTGATCTATACCGACTTTTAAGAAATCGTGAATTCTGTTCGGATATTCTTCTTTTGCTCCTCTACTGATCATTAAAAAGGTCATGTTTTCAACCTCCACATCAAGAAATCCGGTATTTCTTTTTTCATCGAACCGGTCAAAGAAAACACTTTGTTCTTCTTTTGGAGGATAAACCACATTTTCATTGAGAGGGACGAAGTTATATGGAGACTGGGCCCCTCTATTTACAGGAACATTGGTAGTATGTCCAGAATCATGGTCTCGTTTCTTATTAGAATTACTCTGAGGATCATTTTTTTTCTGTGATCCCCAATCATTAGATGGTTTCATTGTTGCCATAGCCGGCTTATTAATAATTTTTGTCACATCGTTTTCATTTTTCATGAATTGGACCTGTCCTGACAATCTTTGCACCAAGATCTTTGCGTTATTCCATGATTCTGGAATATTATGCCATGTGATGGTTTGGGCTTTTCCATTGCTTAATGTCAATAACCAGCCTTCGCCATGCCTTTTAATTATTGCCTCTTCCATTTTATTGATTTTTTTCTATGACAAATCCGCAAAACCGGCAATCTTCATAACCGGCAAGCATCTCATTCATGAGGGGTGATGAAGACTGATTAGAGGCATTTGGCTGTTTCCACGTTACTGAAGGATAATAACCTATATAATTCCTGGTAATCAGCCTGAGCCTGTTTTTTTGGTCATCATTAAGTAATTCTTTAAAAGAATCATCATAAGGGATCCTGAAACGTGTTCCTTTATCTTCTTCTGCAAGAATATATTTACCACCAGCTTCAAGAGTGAACCGGGAACCGTTCAGAATAGGATGGGCAGTGATAAAACAAATTTCATTTCCGGGCTGGTCTTCCCGAAGTCTTCCTTTCAAAATGCCATTGTTTTTCCAGAGATGCAACTCCTTATCTGCGTCAAATACTCTCAGGCGAACCAAACATGTCAGTTCCCCCAAATCATCACTCCATTTATCATTTTCAACTTTATAGAACTGGATCCGGTTCTCGAACCAAGCCACAGCCCAGCCATTTTTTATTCGATGAATAAGTTCTTCTGGCTTTCTTTCAGAATCTTCTTTATCCGGATACCATGAAATAGTTGATTTACATTGCCCGGTATGATATGACCACATTTGTTTATTCATTTTCATTTTTTGTTATTGATTCGACCCATCCATTGACCAGCTCAATCTGCTCTTTCCGTCTTTTATCTTTTAATCCGTATTGATCAAACTCTATCAGGATGTCGGATTTTCCATCACTTCCGGAAACAGTAAACTGTTTCCCGGTCAATATTCCTCTTCCGATGGCTTTTTCGCCCCCGATAGGCAAATCTTCATTCATCATATCTTTCATCACGAGTAATAACAAACCGGCTTCCTCGTGAGACCATTTTTCTAATGAAAACTTGAGTTCAATTTCTTCTCCCTTATGCCATACCGGTCTTGATGTCATGAGAGCACCGGGGATAGTTCCACCCGTGAATCGGTCGATTTTCACTCTTGGTTGCACTTGTTCAATATCTGCATTTTCAAATTCACTTTCAAAAGTGGTTACTTTTGAAGGTTTTTGATCAGTACCTTCTGTAAATCCGAAAAGGTTATCTATGAATGTTTTAGTATTCTCTACTTCAAGTGTATTTAAAATTTTCAATGCACGGTGCCTGATGATGCCCTTTAGTGTTTTTCCAGTAATCAGTGCATTTTTATCCCGTAGAATATGTATTTTATCAGGAATGGTTTCTCCCGGTTTCATGGTTTCCAAATTTTCTTCTCGAATAATAAGTGAACTTTTAATTGAAAATCTCCCCAAGAAATTAAGAATCTTGCGGGGTTGTTCACATAAAGTAGTGGAATAGATCTCTTTGTTCTTTTCAACAGGCTCTTTCTGAAGAAATTTAAACCATTTGGCACTATCACGGGGAAATTCGAATTCGTATATTTCGATGTCGTCGGTAAGAAAGATTTTACCCAAACCACTCGACTTGAAAGCTCCCTGGCAACAGGAGCCTGATCGTAACTTTTTAATAATAAAACCGATATACTCTTTAAACATAGAACTGTCAAAACACTTGCGAATCGTTATTTCTGCATAAAAACAGAATTGCGCACCCGGTTCAATCTGCTCATAATCCATTTTCCCAGCATGAACCGCAAGATTTGAAGTTTCATCGATCCGAACACTGTCGCGGATAACTTTTTTAAAGCTGGAATTTTCTTTCAGGTATAGATTATCAATAATAATATGACTCTGACAAAGCTGAGCATTGGTTTGATCTTTTCCCAGATTCTTATCTTCATATTTCTCACTTCCCCAAAAATAGCGCAGTTGTTCGACTTGTTCTCTATCCAATGTAAGGATCTTGGAGGTCATAGAATTTCTCAGCATGCCTGCAACTCCTGATGCAGGAATGTAAGGATTTCCTTTTGAATCGCAGATCACCTCGAAATCAACCACTTCGCCTTCTCCTGTGGAAATCAGGAGGGGAGTTTTGTTAATGACGGTCCCCTGTACGATTATTTTTCCCGTAAGATCGTGATCTTCTTTATTGTTGCTCATGATCAATTTCATTTTTATTGTTCTTCTCTCTCATAGTCGCAAAAACAAAACTCCAGTAATGTTTTTTATTGTCAAAAGAAAGATCTCTGTTGAAATCTTTTTTAAGTTCTTCAGCTTTATCATTCGCTATTTCCAGGCCTGAAACAGGTTTCATCAAAAGGTATTTTTCAAGGGTCTCCTCTGCTTTTTTACCCTTGATGTTGTTCATAAATAGAGTCCAGCTTTCCATGCTTTGGGAGGCAATAAGATTGTTCCTGAGTCTTGAAAGCAACGAATTTGGGATTTTACCGGTATATTTAGAACCGAAATCGACGGCATCCTGATCAAGCCGGGTTATGAAGTCAACAGTGGCCTGTTGTTCAAAAAGGTTAAATAATAATCCTCCCTGTGGGAAAGGATTACTTTTTATCTCCTCAGTATTATAATTATCTTTATCCTTTTCCTCATAGGATCTTATCAATATTTGGGGAAGCGGTAAAATGCTTATCCGGCCATATCCTTCAGCCTTTCTTTCTCCCAAACCATTCTTTTCGAGTTTATCAATATCAAGCAAACCGGAAAATTCAATCCGGATCGTGGATCCCGCTTGAAAAGCAGCTTCCCGTGGCGTTTTTGACTGCCAAACCCGTAGGTAATTTTCCACAAAATCGGCAGATGAGGCAAAATGACAGGTGTTTTCGATTTTAATTCCGCAGATCAATTCTATTTCGTTTAAAATCATATCCAGATCCGGTACCGCAACCCCAAAAGTGTTGTAAGTAATAGTAGGTGAAAGGAAAGTAATGTAGGCGGGAGATACTATCTTATCCCTTGGTACTAACGGAAATATTTTAAAATTAGAAAAAGTAAGTCTCGAGTACTGGGCCGAACGGGCTTTTCCAACCTGGTGTTCACCATTCTTAGAACCCAGTAATTCTTCAAGATATTTTAGGTTATGAAATGAACCAGTTATACAAGACTGAAAAACCTCCCCTTCATCAATAGATTCATAATAGAAAATGGCTCCGTCGTTTTTCGTACTTCGTCCAGCTAAACGATTCTCATTCCTTGAATGATGGAATGAAAAGGAAGTTGATACTTCATTTTTTATCCATATATCTTCCTCAAAATGACCGAATCCTTTTTCAGGTATCAAATGTTTTTCGTTGCCGAAAATGATCTCAAGCGGTGAATCAGGGACAATTTTGGTATAGCCATATGCCCTGGGAACCGGATAATTTACTTTTTCATAATTTGGGTCAGAGACGGGAAAGGCTGGATGATATCCGACGTTGTTGTCAAGGACTAGTTCGCGAAATAGGGGATTTCCGGAGGTCGTTTCTGTGGTTATTTTCTCCTTGTCCATAATCAGACTAGCAACGAGTCCTCGGATCAATTGAGGGGGAATATGGGACAGAGTACTTACGGTGTTTTGCTCACCAAAAATTTTCGCAATGACTACCGGATCTTTTGTTGTGATGGTAAAATAAAGCTTGTAGGGGTAACTGTCTCCAATAGGGGTAATGGATCCATTAACACCCTGAATAGTGGAGAGACTAACCTTGTCACTGTTTGTTAGTTTGACTTTCCCAAAACCCCTGTTTCTCCGTGTGCCGAAATAACGAAGGTTTAGAATGGTGTTTTTAATAAAATCGAAATGCTCTTCAGTGACATTATCAATAGTAGTCTCAAACAGGGTTCCTTCTTTTATCAACCGGTATTTCCGCAGTGATTTATCTTCTGCAACACCCTCATCAATATTTGTCTGACTAATTGTGATGGTGAAATGCGATTTAACGAATGAAGGTCTAAGTACTCCTTTTTGGCGTTCAAGTGAAACCTTTTCGTTGTTATAGCCTTCCGGTAAAAGGTTGTTGAACCTTAGTTCGCCCGGATTTTCTCTTCCTTTAATCCCAAATAAGCGGTCAACAATGGATTTATCCATTTTACATATTTCACAAACCTCCAGGGCACTTTCCCGCATAAGGCCTTTAAATGTTTTTGCCTGAATGTAAGGAAATCCATGACGGTCGTACCGAACATCAGCATCAATCCATGCAGAACTTTCACCTGTAGAACAGAGAAGGGGTGATAGTGTTTTTAATAATATCTCCATGATCACTTATTTAATAATTTCTCCGGATAAAATTCCATTAATTCAATTGGATCAAAATAACTCGTTATACCTTTTTCCCAAATATGAAGATCGAATTCCTCTTTCTCCTTCATTTCTTTTTCAAAAAGCAGATGTTCACCTGCTGTTGCCGGTATTAACTCTCTTAATTGCATTAGCTTATTTTGTGGCCATTTCTCCTTGTTTTTTTTGAATTCTATTATCAGCATTTTTAATTGTTTCACACTATTTATTGCTGTATCGTCAAAAAGGAGGAAGGGACCTGAATAGCAATTGCCATTAGGTGTGAAATGGGTCCTTTTTCTCAGGTTTTTGAGAGTCCCTGAAAATGTCGTTGAAGAATAATAATAGGAAATAAAGCAATTTCTTCTTGTATCTTTAAGCTGTCGAGTCATATTCTTGGCTTCAGTACAAAGCTCTTCAGCAAGTTTGACGGCTTTATAAAACGGGAAATGAGATTTTACGATGGCAACCCCGGCGCATGCACCATTCATTAATTTCTCGGAAGAATCTCTTCCCTTCTCCTGTTCCTCTTTATCATAGAAAAAACCGATGAATTTTTCAGCCAGATGAAATCCGATTCTTCCTTCAGTAATGAAAGTAATATCATCACCACCTAATAAAATTGGTCGTATTGGTAATATTGTTTTCCCATCTTCGCACTTCAGTTGTAATTCATCCAAGTCATTTTTCTTATGACGCTCAATAATATAACCTATCAGCTTCCTCATGGCTGATAAGGCCTTTTGATTAACAGCCTGTGACTTTGCTCTAAGAAGAGGGAGGGTATGAATGGATGAAAATATATTTCCCATTCCATTTCCATCAATATGAATAACAGCAATATAGGAACCTTCTTTTTTTTGTCCAAGTTTTTCAATCTCATTTGAAAAGCAATATTGTTCATCAACTTGAAAATATTGTTCCAGTTTTCCCGAAGCTATATGGTTTGCCACTAATTTGGCTTTTGTGGTTGATGAAATATATAGATCTTCATACGAAAATTCTGCTGTTTCATTGCTCCATGGACAGTCAGCTGTTATTCCATGTTTGGGAATAGTAGTTAAAGGCAAGAAACAAGATTTGTTTTGTTGGAGGTTTTGAGCCAGTTTCTTAAATTCACTTTGATAGTTCATGGTTTCTGTATCAAATTTTTCATTGAAACCATAAACCAACTTTAGCGATGGAAACTGTACAAGACAACGTTTACTGAATTCCGTCATGAACTCTTTGACTTTATGATGATCATCAAAAAAAAGTAATGCATTCCCGCCCCCGATATAACCAACGGAACATTGTTTTGCATCATTATCAATATTCCACTCATCCAGGTTAAAATCCTGGCATTTATATAAATCACAGATCACATCATGCATTATTCCATCCTTGCTAAACAGCATATGCTCAATGATGTATGAAGCACCAACGTTTTCTTTTAGTTTGTTGCTGCTAAAAATATATTGTTGGATGGAAGCAACTTCGATTAATAAGGCACATTTAATCATGTTAATTGATTTTTTTCAGTGATAGATTATTAATTCATTCAGTTCATTATACTTAATGAAATTTATAAAAGATTTTCTTTCTTTTGAACCACCTGTAAAACCTATTATTTCTCTCATTGTTGAAGTGGATATTTTCCAATATATCATTATTATACTTGTATAAAGAGATCTACGATAATCCCCTCAGAACATCTTCATCTGCGTTCCATATTAGTGATGATAGTCCCCTGAACTTATACATAATCTGGTTCCTATATACTTTATGTTATGGAATTGTAAAAATATAAGGATTGAATCAAAAATCCAAGTTTTTAAAACAATTTATTTTGGAGGGTTTTCAAATGCCGCAGGTCTGAAGTGTGAAGTGCAAATTATTATTATTTCCGACCTCGCACTTTACACCTCGCAAATATATTTCAGGTCTGAAGTGTGAACTGTGAACTGTGAAGTGCAAATTATTTTTATTTCGGACTTCGCGCTATGGAAACCGATTTACAAAAAGGAAGCTGATTCTTTAAGATTACAAATTGTGCCAAATTGGACTTGATTGCTCTTTTTTTTCTACTTTTGTCACCCGTATCGCATTTGCGGCCCGTTCGTCTAACGGTTAGGACATCAGGTTCTCAACCTGGTAATAGGAGTTCGATTCTCCTACGGGCTACTTAATACTTTTAGGCAAACCGCCAGATGTTTTTGTAAATCTTCTCATCC
>Ga0172381_10004987_pt1 | contig 13579 bp, 18 predicted proteins | sample Leawel6488metaG_FD_119754 | JGI IMG/M metagenome (GOLD analysis project Ga0172381, IMG submission 119754) | Leachate microbial communities from a municipal landfill in Southern Ontario, Canada - Leachate well 64-88 metaG | ecosystem: Engineered > Solid waste > Landfill > Unclassified | place... | reverse complement strand
GATAATAAAATATAAAATGGACTTAATTTACCAATCGCTGACCATTTTATTACAAATAATTCTTTAAATGCTTGTTGAAATTGTTCAAAAGTTGGTTCTCCATTAAACTTTTTTACTAAGAAATTTTTAGTTTGTAATAAATCATTGTTCACTCTAGTTTGTGTTGCTACTTGTTCTACATTATGGTCTTTTTCTGTTATAAGATGTGCTTTATCATATTTTTTCTTCCACATTTGCCATCTGCGCCATGCTTTATCTCCAACTAAACATTGGGATGTTATCAGCGCATGCATATCACCCTCTTTAATTGATTTCAAAGTGTGAATTTGTGCCATCATATAAAGTGGATAATCAGCGTCAGTTATAATTCCCTCGGTCTCTCTAACTAATTTATAACAATATTTAAATAAGAGAGATTTTCTAGGGTCTCCATTTTTACGAAGTTTGTCTTTATCTTTTTTATAATTTGGTAGTTCTTTGTCAGTAATGTCTTGCCAAATAAGACACAGTTTATATGCTTTGGTTTCTGCCTCATTCATGTGATAGGTTAAAATAGGGTCTAAAGAATTCATAACTATATTTTATCCTTTTTATTATTTAATGCAACTTTTAACCGGCGACGTTTATTTTCCCTATTTTTACATTTTTTAATATGTTTAGCTTCTTTAATCTCTTGAACTTTAAGGACATTTGTGGCCTTAATATATTTATGAACATCTAGTGTATGTTTGTGTATTTCTAACCATAGCTTTTTAAAATGAGTTGTTTTTTCCGTATCAAACACTTTCGTTTTAAGATAAAGTCTCATTACCTGTGAGCGATTATATGGATTATCCACAACTTTATCTGGTTGATACAAAGTGTCAATAAGCGAAGCCGTATATCCCCTATCCAATAGAGCTTGTCTTACTAAATAATCTGAATATACTGTCCTGATAAATTCACGAATTTCTTCTCTATATTCATTTAAAACAAGTTCATTACTTATAATCATATTTATTTAATATTCTGTAATCACTAGACTCTAACTTGTCCCTGACCAATATAAAATAAGGGAAAGTTAGAGCATTATCACTGGAATTCACTTACATTCCGCTTGGCTTATTTTTCGTGTGAACCAAGTTAAACTCACCACGAAATAGGATAAAATCCTACCTCTCGTCTGAATAAATGACTTTCAGATGGTAACAACATGGAAGTTGACAGCAATAGTTTTGTATTTGTTCCTTATAACCGCCGAATATTTCGTCTTTGGTTGAATAAGGGTTGGGGTTAGTTAAATCGTTACAGAGTAGTTTATGAAAGTTTTAAAAATATATCAATTTAAACAGAGTAATGCAAGCGCATTTTTTTGCGCCAATAAAAAATATTTTATTTATTGATTTTATAATATTTGTTCATAATATGAAACAAATGAAGAAAGTTTGTCAAATATGTGGTAAAGAGTTTGTTGAATCTCACAAAACAGTGAGATTTTGTAGTCGAAAATGTGCCGCAGAATGGCGAAAAGTTACTTACATTGGGAGCGGGAATCCTCGTTGGAAAGGAGGATTTAAACATAAGAAATGTAATATTTGCGGAGTTATATTTGATAGTAGTGATGGGCGGGCCAAATATTGCCCGCAGCATAGAGGAATGAAAAATGAGCGTAATCCACATTGGAATGGAGGAAAAGTTTTAGTTACAATTAAATGTAAATGTTGTGGTAAGGATTTTAGAACGTCTTGTTCTCAGTTGAGAAAAGGTAGAAAATTTTGTAGCCATTCTTGTTCTAATATAATGAAAAATCGTTATAACAAAAAAGCTGGTACATCAATAGAACGAACGGTCGAAAAATGGTTATCTGATAATCGTGTTAACTATGAGAAACAGGTGCCGTTACACGGCATTACGCTTGCAGATTTTTTGGTTGGGACAACGGCAGTACAATGTGATGGAGTTTATTGGCATAGTTTGCCCGGACGAGCATTAAAAGATGCAAAGCAAGACAAAAAGTTAGAAGATATGGGTTATATTATATTGCGGATTAGTGATAAAGAAATTACTGATTATGGACCAGATGTTATAATGAAAAAGAAATGTTTAATTGCAATGATGCATAATCAACATGTTGTAAATTGGAGATAATTATGGAAATTCAATGGAATTTTAAATCAGATGCGGAACCCCAAGGCAGTAGTGACGGATTTTGGTATGATTTAGTATATGGACGTTACATAGACCCCGGAATGATTTTAAGTGACCCCAATCAATTGAAGGTTTTGGAAGACGCTATTAAAGTTGTGACATCTTTTGAACAGGCTATGGGGGTTGCTGGATTAATAAACGAATTTTAACAATGAAGCCTAAAGTCACCATATTTACTGACGGTTCGTGTCCTAAAGCTGGATATTGTGGTGGATGGGCTTATATTATGCGACTGACAACGGGAAAAGAAATACAAGGTGTTGGTGGCGAAAAAATTACAACGAATAACAGGATGGAACTTAGAGGACCGATTGAAGCCCTGAAAAAATTATTTATTCCTTGTGATATTACGTTGGTATGTGACAGTCAGTATGTGACTAAAGGCATTGCCGAATGGCGGCATAATTGGAAAAGGGCTGGATGGAAAAAGAAGAATTTTGAAACTAAAGTGTGGGAAGATGTGGCTAATAAAGATTTGTGGATAGAATTGGACGGGCTTCTATCTAAACATGAAATTAAAACACAATGGGTTGCCGGTCACGCCGGTCATGTAGAAAACGAATTATGCGACAAATTGGCGGGAGAGCAAACCCAAAAAATCATTAAGGAAATTAAAAATGAAAAAACCGAGTGATTTTATTTTTTGTATTGTGGAAGGTAAGGGGAATTTTTACGCTTGTATTAATTCAAAACAAATATGGGAAGAAGAACAATGCCAAGACGATAATTTGGACGTGCGAGGGTTTGGAGATGTTTGGGACTTGATTGAGCAAAGTGGATTGATTTTATGGGATGTTTCGGAGGGAAAATATGAGTGTAAATCATCTGTTTCGGAGCATATTACAGCGAGTGAAGTAAAACAAATATTAAGTGAAATCGGGCTTGTTTATGATAATGAGTTTTATGATTTCATTTCAGAATATTTTCATTAAGGTGGGCAAAATGAAAGAAGAAGAATTTAAAAATATGACTAGAGAAGAATTAGCAATTATAAGAAAAAGGCTTTTAGCCTCGACCGAAGGAGTGTGGCGGGCTTGTACTTATAGTAAGTCTGGTATTGATTATGAAGACGGGGCCAAGTGCAATAGAGTATATGTTGACGAAGTTGAACATAAGGGACACGGGTTTGAGATAATTATTTGTGATTCCGAGATACCAACTCCCGATATTACATTCATCGCCCACGCACATCAGGATATATTGTTGCTTTTGGACGAGGTTGAAAGTTTAAAATGCGAAATTGGATTATTAAAAATGGGATTTAAAACAGGTTCATAGATGGTCTTTAATTTCATTTCATCGCCGGTTTTTTATTTGCGACCAATGGTAAAGGAAGATATTCCAAAATTAAATCGTTTAATGATTCCCTTATATTATCCCAATTTTTGGGAAAGCGACGAATGTCTTCTCTCAAAGATAAATGCCTTCCCACAGGGGTGTTTGGTGGTCGAAGACACAACAAAAATAATAGGATATGTTTTTAGCCATCCTTGGAAATCAGACATTTTGGTTGAATTAAACAATCAAATTAAAATACCGGAGCGTCCAGACTGTTATTATATTCACGATATCGCCGTTGATTTTAATTACCGCCAAATGGGGATTGGAAAGTTGTTGTTGGGGAAGGTTTTGATAATTGCAAAGGAATGTTCTTTGGACAAAATTAAACTGGTTTCTGTTTTGAACTCCTATGGGTTTTGGTCACGATTGGGGTTTAGTGATGTCGAAGAAGTGAAATATGGTGATGGACAAAAAGGACATGTGATGGTAGGACGACTGGAAAATCTTTGTGTTAATTGAAGATTTTTGTATAATGAGAATATGGCAAAGTCTAAAACATATCCAAAGTCCGTAGGTGAAGTAATTGACCCCGGCATGAAATTTAAGAGCGAAGCCGTTAGGCTATTAAAACATTTCAAAGGTTTGAAGCCATGGCGGGGCACGATAACCGTTAGAGTTGTCAAATTTCAAGAATTGCACGACCATTTATGTGAGATTTATGGAATTCGCCCGCATTTACGCTTCGGTCGTTTGGATGGTAAAGAAAGTGGGATGAGTAGTTTTAATCCAAACACTAATGAAATAATTTTGAGAGGAAAACTTTCTGTGATTACCTATTTGCACGAGTTTGCTCATGCGATGGGAAGGGATGAATTTGACGCATGCAAATGGTCTATTAATTTGTTTAGGAAATGTTTTCCCGAACAGTATATGGCTTGTAGTTCAAAAGGACACATGTTGGTTAGGAATGAAACATCTGCCAAGGGCAATACACAATGAACGCTGATAAATTATTGAGAAAATGGAGATTTCAGTGTTTACCTCGACCGTGGATGTGTATTGATTGTGGCAAAATTAATCCTACAATTTTCATGTTAAAAGACGAAGTGTGGCAGAAAACTAATGGGAGCAAGGATTATTTATGTTTTAGTTGTGTCGAAAAACGATTGGGTCGTTTAATTACTTTTGATGATTTAAAACCGTGCGGGGCAACAGACGCCATGTTGCTCGGTCTATTTTTGGGCATACGGTCAAATATAATTTTGGATAATAGTTTTTTGGTTCGGGTCTAAGTTGTGGAAATAATATTCGCATTTTATATATTTTAGATTATAATGCTGAGATATGGCGACTCTCGAATTTGCTTTGAAAAAAATACAAGATGTGTCTGCAACATTTTTGGCGGTTAAGCCGGAAGTAGCTGATTTTACTAGCGACACGTCGGCAACTCTCAATATTATGGCAGAGGGGCTTAATATAACCATACCGTTGAGCGGGGACGTTCAAAAACTTAAAGTAGCAAGAGCTAAAATACGTGGGGTTCTGTCAAAAATTATTATTGGATGGGATATTAAAGAGTTATTTACTTTTATTTTAGGAAAAACGGGGGTGCCGTTTGAAATAGATGCGAAGATTTATGATTTAAAAATATTAGAATGGTATTTGGGGATTGAAGGAAAATGTCCACAAAGTTTTGAAGAAGCCAAGTCCAGATTATCTAAAGTAGTTAAACATTCGTCTTGGGAAAAATTAAAAAATATATATCAGAAAGTGTATATACCTCTGATTAGTGAAGTAATTCCCGCAGCAGAATCATTAGGCGTTATTAATCATCATTTAAAAAGGCGATTGTATAGTCATTATGAAATTGCGGGTCAAGTAAACGGCAGACTGAAATGCAATAAGAGCTTGAGGAATGGGTTTAACCCACACTCTATGGGTGAAGCAGAAAGACAAGTGCTTCGTCCACCGTTTTTCGATTACGATTTTATTTATTTAGATTATCACAATATGGAAGTCGGCGTTTTACAATGGTTGTCTGGTGACCCATTGTTAGGACAGATTCTTGAAACCGGGAAGGTTTATGAGGGAATTTGGACTGCTTTAACCGGAATAGATTATAACGAAAATTATCGTCGCATAAGTAAGTCAATATTTTTGCCCGTTGTTTATGGACAGGGAGTCGATTCTTTAGCAAAAAATGCAGGAATGTCTAATGGAACAGCAGTAAAGCTTATTGATAGAATTTATAAAAAATTCTCGGTTGCAATGCAGTGGATACAACAACAACAGCAATTTTTAGTGAATGGACAAGGTGTAGATGTAGCGGGAAGATGTAGGTTTTTTGATGAAACTTATAAAGTGCGGAACTTTGTTGTGCAATCGCCTGCTGCCCTTTTTTGTTTGGAAAAGTTGGTTCAGTTATATAAGGGATTAAAGTACGGTGCCAGATTGGCTTTTCATATCCATGATGGGTATGTTTTATATGCCCCTAGATTAGAAGTGGAACGAGTCGGCAAATTAGCGATTGATATTTTAGAAACTGAAAGTGAGATTTTTAAGGGACTTAAACTGAAGGTGTCTTGCAAAGCAGGAGAAAGTATAGAAACCATAAAAGATATTAGGAGGAAATAATGAAAGATATATGCCAGTCGTTTCCAATAAGTGAAGAAGAATATTCAGAATTAGATACACGTTTTGGGCAGTTAGCGCATTATATTTCGTGGCAATTGTATCGTAAAAATAGTCGTAATAATCACACGAATGAACATGAAGACATTGTACAAGAGCTTGCTATAGCTTTGATTAGGGCAGGTTCTTATTATAAGAGACAGGTCTATATTGAGAAATGTTTAGAACTTTGTCAAAAATATGTAAAAGATAAATTGCTTAAAAAAATTATAAATGAATTACAATATTTATGGGAAAATAAAACAAGACATGGAGCCAATCGTCAAAAGTTTGGTCCGCATCAAGAAAAGATTTTATGTCGTATCACCAGAAAGATTGTTCCTAAATTAGAGCGACCTTCTAAAAAGGCCCATTTGGTAATAGATGACAAATTCATAACTTATTGTAAAGCTATTACTTGGAATGCACAAAAGTCGATGGGTAAAAAAATTACGAGAGAAAAGAGTCTTCGCTCGGCTATGGTATCATTATCTGAATTTGATTACCTAATTGGGGAACAATAAAAGACAAGGTTTGCAGATTAATATAAAATTTTAGTTTCTTCTTGTTTCGATTTAAGATATATTATATGACTATGAATGATACTAGTGAGTTTGAATTGACTGCCGAAGAGGCAATGGAATTTGATAAATTAGTAGACCCCGATGCAAACGAAGGGGGCGACACTTACAAGTGGGATGAAGAATTCCAACAGGAATTATTAGGTCTGTTGATGCACGACAGAGATTTCTTGTTGGAAACCAAGTCTTTAATTAAGCCTAATTATTTTATCAAAGAATCTCATCGTTGGATGACTGAAATTATTTTCTCCCATTTTGATAAATATTCCACGTTGCCGACAAGGGTACAACTGACACACGAACTTAGGTCCAAAGTGGCAGATAAGTCAGATGAAATACAAATTCAAACCATAGGTGATTTGAATTCTATTTTGATGGATTACACACCGGGGTTAGAATCTAGAGATTATTATAGGGATAAGATTGTTAATTTTGCCAAGACACAAGCTTTGAAGTTCGCTTTTCACAATTGTCTGGAAGCCATTAAAAAAGCACCAGAGTCCGATGGAACATGGTCGAAAGTGAATGAAATGTTGCGGGAAGCGTTGTCCGTTGAACATAATTTTGAAGAAGGTCAGGACTATTTCAAAAGTTACAAAGAACGATATGAAAGAATGAATCAAGTTCTAGTGGCAGGAGATACCTTTTCGACTGGTTTTCATAGTATTGATAGCGCATTGCAAGCTGAAGGTCTGAAGAGGGGCGAAATTGCTTCGGTGATGGGAGTATCAGGCAGTGGTAAGAGTATTTTTCTGAAAGTCGCTTCTATTGCCAATTTAAACAGAGGTAAAAAAGTTTTATATATTTCTTTGGAAATCGACCAAGATGGTGTAGCTCAAAGATTCGACGCAGAAATTGCTAATATGTCTGCTACGCTTGAGGATATTACAGGGCTTGACCGGGGTGTAACAATAAAAAACTTACTTCAAAAAAAGGAAATAGTTTTTCAAGCAATTGAAGAATATCGAAAAGTTATAGAGGACGATGTTAACGATGAAATAACAAAGAGATTGATTATCAAACAATTTCCTAGCGGACACATGGACATGACCACGTTTATGGCTTATTATTCCCAATTATGTCTCCGTGGATTTAAGCCCGATTTGATTATTATTGATTATGTTGGGGAAATGAAAGACTATCCAGATATTCCAACACACGAATCAAGATATAGAATTACCAGAGATTTGAGAGGTTTTGCTGTAAAAGAAAACATATGTATAATGACGGCTATGCAACCTAATCGTAGTGCTAAAGAGGCTGTTAAGCAAGGTATTTTAATAGATGATGAAAATTTGGGTGATTCATTTGCACAGATTAAACCGTTAGATGCATTTTGGACCATTAACCAACTTCAAGACGAAAAAAATGCTGGTATCGCCCGTCTTTATGTTGCTAAACACAGAGAAGGTGAAAGTAGGTACACAGTATATGTGCAGTTTGATTATAAGACGCTAACAATTAAAGAAATAACACAAGAATTGTATGAAAAAATATATCGTGAATATCAAAATATGCGGGCAAAGCGGTCCACGGATTTAGTAAAAGAAGATTTACAGGCGAGAAATGTGGATGATATTATAGGACACAAAAAAATGAGTGATATCGCTTATAGTAGCGAAGAACCAAATGAAATAATGAATGGAGCATAATAATGTCTGACTCTGAATTAGATAATATTTTAGAAGGTAAAAGAACTATTAAAGTAGCTGGTGCCGATGTTGTAATAGACCCGAAACGTTTACAATTTTCCGAAGTTACTTTGAGTAGATTTATGGAAGAGGAAGCTGCTTGGTACGATTATTTTGGACAGCGGGTAGCGGAAGCAGAAGGAGAATGGCAATATCACGATATGCGTTATGATGCTATTTATTCCAAAAAGTTTGTTGAGTTTAAAGAATTGGGCGGTTCTGATAAGTTGGCGGAATCGAAATCGAAGGCAGATGAAGAAGTAGTGGCGGCTTTGCGTAATGTGATTATTGCTCGTGAAAAAGTTAAGATACTTCAACAACATTTGCGGGCGTGGGACAAATGTCATGAAAACGCACAAAGTCGTGGACATATGATTCGTAAAGAAATGGATAAGTTAAATCACGATAGCGTTATTCAAAAACTTGCACATCCTGACGGGATGGCGGGATTAGATTCGGAAATAGATGAAATTATAGGAAAGAGCAAAGAAGTCTAATAATAAGGATATATAATGTACCTTGGCAGTGGTGTCTTGTTTTCACTGAAACGTGTAAGGATGATTGGGTCTGACCGTGTGTATGACACATCATCAACGTTTCAGAGGCAAATCTGGAACACGGGGGCCGGATGCTTGAAGGCACGGCTAACAGTAAGCCAAAATCGGGGAATTACCCGAAAACCAAGGTAAGGGGGTCTCAAGATTGTTTCTTGGACTCCCTTTTTTTAATTATGAAAATAGACATAGAAAATCTAAAAAAGAAACTAGACGAAAACCTAAAGAAACATGTGGTCGATTCTCGTGTTTTATTAAGTCAGTTTAGAATGATAAGCGATAAATCAAAAAGAACAGGTGCTTATCAAGACCCGACTTATCTGCCTTTTTATTATTATTTAGGCAAATATATTCAACCAGAGAATATTGTAGAGTGGGGGACCAGACTTGGCTTGTTAAGTTCTTGTTTTTTGAAGAGTTGTAAAACAGTAAAAAAAATATTCACATTTCAAGAAACAATTAATTCATTCTTCTCTCCTAGATTAGGACTGAAGAACATTAAAGATGTGTATAAAGGCAATTTAGATTTTTATTATGGCGGTTTGTTGGATGTGGAACTTGAGAAAAAATTGTCATGTAATAAATGGGATATGTTTATTTTTAATGAGGAATGGTCTTACGACAAGAATATGCAATGTTTGGACATGATGTGGCAGTATTTAAATTTAGATGGTGTCATTGTTGCGGATTATTTGACATATAGTGATAATTGTGGCAAGGCATTTAAGGATTTTTGCCAAACAAAAAATCGTAGCCCTGTCTATTTTCAGACTAGGTACGGAGTTGGAATAATGCAAAAGTAAGGAGAAATAATGGGCTTTATAGTCGAATATAAATATCACAAATTGATAGAGGGACAATACGACAAAGAACAAAAATTTGGGGACATGATTACTGTTGGCAAGCCATATGAAGATGTGTCTTTAGATGTATTGGCTGGTAAGATTATGGCATTGATGGCACGAAGGAATGTTTTGGTTGTCGAAGTTGAAGTATATGAACTGGTAAGGAAACAATTAGCTTTTAAAGAGCAGGAAGATTGTATAGTTATCAAAAATAAGAAATTTAAATTTGATGATGGTCCCGCTATCGAAGGCGTTGAAATACAGCGTGGTCCTGCCGAAGGAACACAACAACCCATAGTTCATGCCCATAATGAAGTATCTAGAGCATCATTAAATCCAAATATTTCATCTGACGGACAGGTGAATAATAATCAACCCGAAAGACCTATGAAGATAATGTATTTTAATCCAGACGACCCGTATTGGATTAACTTTACAAGGCAAAAAATCCCCGATTTACCACAGGCTTTTACAGTAGGTAAGCGATATCCAATTTTTGAACAAAAAGACCAAATTGTGGGTAAAGATGAGGGTGGTAATCCGGCGATTGGTATATTTTATAGAACTACCGATAATATGGGGAGAACGCAGTGGATTAATGATGTAATGTTCACCCTTGATGAATCCAAGGGTGTTGGAAATTTAGGTTACGGTAATGAGGTACGTGATAATGTACCAATTTTGAGAAGGTAAAAATGAATAGGAAAAAATTCGAAAAAAGGAAGGCTAGAGAACGTAGTGTTAAGGCTAAAACGCTGAAACGAAGAAATATTATTCAAGCGAAGCACAAAGAAGAAAGGTTGGAAAGATTGAAACAAATAGAAATTAATAAAATTGTAAATCCAGTCGAACCATTTCTGACACCAGAAAAACAAAAAGAACGTGAAGATTCTGCTAAGAAAAAGCTTGAACATAATATGGAAATTCTTAAGGCATTAGAGGCTGAGTATGATAAAGAGCAGGCATTGCGTAAGAGTACCAATGAGTCGTTAGAGGCTCAAGGTCATCATACTTTGGAAGAGAAAATTGCCGCACTGAAGACGGAGCAGATGGAAAAGGCAGAGCAAGCCCAAATGCCACAGTCGGAAGAAATCACATAAAAATAGAAAAACCTATTTTTAGTAAATTATAAATTAATAATTAAAAATTAGAATAAAATTACTTGTGTATAAAGCCGATATAAGATATAGTAATCAACGTATTATTAACAACTTTTAACAGGAGAAAACAATTATGTCACTAGATATGGCAGAACTTCAGACAGAGAATGAGCGTTTAGCAAAGAAGCCCGGTCAAAACAATGACTTCATGAATAATTTCGTGAAAATGCCTGCTGGCAATGGGCACGTAGTAGTCAGGATTTTATCAGACACAAAGAAGCAAGCACGTAAGGGTGGTTTGTATTCGGCAACAAGAATTCATAAGGTTAATAATAAAAGTTTGCATTGCCTTAGAGAATTAGTCGAAGGTAGATGGATAGGGGATTGCCCGATTTGTAAATATTATAATTATTTATGGCGGGAATCAGAAAAGAAAGAAAAGTCGCAGAATGAACGTGAAGCCCTTCAGGCTAAAGCAAGAGCTATTAAGCCAATCGAGCGTTATTACTACAACACTATCGTAAGGTCGGTAATTAACGAAGAAACTCAGGATGTAGAGAAGAATGTCGGTCCAAGAATTCTTTCGATTGGTAAGACGCTGCATCAGCAAATTATTCGTGCAATTACCGGCGACAAGAAAATGGAAGAACCCGGTTTGGGTGATATCACAGACGTTAAGAGTGGTCGTGATTTTAAGATTATGAAGACCATGCGGCAGTCTGGCACTGAAAGTTATCCGAATTACAGTGATTCCAAGTTTCTTGACCCCACACCCGCTGGTACGCCGGAAGAGATTGAAAAGTGGAAGGCTGGTTTACATGACTTGATGGCACTGCGTGTGTTGAAAGATTGGGATTTCTTGTCCCATCAGCTTCGAATTCATAATGGTGTTGAGAAGGACGAGGCCGATGGATTTGATGCCAGTCAGTATGAAAAAGCTGCGGACGACGAAGCGGTTGTAGAAGAGTCTGTCGTAGATGAGGCCACACCCGTTACTGCTGCACCCGTTACTGCACCTACCTCTGCTGCACCTGTTGAGCCAACCCCGCCATCTGGCGACGAAGCCTTGGCAGAAGCCGATTTTATGAAAGAATTGAGTTCGATGGGTGATGCTTAATAAGTATGTGGATGTAAGTGGTAAATAATAATTGAGGGTCGTGGCAAAATTAGCCATGACCCTCAATTATGGGTAATAGGCAGATTATGAAAAAGATAATATTAGACTAGCTCAACTGCGATGTTAATAGTGAGCGGACTGAGATTAAATAGAAAGAAAATTATGGCTAAAAAAAAGAAAGAAGAAAATGTAATTGATTTTATGTCAGAGTTAGCCGAACAGACTGGCGGTAAGCTTTTGAAGGGGTTGGGTGCTGCTAGATATTTTATAGACAGTGGTAACCTTGCTTTAAATTATATAAACTCTGGTCGTTTTTTTGGCGGCGGGTGGTCAACAGGTGTGGTAGAACTTTATGGTCCACCGTCTTCCGCTAAGAGCCTTTTACTTTATACCGCATTGGGGGCATGCCAGAAAATGAATGGTTACGCTATCTTGATGGACTGCGAACGTTCTGCTAATGAAAAGTTTGCGATTCAAGCGGGGCATGTTGATGAAAATAAATTGATTGTCCAGACTCCTTATTTCATCGAAGAGGTCGAGCGTAAAATTTATGCTATGACTAAACTCATTAGAGAAAAGAAAGGACCGGAAGCTCCAATTTTATTTGGATGGGATTCGATTGGTGTAACTTCTTGTGAGCGTGAGTGGAAGGAAACTCTATTACCAGACAATTTTACCAAGGAACAATTTAAAAAGATTGTTGGGGGAAATGAACAGCCCGGTGAACGGGCCAAAGCTGCTGGAAAGATGTTGCGTAAAATTAATCCATTTTTAGATGAAAACAATGCTAGTTTATTTGTTATTAATCAGACTCGTTCGACAATAGGTCAAATGTGGGGTGACCCTGAAGTAACAGCGGGTGGTGGGAAAGCCTTGCCATTTTATGCTAATTGTCGTGTAAGAACATCAGCTCAAAAACAGATTGATGATAAAAAGCTGGAAGTTCCAATCGGTGTTAATTTGCGTTTCAAGAATAAAAAATCTCGTGCTTTTGTACCTTTCATTTGGACGGAAACTGTTCCTTTATATTTTGATAAAGGAATTAATCCATTAGGTGGTTTGTTAAAAGTTTTAATTGGTGCCGGTCGTGTTGAAGGGAAAGGTAGTTATAAGGTGAATGAACCTTGGGCTGGTGGGAAAGAGGTAACTTTCAAGGCATCTATGGTTAGGAACGATGTTCCGGCAGAGATTTTATTAGAGTGTCCAGCTTTAGTGGATGCTGAAACACCGGAACAAATTAAAGATTATTTAGGTGTGTTTGCAGATGCATTGCGGCTTTCTAATTCGCCGGATATTGTAGAGAGTGATATTGGTGAGGAAGACGATATTCATAGCGATGATAATGAACTTTTAGAAGACCTTGCTGGATAATTTTGAAAATAATTTTGAATTTAAAACCCCGTCAAACTTTTGACGGGGTTTTGTCTTTACATAGGGAAACAATATCACTAATTTAGATGGATGCCACTCGGTTGCTGTACAAGGAAAAATATTGTTTTGCTAACATCGGCTCTCGTGGCGTTACCTACTTGTTCTGGCATGGTAATACGGTC
>Ga0172381_10004986_pt1 | contig 13580 bp, 24 predicted proteins | sample Leawel6488metaG_FD_119754 | JGI IMG/M metagenome (GOLD analysis project Ga0172381, IMG submission 119754) | Leachate microbial communities from a municipal landfill in Southern Ontario, Canada - Leachate well 64-88 metaG | ecosystem: Engineered > Solid waste > Landfill > Unclassified | place... | reverse complement strand
ATGATATGAAGGAGAAGATTTGCCCGACTCTTCCAATCTCCGAGAATCATGGCTCGATAGAAACTCTCATCCTCTCCATTCTCGATTCGCACGGTAAGTGATTCCTCGGTTTCTCCTGTCCATTCGGCTTCGCGATATTGACCTGGTTTCAAATTCCAGAGTCTCTCGATGTCGTTGTGAATTGACAAATTCGAGGCATAAATATGGCCTTGTTTGTCTACTGCGAAACTTATTACTTGACACATGGAATACTCCCTTCAGGGGCCATGCCCTATCATCAGGTTATGGGGTGAAAATTTTCACCGCCATTTACATACTACTTCTTCGCCGTTCCCCCCTTCCTGCACTCATCACGGCTTTTGCCTCCGTGACCGTGCTTGATGAGTGTGTTCAGCCTCTCCCTCTCTCTCGTTGCTCCGTTCTCAACCCCGAACTTTGCATCGAGCCTTGCTATTTGCTGGTTGGGCGTTCTCTCCGCTTGCAGCTTGGTCATCTCCTTAACCCTCTTCATTCTCTCTTCTTTGCCCATCCTCATACTCGTTCCTCCTTCCGACGGCATTTGCCGCCTTCATAAGGGTGCCTCGTTATGACGATGAAATTTTCGTCGCCATTTGGAACTTGTTTCTCTATGACTCTGGCCTCTCCCTTCCTGTATTCTATGAACACCACCTCACTACTCCCCTTGGGTGAATTCGGACATGAGCACGGAGGAAGATTCCCCCACTCATCCCTTCCGTAACAGAGGAAGAACGTCCCCCTGTGTAGCCCATGTCGTGTACCCATCGGGATAACGGATGAGCACATCGTCATCACGATACTGTTTGGTTACAGGAAGAATTTCTACAATAATCTCTTCTCCCGTAGCCGTCGCCACTATGCTTCCGAGCATTTTTCACCTCCTTTCTTGGCCTTTTTCTTGTTTTCCTTCCATGCTTCTTGCTGAATCTCTGCGAAGCTACGCTTTTCCGCCTCAGGACACTGAAAGGGCAGTATAATGTATGCCTTCATCGTATCCCCCTGTCTATGAAGAGAACCCCATCCAAATGGTCCACTTCATGCTGGATGATGATGCTGATAGGAGCTCGATATTCTCTTTGCTGAGTGTGGATGCTATCCACCACCTTGACATGGAGACTTTTGAGCGCTACGTCGGATACACCTAGCAGACTTAAACAACCCTCTTCAACAGTCACCTTCTTGTCTCCGAGTATGATGACTAGATTGAGCATCGGGATATATATGCCATAAAATCTCACAATACAGGCCCTTATCTAGACCCCTATCAGTGACTATCATTACAGTCCTTCTTTCAGAAACCTTTCCACTTTCTCCCAGTATTTATTGACCTTGGGCAACTTGCGCCACCGAGGTCCTCCGTTATGTAACTTTGCTCTCTCTTCATCAGAGCGTGCCTTGTACCTCTGAGCATACAAATCCATGATGACTCTACAGTACTTCTCACTGTTGACGTACTTTGAATATTCCCAGTCTAATCCTCCATACTGGCATGCATCTTCCCAATATGCTCGTTGTATCTGATAGGGACCATTTGACATACCTTGGTCTCCTGGTTTGATTCCTCCTCCTGTCTCTACCTCTTTGATAGCGGCATAAAGACTTGATTGTGCGTGTGTGCTATTGCATGCTATACACAAAAAAATCGCACCCATCAGCAGAACTATTTTCATATATATCTCCTTTCTTCACCCACAAAAATTACAGAGGGCCATTGCTTGACCCCCTGTTCATGCGCAGTTTGCCATTCTGCGCTTATTCGTTCGGGAATGTTGGCAACGAAATTCCCCGATTGGGCGTTGCTGTCATCTCAGCCAATTGCTCGACGTATTCGAGGTTGGCTGCGCACGGTGAATCGCAGTGCCCCGTCTCTATCCCGCACGGAAACGGAACCCCGCAGCGAGGTGCATCCTTGAGTACTATCGATGTCATCTTTTCTCTCCTGGTTTAACTTCCGACTAGAATGTCACCTTCTTGATGGTCTTCTCCATCAGGGCGCTTTTCTTGCCCTTGGCGTTGGAGGGGATGGTTCCCATCGCCTTCTCCATGCTGCCCGCCTGCTTCGAAGCTCTCATCCATCGGACCGTATTCTTGCTCATCCCTCTCTCCTTTGGGCTTACGCCCGTCCTCGGGTTATGGGGCGAAATTTTCGCCGCCATTTGATAATTTGACCTTTCTACTTCTTTATCACCTCCAGGAACCTATTCTCTTTTGTTATCATCGATAGCGCTTTTATGAATCCCCGCTTGTATTCTACCTTGTACAGGTTGCGCAGAACTGGGTTGGGATATTTGATATTGTCAAACTCTTTATCGGCAAGGGCATCACATTCGCCGACTAGATTCTCGATTATCTTGAGCATTTTAACACCCCCGAGTTATCAGGTTATGACGACGAAAATTCGCCGCCATTTGTATCTTGCTCTTTCTACTTTTTTGTCACCTCCCTGTAGGCAGAATACGATAGTCAGCCCACATCGCATCCCACCACGTTATCTTGGTTGAAGAGAAACGATTGAACTGCTCAGCCTCCTTATGTGCTGCGAATGTTATGAAGCTGATGATAGCGCATGTGATGAGGAGGATGCAAACGATTGGACCAAAATCATTCATAGGTGGCAGTCTTTTCATAGAGTATTCCTCTCTTTCTAGGCATCCAATGCCCTTGATGATATGGAGACGAAATTTCGCCGCCATGTATTAATTGTTCTCTATATGCCTTTCCCACCTCCCTTCTTCTCATACAAAGCTTTAAATGTTTCAACTAACCCCTTATTCATCGCTATCATATCCTCAGGACTGATGTACTTTCCGTCAACAATTGTGATGGGCTGCTTGACTGTTGACTTGTAGCTTCGAAGTGATGCGAATGAGAAAAGTGTTTGTATTCTCTTCTTTGTCATAACTTCCTCCTGTTGTGTGTGTTAGAACCATGGTGTTGTTGTGTATGTATAGATACCCCCATATTACTCAAATACAATGCATTATATATATATCATTATAGCAGTGGACCCCCCCCCATACTTCTAGCCCCTCTCTCATAACTTGGAGCCTAATCCTCTCACGATTTGAAGTCTAAACTACCGTATCCTTACAGAGAGGGGGTACGGGGGACCCTTCCCCCTTGGAGCCTAATCTCTGGCTGAGCCCTACCTTGCTCATTCTCTTTACATCTTTTAGAGGGGGGTGCGGGGGGATACCTACCCCCTCGCAATCTAAACCACTCCCTCCCAATCCTTACTGTAAATTTTCTTGTTCTTTTTCTCTGCTTCCCCCTATAATAGGGTAGAGACATTCCGAGACCTTTTGGAGGCGGGTGAAATGAATCTTCAGTCTAACAAAGGAGGGGGCGCGGGGGATTCTTCCCCCTCGGGGGATGAAGTCTCTTTGCTGATAGGCAAATTCCTCTCTATCTTCTCTCTTCTGGATAGTGGAGTTAAAATAGTGGCGGAAAATATTACATCGCACGGGGAGTGCACCTGTGAAACGTGTGCGAAAGGCCGGGCATGGTTGGTGCAAGTTAACAGTGAGTTGACAGATAAGAATCTAATTGGTATACAGGGCGGGCGGGAATGAGGAAGAAAACTAGCCCCATCCTCAAGGCGAAATGGTGCTTTACAAGAGACAAGACATCTAGTGGGTTGATAACCTGTACCTATGGGGTCAAAAAAGGTTCGACGAAGTTGAACTTAAAGAAATTCGACATCAATATTCACCCGAAACACTCGAAGATTAATTCGCTTTTCATCCTCCTTCATGAGCTAGGTCATGTAGCAACTGGCAGCATAACAAGGGGTTACGAATATGGCTTGGGAAATTTCAGGGTTAAAACCGAACTGCAAAGAGAGGCTAAATGTTGGCAATATTCCTTCCGATGTGTCAAGGGAAAATATCTCGGCAGAATGATGAGGTTCGCGGTTCCTAGTTTTCAAACGCATTGCGCTTCAGTCTATAGAAGGATAAGGGATAAAAGAACAGGAAGGGCTAGGGGAATAAAATTGCTAGCGGAAAATTATTTTGCGGCGAAAAATTATCTGCTAACTTATGGGGCGAATCGGCGCAATCACGATGAATCCAAAGATGGCCTTCGGCCATACACCCACCGGGATTAAAGCCGTATAGTCTGGAAGCATAAAGATTATCGCCCCAACTTTTTTTCGCAGCAAAGCTTCACTTTTGAGACCTTTTTGCCTATATATATATGGAACAATATAAAGGAGGCGCACATGATTAAATCGCTCATTCTAATCTTCACCCTTTTTCTTCTTTGTGGTTTTACCCTACCCTCTTGCAACACACCCCCCGAAGTTCAGAAAGGCGCCTGTATGTTGATTCAAGCCGGAATCGACGAACTAGAGAAGCAACTCGAAGAAGGCGGCGGAGACGACGGAGAGGCCGACCCGATTGAGCTACCGCTTATTGACCAGGAAATTTTGGCCGGCGAAATTTTTTCAAAGTCGGTGCAGCCAGTCCTGAAAGTCACCTCGAACAAAGACCTGATGGATACCGTCAGCGAATATTGGGACCAGATACCAGATGAGACGAAGTACAAGGCTGGACTCGCCGTTCTCAATTATCTGAAGGGACGTTATTGCGATGAAGAGGCTTTGGCGGGAAAGAAACCGATGGTCCGTCAGGATAAGAATTCAGCCATTATTGACATTCTGAAGGGATATATACCCAAGGAGGTTTGACATGGAAGAAAAAAAGGATAAGGTAAAAATTAGTGAGGAGGATATTAAGCAACTTGAATCAATGTGGGAACACGCCGAGGAGGTCGCTTCCCAAGGGAATGAGTGATAACCCGGAGGTTAGTATATAGACCTATTGAGAATATCAGTGAAGAAACTTATGGAAATAGAGAATGAGACTTGTAAGATGTTGGAGAAGCGAAGCATAGATTATGATTTAAAGCTCGCACTAATTTCGTTTCTTGCTATGGCGAAATCGCTTCGTTCAAGACTTCAAAAATCAGTGGAAAAGGAGGAAGGAAAAAATGAAAAGGTCGAGTTTAGAGTTGGCTAAGGAAGTAAGGGAAGGGGTGTTCGTTCCGATTAAAGTCCCGAAAGCCCCGATTCAAATTGGCGGCGGCAGGAATAATTCTGAAGACGTGATGATTTTCATCGATGGGAAGATTTTAACACCGAATATCGAATACATAGTCCGAGACAACATGGTTTATGTGAAGAAAACTTTGCCAGTCGGAACAAAAGTTGAAGTAATAGTTCCATAATTAGGGAGGAAATTTTATGGCGACAAGGTGGTCATCGGAACAAAGGGAGTGGCTGAGGCTCTTTTCCGATATTTATACTGATAAGGAATGCGCCCAGGTCCTTTCCAAAAGTCCGAAAGCTATCAAACTAAAGAGACATCGGTTAGGAATTGCGAAATCCATGGGAAGGCCAAGGGGAGAAGTGGAGAAGGTTTGTTCTAGTCTTTCTCAATATCTGGTGATGGCGTGATAACTGCCCCTATTAAATGTGCGAATGCTGGAGGTGGGGTTTTTATCGCCAATTTTCATAATATTTTTGCATCTGGTGACTCAAATGATTCCGCACTAGAGGCTTTGCGCATTAAGATGAAGGTGGCCTTTGGCACGGATGATATCGAGAAGATAGCTCCTGAAAGTCTTCTATACAATTATGTTAAAATCACTACGGAGATAAAGGACCAGGAACTTTGTTCCATTTATCTAGGACTCCTGAAAGCATGCGAAGATAGACATATGAGCATTGAGGATATTCATGCCGGTATATTGATTTTTGGTATAAATGAGATGGTAAAATCCCTCATGGAATTGGAGCCCGATATTGGAAAATCTTGAGAAGAAAGATATCCTCGACCTAATCGGCAGACTTGCACAGCGTCAAGATAGAGTCGAGACTAGGGCAGATAGAGCCGCCGTTGATGCACCCTGTGCCGATGGATTTTTCAAAACACTTTTTTTTGCCCTCACACCACTTTTCCTCATGGGCCTCACTAGTTATCTTATCTATGTCCATTCGGTGATAGATTCTCATCGTGAGGAATACCTCAACCATATGATTGTTGCTAAACATGTTGAGAATGAAGTTACTAGAAATACTGGGAGGTTAGATAAATTGGAAGATGAGGCATTTGATTTGATAATGAAGAGGACTTTGGATGACAAGGAAACCATCTCAGTTTTTTCGAGAATTATAAAACTTGAGGAGAGGGTCGATAAAAATGAAAAAATGTATGGGAGGAAATAAATATGGGGAAAAAGTTGCTTTTGATTGTCGATGATGATAGCCTCATAGTCGATACGCTTAAGATGTACATGGATGATGCATATGAGGTAAAAACTTTTGGCGGCAGAAAATGTTTTTATGCAGCCCAGGAGTATATCGAGAAGAAAGGAAGGATTCCCGATGTTGCTCTAGTTGATTTGGCCTTGGGAAATGGGAGCACTGGGATAGACCTTGGCAATATGTTGAAAAAAGTTGGAGTAAAAAAAGTTGTGTTCTTCAGTGGATGTCACGAGGTAGATTCGCTGATAGTAGAGGCGAAGAAAATAGGGGACAAGATTATAGAGAAGCCCGCGAGATATTCCGAGATAAAGGAATCGCTCGATGGGTGACCTTCTTTTTCTTGATTTACTGTCCGACGAAATAAGGTCGGTCATCGACGCCGCTGGCTTCGGCTTGGTCATATGCGATATGAAACAGAACGTCCTTTATATGAATCATCATTTCATGAACCTGCATGGCTACGAAAACGAAGTGGAGCTTAGGAAAGAGCGTCCTGATTTCAAGTGTAACGATGTATGGGTAAAAAAGCTTCTGAACGATATTATAGACGGTAAATTGATATATTCTCAGGAAACGTGGCATACTCACAGAGATGGTCATGTATTCCCGCTTGAGATAAATGGGAAGGTGATAAAAGGGGCGTCGGGCAAAGAGTACATAATGCTCACTGCCCTCAATCTTTATGATGAGAAGGCATATTCAAGATTGAATTCTAAGTATAACAATCTTCTTATGCTTCTTCGTGGACTTTCTCACGAACTTAAGAATCCGATAGCGGCATTCAAGGGAGTGATAGAGATTCTGCTTGCGAAGGGCAAGGAAATGAAGTGGGAGGATGCGCGCAGGTTTCTTTATCGAGCGTCTGAATCGGTGGATGCGGCGATTGTGTGTTTGCACTCCCTAGGGATAATTCAAACCAATATAGATACAGCCGTTAAGACCGAAATAGACCTCGGAAATTTTCTGAGCAAGATAGTCGATGTAGTATTGCTTTTCATGGATGTCAAACGCGTGGAACATATATTTTTCAATCGAGATGATTTCAACGGGGTGAAGATATGGGCGAATCCCGACGAGTTTTATCATATTATGAGCAACCTCATAGTTAATGCCGCACAAGCTTGTCTTAAGAAACAGGATTCCGCCATATCGATATTCAGGAAGCCGAACGGTAAAAATGAAATAGTGTTCGGAGTGGCGGATAATGGGTGCGGGATTATTAATGATGTCGCAGAAAAAATTTTCAAGCGCGAGATTACCAATAAGACGGGCGGCGTTGGAATCGGCCTTATAATGGTGGGAACATTGTGCAGGAAGAATGATATTGAGGTGTCATTTACAACTGAAGTGGATAAGGGGACCAAATTTTTTCTAAAAACCAAGATATGCAAAAGTCTATAGAATATAAAGATATAGAAGAAATAGTGGAGAAGATTATAAAGATTAATAAGCGTTTCTGGAATATCCCATCGATATCATATGATGATGTTTCCCAGGAGATAAGATTGTTCTGCGCAGAGGTTATAAAAAAATTCAATTATAAGAAGGGGAGTAATATAGAGGGGTATTTATCGACGTGTATAAGCAGATTCATAAGAAATTATTTGCGCGACAAATATTTCAATTACAAGTATTTTCCGTGCACCAATTACAAGAAGAGTTATTATGGAAAAAAATGCGAGTTTTTTATCGACGGAGAATGTAGGCAGAGAGATTCAAAGTGTAAACTTTTCGACAAGTATGTTGAAAGGAAGCGTACCAAGGAGAATTTTAATAATTGCAAGATAAATATAAATACCAACGATGAGAATACCATGATAGATATGGATAATGGTGCCACAATGAAGGAACTTGTGGCTTTTCCAGCGAATGGAATCATCTATGATTACGAGTTCATAACGAACAAAATAAATGGGTTGCTTACGGAACGGCAACGGGCTATTTACGAAAAATGGCTTGACGGAGATACCGTTCATGATATTTCAAGAAGCCTAGGATATAGTCCAAAGGCGGATGCGAGAATGGTCCGTTATCATATAGTTAATATAGTCAAGATAATCAATGTGGTACTGAAAGATTATCGGAATTGCAAGGAGAGTTGAAAAATGTGTCCTAAAGGAGAGAGAATTTTAGATGAGGGTTTTGTAAATTACACCGAAGAAGAGGCGGAACTCATAAGAAAGTATTATGAGGAAGGCAAACCCGACGAAGAGATTGCCGCGAAACTCAATAGAACCAAAGCATCTGTTGCTTCCAAGCGGATAAGTATGGGTCTGATGAGGGCAAAAAAACATCTGCCTAGGGGGACTTCTCTCACTAAGGAAGAAAGAAAGAAGTTGGAGATAAAGAGGTATAGGTTGTCACCTAGGTATAAAGGTCTTTCGGAAATCCTAAGTGAAGAGGAGAAGAAAGTTTTTGACGAGGAATTTGAGCTTTTCTTGAATGGCGTTGATGAAGTTGACGCGAGAGACGTTGAGAACATCCACATGTTAGTCATGGAAATTATCATGCAGAATAAACTTCTTAGGAAACAGAAGAGAGCCGAAGATGAAGATAGGGAAATTGACATAGAGAAGGATTATAATTCTTCGGTCGCTAGATATGAAAGACTTCTCCGAATGCTTAATATGTCGCGCCAACAGAGATTGGAGAAGCATAGGAAGGTAGGCATCTCTATTACTGATTTGATAGAACTACTCGATAAGAAGGAGAACTTGGAGAAGATTCAGAGCCAGGAGAAACTCATTCACGATGAGGTGAGGGATTTTCGTCTCTCGATACTTCATAGTCAGAACAGCGATATATTTGGCATGGAAAAATTTGATAGGGCCCAATTAGAAATTGGGGAAGAGGAGAAGAGTGAGAAGAAAGAAAAAGATGAAAATAAAGAAGCAGACGGAGAATCCTTATGAAGCGATGCTGAATATATATGATTAAGAATTTGATGAATGGTAAAGTTTATATTGGATAAAGTTGTGATATAGAGAAAAGATATCGTATTCATTTTAATACACTTAGAAGGAGTACACATTGCAATAAACATTTGCAAAATTCTTTTTTAAAATATGGTGAAAATAATTTATAGTAAAATATTTAAAAAAGTATTACGCCAACTCCATTTATCTAACGTTGGGAGGAGGCACTCTTCTGAAACAAAAATGAAAATGTCAGAATCTGCTAGGGCAAGGTGGGATAAATGCAAAATACTAAAAATAAATCAAACCATATAGTCTCTGATATTATTGATGTTCCCCATATTTTTGTAGACACTAGGGAAAAACTTCCATATGTATTTTATAAAACAGAGTCCTGTGCTGGTGGAATATCGAAAACATTACCAGTAGGAGATTATATGGTCGAAGGTGTAGATGATTTGGTTATTGAACGTAAAGCTAGCGTTAGTGAACTTTGGTCAAATTTTGGAGTTGATAGAGAAAGATTTTTCCGTGAATTAGAATTATTGAGAAAATTCAAATATAAGTTTCTAATACTAGAACTACAGTATAAGGATATTTTGAACGGATGCGCATATTCGCAAATTTCTCCAAATTTTATAATTTCTAATCTACTTAAAGTTATTTTTGAATATGAGATAAATGTTATCTTTGCTGGGAATCGCACATGCGCACATGATATCACTCGGAGAATATTGTTAAAAGCTTGGAAGTACAATCAAGAAGGAAGATTAAATGGCATCAAAGAAGCCTCCTAAGAAGACCCTTGAAGATGGGAATTATGAGCTGACTCCATCAGATGTGCGGTTTCTTAACATCTTTATGAACAACATAGGACTGTTCTGCTACCATATATTGAATGTGGACTTGCTCCCTTTCCAGATTTACACCCAGGAAATGTTGCTTAGGAAGACCTTTCCCATGCTTATATGCACGCGTGGATATAGCAAGACCTTCTCTCTTGCATTGTATGCCATACTTCGTGCGATTTTTATGCCAGAAAGCAAAATAGTAATGGTGTCTAATAGTTTCAGACAGTGTGTTACGGGAGATTCAAAAGTAGTCACTGACCACGGCATCAGGACTATGAGAAGTCTCAAGGTCGGCGATTCGATTTTATATAACGGAGTCAAGGATGTGATTATAGACAAATGGGTGAACGGCAAGGTTCCCACCAAAATTATCACTACGAAGATGGGTAGGAAGTTGGAAGGAGACTCTAAGCACAAAATAATGATGTGGTCTAAAGAATGGAAGAATCTAAAAGAACTTAGAGTCAGGGACGTTGTGATGATTCACGATGACAAAATAGACACCTATGTCAGGGATAGCATATCGTCGATATCAGACGGTAAGGCCATCACATATGATATTTCGCTGCTTGATAATCACATCTATATATCTAATGGTTTTGTGTCGCATAATTCTAAGAATATTTTCAATGAAGCCGAGATGATATACAATAAATCGAGTCTTCTTAGACAGTGCGCTCCTATACCTCCTGTTAAACTTACAGATTTTTGGAGAATGAATATAGGGTCATCAACTATAATAGCTCTTCCTCTTGGAACTGGGGATAAAATTCGGGGAGTTCGAGCCAACTGCGTAATTTGTGTGACTGGAGATACCCTTTTATCAACCGATAAAGGTATAATGAGAATGGATGATGTACTTAGACTTGATGACCTTCCGATGGTCTATAATGGGTCTGATTATAAGAAACCATTCCAAATGGTTATTACAAAAAAACAGCCATGTTATGATGTTATAAGCGATTTAGGGTATAGAGTTTGTTCATCGAAATATCATAAACTTCAGGTTTACGATACTGAGAGAAAGAGGTTCGTTTATAAGGAAGTTGGGAAAATAAATAAGAATAAAGATAAAATTATTATTTCTAGGTATAATATTGACAAGAAGGACTATGTGAAGACACCTACTTATGAAAATGTTGAGAAATATGCCGTTAAGAATAGATTTGCGAAATTCATAAGGCCTGAGTACATAGATGAGGATTTCGCTAAGATTTTAGGATATATTGTCGCGGAAGGCAATGTAAAAAGACATACGATAAATTTTTATAATAAAGAAGAATATATTATTAGCGATTATACTGATACATTTAAGAAAGTTTTTAATCTAAAACCGAAAAGATATAATAGGAGAGAAGGTTTTGATAAGAGGGGGATAATAAGGAGTGCTGCTACGTTAAATATTGGCAATGTAGGTTTATCATATTTGCTGTGGGAATGCGGTATGAATGATAAGAATAGTGAAGATAAGGAAGTTCCGTGGACTATTCTTAGGTCTCCAAAATCTGTTATAAAATCATTCCTATCGGCGTTATTCACTGGAGATGGCTGGATAAAATCCGAGAAGGGAAAAAGGGTTTCTACAATAGGATATTCTTCAACATCTAAAAAATTAGTCGAACAAGTCCAGTTTATGTTATTGGGATTTGGAATTTATTCTAAGATTTCTTTTATGGAGCGGTATTTTAATCCTTCTTTAGGATACTGGTGTTCAGAAAAATATATATTGAAATTTTATGGTTCAAACGTTGATACGTTTATGAAAGCGATAGCCTTTACTTCTGAAAGAAAAAATAATGTTTATTATAAGGCAATGAAGCATGTTTATAAGTATAAGAAGTACAGAGAGATGGGAAGCGCATATAAGAGAACTAGATTTATAAAAGGAAAATTTTTACTTGATGATATAAAAGAGATAAAGAAAAGGAGCGATGAAAGTGTTCTCTATGATTTTAGTTTCGATGGCAAACATAGGTTTATTACGAATGGAATCGTGTCTAGCAATTGTGATGAATCTGCGATGATACCTCCAGACGTTCTCGATGTAGTAATCCGAGGTTTTGCTGCGGTTACACAAGACCCAGTCGGGCAAGTAAGGGAATTACAGAGAAAGAAAAAAATGGCCGAGATGGGGCTGATATCGAAGGAAGATTCGATGACTAGAAGGATGAACCAGATAATCTTGGCTTCTACCGCAACTTTCAAATTTAATCATTTGTACAAACGTTACCAACAGTATAAGGAAATCATAGAGGGCAATACAAAGGGAATCGCGAGCAACACAGAAGGTGGTTCGGGTTATATCAACTCCGATGATTATGGAATATTAAGGATTTCACACGAGGACCTTCCCGATGGATTCTTATCGGAGAATATTCTCTCCGATGCTAGAATGGCCATGCCTTCAGTTATGTTTAATCAAGAGTTCAGGGCTACATTTGAGAGCGATACGAATGGATTCTTTAAGCGGTCTCTTCTTGAAGAATGCACTCCGTTGAGCAAGGATAATTTTGGTATCGAATTAGAAGGAGAAAGCGGTTATAAATATGTAATGGGAGTGGATGCAGCGCGTGGCGCAGGAGCAAATTTCGCTATAGTGGTAATGAAATTATGTGGAGACCATTCCCGCATAGTAAATTGTTGGACCACACACAGCATGTCTTTCCCCGAGTCGACTAAAAAAGTCCGGGAATATTTTAAGAATTTTGACATTGTACTTGCCGCTCTTGACCTTGGAGGTGGCGGCCAGACCATCATAGATTTGCTACAGACGGCGGAATTAATACCAGCCGGTGAAAAACCCATCGTTGAAATAGACTCAGAAGATTATGGGGAGAAATTATTGGAGGGCGTGGCGTTCGCTACCACATGGATTTCCGATGCCAATTATGGACTTAGGAGTGATTTTGAACACAAGAAGGTGCTGTTTCCGTCTCACCCTGGAGAATCAGATAGAAGCATTGATTCGAAGCTATATGATAAACTTGATGAAAGATGGAATGACGTATGTGCAATCAAGAACGAAACATGCAGTATAGAATTAACAACCACCAAAACAGGAGTGCTGCATTTTGACCTTCCCGAAGGAAGTTCGAAATCGGCGCGTAAAGATAGATATTCAGCATTATTGCTCGCAGCGTATGCGGCAAGAAAACTCAGGGACAAGATTGAAGAAGGAAAACCAACATTGCCATGCGGAGGTTTCGTGGCTGACATTATGAGGAGGTAGGACCATGGGATTCTGGAATAAGTTTAGCGGAAGGTCTAAAGTTGATATACATCATGCACTGGCGGAAATTTCTCCGCAGTTACAAGTGGCAAAAGCCGCCACCATTATGGATAGGATTCACCTTAACCAAACTAGATATGACCAGAGAAGGTCGAACGACCTTTATTACAACGAGTCTATCCCAACGGATGACGTAAGTATAATCAAGGCTTGCGTCGATGTATATTACAAGGTGGGGCTGATTAGGAATGCCATTGACCTCATGCAGGAATTTTCGTCTGAGGGTTTAGATTTCAGAT
>Ga0172381_10004985_pt1 | contig 13581 bp, 8 predicted proteins | sample Leawel6488metaG_FD_119754 | JGI IMG/M metagenome (GOLD analysis project Ga0172381, IMG submission 119754) | Leachate microbial communities from a municipal landfill in Southern Ontario, Canada - Leachate well 64-88 metaG | ecosystem: Engineered > Solid waste > Landfill > Unclassified | place... | reverse complement strand
CCATTCATCGAAACCTTTCGGCCAAAGCCGTCGTATGGCAGATACGTTTCGATGGCGTTAAACGGCGACAATGGGTCCAAATCTGCCGGGTCGTTGTTTGCTCTGAATAGACGGTATTCCGACCATGATGGCGTGGGGCACGTTGATGCGGTATCGAACGATGCTGTAAATAACGCTGCGTATCCCTTTCCATTGGTCTTCCGACATCCAACGATTATTCGGTCGTCACTGACTTCCAGCGACGATCCAAAGAAGTCCTCAGTCGATCCAACGGACGCGGATAACACGGTTTCCAACACCCAACTGCAATCGCTGGAAATCGTCGATCCGCTTCCCATCAGAAACTCGGGCGCAGTAGCCTCACCAACAACGGTTATTCCATCTTCCGTGATGACCCGTTCGTACAAATCATGTTCGGACGTGACGTAGTTCCAAAATGACGCCGTTGCGATAGTACTGCAATTGTCGTATCCCGGCATCTTGTTTGGATAAATCTTACGCCTGAACACATACACCGATCCACGATTTCCATCTACTCCAGGAGCACCAACGGCCATCAAGTCACCATCAACGCTGACCGCTTCACCGAACCGGGCATTTGATCCCGATCCCTCAAGAATTGATACGAGTCCCCAGTTATCTGCGCCTCCTTTATATTTGTCATAAACATAAACAAAGCCGGAATGCGGAGAACATGAGACGGCGTGATCTCCGTTCGGAGCGCCAATCACGAGCGAATCGTCACGTATGGAAATAGCGGAACCAAATTCATCGGCAAGCGTGCTATCAGGACAACTTCCGCTTATGTCGATGAATGGAAAACATCCATCTTCGTTTTGTATGAGCAGACTATTATCGGACCCAAACTCTTGGGCGAAACCGTTCTGCGTAAATGGTGAGATGATCTTTTTGACAAACCGATGCGACCCAACATTGGTATCATACTTAAACAGCTGTACGTGTCCAGTACGACTTTCGGCGAAACTTGACGAGTCCATCGGAGCGCCTGCCACAATGTACTTATACCACGCCGATACGGAATATCCAAATCGCTCATTTTCAGGCTGATAATAGTCCCGATCAGTTGAGGTGTCATACTTCCACGAATTTTCGTCCGGTACATAAGTGACTATACTTCCGGAATTCTTCAGCTCAACAGCCTCAGCGAAAGATACGGTCACACTTCCGTACCAGAACTGACCTGATCCCGTATCCCAAAATGACTTGCTTTCCAAATTTCGAATTGGCCGCAATTGCGTGGTAAATGGAAATTGACTTCCTGACAAGATGAGATTTGTTGCTCGGTCGTCCGTAAGAATGTATGGTTCATGGAGATTTGAGTTATCGATGATACGAACACTTCCAGGTCGAATTTTCTCTCCCCAGCACATGTTGTTTATTCGAGCAACAACCACTCTATCATGTATTACACGAACTCCCGACTTTCCCGTGATAGGATCGTGGTCCAATTGTTCTACACCAAAAAGATTAAATAGATTGTTCGGATCTCGATAAAACATCGCATCCGTAACCGAATGCACGATACGTTTGTATTCGCCATTTGGATTGATCGGCTCTCGATTGGGATCGTAATAAGCACTTCCCGCGTCGTAAAAGATGCCCGAACAACTGACACCTTCCACAATCGTCATTTTTCCAGTATAGTATGTGGATTCTCCAAAACTATTGGTAGCATTCAGATCGATGCTCTGAATTTCCCAATTTTTGAACGTTTGGAATGGACGTACCGTGATGTCGCTATTGGCGAGTTGTTTGATCATCGCCCTATAAATATACGACGGTTAGTATTTTGGAAGATTGCCGATGCCTACGGCAACACGTCTTCACGAACTGATCTATAATTGATCAAAAATCGAGCCGAATTCGTATAAGGCACTCGTTTCCGAAATCCTTGAGAATCGGCTGACTCAGTTTGGCCACAGCCACCAGATCGTTGTTGCTGTTGTAGAGGCCGACGGTGGTGATATACACCTTTGGATCGGTTGAGAAACTGGAGAACCGAAGATTTCCAGCGTTAATCGGATCTTCATCGGACGATACAACGAATGATGGATTGTTCGAGTAATTAAAGGTTTGATTCTTGACCCGAACGAAATAGTGTCTCGATGGAACATACTCGGTAACACGTGCCGTTATAGACGCATTGCTACTTGGGGAAATCGAGGAATAAAACCGACGGTGCATCATCGCGAAGTCGCTGATCGCAGCTGCCGGCGTACCGAGCGGCTGACCCATAGGCGAGTTTCCGACTATTTGCTGCAGAACATTTGGATTAAAGATAATGATACCGAGATCGGGATAAACCGAACCGATTCCCTTATATACGTCACCTGGACCAATTTGGCCGGACGATAAGCTGCCACTCAGCAGATTGAACCGCTTCCCGCCGGTGGCTGTCAAAACATCAGTGTTGTATCGAGAATCGTCGATGAATGTGAAGTTGCCATTTGCTCCAGTAAGCCGAATTTCGAACTGGCCCTGATCGAGTTTGTCCTTCACTTTCGCTGAAGAGAAGTTGATAACATAGATGTCGGGCGAGTCGATCAACGTATTTACCGTAGTCGAACCTGATAGGAATGTAAACAACTGATCTCCGGGAGTCAGTAGGAGATTTCGGTATTGACTATAAATGGCTTGGGTCGGCTTTATCAAGCTTCCCGTGTTACCATCCAAATCAAATGCGGACGATCCCGAACCCGCGGTGTGACCATATGTTACCGATGCATACACTTCCGCGGTTAGTGACGTATTTGGATCGGTATCATACACGTCGAGATAGTACAATCCGTTGAGTGGTGCAAACGGCGTTGAGCCGGTTGATTGGGACTGTAAGCTTGACGTATACAAATGTGTCTGATGCGGTTCCCCGCCGCCGAACATTCCGGTTGATACCGCCTGAACTCGGCCGGCTACAATGTCAGTACTATCAAATGTTTGGAAAATCATGATCGTTGGTTATTTTACCGTAACAGTTACCGGTATAGAAATAGCTCCACCCGATTCGTTTCCGACGACGGTCAAACGTGTTGTGGTTGTCTGTGTCAGTGAGGCATTTGGGACAAATCGGAATCGAAGACCCAGCGATACCTGAGCGGTCGTTGATGAGACATCGCCGATAAACGTTGGAATCGTTGCGGTTGTGGCAGACTGGAGTTGTTCGCCGATGATCGTTCCAACATTCTTATTCGCCAAGATTGCGGTGTATCCAAGCGTTGCATTATACGTTGGATTGGTTGATGGTACAATTACGACCTCGCCCTTGTAATCCTTATCAACGTTGATTGATGATTGACCGAGAGAGATAACGGGGATCGACGTTACTCCAGCGGGGAGAGTAACCAATTTATACTTGAGAACCTGCGTTTCATCGGTAAATGCTTCGAGAACGGGGATATTTCGGATGGCCAGATCATAGTACGCCGAACCCTGCGGATGGTTAGGTTGGTAAAGACGGTAATCTATCTCATCATCGGACAACGCGAAGGACGTAATATTCAGTCCGCCCTGTGCAGCCAAAAGTTCGCGACCCTTCTTGGTTAGAACTGCGTTCACCGTTATGACTTCGTTGTTAGTATATGCACACATATGTTATGCTCCGTTACGCTTCAAAAGTTTAGTCTTCAGCACCGAGGACGTGGCCGGTTGTCTTTTATTGATCACGCTCAATAAATATGAGTCCATGGTGATTTTAGCGTCCATTTTTGGAATTTTGTTCTTACCGTCATACGATGAATTCTATAATATCAATCAAATCACGATGTCTTTGTAATAACTACTGGAGGACTATTATCCAAGAGACCATCTTCTTGGACGGTTGTTTTTTGTGTCTGCAATCCTTTTCGAAAATACGTCGATGTTGATGGAACATAAACGGTCGACCGGGAGAACATTGGTTTTTTGTACCGATAGTGCGTACGATAATATCCGTTTAGTGGTCTGGAACCAGGCGGTATGTTTTGTAATGAGATTGCCAACCGATACGTGTACGACGAGTCGTCAATTGTGGAAAACAAATCGCCATGAGCGTTTGTACGGAACACGTCAAAAACGGTAACGGATCGATCCGTTGTGTAGAATGCGCATTGCATCGGCGAAGACGTATCCAATATTATCTGACCAATGAACATTTTCGACGTGAAGTTATACGAACCGCTCAAATGAACAATCGCTGGAGCTGAAATAGTCCCTGTAACACCAATGTTATCCACGATCTGACCAGCCAAACTTCCCGACAAAACATTTTGGGAACTGCGAATTACGCCATTTATTGATAATGGCGGCAGTGACGTTTGTAATGTTGTATCATAGACGTACGTTGAGTTTCCAATGAACATTCCAGGCGCTCCCCAGATGTCCGATCCACCTTGGAACGTGATTGATCCAGAAAAACTAAACTCGGTACGCTGACTCTGAACGTTCACGTCATAACTCTGTAACACCATGTTTGGAGCTATCGGATACTGATAAAGCAGTGGAAATCTGGACAAATTGACGGATTCGAAACTTTTTGATACTATCTGATACCGACCATTATCGGCATTGATCATATCATACGCCGAGATTTCCGAGAGGGGCTTTCGTTTATCGGATGCCACGATCATTTTTCGCATAATCGGAACAATGTCGGCTCTCCAATAATCGTCATTATAATAGGAGATTCCGTTGTCGGCATAAATTCCGAATCCATACGGATCAAGTTGATCTGAATAAAATGCCCGATTAAAGTCATCGTATAGCGCCCGGCCGGTGGTCTTGATATCCAACGACTGCGATAGCCGTGGAAATGCCGAGGAACCAGACAACCGACCATCGGTCATAACAATTCGAGCCGATAGGTTTCGATGCAACTCAACCGATCCGGTTTTCTGTTGTATCTTTGGCCGTTCGAGCATCGTCGGCTCAACCATGATACCACTGATGAGTTTTGCTCTCGCAGGAACCAGATTTTTGATATATTTGAACAGCGATTTATCAAAATATGTACGGGCCAAGTTCAGAAACGTTGCGTAATCTATCTGTCCACCTCCCTGATCAAAGTACAGCCGACGGAACTGCTCAAAGTTCTTGTATGCATTTGCATAGACGTCTTGCGGACTTCCAATCAGATCGCCGAAATCGAATGCACCAAAGAACTTCAGTATGTCGGTGTTTATCTGATCCGTTGGAGAAATGAATACGCCAAGTTTATTTGTATCGACGGTTCCATCTTCAGCGGCCGTCATCGTTGACCGCTCGTTGGGTGACAAGCTACTTATCAGTACTTGATGCTTCTCAACAACCTTGTTACTCTTGAATTTATTGGAACCGAAGTTTGGAAGACTTACATACTGATGCGTATCATACGTTTCGAACTGATATGGAAAGCCGGAGCGGCAGGTTGCGGATGTACATTCAGTGTCATAACTAACGGAACTTGTAGATTGCGGAAAGTTTACAGCTGAAAACGTCGGAAACGTGTTCCGATTGGCCATATTCTCAACAGAAACAATACTACCGGTCGAAAATAATTCTACTGGATACGTGAATGATTCCCGTACGAGGATTTTGTCTATCACTTCATCCGGACCAGAACCATCGTACGCGCCATGGTAGGACGCATGATTACTGAATCTATCCATTCCGATTGGCGTCTCCCAGAATTTGATTTCGTCCAATGTACCATAGAACGCCTCGGGATCGATGTTCAGCGACATCGTAGCCTGCTGATAGTTTCCAAAATACACGGCCGATCCGCTCCGCCATTGAGAATTGAAACTTCCACTCAACAGAACGCTCGAAGATGCGGTATATGTAGATCGGGCATCATCATTGCGTTGAACCGTAAGATCATAAACCCGCGGATATAGATCGGTGACAGCCACACTTGACGACGGATCGATTAGGAAATCTGGATGAACGTCGAGGCGCCGAAGCATCACCGAGAATGTATCACCAGTGAATACCGGCGCCCGAGGTGTTGTTGCGGTAATTACGTTTCCGTCAGCGTCTCGAATACTGAAGAACATCTGTCCCCAATCATCACCTCTCTCACGGACGCATCCAATCACCCAATTGTCAGATCCATTCACAAGACGGAACACGTTTCCATCCGCACTAATACGTGATGGATTGAATGAGAAGTTAAACTCGACGGTTCGCACACTTCCAGTCCACGGTAATTCCAGATACTCGCCAGCTCCTCGGAACGTGACGGCGTACTTCGTTTCATCAAAGATGTATAATGCATCTTGCTCAGCATTTGGATCGAGTTGTATCCCACCGTACTCTTTTATTTGTAGGAGATTTTTGGGAATACCGTAGCAGTTGATCAACGCGAAGACCGAGGCCGCAGTTCCCTTGGTCTTTAGAATGTACGGTAGGTTATTTAGAATACGTTTCCAAATCGTCTTATTGCGGTCATCTTCAGACATGGTTCCAACAAGGTTCCATAGGCTGGAACTAACTTCGAAGTCCGACTTCGAAAACGATGATAGCATCAACGGCAGGTTTTCTCGGCCAATCTCAGGTTCCCAACCCAACGATTCTAGCATATAGTAAACAACATCCTTCGAAACTCCATTTGTATCGGAATTTGTCGAATTGTTCTTTTGCGTGAACTGATCGATATATCCCCCCAGATCATCAAAAAAGTGGCCGATCATATCGACGAACGTCAAATACTCGGAATTCTGATCATTCTCCCGAATGAATGCTGGAACGTTGTTAACCAAACTGGACAGATTATCATGATCGTACAATGACGCTGAACTCATTCCACTGAACAGCTTCGTATGGGCTTCATACCACGTTGGATTGTTGTATAGAAACAACTCATATCCATCCATTGATGATTCGATCTCATCAAATCGTTGGTTTAGGGCGGTTAGTTCATTCTGATACGATTCATCGGTTGGATTGATTCCCAACTTTACGTTAAGATCATTGATGCTTGATTCGATTCCTTGTATCTCGGAAAGTTTCCGTGAGAATATGTACAACCGATTATCAGCCGATGAGAACCGTATGAAGTTTTCGAAATATCTGTAATCGATATTTAGAGCCGTTGATAGACTCGACTTGGAAACCATTTTCGAGTAAATCTCATCGTACAAACTGCCTGTCGCTGAAATCATCGTCTCCATCGACATATCCGACGTTCCATTTCCAACGTTCTCAATTTGCGTCAAGAAATTAGGTCCGGCAAGTTGTACCGTTTTGATGTCCGACTGCTCGTATAGATAAACGTTCTGAATGACGGTGTCACTTGGCATCAAGTTGGCGATCCACAACTTTGCGCCGACCATAACGGTCTTTGGAACCGGATCACAAAACTTCAAACGCAATAGATTATGTCCGGCGCCGTCCGTACGAGAACTGCGGGCGTAGTTCAGTATCGGTATTGATACTCCGGTTGTAAATCTAGCCTCGTTCTTCAGCGGTCCATTAAAATACTGATCCCAGGTCGACTCAAGATTGTCGATGACAGGCAAGAACGTAATGTCATACAAAATACGTCCAAAGAACCGAACGATGCTATCGTAATACGTTGGCCGTTGATTTGTAATTTGATTCAGTTCCTTATCGAGAATATACGAAACCAACGAGTAATAGAAATCTCTGAGTTCAGAGAATGATGTAATAGACTCATAGTTCTCAAATAACGTGTTCTTAAACTGATCGAAGATTCCGTAAATGTCATGAGAACTCAACTGACCATTGTTACGAATTGACGACTTGCGAACGCTGTAGTAGATATCGGTTACAAAACTGATCACATCGACGTCCGACTTAAATGCGTAGTAGAATTTTGCAAGCTCGGCGGACCCGCTGTCTAATGCATATGCCTTGTAGTAAGAATCGTACAATGACGGGTTCTCTATTTCGGAGAGCAACGGCTGAACAATCTGCTTTGTCAGAAAATTCTGTTCCGTGAATGAATTAAATGACCGATTCACTTCCACGTCCAGTGGATCAGTGGATGTTGGCAACGGCATTGGCGATACCGAAATCTCGGTTCCTGATGGCGATACTTCCCGAACCATTAGCATCCGATCCGAATCAAATGGTGAAGAAACCTGATACCGAACGGCTTCCAACCCCAGTTTATAGACGCCCTGCGAAAACCCCAAATCGGACAGCATCTTCGCCGCATCAATAAACAAACTTTGAGTCGTACTACCTACTATCGCGAAGTCGGTCTGAAACGTCTGGTAATTATACGAGTGACCATGATTATTTACGTCGATGTACGACCGAGTGAATGGCGTGTAATTCAGGCTGGATGTGATGTACGATGACACCAACTCGGAACCGTCAGCCGACATCACGGTCAATTCTATCGCATCGTTTTCGGATTGTCCAAACGGAAAGTTACTGACCGTCGTTCCATCCAAATATGATAAATCGTCCTCGGTGTATTTGTAACCATACGCCAGCGATTCCGTCGTGGAATCGGAAATGAACTTGTAGTTGTCTATTTGCATCAGGTTAGTTCCGTGAAGTTGGCGTCAAATTTTACCCGCACCTTTTCCGTGTCAAATGACAACCGTGACAATGGCATCGTGAAACTGGATGAGTAGATTGACACATCGGCTTTATCTATTAGCTCATTGTATCCGGAATCAAACCGCAGTGGTGACGATCCAGATCGTACAAGTTCTCCAATCTCGGAATTTGGATACTTTGAGAGATATGGGTTTGGTGTCATCTGGAAATCTTAAAGATCAATGGAGATGTGAATGTGTTTATCGACCCACTTTGCGCACTACGAATCTCGATTCGATAATACCGTTCTTGTGGAAGACCTGCTGTATCCAACGTAAAGTAGTTGCCGCGGCTATCACAGCTAAGTCGGGTGTATTTATCATACGGTACAATGACCATCTCCGTCTCGGCATCACGAATGGAGTAGAAACTCTCATACGGTAGATATTGTGGCTCGACGTAGTCCGACAGCCGATTGGTAAATGTTTTCTGTGGATATCGTTTTCGTCCGAAGACATCGACTCGGACGATCTCGCCCGATTGATACGTCCGTTGGAGCCTTGACAAACTGACGACCGCATCCTGTGTATTAAGCGGGTCCAAACTTCCCGTTCCGGATAAACTTTCAGTGTCAAATACCGAGTTATCCCAGGCCACATCCAAATACGGCTGATAAATAGTGTTCGTCTCTTTGGAGAAGAATCGAAGTTTTCCATAATCACACGTACCCGTCTCTCCGCTATGAAGGAGAATGAGCCCATTGTTTGGAATCGATCCCGACATCCACGCGGAAACGATGTCGGTCACGTCAATTCGAAGGTCCGATGATTGATAGTTAAACAACTGCTGGGCCATCAGAGATCCAGTTGGAACCCAGTTTGATCCAGATTGCATCGATCCAGAATCGGAAAACCACACGCCACCACCACTACAATCGAGCAGGGACGATGTTGGCCACCACTTCGTCGTAAAACCATCCGAAAACTTCCAATTGACTCCATCCGACTCGACGCGGCCGTCAAACTTGTATCCCGTTCCCATTACCCATGGCATTGCCACAGGATAGGCGACAATTCCGTATCCAAGTGGAACCTCGTCCGCTTGCGAACACCGAAGGTTGAGTGCGAAAGTTGGTGACGGTAGTGTTCCATCGGAAATAGATGCCGAAATGTCTGAAATGTCAAACTGAATCAACGTTCTGGAAACTACTGAACCGCTAGTTCCACTGCAACTTTTTGGCTGAATCGTCTTCTCCACCTCAACAACTTCATCCAAGCCAGTATTTTTCAGCATCAAATTTGGCTGATTGGTGATAAAAGCGTCTTTACTCGGATAAAGAAAGTAGTGCATATTTGATCGGTCTCACCATAAATATACGACTCACCCTAAAATCGTCCAATGTATATATATGCTCAAAGCACTCGGCCGACAATATCTTTTGTTGGAAACCTAACCTCGAACACGCTTGGATCAATCGATGGATACACGATGTCATTTACCGTCGCGGCCGTTATGTTGTATTCGTTCTTGGAATAATCGCCATCTCGGACGGTCAAGTTCTTGACGGTCAGTTCCGTCACCGATTGCACTCCATCTACCTTCGCAATTTCCAATCGAAGGCGGCTAAGGTTGATTGGCTGCGCAAATTGCATGTTGTCCGTACTCAAAAACGTACGAGCCACAGACAGGCAGTTTGTTAGTACGTCTCGTTTGTTGTAGTTTTTATACGCAATCACCGTGAAATTCAGACCGATATTGATAACATACCCATCGATAATATTCACGCCGTCAGTGAGTAACCGATACTCGTTGAGGTAGTTCCGTAGGTTATAAACTAGCGCGGGGTTGATTGGCATCATTCGTCCTTCCGCGTCACGACCCAAAACGTATATATTGATTGCGTATGGATTTGATTGAGTATTTGTTGATAAAATCGTATCCGTCGTTGCGTAAGCCTTGGCAATTGTACCAAACTTTGATGGCATCGCGTATGTTCGAACCACATAATCTTGCCGAGTAACAGCTCGATTTTGAGCGGAGAAGTTGGCACGAGAATTGGCCTTGATCTCGTCATTGGTCTCTGGCCCACGGCCACCCGTTGTCGCAACTGGGTTATTGACCTTAAGCGAATCTCTGATAAGCTTTGTAACACTTCGATCATTCTCTGAAAGTTCCGTCAGATCTCCGAAATACTCGGCCGATACAACATTTTTTATAGTATCCGAATTGACATTACTATCAACACCACCTCCAACGATATACCGTATCGTCAATGTAGTATTGCTAGGAGCCTGTCCATATGAAGAGTTGCCTAGAAAATTTGCCGGATCATAAGATACATTGTTAGCAGTCGATGTCTTATTGACCGTTTCCGCACTGGTCAGAACGATTGCATCTCCCTGCACGTTTGTTCCAGAACCAAACTCCAAAATGGTCAGATTATCCGCCGTTACCGATGTCGTGAATCGTCTCGCCGTGCGAAGGAACTTGAGTAAAAATGGAACCGAGTCACGATATTGCGACATTGTGGTGTCGTTCTTTACTATATTTTCCGTCTGAACAGGAACAAGGTCTTGTGCCATGTAATCAGATTCGTACCAACGATTGCTATCGCTATCATAGACATCCAAGACGTTGATAACATTGTTATCGTCCAGTGTAATACTAAAGAACGATGATGGAGATCCGACCGTAACGGTCTTTGTTATAATTGTTCCCGATGAAATTGGAACGTTTTTCTTTAGTACGTAAAACTCGGGATGGCCGCTCTCATCACGTTGATACACCGAAACCTCAGTCGGATCGGATGTGGTATCTACCGAAAAATCAACCGGTTCATTTGTGACAAAGTTCACGTTTCCATCCGACGAAACAACCATATTATCCTTGATGACCTGCGCATACCGCATGTCAGCTGAAAACGTTCCATCTCCATTCTGTATCGATGGAATAAGTTGATACACGTCCAATGTACCAACTGATGCGCCGGTCGTCTTCGGCTTATATCCCATTCCCTTCGCGAGATCGATGATGTTCTTTCGCTCCTCCGCCGATATTAGAAGCGACTCCTTAAATTGATAATCGATGTAATATGATAAAACATCACCGACATATGCGGCCTGTTCGATGTACATCATACCAACGGATGAATCACTAAAATCCTTATAGGTACTCGGATAATACGTCTTGGCAAACTCCAGCAACGACGACTTGAGTCCTGCAAAGTCCTTACCCAAATATCGGATATCTTTCTGACCAGGTTGGAAGGATTTTTGAGTTTCGGTTGTCATAGAATTTGCTGATCAATGGAGAAATCCACCGACTGGGCCTGCGTTATTCCCAGGCTATCAATAGTGAACATAACCGTGATGTGTACCGTATAAATATCCTGAAGTTCCGTTCTTATATCAGTAGTGACCGATTGGATGGTTAGATATGGCATCCACATCTGTATATCACGCCGAATGGTGCTATCAACGATCTGCGGAAGCCCCTCATTGCTAAACTCAAATACGAGTTTATGTAAATCGGAACCAAATTCAGTGTTCATTCGGCGCTCGCCTTTGACGGTCAGAAGAAGGTTTATCAGATTGCTCTTGATCTGATCCAAAACCGTGTATGTTTGGTCAAAGTATCCGCCAGCTCCATGCTTGATGGGTATTGATATGCCGAACGGTTGCCTTGGAATAGTTACAGCCATTGATTAGGGTTCCTGATCAAAACTCACCGGCCCCGCAGCCTGAAAATTTAGCGGGCCACCACGTGCGGAACTTGCCTTTTTATCAACGGTTTTGAGCAACTGACGATAGTCTCGGTTCAGTGCGTTGGCTACACCCGACAATGCGGAGTTTTCAGCTATCGCAGATTGCGGAATAGATATTCCAGCCGGAATGGAATCTTCAGATGGAACGCCGCCAACGGTTTCGTTGAGAATGGCGTTAAGTGTCGGATTGTTCGAGTACTTCTTCGGCGACTGCGCAGCCTTCGATTTGGGCGTAGCAATACGTGCAGATGGCTGCCGCAATTGACTCTCCGACACAACTGATTGCGAAGTTCCCGATTTCTCGGAGAGAATCTCAATTAGAATCGTCGGCAGCTGTGTGCGAACTTCTTCCTGAACAATCGTTCGAATGGAGTCGAATAGTTCCGTTTTTGTCATATATACATATTCCTTCTATAATTATCAAGTAATCACAATTTATATCGTAAAGCTGGTTGGAATTTTATTCTCCGAGGATGGCATCGCCGAAGTAACGGCGCTGGTCGCTGAAGTTTTCGATTCACTTACGGTATCGCTTACCATTGACGTAATATTTGATGTTGATGGCATGGCCGGAACCGATGGTATAGACATTCCGGTCAAGGACGCCAACGCCGGTTTCATATCCCCAATAATACTTTTCACATTGACCGAACCAATTGGAGACGAGTTAAGACCGCTTAACCCCAATTTAGGTTCAGGTAAGGCTCCACGTGTAAGCGACTTCGTAGATGGAATTGATGATGCGGCTGACGTTACCAGTGAAGGTGCTTTTACCGATGGTACCGACGACTTTATCGTTGAGGATGCGGTGGATGTAGCCAACTCTGCACTTGGAATACTGGGAGCTTTGACGTTCGGAATTGATGCGGTCAGACTCATTTTTTCAGTTCGCCTCCGGGTTGTCCAGTGGCCGCTCCTCCACCAACGAGATACACCCGCTGGCTCATGTTCTTCGGCGCAACGTTTTGCAAATCTTTGACCTGCTTCTTCAACGTCTTCATTGCAGCGACGTGGGTTTTCATCTTCGATACCCAATCCGACTTCGGAGCCAATGTCGGGTCTTTCTTCGTCTCGTGTTCATGTTTGGCCAACCATTCCTCACACAACTCGATCTGCCAATCGCACTGATTGGAAAGCCATTCGCATAAAGCCATCAGCCAGTCGGTGGTTGTTCTACCCAATAGAGCTGGCTCCCCCATCTGATTTGCTTCGCCAAGAAAAATCAGCGGTGAGTTGATTGTCGTTGGTCCATTTGTCGTGAAAACGATCTGCTCATGTGCATCTACCGTATATTCAGCGTCAGTCACGACCGCGAACCGCTTTTTTGCATACTG
>Ga0172381_10004984_pt1 | contig 13589 bp, 14 predicted proteins | sample Leawel6488metaG_FD_119754 | JGI IMG/M metagenome (GOLD analysis project Ga0172381, IMG submission 119754) | Leachate microbial communities from a municipal landfill in Southern Ontario, Canada - Leachate well 64-88 metaG | ecosystem: Engineered > Solid waste > Landfill > Unclassified | place... | reverse complement strand
TGCAGATGCTTCTTATTATAAATGGGACCAATGGATTTTTTTAAAGATGCTTGAAAAAGGATTAGCTTATCAAAAAGAATCTTCTGTTAACTGGTGTCCAAAATGTAATACTGTACTTGCAAATGAACAAGTTCATGATGGAAAATGCTGGAGACATGAAGATACTCTTGTGGAAATTAAACATTTAAAGCAGTGGTTTTTAAAAATTACAGATTATGCTGATGAACTTTACGAAGGAATTGATAAGCTAAAAGATTGGCCAGAAAAAACTAAAGCTATGCAAAAGAACTGGATTGGTAAATCTTATGGAACTGAAATTGATTTTAAGATTGAAACCCCTGCACATAAAGATTGTAGTCTTGAACCTAAAAAAACAATATGGCCTGTTTTTACTACTAGGCCAGATACTTTATGTGGGGTAACTTTTGTTGTCATCTCTGCTCAACATTCTAAGCTTTTTGATATTGTTAGTGAAGATAGAGAAAAAGAAGTTGAAAAGTTTTTAAAGAAATTAAAATCTGTTTCTGAAAAAGAATTAGAAAATTTGGAAAAAGAAGGAGTATTTACTGGCTCATATGCCACTAATCCAATTAATGGGGAGAAAGTTCCTGTTTATGCAGGTAATTTTGTTGTTGCAGATTATGGTTCTGGGATGGTAATGGCTGTGCCTGCCCATGATCAAAGAGATTTTGAATTTGCTAAAAAGTATAATTTGCCAATAAAAACAGTAATAAGAGAAAATTCCGACACAAAAATATTTTTTGTAGATAGAAGTTTAGTTGAAAATTGGAAAGAAGTTTTAACCAAAGGACATTACAAATGGATTCTTAGGAAGGGTGGAGGTGTTGATGTTTTTATTCCAGATGTTAATTTAGAAAAATTTATTCCAGTGGCGCAATCTTTAATGAAAAATGGGGCTTATTATTTTAGTGCAAGAGGTTTAAGCAAAATTGTTGGATATAAAAATAAAATCTTTGATATTTTTGTAAAAGATAATAATCATTTAGCAAAAGAATTTGGTAGAAAATTGTTAATTTCTGAAAAAGAGTTAGATTGGAGCACTGCTATGGTCAATGAGGGTAAATTAATTAATTCTTCAGAATTTAATGGATTAGATAATCAAAAAGCAAAAGAAGAAATTACTAAATTTTTAATTAAGAAAAAAATTGGAAGAAAAAAGATTAATTTTAAATTAAGAGATTGGGGAATTTCTCGTCAAAGATACTGGGGGACTCCCATTCCAATTATTCATTGTTCTAAATGTGGAGCTGTTCCTGTAGCTGAAAGAGATTTACCTGTTGAATTACCTAAGGAAGTTAAATTTGGCAAAGGAAATCCTTTAGAAACAAATGAAAAATGGTTGAATGTCAAGTGCCCTAAATGTGGGGGTAAAGCACGACGTGAAGCTGAAACTATGGATACCTTTGTAAATTCTTCTTGGTATTTTTTACGATATTGTGATACTAAAAATCATAAGCGTATTTTTGACAAAAATAAAGTTGATTACTGGTGTCCTGTTGATACTTATATTGGTGGAGCAGAACATGCTTGCATGCATCTTATTTATTCTAGATTCTATGTTAAGTTTTTAAGAGATTTAGGTTTATTAAATTTTGATGAGCCGTGCTTAAGATTATTTCATCAAGGAATGTTGCATGCCTCGGATGGAGAAAAAATGAGTAAATCTAAAGGCAATGTTGTACTTCCAGAAAAAGTTGCAGATGTTTATGGGATTGATACTGCTAGATTTTTTTTATGTGGCTTGGCTTCTCCTGATAAAGATATTAATTGGAGTGAAGAAGGAATTCAAGGAAGTTTAAAATTTATTAGAAAAATTATAGAGTACTTTGAAAATATTAATTTTGGAAAAGATAGTTCTGAACTTGAATTTAAACTGCATTTAACTATCAAAAATTTGACTACTTATTATGACACCTTTGATTATAGAAAAGCTTCAATTGAATTAAGAGAATTGTTTGAATTAATATTCGAGCAAAAAGAAATTAATAAAAAAAGTTTAGAATGTGCATTAAAATTAATTGCTCCAATTTGCCCCCATATTGCTGAGGAACTTTGGTATAAATTAGGAAATGAAGAATTTATCTCAATCTCTTCATGGCCTCAGTTTGATGTGACTAAATTAAAAATAAAAAAACAAGAAATTGACTTAAATGAAAAATATATTGATTATATAAAAGAAATTATTGCTCGAGTTGAATCTAAAGGTAAGATAATTAAAAAAGCATATCTCTATGTTGTTCCATTTGAACTTTCGAAAATTAATAAATTGAAAGTGTCAAAGGGAATTAGCAAGGAATTGGAGATATTCTCAGTTAAGGATGATAAAAAATATGATCCTGAAAATAAATCTAAAAAATCAATTCCTGGAATACCCGGAATTTATTTAGAATGAACATAATCCTTGTTCATGGTTCTAATTCTAATGAAAAAGAAGCTAAAAAAGATAAACCAGAAAATGAGAGACATTGGAAACCTTGGTTGAAGAATCAGTTAGAATCAAAAGGTATTAAATTTTCTAATGAACTTTATCCAAGAGATTGGAATCCTAATTATCTTGAATGGAAAAAAATTCTTGAAAAAAACTTGATTAACCAAAATAGTATTTTAATCGGTCATAGTGCAGGTTGCGGGTTTTTAATTAGATGGTTAGGAGAAACAAGCAAAAAAGTGAGGAAGCTTATCTTAATTGCTCCAGCAATTATTCATTCTGAAGAATGGAAATCTCTTAATGATTTATTAAACTTTGAAATCAATCCGAATATTCAAAATTGTGCTAAAGAAGTAATAATTTTTGTTTCAGACAATGATTCTAAAGGAATTAAAAAATCAGTTAATATTCTTGCAAAAACTTTTAAAATTAAACCGATTGAACTTAAAAATAAAGGGCATTTTACTGAAATTAATAGATTTCCAGAGCTTTTAGCTCAAATCTTAAAAGAATAATTTTAAATAACCTTTATCATATAATCTGCTATGCTAGAAAAAGAAGAATTACTAAAAAATCTTAAAGAAAGTTTTGAGAAATTAAAAAAAGATTTACAATTTGATACAAGTTTTGACGAGTTAGAGCATTCTTTTCTGATTAAAGATTTTATTTTAGAAGAAGGTTATGTTGCAGAGAATTTCTTTGTTCAGTTATCTTCTCGAATAGCTGCTTTTTATGGTGAATGGTTAAGATATCTTAATGGGCTACTTGTTCCTACTTCTGAATTTTTAGCTTCTCAGACTGAAATCAAACTTTTTAATTCTGAAGAAGACAAAAAAAAAGTTTGGGATCTGATTAAAATAGGGATGAAGTTTGCAAACATGAGAGTTTTCTTAACTATGCAAGAAGATAAAAAAATGCAAGCTGAATTTATTGACGAATCTTTTAAGTCTTGGGAGTCTATTTTTAAGCCAGAAGTTTCGAGTTTGGTTCAGAGAGCTTATACTGCTTGGAAAAATTAAGAATGTTTTTATATTAGTTTTGGTTTAATATTCAATGAACAGCGAAAGTAAAAAAATAAATGAATATTCAAAAAAACTTTTCATATTTTTTGTATCTTGTTTTCTTATTTTAGTTATTATTACAATTATCTTGCTGTTTATTCCTTCTAAAAATTCTTCGCCGAACATTTTGACATGCGGAGACGGAACATTCTATGGAAATTGTTCTATATTAAAACCGTTTTTCTGCGAAGAGGGGCAATTAATAGAAAAATCTTCTAATTGTGGTTGTTATGATAACTATTTTGAAACTGATGAATCTTGTTTTAATGAAATTTATACTAATGAAAAAGAAAATTCTTTTCAATATTTTTTTAATGGCGAATATGCAGAAATTAATTTATTTTTATACCGAGGGATTTATGATTACCTCAATAATTTACCTCGGTCTATTTATTACTCTGGTGATGAAGCACCTAATCGAAGAGATTTCGTTTTACTCAAACTAAAAGATGAAATCCAAAAGCAAGAAATACAAGGACTCATTGTGCAAATTCAAAATCTTGCGCCTGAAAGCAAGTTAGATCAAGCAAGAATTGCAATCAGTTTGGTACAAAATATCCCTTATGCTAATTCTGGAGAAAATATTAGCTTTGCAGGCAATTCCATTGAAAAGTCTAGGTTTCCTTATCAAGTCCTTTATGATAATAATGGAACTTGTGAAGAAAAATCTGAATTGTTAGTTTTAATTTTAAAAGAATTAGGTTATGGTGTTGCTGTTTTTTATTATGATAATGAAAATCATGAATCAGTTGGAATTAAATGTCCAGTTGGAAAAAGTTTAGATGAAAGCGGGTATTGCTTTATTGAAACAACTGCTCCATCTGTTATAGGGGATAGCGGTGGAGAATATTTTGGAACTGGAAAATTACTCTCAAAACCCGAGATGTTTTTAATAAATGACGGATTGAGCCTTCCAAAAGGTATTTCAGAGTATAGAGATTCTAAACTAATTATGAGATTGCGTGAAGGCAAAATTGCTTTAATTTTGTTTCCTCATCATTTTTTAGAAAAAATAAATGCAAAATATGGGATTCTATTTTAATACTGCTTTAATTCTTCTAACTCCAGCTGAAGAAGATTCTTCTTTTATAATTTTAAACTTTCCAAGCTCTTTTGTGTTTTTAGCATGAGGCCCTGCGCAAATCTCTTTTGAAAAATCTCCTATTGTATAAACAGAAACAATATTGCCGTATTTATCATCAAATATTCCAGATGCCCCTTTTTTCTTTGCTTCCTGTGGGGACATTTCTTCTCTTATTACTTCGCAAGATAGTTGGATTTGTTTATTCACCAATTTTTCTACTTCGTTTATCTCTGTTTCTTCTAATTTTCTTGGAAATAAAAAATCCAATCTTAATCTTTCTGCAGTTATATTAGATCCTTTTTGAATTATTGATTGATCTTTTAAAACTGTTTTAAGTGCTTGTAAAAGTAAGTGTGCTGCTGTATGAAGTTTTGTTGTAGCTTCACTATGGTCTGCTAATCCTGATTTGAATACTCCTGCACTTGCTGTTCTCGAAAGTTCTTGGTGGATTTTGCATTCTTTATCAAAATCTTCTTTTGTAAACTTAATCTTTCTTTTTTTACACTCTTCTTCGATTACCTCTAAAGGGAATCCGTAACTTTGATAAAGTAAAAATGCTTCTTTGCAATCTATTTCTCGTTTATCTTTTGTCAGTTTATTAAAAATGGAAAATCCTTTTTCAATTGTTTGATTAAATTTTTCTTCTTCTTTTTTTAATTCTTCTAAAATTTTCTTTTTATTTTCTCTTAATTTGGGGTAATCTTCATAAATTTCAAAAATTGGTTCAATTATCTTATCTGTAAAATTTTTAATCTCTAATTCTCTTCCATAATTTACTGCCCTTCGAATTAATCTTCTTAGAATATAACCTTGTTCTTTGTTTGAGGGGATTATTCCGTCTGCAATGATAAATACAGAAGCCTTGATATGGTCTGCAATAATTCTCATTGCTTTTTCATTTCCTTGATATGGCCTTTTTGAGATCATTTCTATTTTTTTTATTATCGGATGCCAAATTTCTGTTATATAGTTGTCATTTTTATCATTAACAACTGCAAGAACTCTCTCTACTCCCATTCCTGTATCTATATTTTTCTGTTTCGCTTCTATGTATTTTCCTTCAGAGTTTTTAGTGTACTGCATTAATACGTCATTCCATATTTCTACCCAATTTTTATCTTTTGGATTAAACTTTTTTGGAGTTGGTTTTTTGGAAATCCAATAAAACATTTCTGTATCTGGTCCACACGGCCCAGTATTCCCTGCAGGACCCCACCAGTTGTCTTCTTTTGGTAAAAATGCAATTCTATCTTTTGATACGCCTAATCCGATCCATACGCTTGCTGCTTCTTCATCTTTTGGGCAGTCTTTATTTCCCATGAAAACTGTAAATGCTAATTTTTCTTTTGGTATTTTTAATATTTTAGTTAAAAATTCAAAGCTCATTTCAATTGCCTCTTTTTTGAAATAATCTCCTAAACTCCAATTTCCTAACATTTCAAAGAAAGTATGATGGAACGGGTCTCCTACTTCTTCAATATCTCCTGTTCTTACGCATCTTTGAACATTTACTAACTTTTTTCCCTGCGGATGCGATTGTCCTAATAGGAATGGAACCAATGGATGCATACCTGCAGTTGTGAATAAAACTGTGGGATCATTTTCTGGGATTAATGAAGAATTCTTAATTTCTTGATGGTCTTTTGACTTAAAAAAATCAAGATATTTTTTAATAAGGTCTTGTCGTTTCATAGAAAAGGATAGTTTTGATAGATTTTAAATTTTTGGTGATTAACTTTTACAGAACTTATTCTAATTCTTTAAGCTTTCTTTGAATTTCTCTTAGTTCTTCTTCTAATGGGCTTGAATGTTTTTCATAAGTTAATTGCGCTTCTTGAGACCGTTCATTTTTCTTTTGTGTACTCTTAGGCATTTTTGGCTTTGGCATTAATTTAGTTAGTAATTCTAAATTTCCTTTAAGCTCCTTTACTTTTTTTTGAATCTCTATTTTCTTATTCAATTCTTGATTTCTGATAATATGATATCTTTTTATAATTTTTAATAACTGTAGAATGTTTATCTCTGAAGAAAGCATATCTTTTTTTCCATCTAATGCTTCATTATACTCTAATTTTAAGTGGACTACTTCATTGTTCATTTTACTTTAGAAAAAATATCTTTGTCAACTTTTTCAATTCGTAATTTTAACTGTTGCAGTTCTGATTCCCAGGAAGATAACTCCTGGCTTTCTTTTTGTTTTAATTCTTTTGTTTCCTTAAGAAGGTTTTCTAATTCTCTAATCTGTTTTTTTGTTTGTTCAAGAACTTTAAGATTCTCTTCAAATTTATCCATCCTAATAAAGATTGGTTCTTCTTCTCTGGTTGCTGCTTTTGGCTCAAAATATTTCTTTTGCTCATAAGATTTTTCTCCTTCTTGTTCATATGATTGCCTTGCAAAATCATATTCTTTTTTTTCTGGGTCGTATGTTTCAACTACTCTTTTTTTTAGAGGCGTTGGAATCATTGGAATTTCTTCCTCCTCATTATAATTAACCTCTTCACCCTCTTCTTGTCCAGTTACAGCATCTTTGATTGTACTTTGTGAAAATTTTCTTCCAAATGAACTTGTTGGGAAAGATGGCAATTGAGCTAATTGTTTTGAATTTTTTGGAGGTTCTTCTAATTCTGGAAGTTGTGAAGAATTAAAGCTTGAAAATACAGGAAGTTCAGGTAATCTTGGTAGTTCTGGAATTTTTGATATCCCTGTTTTCTCTTCCTCTTTCTGTTTCTTTTTGAATAACCCCATTTTCTATTATATATATTAGGATATATAGTTTAAAAATGTTTATTTTATTAATGATTATTTCTCGTAATCGAAGAAAATATGAGCTTTTTTAAAACCGAAAGGTATTTATTTGGATTTCTTTTTTATTTCCCATGTTAGACCAATTTTTAAAAGAAATAGTAGTTATGACTGTAGGGAAACAAGCAGAACCTATTGCAGAATTATTAAATAATAAAAAACATGTTAACGAATTTGTAATTGCCAAAAAACTTAATCTTACCATCAATCAAACAAGAAATATTCTTTACAAATTGTCTGATTTTGGAATTATTTCTTCAGTAAGAAAAAAAGATAAGAAGAAAGGTTGGTATACTTATTATTGGAGGTTTGAAATTATGAAATGTTTGCTTTTTTTAAAAGATTTATTAGTTAAGAGACTTGATGAATTAGATAAAGAAATTGCAGATAGACAAAAAAAAGTTTTTTATGGCTGTGAATCTTGTGGTTTAGAATATACTCAAGAAGAAGCTTTGTTAAAAGATTTTACTTGTGATGAATGCGGCCAAATTTTTGCTACTAAGGATGATTCTAAAAATTTAAAAGATTTAGCCAAGACAAGAGAAAAAATTCAAGAAAGATTATCTTATGTTGATGTAGAATTAAATAAAGAATATGGATTCGCTGAGAAAAGAAAAGATAAAGAGATTAAAAAGGAAATAAAAGAAAAAGAACAAAAACGTGCAGATGCTGCAGCTAAACGTAAAGCTACTAGAGATAAAAAAACCAGTGTTTCTTCTAAAAAATATGTGCAGAAAAAAGAAGTAAACAAAAAACCTGGAAAGAAAAAAATAAATAAATCTTCTTCTAAAAAAAATAATGTTGTTAAAAAAATTTCTTCTAAAAAATCTTCAAAGAAGCATCCAAAGAAGAGATAATAAAAATGAATAATTTTTATGAATTTGCTGCTAAAAGAAAGAAAAGATTTTTTTTAGATTGGTCAGTTACCTGGCAATTAGTTTTTGTTAATGTTTTATTTTTTATTGTAACTGAAATTTTAATCTTAACAAATCTGGTTCCAATAGATTATCTTGCTTTAAAACCAAAACTCATACTTGAGAAGTATTACCTCTGGACTTTTGTTACAAGTATGTTCATGCATAGTGGCATTTTCCATCTTTTTGTTAATATGATCTCTTTACTTTTCATAGGAAATCTTTTAGAGAAAATTTTAGGTAAAAGGAGATACTTTTGGATTTATCTTTTATCTGGATTATTTGCAGGAATCTTCTTTGTTTTGTCTTCATTGATATTTTCCGGTGATTATTCACTTTTTGCAGTTGGAGCTAGTGGAGCCTTATTTGGATTAATTGGTGTTTTGATTTTTTTAACTCCTAACTTGCCAGTTTATATTTTCTTTATACCAATTCCTATAAAAATCAAATATGCTGCACCTGGATTGTTAGTCTTACTTTGGTTAATTTCTCTTTTTGGAAATGTTCCCATTGGGAATACTGCTCACCTTGGGGGTTTATTAATTGGAGTAATTTATGGTTTGATTTTAAGATATAAATTTCCTAAAAAGGTTAAATATATTAATCAGAAATTTAGTTAAATAGCATGAAAAGAGGTTTTTTTAATAGAATTAAAGAGAATTATCTTAATAGTTTTAAATTTATAAAAAGTTCTAAAAATTTTATTTATTTAGGAGTTTTGATTTTTGTTGCATTCGCTCTCTTTGGATTTTTTGTTACTCTCCCAGATATTTTATCAATACAAATCTTAGATTATTTTAAAGAATTAGTTGAAAAAACTCAAAATTATAATGCTTGGCAAATGATTTCTTTTTTATTTTTTAATAATTTGCAAGCTTCTTTTTTGGGAATGATTCTTGGAGTTTTCATTGGAATATTTCCTTTAATTAATCTCTTTGGTAATGGATTTATTCTGGGCTTTGCAGCTAAACTCTCTGTTGCTCAAGAAGGTTTTGGCTCTCTCTGGAGAATATTACCTCATGGAATTTTTGAATTGCCTGCTATCTTTATTGCATTGGGGATTGGGATGAAATTAGGAAGTTTTGTTTCTGAAAAAAAGAAATGGAAAACTTTGAAAATATATTTTATAGAATCTCTAAAAGTCTTTGTTTTAATTGTATTGCCCTTGTTAATATTAGCTGCAATTATTGAAGGATTATTAATTGTTTTAAGTTAAAAAATTTAATTTTTTAAATCACTAATTCCCAAAACAATTAGAATCACTCCAATTAAGATGGCCAAAAGAGTGATTCCGCCTTTAATAAGAATCCACGCTGCTTTTCCCCATGAAGCTAAAGGCATATTTGGAAATACTAAAAGTACTGTTCCTGTTAGGATGATTAATCCAATTATTATCTTTAACCATTTATTCATGAATTTTATGAGTTTTTAGGTTTTAAAAAGATTGTTGTGATAAAGCTTAAATATTGACTTTCTGTGAGATTTATATGAAGAAAGAAGAAAAAACTAAAATTGCAAGAAAAAACATACTAAGAAGGTCAGAAGAAGCTGAAGGATTAGATGTTCAAGGTTATGATTTTAATAATGGGGTAAATTGGGAAGAACTTCTTGATAGTTTTAAAACAACAGGAATTCAAGCAACTTCACTTAGTTATGCTATTAATATTGTTAATGAAATGATTTCTGAAAAAGCATTTATTTATTTAGGATATACTTCAAATATGGTTACATCTGGGATTAGAGATATTATTTGCTATCTTGCTGAACACAAAAAAATTGGAGTTGTTGTGACAACTGCAGGGGGAATTGAAGAGGATATAATTAAATGTCTGGGTAAATTTAAAATCGGAGATTTTCGGGCAAAAGGTGCAGAGCTTAGAGAAAAAGGTATTAATCGTGCAGGAAATTTATTTATTCCAAATTCAAGATACTGTGATTTTGAAGATTTTATTATGCCTCTTTTAGAAGAAGTTTATTTAAAGCAAAAAGAAACCGGAGAAATTATCACGCCTAGTAAATTTATTTGGAAGCTCGGAGAAAAAATAAATAATAAGGATTCAATTTATTATTGGTGTTGGAAAAATCAGATTCCTGTTTTTTGTCCTGCTTTTACTGACGGAAGTTTGGGTGATATGATTTATTTCTTTAAATCAAGTCATCCTGATTTTAAAGTAGATATTGCTGAAGATATTTGGGAAATGAATAACTCTACTTTGGGGAAGGAAAAAACTGGAATTATAATTTTGGGCGGGGGCGTGATTAAGCATCATATATGCAATGCAAACATGTTTAGAAATGGTGCAGACTATGCAATTTATATAAACAGTGCTCCTGAATTTGATGGCTCTGATTCTGGAGCTTTACCTGAGGAAGCTGTTTCTTGGGGAAAAATAGCAGTTGATGCTAAAAGAGTTAAAGTATATGGTGATGCTTCAATTATTTTTCCATTAATTGTTGCAAAAACTTTTGCTAAAAAAGAATAAATCTTCTAAACTATCTTACAAATATTTATATATACCTCTGAATATTAGTGTTTTTATATAGGGGTCGAAAATGGATGATTCAGTTGAATTTGTTGATGAAGGGGTGTTACTTCCACTTAATGGAGGATTGCCTTCTGAAGAGAGTTTTGAAAAAGATTTTTTAGATGTTCTTAGAATGGTTGCTCCAGGTACTTCTCTTAGAACTGCTCTTGATGATTTACTTCGGGCTAGAATGGGGGCCTTAATTGTGTTTGATAATGGAAATATGGAACAGTTGATTGAAGGAGGATTTAAAATTAATGCTAAATTTAGTCCGCAAAAATTAGTAGAATTATGTAAAATGGATGGGGCAATTATTTTATCTAAAGATGGAAAGCAAATTTTATCTGCTAATACTCTTCTTGTTGCTGATTCCAGTATTCATACTAAAGAAACAGGGACTCGTCATAAAGCTGCAGAGAGAATATCCAAACAGGCTAAAACTCTGGTAATTGCAGTTTCAGAAAGAAAAAATAAAATTTCTATTTACTATTGTGAGACTCATCATCAACTTGAAATTAGTTCTGAAATTCTTCGTAGAGCTACCGAAACTTTACAAATCTTGGAAAAACAAAAAGAAGTTTTAAATGAACTGGTTAATAATTTAAATTTTTCTGAATTAAAAAGAAATGTTACTGTTAAAGATGTTTCTGGAGTTCTACAACGTATTGAAATGATTAAAAGAATTGTGGGGGTTATAGATAGATACTTGGTTGAATTAGGGAAAGAAGGAATTATTGTGAGTATGAGATTAAAAGAATTAATAGGTAATATTTATGAAGAAGAAGAAATGATTATTAGAGATTATTTTGGATCTAATTCTTCTGCATTAATTATATTAGAAAAGATGGATTTTGACTTTTTGCTTGATCCTTTAAATATACCAAGATTACTATTTGAAGAATTGCATGATAAGAAAATATCTCCTATGGGCTGGAGAATCTTGCATAAAACTAACCTATTAGATAGATATGTGGATTCTTTAATAGGTAATTTTAAAAGTTTGGATAATATCCTTGTTGCTAGAGATAAAGATCTCCTTGAAGTTTTAGATAATGAAGCAATGGTTGCTTTTTTTAGAGAAGAGCTTTATAGTTTACGTGAAAAATTGAATTTAGGAAAAAGAATTTAATCTTTGGATTTATTAAATCTCTTTTTACTGTATAAACCTTTAAATACTCTATTTTAAATTAAAATTTATGCTTCAGAACATTTATACAATCTCTGATTATTTTATTTGTCCAGAAGGAGAAGGAGAAGGAATTGTTCATAATTATCTTGAAGGATTATTTTCTCGTCTATCAAACAGAATAATCAGTTTGAACAAACCTGTTGATTGGTTAGTTGTTAAATCGGATTCATTAGAGGATGTTACTTTTAGTTCTTCGGGGTTTTTTGAAGAAATGTTAGAATCTAAACTTCAAGAAAATAATTCTAATTTTTTAGTATTTAGATATCATGCTATTGGTGCTGGGGGAAATATTTCTAATGCCAATATTGAAAAATGGGTATATGAGCATATTAATATGCAAGAAGAGCAGCATCTTGTTTACTTAAATAATCCATATTTGAATAAAGGCTTTGTAGGTTATCATTTAGATATGAGAAATCTTTCCAAAAAAATTAAATAAATTTATATATCTTATTTTTGATTCTTTAATATGCTTAAAGAACATGAGATTAACGAAATAAGAGATATTCTTGAAGTTGCTTCAAATCCTCTTTTCTTTTTTGATAATGATCAAGATGGATTAGTAAGTTATTTACTTTTTAAAAGATATTATGAAAGAGGAATAGGAATTGCAGTTAAGACTTCTCCAATGGAATCAGAATATTCTAGGAGAATTGCTGAATTTAGTCCTGATTGCATTGTTATTTTAGATCAACCTGAAATTTCTGAAGAATTTTTTTCTGAGTTAAAGCAAACTAATTTGCCAATTATTTGGATTGATCATCATGATGTGGATTTTTCGAAAATTCCATCTTTTATTAAGTATTATAACCCTGTCAAAAATAAAGAATTAAATGAACCTGTTTGTAGTTTAGTTTATTCTGTTACTAAAAATAAAAAAGATTCTTGGCTTGCTGTTGCAGGTTGTATAGCAGATAGATTTTTTCCAGAATTTTATGCTGAATTTATAAAAGACTACCCAGATTTAGGAATTAAAAGTAAAGATGCTTTTGAAATTTTTTATTTTTCTGAAATTGGAAAAATCTCTCAGATGTTGGGAGCAGGATTAAAGGACAAAACTAGTAATGTTGTTAAAATGATGAAAATTTTATCTAAGGTCAAATCTCCTTATGAGGTATTAGAAGAAAATAAAGAAAATTCTGTTTTTCAAGAAAGATTTAAATCTCTTGACCTGAAAATGAAAAAGCTTATGGAAAAAGCTAAGAGAGAAATCAATGAAGAAAAAGTTTTTTTATTTAAATACTCGGGAGAAACAAGTATGAGTGCTGATATTGCAAATAGGCTAACCTACTCTTATTCAGATAAGATAATAATTGTAGCTTATTTAAAAGGAAGTAGGGTTAATCTTTCTCTTAGAGGTAAAGGAGTTCGTAATCTTATTCTAAAAGTTTTGAAAAATTTTGAGAATTCTAAGGGCGGAGGACATGAAGATGCTGCGGGGTGTCAAATCGATGTTGATAAATTAGATGATTTTGTTGCAAAAATAAAAGAGATTGCAGAATAGGAATGCTTAAAAATCTATGATTCTATATATTATCATGAGTAATAAACATAGCTCTTTATGC
>Ga0172381_10004983_pt1 | contig 13590 bp, 16 predicted proteins | sample Leawel6488metaG_FD_119754 | JGI IMG/M metagenome (GOLD analysis project Ga0172381, IMG submission 119754) | Leachate microbial communities from a municipal landfill in Southern Ontario, Canada - Leachate well 64-88 metaG | ecosystem: Engineered > Solid waste > Landfill > Unclassified | place... | reverse complement strand
TAATTTCTAATTCTTTTAATCAGATGAAGTGTATCTATCTGGGACTGAAGTAATTCTCTTTTTGCAGAGATAATGTCTCCGGAGTCAATTCGAATATGTTTTGTTTCCATAGAATGTTTTTAATAAAACTTATTTTAAATTTTATTTTAGAGTATAAATTTAACTGAATCGATTAAATATGCTTTTATCAATTGAATCCAGTTTCTCCCTTATAAGATGAATTTCTTTTTCTCCTTCTTCAAGCTCTTTTTCTTCTTCAAGTTTTATTTGCTTTGATTTTACAAGTAATTTTTCAATTTCATTTACTTTTGATTTTATTTCTTCAAATGCATCAAGGGTTGTTTCAAACTTGTCAAGCCGGATATAAACAGGTTCTTTTTTTGAAGAATGTTTTGAATATATTTCATCGTCGTCATCCCTTTCAACAGCTCTTGGCTTTAACTTTGGCTCTGCTCTTTGTTGAACTTTTGGTTGGATAAGAGGTTTTGGTTGAAATTTATTTGTAGGTTGAAGATTTCCATTATAACCTTCAGGAGTGCTAATTGGTTTAAATTCAGATTTTTGCATTTCAAAACTATCTTGTTTTGTAGAAATTGACCTTGGCTCATTTAAATTTTTACTCGGAATAGGAGGCAGACTTGCAGAAAGTTCATTAATTTCCATCTGAGGAAGGTCCATTGCAGAAAGGTCTTCAGGACCAAAACTCTGATCAGGATTTTGCGCAGGACTGCTTGGCAAATCTGGCAAAAGTGATCTATCAGGACTTACACTCTCTTTTTTACTAAACCAACTCATTTTTTGAATATATATTATATTTAATATACATTAGAATAATTGTTTGCTTAAAAACTTTTGTTTTTTACAAATTTAAAGATTTGATAATATTTTATAGTGGTAACAGAGTAATAGAAAGGTATTAAAAGAAGATTTCCGATTAATTTCTTACTTTAAAATGCAAGTAAAATTTCTTAAATCTATCGTCGAAACTCTGATAAATAAGCAATCAACCCCTATAATAGATTTGCTCATTGGAAAAAAACACGTTAATGAATTTTTGATAGCAAAAAAACTAAAATTAACAATAAATCAGACAAGAAATATTTTATATAAATTATCCGACTACGGACTCGTCTCGTTTATAAGAAAAAAAGATAAAAGAAAAGGATGGTATATTTATTTCTGGACACTTAACATCTATCAATCTCTCAGTCTCTTGGAAGAAAATTTAAAAAAAGAATTAGAGCAATTAGAAACACAATTAAAAAATAGAAAAGAGAAAAGATATTATTCCTGTAATACATGTTCAATAGAAGTAAATGAAGAAAATGCACTTATCAATGATTTTATATGTCCTGAATGTGAAGAAGTTTATCAATTATCAGAGAGCAAGGAATCAATAGAGCAGTTAGAAAAAGCAATTAATAAGGTAAAGAAAGAAATGGAAATGGTGGTAAATGAAAGAAAGATAGAGGGAGAAAAACTTGAAAAGAAAAAAACTGTTAAAATAAAAGCTGCTGAGAAAAAAGTAAAGGCTGAAAGAACTAAAAACAGGGAATTAAAGAAAAAGGCAAAAAAAGAAGATAATGAGAAAAAAGTAAAAAAACCAAAAGTTGAAAAAAAGGTTTCAAAAAAGGCAAAGAAAAAGAAAATTTAATTCTATTCAAAGATGGATAAACGATTAAGAACATATACTAGAAAAAATTTAAAGAAGAATTTTTTTGAAAATTTCTTTAGAAAATTAAGCATGACTAATTGGATTATTGTTTTAAACTCAATAGTCTTTCTTTTAATTCTTCTGCTCACAAGTATTTTTGGAGAAGAAAAGATAATTTCAATAATTGCCCTTCAGGCAGATAGTTTTTTTGCTGGAAGTTATTGGACATTATTAACCAGTATGTTTTCCCACATATACTTCTGGCATTTGCTTGCAAATATGTTTTCACTTTTCTTTATAGGAAATTTTGTTGAAAAATTAATTGGAAGAAAAAGATTTTTCTGGTTGTATTTGATATCAGGATTATTTGCAGGACTATTCTATGTATTATTATCCCATTATTTCGGAGCCTCAGTTGTAGGCTCAAAACTATTTGGAAGTCCAGAGGTATTTGCACTTGGAGCTTCAGGAGCAGTATTTTCTCTTTTAGGCCTCTTGGCAGTCCTAACTCCATATAGCAAAGTATATTTGATTGCAGGACCACTTCTGGCAATAATAATACAGGCAGTAGTAGACGCGCTTTATCCAACTGCAAGTTTTATCGGTATTTTTGATACACTAATTTTTGTCTATATTTTAGTGGCGATTTTTACAATGTTTTCATTTAATCCTAAATGGGTCAAGATAGCCTTGCCATTAAAAATGTCATTTTGGCTCCTGCCAATAATTGCGATTTTACCATTGGTATTAATCAGTCTTGTAATTCCACTCCCAATAGGAAACACAGCCCATCTGGGAGGACTCCTTTGCGGACTTGCCTATGCATATTATCTTAAGAAAAGATATAAGAAAAAGACAGAATTAATAAAAAAATATTTTACAAATTAAAAAAGATTTTTCTTAAGTTCTAAACTTCATTAAATTAATTAGATTTAAAAACATAGTTAGGGTTATTTAAAGATGACAAAAAAGAGCGAGAAAAAAATTCTAAAAAAGAAAGATAATTTCCTAACTGGCAATTTTAAATGCAGCTTAGCTTATTTAAAAAAATCAAAGAGTTATATTTGGTTTTCATTTATTTTATTTTTGGTAATTGCCCTATCTGGATATTTTTTTCCAGTATTTTTCAAAGAAGAAGTAATGGAACTTGTTAAAAATTTAATAAATCAAACAGAAGGATTAAACGGCATTGAATTAATTCTTTTCATAATCAATAACAATATGACTAGTTCTTTTTATGGTTTAATTTTAGGTCTAGCTCTCGGAATAATTCCAATAGGTGTAATCCTCATAAACGGCTATGTCCTGGGATTTGTTGCAAATAAGGCTGTTGCAACAGGAGGAATCTTTATTTTATGGAAACTGTTTCCTCATGGAATTTTTGAAATCCCTGCAGTTATGATAAGTCTTGGAATTGGAATTAAACTAGGAGTTTCATTAATAAGAGATTTAGTATTATTTTATAATCCAAAAGCTAAAAAGTCATTCTTATATTCATCTGTAATAATTTCAATGCTGCTGGCTATAATCTCATTTCCAGTTATTTTTATAATTACCCTGCTTAACAAACACTTAAGAACAAAACTATTCCTAAACCTAATTGAGTCAATAAGAGTCTTCTTCTTAATAGTAATTCCTCTTCTTATTATTGCAGGAATAATTGAAGGCAGTTTAATTTGGTTATTTAAATAACAAATCAGATTCTAAAACCATTTATTGAGCCGGGTCTGTCTTCCAAATTCTTTGAGTAGAACAGACTTATCACTAAAAACTTCAATTGGAAGTTTGAGTCTGGTTTGAGATATTTTGAGAGCCTCTTCAATAGTATTAAATCTTTCAGGAGTTTTTAAAAAAGCTTCTCTTGCAAGTTCTCTTAAAATACCAACTCCTAAAGGTGCATAATATTCAGGACGCTCTTCACGAAAAACAACGCAATAAGCTTGCCTTTTTATTCTTTCAAGATACTCGCATAATGCAAGTCTCATTGTATAATATGCACCAGTTACTTTGTCTGCATAATATTTTCTTCCATTAAATCCTTCATAATCCTGGGTAAGACTTACTCCAGACATTGAATTCCATAAACTTCCAGGCAAATAAGCTTCGAGGACCTCAAATGAAAATTTTTCTGGAAGAAGCAAAATCTCATAATGATTTCCAACATAATAGCCATGAAATAAAAGAACCTCAGAAATCTCTGGATAATATCTTATTTTTTTTAAAAGGTCTTTTGAAACAATATCATCAACTGCTGTAATCGACCATCTAGTTGGAACAAGTCTTCTCTGGGTTTTTTTCCCAAGTAAACCTGCACTTAAAATCTTAATTATATTGCTGTTTGTTATCTGGGATTTATAGAGTTCAATAATTGAAGTAGTTGCCTTTGCCTGTGTATCTGATACTAGATAATCAACCTTGGGTTTTATTTTTGGATTTTCTTCAAGTCTGACATGTTCAAGAGGAGCAGGATTTCCAATTAAAGGAAGATTTTTATGCATTTCAAGTTTCATTGCAGGAGGCCGTTTAAGAAAAAACTCTGTTGAAACAGATTTATAGGACATGCTAACTTCCTGCATTGTCTTAAGAAGCCGGTCTTCTACTTTTGCCTTTTTTACTTGACTATTAAACTTTCCATAAACAAGTTTTGAACGATTTGTAAGAATAGTGTCAATGCTAAATTTTTTCTCATGCCATATTTCAGGCATAGCATAACTCTCACTGTCTTCATAAGACTCTGGAGTAAGTATTCCGCAGGAAATATTAGGATAATTAAATCTCCCAACAAATATTTCTGGGGGAGAAGCTCCTGAAAAATGAGTCTTGGTCTTTGGAGTGAAATCTTTTATCTTTGAATAAATTCTGCAAGACTTTCCACAAAAACCTCTGCCTCTGCAGGTTGCACAAAGTTTGCTGTCAAAAAATCTCTGGAAGGTCATTATTATTTCACCTTTTTAGTCTACTTTAAAAAATTAAGGCATTTATATTAATTGTGTAACTATTTCATTACATTGATTATCAATTTAAATTTAAGAAATAACTATCTAACACTAATGAAATTATATTCAAAATACTCTTCTTTTTAATCTTTTAAGTCACTTATACCAAGCATCAGGAACAATAATCCAATCATTATTACAAACCAGATTATTCCACCCTTAAGGAATTCTAATGCAGCAGCTCCAAATCCCCATAGATTAAGCATCCATGTATAGACTGCAGCTACGATTAGGATAAGTCCTATTAAGATTTCTAACCACTTATTCATCTAAATACAACAATAAACTAATTTATAAATATTTCTGTAAGTTTAAGCAATTAAGATAAGAACAATAAGTTCAAGCCTAATTGAACCCTTAGTTGAATTTAAATATCAGTTTAATTTAATAATAACATGGTAGAAGAAGATAAGTTTATTATGATTGGACTTGGTGATGAAAGATCAAAAAAGATTGCAGAAGTAATAGGAAATAAAACCTGCAAAAAAATAATTGACTACTTGTCTGAAGTAAAAGAAGCAAGTGAAAAAGATATTGCAGACAAACTTTCTATTCCAATAAATACTGCTGAATATAATTTAAATAAACTAATAGAATCAGGGCTTATTGAAAAGACTAAAAACTTTTTCTGGAGTGTAAAGGGAAGAAAAATAGATATGTATAGGTTGTCGAATAAAAGAATAATTATTTCTCCAAAATCTTCGTTTAAAGGAGTGCTTCCTGCATTCATTGCAGTTTTGGCTTTAAGTTTTACAATAAAAGTAATAACCGATAAGTTAAGCTATGCAAGTTATGCAGGTCAGGAATTATTTGTTAATGGAGAAGTTAGAAATATAGCAGCAGATACAGGAGCAGGTGCATTAAAAACTGCTTCTGAAAATGTCCAAAACATCCCAAGTTTTGCTCCTTCAATTCAAAACCTTTGTCTTAATTCTTCAATTGGTTCAGAGGCATGGGCCTGGTTTTTGTTTGGAGGATTAATTACAATTCTAATATTTCTTTTAATTAACCAATATCAAAAAATGAAAGGAGGTTTAAAATGAAAACAGATAATAAAATATGGATTGGAATAGTAATTGTAGCAATTTTGGCGGTTGCAGGATATCTTTATTTTAATGTAGGACCAGTTGTTTCAGCTCAGGGAGTTGCATCAGTAAAAGCAATGCCTGATGAAGTTTCTGTTAACATAAATGTTGAATCAAGAAACACTACAGCACAACTTGCACAAGAAGCTAATAAAGAAATAAGTGAAAAGTTATTAGTTGAACTTGTCAAGATAGGATATAGCAGAGATGAACTGAAATTTGTAAACTATCAAGTTTATCCTGAATATGACTATGGTTCAGACTACAGAGAACAAAAAATAAAAGGATATGTAGTTTCGCAGTCATTAGTTGTTAAAACAAAAGATGTTACTAAAGTCCCAAGTATTGTTGATGCTGTAATAAAAGCAGGAGCTCTTGTTAGTTATATCAATTTTGAAATCTCAACAGAAAAACAAGCTGAATATAAAAACAAAGCTTTAGAAGAAGCAAGTAAAGATGCAATGACAAAAGCACAATCAATAGCCAGCGGACAAGGCAAAAGAGTTGGAAGACTTGTATCTATAACAAATCAGGATTATGGCTACCAAGGACCACTTAATTATTATTCAAGGGCTGAATCATCCGCAGGTGGCTCAGTTCCAATGGACAATAGTATGGCTCTAAAAGCAGCAACAAATCTTGCTCCAAGTGAACAGGAAATAACTGCAAGTATTTCAGCACAGTATAAATTAGGAATGTTTTAATTTTTTTTATTTTTTCCTTTTTTTACTTGTATTATTATATAAGGCCTTTGGTTTAATTAATAAGTTACAAAATAACCAATTATTCTTCTAAACCAAATATTTATTGTAAACCATAAAGCTTTAAATATAAGGTTTATTATTTTTAGGCATCAGAAAAACAATGTGCTACCACACCTTAAAGTCGGTAATTGGTTAAAAGCACTTGTTTTTAGGATGATCCAAAATTTAAAATACAAAAATACGACCATATTCTAAAGAATATGATTTTAAATTTATGGACATTATGAAAAGATGGTGAAAGATGGCAGAAAATAATTTTTTAAATGAAAGAAGTTTAATAGAACTTCCCAATATACAAGCTGAAGAAGAAAAAGAAAAAACAATCACCAAGCTTGAGATTTTAAAAAAACTAAGTTCTGGAACAGGCCTAAGAGAAGCACTAAATGACATTGTAAGTGGAGAAATGGGTGCGTTAATTGTTGTTAGTAACTCAAATTCAAATAATATATTTAAAGGCGGATTCTATGTTAACTGTAAATTCACCTCTAAAAGATTGACTGAACTGGCTAAAATGGATGGTGCAATAATTCTTTCAGAAGATTTTAAAAAAATTCTTTATGCAAATACTCTTCTTGTCCCAAGTATGGACTATAATTCAATTGAAACCGGAACAAGGCACCAGGCTGCTGAAAGAGCTGCAAAACAAATAAATGGCCTTATCATTGCAGTTTCAGAAAGAAAAGGCTCAATAACCCTTTATTATGGAAATTCAAGATATGTTCTTCAAAATACTCAGGAATTACTCAGAAGAGCAACAGAAACATTGCAAATACTTGAAAAACAAAAAGAAGTTTTTAATGAACTTATGACTAATTTAAATGTGCTTGAAGTTACAAATCTTGTCTCTATTGCTGATGTCTGTACAATTCTGGAAAGACTCGAGATGATAAAAAAAATGGCAAATATAATCAACGAGTATATTATAGAACTTGGAAAAGATGGAATTATTTTAAGAATGAGAATGAGGGAATTAACCAAGGGAATTGAAGAAAAAGAAGACTTTATAATAAAAGACTATATCTCAAGACCTGCAAGAGTAAGACCTTTCTTTGATAGTTTGAATTTCGATGAACTTCTTGACTTAAACAACATTTCGAAAGTTCTTTTTGGAAGATCTATTGAAACAAACATTATTCCCAGAGGTTATAGAATGTTAAGTAAGACTCATTTAGTAAAATCTTCAATAGAAATTTTAATAAAACATTTCAAGAATTTGGATGGAATACTTAATGCCAATGACCATGAATTAGAAAGAGTTTTAAAAGAAGACGCAGAAAATTTAAGACATGAATTATCCACATTAAGAGAACATATCATGATTGGTAAAAAAATCTAATTTTCTTCACTAAGGTTTATAAATAAAAAAATCTTTTGTTTAATATAAAAAAAATGGTGTATAAGAGATATATTAAAAAAAATGGAAAATCATTTGGGCCCTATTATTATTCTAGCGAGAGAAAAGGCAAAAAAGTAGTTTCAAAATATCTGCCAGAATATGAAAAAAAATCAAATCTGTTTGATACTTTTGCATTAGGTCTTGTCTTCTTGTTTATTCTTTTTATGATTTTAACTAGCGGTATAAATTATCATCAGTATAATCAGGATGTAATACTTATGGGAAATGCTGTTAGAGACGTTTCAAGTATAGACATCAAGTCTTTTTATGAATCAATTAGCCCTTGGATACTGCTGGTTTTTGCAGCTCTAGTTATGCTATTTTTAGGCTATAGCATGGAAAATAGAAAAAGAAAAAATAGGGCAAAAAGAGTAGCTGAAATGAGTTATGCTTACGGCAGAGAAGAAAGCCAAAAATTAATACAAAAATTATTGCATAAATAATTAAAATCCAAGTCAGCACTAGTGAGTCTAACTCGGTTAAGTTTATATATATAGGTTTTATGTTTTTCTTGATAAAAACAACATGCTAACCGCAAGACAAATAGATGAGATAAGAGAACATCTTGAAAAAGCTCAAAATCCTCTCTTCTTCTTTGATAATGACAATGACGGACTTATGAGTTTTCTTTTGCTTCGAAGATATATTGGAAGGGGTAAGGGAGTAATCATAAGATCATTTCCAGACCTAAATGTATCTTATTATAGAAAAGTTGAGGAACTAAAACCAGACTATATTTTTATACTGGATAAACCAATTGTTTCAAAAGAATTTTTAGAAAAAGTAAAAAAAGATAATCTCCCTGTTGTCTGGATTGACCATCATCAAGTAGATAAACCAGAAGATCCTGATATAAACTACTATAATCCATTCTTTAATGATAAAACAAATGAACCAGTCTCATATTTATCCTACAAAATAACAAATAAAAAAGAAGATATCTGGCTGGCAATAATTGGAAACATAAGTGATTGTTATATGCCTGTTTTTTATGATAGTTTTGAAAAAGAATATCCAGAACTTGCAAAAAAAAATCCCAAATCTGCTTTTGATGTATTGTATAATTCAGAAATTGGAAAAATTGCAAGAATTCTTGACTTTTCATTAAAAGATACTATTACAAATGTAGTTAATATGACTAAATTTATGATGAAAGTAAAAGGGCCTATGGATATCTTAGAGGAAAATTCAAATACAAAGCAAATATTAAAAAGATATAATGAAATAGATTCCAAATATCAGCAGCTTATGGAAAAGGCAAGAGAACTTGCCAAAAAAAAGTTTATTTATTTTCAGTATGGTGGAAGCTTAAGTTTGAGTGCAAATATTGCAAATCAGTTAGTTTATGAATTTCCAGATAAAGTAGTCATTGTTGTTTTTATTAATGGAGAAATTGCAAACATTTCCATGAGGGGAAAGGGCAATATAAGAAAATTAACACTTGAAGCTATAAAAGGTATAGAAAGTGCAACAGGAGGCGGTCATGAAAGTGCTACAGGTGCAAAAATGTCTATTAGTGACCTTCCTAAATTCAAGGAAAATATAGAAAAATTATTATAAATTCGATAGCTTTTTATATAGTTCTTTTTTGATTTATGTATGGCAAAAGAAAAAAAAGCAAATACAGAAGATGTTGCAAGAGAAAATGTTCTTTTTGAAGGAGAAGAAGTAGAAGGTCTTTCAATTAAAGGATATGATTTTGATTCAGGCGTTGACTATGAAAAATTACTTGATAGTTTTGAATCAACTGGCTTTCAGGCAACTCATTTTGCACAGGCTGTTCAAATAATTAAGAATATGATTAAAAATAATGCTACTATTTATTTGGGATATACTTCTAACTTAGTCACATCAGGTTTAAGGGATGTTTTTAGATATCTGGCTAAGCACAATAAAGTAAAAGTTATTGTTACAACTGCAGGCGGAATTGAAGAAGATTTTATTAAATGTTTAGGAGATTTCAAGCTTGGAAAGTTTAGTGCATCTGGAGAACTCTTAAATCAAAAAGGAGTTAACAGAGCAGGAAATATTTATATCCCAAATAACAGATATTGTGAATTTGAAGATTTTATGACGCCCATATTAGAGCGGGTTTATGAAGAGCAGAAAAAAACAGGAAAAATAATTACAGTTTCAGAATTTATTAAAATAATTGGAAAAGAAATCAATGATGAAAGAAGTATTTATTACTGGTGTTATAAAAATGACATAAAAGTTTATTGTCCTGCAATAATTGATGGAAGTCTTGGAGATATGATTCATTTTTTTATCTATAAGCATCCTGATTTTAAGCTGGATATTGCAGGAGATGTTCATGATATGAATGAATTTACTATAGTTCAGAAAAAAACAGGGATTATAATTCTTGGAGGCGGAGTTGTAAAACACCATATAAACAATGCAAATATGATGAGAAATGGAACTGATTATGCAGTATATATTAACACTATGCAGGAATGGGATGGAAGTGATGCAGGAGCTCGGCCTGATGAAGCAGTTTCCTGGGGAAAAATAAAGCCCAACTCAGAATCGATAAAAGTATTTGGAGATGCAACAATTTTATTTCCATTGATAGTTGCAAAAACCTTTGCAAAAAAGTAATCTTTAAAAAACTAATAAACTCTTTCTAAAACTTACTACTATGGCTCAAAAAATTAAATCACGTAAATCAAAGATTTCTGGAAAGGGACTTTTTGCAACAAAAAAAATTAGTAAAGGCGAGACAATTTGCTTTATGGAAGGGGATTTAATGGATATTTATGAAATGCTTGCAAGAGTTGATAATGGTTTTGAAAATGCTTCTGATCCTCTTGGAGTTGATAATGAAATGTATATAGACCTTAATGAACCTTTTAGAAGTGCTAATCATTCTTGTTCACCTAACTCATTTATTCGTGGTAAAAATGAACTTGTTGCTCTAAAAGATATTCATTTTGAAGAAGAAATAACTTTTGATTATTCAACAACTCTGGATGATAATCGTGAAGAAATAGAAGCTTCAGGAGGGACTCTCTGGAATATGAAATGTAAATGTAAAAGCAAGAATTGTAGAAAAATAGTAGACCAGTTTAAAACACTTCCATTGGAAGTAAAAGAATATTATATCAAAAACAAGTTAGCTCCGGATTTTATATTAAATAGATTTGCATAGAAAAATTATTTTCCAGATCTTCCACGATAAGTGCCATCATTGGACTCTTTGACATTGACTCTGTTTCCACCACCAAGAAAAGCTTGTTTTGGAGATGCAGGTCTTAAATAATCAATTCTTTTTCTTGCAGGTGGATCCATTGGGTTTGGATTTTGCCTTGATATAATATCTAACTCCTTGGCAGGTTTACCTAAAACTTCTTTAAGTGGAACTCCTCTTGCAAGCATTTCGAGTTGGTTTTGAGGTAATTCAAATATATTTGTATCAGGATACATTTCAGAGAGCTCAGGATAATTATGAAATATCTGCCAATAAACTGATTTAATTTCAGGAGTTCCAATCATTTTGACAATTCCAATTAAGGGAGTTTCATCAACAGCAATAGCAGTCAAATCATCATTTGATAATTCTCCTACTAACTCCTCTATTTTCTTGCAAGGATAAAGACGTGAAAGCTCCTCTGAAAATCTCTCACTGACATAGCCAACTACTTTTGTTCTTACATCTTGGTTTAATTCTAAATTTGACATTCATTTTTTAGAATTAAATGCTTTAAAAACCCTTCGAATTTTTAAACAAAACTAATAAGACTTTCCAACATTTTAAGCAATCTTTATATTGTAATTAGTCTGGAATAAATTTTGGTTACCCAAAGGATTTAAAAACCATCCGATTAATGTTTTATTAAAATGTTTACACGAAAAACCTATGAGTCAAGAGAAGCACAATATGTTGTGGATAGAAACAGACTCGGAGATATAATTAAAGATATAAATGCTTATATCAAAACATCTTCAGATACTGCATATAATGATAATCCTCATTGGTTCTCAAAAGCCCATCTAAGGGGAAAGGGAAGAAATATTGTTCTTGAAGCTGAAGATGATGAAACAAGATGTGACAGCTTTCCCTTGGCAGAGCTCGTATTTAATGATGAATTTTCTACCCTAACATTTCGAGTAAATTCCGGGCTTAGAGTTTCTGTTCCTTCAGAAGACTTACATACTATTGCACAAAAATATCTTCTTAGAAACTAATTTTTAATAAGCCTTTTATCCCTAATAGGATTTTCCAACTCTTGCAATATAACTTGCAGGCTTGTTACATAATACGCAACTGCCTTTTATTTTTGGTTGGTCTTCAGAAATATTAAGAACCTTTGCTCCATTTGTCTTAAACTTCAAGCTGTCTTCACATTCAATTGAACTGCACATTGGAGTGAGGGCGATTTTTTTATTTTTTATTGCTGATTCAAGTTCTTTTAAGTTCTTGACTGGAACTATATTATCTTTAAGTAATTTTTCAGCTTTCTTAAATAAGTTTTTCTGAATATCTTCAAGAATTACTGGAACTTCTTTCTTAAGTTCAGCTATTTTAACAGACTGTTTTTTAAGAGTATCTCTTCTTACAACAGTTACTTCTTTTTTGAGAAGGTCTCTTTCTCCGATTTCTAGTCTTAGTGGAATTCCTCTAAGTTCATATTCATTGAATTTAAATCCAGGCCTTTGATCTTCCCTGTCATCGATAATAGGGTCATATTCTTTAAGAGATTCTGCTATTTTTTTAACTTCGAGAAGAACAGTCTTTTTGTTTTCATCTGAAAATATTGGAATTATCACTATTTCATTTGGAGCAATTCTTGGAGGAAGAATAAGACCTTTTTCGTCAGAGTGAATTGCAAACATTACTCCAAGCATTCTTGTTGTTATTGCAAAAGTATTTTGATAAGCATACTCTTCTTTTCCTTGCTTGTTTAAAAATTTGATATCATAAGCCTTTGAAAACTTCTGGCCATCATGATGAAAATCAGGGCCTTGGATTGCTTTTCCATTAGGCATATAAAACTCCATCGAAACAGTATATTCTGCTCCTGCAAATTTTTCTTTTTCAGACTTTCTTCCAATAAGTGATGGAAGTGCTAGATATTCTGTGCATACTTTATTATAAATATTAATTATTTGATCTTTTTCACTTTCAGCCTCTTCTTTTGTTGCAAATACAGTATGACCCTCATTCCACAAAAATTCTCTTGTTCTAAGAAAAGGAACAGGATGCTTAAACTCCCATCTTACTACATTATTCCATTGATTAATCTTAAGAGGCAAATCTCTCCAGGATCTTATCCACTTGGAATAACTTGGATACATTATTGTTTCAGAAGTTGGTCTTACTGCAAGTCGCTCACTTAGTTTTGTGTCTCCAGCATGAGTCACCCAGGCAACTTCAGGAGAAAAACCTTCTACATGTTCTTTTTCTTTTGAAAGAAGTTTTTCAGGAATAAATAATGGAAAATAAGCATTCTTAATTCCAATTTTTTTAAACTCACAATCAACAAAATATTTTATGTTTTCCCAAATCTCATAAGCAGTTGGCTTAAATACAATGCATCCAGAAACTTCGCTATAATCTGCTAAATCTGCTTTTAGCATTATCTGGGTAAACCAGTCTGAAAATTCATCTTTTTCAGCAGTTATTCCAAGTTCTTTCTTTTCTTGTTTTTCTTTTGCCATAATAAATTAGATTGATTTATTGTTTAAAAACTTG
>Ga0172381_10004982_pt1 | contig 13593 bp, 10 predicted proteins | sample Leawel6488metaG_FD_119754 | JGI IMG/M metagenome (GOLD analysis project Ga0172381, IMG submission 119754) | Leachate microbial communities from a municipal landfill in Southern Ontario, Canada - Leachate well 64-88 metaG | ecosystem: Engineered > Solid waste > Landfill > Unclassified | place... | reverse complement strand
CCAAGTATTTACTGAAAGTTATGCGAAATCAAATCTTTAGAGACCTTTGAAATTGCTGGCGGGCCAGTAGCCGGAATCGACGATGGTCGCTTTCACGTTCTCCTTGGTCACGGTGGTGATGAGGGTCGGCTTGGCGGGCACGTCGACTTTTCCGTTGTTGTAGGTTGTGGTCTTCGGGGGCACGTCGCCCTTGAGATAGGCGACGGCGGCGGAGATGGCATCCTTGACGAGTATGCGGACGTCCTTGAGGACGGTCATGGACTGCTTGCCGTCGATGATGTACTGGATGGACGCGATTTCGGCGTCCTGTCCGGTGATGTAGTATTTCTTCACTGCCTTGTCGGCGGCGAATGCGTCGGCGATGGCTCTGGCGGTGCCATCGTTCGGCGCGGCGATGTAGACGGTGCCTTTCTGCGCGGCCTTGGCGACCGTGAGGTTGGCCTCGGCTTTGGCTTTGGCGTCGGCGAAGTTCCAGTTGGTGGTGACTTGTCCGATGATGCTAGCCTGCTCGTCCCTGCTCAAGACAGCTTTTTTGGCGAGGGCTACCGCTTTTTCGGAGTTGCGGACCGCGAAGGTTCCGTCGGCGATCTTGGGCTGGAGCACTTTCCAGGCGCCTTCGAAGAAGAGGAAGGCGTTGTTGTCGGAAGCGGCTCCCGCGTAGAGGTAGAGGTTGTTCCCTTTGCCTTTGGCGTTCTTGACGAGATAGTCGCCCCAGGCCATGCCGACCTGGACCGAGTCGAAGGTGACGTAATAGTCGACAGAGGCGGTTTCGCGGATGAGGCGGTCGTAGGAGATGACTTTTACGCCGGCCGCGTTGGCCGCGTTGGCTGCCGCAGCGGCTGCCGTGCCGTCCTGCGGGCAGATGATGAGCACTTTGATCCCTTTGGAGATCAGGGACTCGACATTGGATTTTTCCTTGGCGGGGTCTCCCTGGCTGAAGAGGACTTCGGCGCTGACGCCTGCGGTCTTCAGCGCGTCCAGGAACCTGGTCTGGTCCTGGATCCAGCGCGGTTCATCCTTCGTTGGAAGGACTATGCCTACCTGAACCTGAGCGAATGCCGAATTTCCGAGTACAAGCAGGAACAAAAGCGATGCCAATACGATCATGGAACGTCGCATGTGTGCCCTCCTTCATGAACTGTGGGTCAAGCGCAACGACCGACCCGTGGCAAGAAGCCACTATCTGAAGTATTCGGCCCTTTGGGGAAACCGTCATCAGGAACTTTCGTGCCACAATACGCACAAATACGTTGACGGATGGAGCGCTGAAGGGGGCTAGCACTTTCATGAGGCGAGATGAGGAAAAGTCCAGAGAGGAAGGACGGCAGGCTCAGGTCGCGCTGCGGGAAGATCGGATGGGCGGAGAGACTCCGTCAGCGGCTAAGGTTGCGGTAGATGGCTTCGGCGCTATGAAAACCATCCTTGATCACCGTTTCGTCCAGAAGCTCCCTGGTCACGAGGATGGGCTCGAGACGCACGTAGGGCACTTTCTTGCTGCCATCGTCGATCGTGACGTCGCCGGCGATTTTTTCGCCGCGGGCGAGCATGACGGCGAAACCGGCGGCCTTGAGGGCCAGCCTTTCTATGGGCTTGTAGATGGTGGCGTACTGGACTCCTTCGGCGATTCGCTGGCATGCCGAGAGCTCGGCGTCCTGTCCCACTACCTTGACGGATCCGAGAAGCTTGTTCTCGGCCAGGACGTTGATGGCCGCTTCCGCGAGCATGTCGTTGCCCGCGATGACCGCGTCGATTTTCCTGTTGCTGGCGATGACTGCTTCCAGGCCTTTGCGCGCGTCTTCGCTGTTCCAGTTCTCGGGCCATATTTCCCTGATTATCTTGATGTTCCCCGCGGCGACGAGAGGATCGAGAATTTTATGCATGCCCGCGTTCAGCATGATGGCGTTGTTGTCGGTTCTGGCTCCGTTGATTATGACATAGTTGCCTTCGGGAACGGCTTGCGCGAGGCATCCTGCCATGAGGCTGCCGACTTTTTCATTGTCGAAGGATACATAAAGATCCACGTTGGCCTTCCTGACGAGACGGTCGTAGCTCAGGACGGGGATCTTCCGGGATTTCACGTATCTGACGGCCAGGGAAAGCTTGTCGGCGTCGTTGGGCACTATGACGAGGATGTCGATTCCCTTGTCGGCAAGGGCGCGCACCTGCCGGTCCTGCTTGGAGGCGTCCTGGTCGGCCACTTCGAGGATGAACTCGGCGCCCATTTCCTGGACGGCTTTTTCGAAGATGTCGATGTCGCGTTTCCATCGTTCCACGACCAGGGAATCCAAGGCAAAGCCGATCCGGGGCGCCTTATCCTTGAATTTTTGTTTTTTCGCGGCGTCGCAGCCGGCGAGCGCGAAGACGATCGCGAGCGTGAAGGCGATCGCCGTCAAGGTCGGCAAAACGGCGAAGGGCTTTGCGGGCTTTGTTGTACGGGCGGTTATTCTAGTTCTCATTGTGTTCCTCCGGAAGCTGGGGAATGAAGGAACTGGGGGTGAGTCCGGTGACCTTCTTGAAAAGTCGCGCGAAGTAATTCTGGTCGGGATAGCCGCAGGCGACGCTCACTTCCTTGATGCTCGCGCCGGGTTTGGCGAGCATTTCCTTCGCTTTCGCGACGCGGTAAGCGATCAGGTAATGGGAGAAGCCCTTCCCCGTTTCCTCCACGAAGAGGCGGGAGAGTCTTCCGGGCGATATGCCTATGTCGCCGGCAGCGCTTTCCAGATTGATGGAAGCGGCGAAATTCCGGCGCACGTAGACCATGGCCGCCGAGACGGCCGGCGCGTGCCGGGGCGGGACTTCCTTCAGTAATCTGACGAGGTTCATGACTCTTGCCCTGGATGCGTTGGCGAAGCCGGCGAAATCGGAAGCGGCATAGAGGTCGTCCATGGCCATCATGGCAGAGGCTTCCCAGACGTCGATCTGGCCGTCGCGCCGCAGCGCGCGGATGGCGGTTTCGAGGAAGGCGATCATTGAACAGACTTCGGCGGGGTCGGGGGGATATCCCGGATCGCGCGACGCGATCCATGCGTCGAGGCTGAGCTGGATGCCGGACTCCGATCCTTCGAGGAGGGCGTCCTGGAGGATTTCGCCGATGGGCTGGGCTGGCGATGAGGCGACGGCTTCGGCGCGCCGCGCTGGCGCGGCGCGCGTCCGGCGATAGAGAGCGGTGACCGCTTCGTTCCAGGACTGGCCCGCCTTTTCGTAGGGCTGCGCGCGGCCTACGCCAATGTCGACAAGGGGCTTGTCGCCGGGCTTGGCGCTTCTGAGGGGAGCTATGAGGGTCTCGAGTTCGGCGGCCGCGCTTCGGGCCTCGTCGTCGGCGTTTTGGCCGCGCAGGGGCATGAGGATCATGTAGAGTCCCGCGATGGAGGGACTTAAGAGGAAGCCGGTTTTGTATTTGATGGCTTTCCAGATTGTCTTGTAGAGTTCGGATATTTCCGTGCCGCTCTCGCCGCCGAGGGAAGCGCGCGGGAATCTGAGGGCGGCGGCGGCCATGTGTGTCCCCTGGATGCCAAGTGCGTTTTTATAGGCGGAGATTTCGTCGCCGGGGTTCCCGCCGGAGATTATGCAGTAAAGAAGGGCTTTTTCGGCGAAGGTCCGGGTCTGGTCCAGGCTTTCCTTCAGTTCCAGTTTGTTGCGCTCGAGGTCGTCCCTGTGGTCCAGGTAGGCCGAGGCCACCGACAGGGAAACGGCGAGGGCTTCGGAGGCGACGGGTTTGAGGAGATAGTCCACCACGCCGAGTTCTATGGCTTCCCGCGCGATCTCGAAGCGTTCGTAGGCGGTGACCATGACGAAGGCGGCCGTCGAGCCGCGCTTCCTGAGCTCGCGGATGGCTTCGAGGCCGGAAAAGCCGGGCATGCGGACGTCCATGAGGATGATGTCGGGCGAGAGCTGGCCGACTTTTTCGATGGCCTCCCTACCCGATGAGGCGAGTCCCGCGAGCTCGAAGCGGCTGGAAAAATCCCGTCTGACGATGTGGGCGATTCCCGAGGCCACGGGCTGCTCGTCGTCCACGATCAATATTCGTCTCATTGTCTCATGCCTGCCTTGGAAGATGGATGGAAACGGTGGTGCCGCGCGGGACTACGCCATCAGGCGCGCCTGCCGGCGGCTTGTCAAGCGAGCTTCCCCGCGAGCTTTCTATGTCGATGCGCCCTTCCCCGTTCGTGGAGAGGATGACGCGTCTTTTCACGTTTTTCAGTCCGATGCCGCGCTTGCCCGTGCCTTCGTCTTCGGGTTCTTCGCCCAACACGCGCGCGATTTCCCGCGCCGACATGCCTTCGCCGTCGTCGTGGACGGAGAGGAGGATTTCGGTTTCGGTGGCGAGCACGGAGACGCGTACTTCCCCTCCTTCCTCTTTTTTGCCGAGCCCGTGGGTTATCGCGTTTTCGATGAGAGGCTGGAGGAGGAGGGCGGGTGTCTGGATTTCGAGGGTTTTTTCGTCGACGTCGATCGTGAAGCGATAGCGCTCCCCGAATCGGGCCTTGATGAGGCTGATGTAGCGGCGCGCGCACTCGATTTCCTCGGCGACGCGTACGGTGCGGAAGGTGGGGCGCAGGGAATAGCGGATGAATCCGGCCAGGTTTTCCAGGAAGAGGCTCGTCCTGTCGGCCTTTTCCGACCAGGCTATGCCCATGCCCGCCGAGAGGGTGTTGTAGAGGAAATGCGGGTTGATTTGGCTTTGGAGGGCCATGAGTTCGGCGTCTTTCAGTCTGTGCTCCATGTCCAGGACGACCATGCGTTCCTTCATCAGGTTCCTTTCGATCTCGGCTTTGGACTTGAGCTCGTCGAAGGCTTTACGGATGTTTTCGCGCATGGTGGAAAAGGCGGTGGCCATGACGCCGATCTCGTCAGTCCGGCCGAGAGGCGGCAGGGTGGCGTCGTATTCGCCCCGGCCAACGGCGCGCGCGGCGCTCGCGAGGATGGTGATGGGTTCGGTAAGTGTGTAGGAGTACTGCAGCATGAGCATGAAGCTGAAGAGGGAGGCCGCGACCACGAGGATGGCGTTCGTGTTGATGGTGGCGGGTATGCCCGAGCGGAATCCAGAGAAGGCGCTGAGCGAATCGGCGATGAAGACTCTTTCGGTCTGCTCCGCGAGATAGCGTATGAGTTCGACGCTTCTTCGGGATTCGTCGTAGGAGTCGGAATAGGTCTGGACGTCGCGGCCGCGTTTGGCCGTCACGCAGGACTCCGTTTCGGTGAGGTAGTGGCCGACGAGCCTTGAAAGGTCGCGCTGGAGGAGCAGGGACTCGTCGTTTCGTATTTCGTTGTTCAGTTTCCTGGATATTTCCGCGAGGCGTGTTGAATTCTTTATGTAGTCCTTGAGGGCGTCTGAATTTTTGGACATGAGGTAGTTGGTGAGATTGGCGTCGGTCTGGACCAGGCTTTCGCGGAGTTCCTTCAGGAGCAGGTTGTTGGAGAAGAGGACGCTCACGGAATCGGTCAGATTGAAGGTGGTGAGTCCGGTATAGATGGTCGCGAGCATCATGATCGCGAGGATGACGGCTGAATGGGAGATGATCCTGCCCCGGACTGTGTTCAGTTTCATTTATTTTTCTCCGCGGCTTGGTAGATGGTGAATCCGCTTTCCAGAGGCGCGAGGGCCTTCTGGCCCGAGCGCCGGGCGGAGAAGGCTCGCACGGCGGCGCGGCCGATGGCGGCGGAGTCTCTGACGATACTGGCGGTGACGACGCCGTTGTCGACGTAGCGGCGGATGTCGGGAGATTCGTCGGTGCCGACGATGAGGACGTCACCGACTTTGTTCATGTCTATGACGACCTGGGCGGCGCCCACGGTGTCTCTCGCGCTGGAGCAGATGATGGCGTTGACCGGCGACGGCCGGCGAAGCATGGACGCGGCGGATTCCTCGCCGGAGAGGGCGCCTGGACGCGAGCGGACCGTCGCCTCGATTTTGGCGCCCGGGTAGACTTTCGTGGCCGAATGGATGCCGTGGTAGAAGGGTTCGTTTTCGGGGTTTTCGGAGCCTGTGGATGGCAGGATTATGCCGATGCGCGCCGACGATCCGAGTCTGCCGAGCACGATGGAAGCGCTTTCGAAGCCATGGCGCAGGGAGTCGGTGCCGACGAAGAACTGGCCGCTGGCTGTGGGAGGATCGGTGCAGACGGGTATGAAGGTGACGCCGGCTCGCTGGGCTTCGGCGGCGCGCGCTTCGAGGGGGTCGTTGCGCGAGGTGTACATGATGAGGCCGTCGACGCGCGCGCGCAGGGCGAGGTCGAAACACCGTCCGGCTTCCTGTTCGGAAGAGGCGGCATAGCGAAAAACCTGGACCGCGGCTTCGGCTTCCCTGACTTCCTGCCTGATCCCCTCCAGCAGGCCGCGGAAATAGGAATCGTCGGTATCGGGGATGGCTACGATGATGTGGAACCGGGCGCCGTAGGCATCGGGATCGGCCCTGAACACGCCTTGCGAAAGAGCCGTCCTACTCCGCGACACGAGGTTCGCGTTGAGGATTGTAGCCCCCAGGAGGACGAGACCGAAGGCGAAAGCAAGTATTCGGGCGGCTTTTTTCATCGCGCCGATCCGTTCACTTTATCGTGAAGGAAACGAAATCTTCCTTCGGCAGCTTGTCGATGAGGACCGGATCGCCGACGGCCACCCATACGAAGGATCCGTCGAGAATGTAATCGGAGAAGGCTTTCTCCACGTCGACGGGTTGGATGGCCGCTATCCGGACGACATCGCGCACCCAATCGGAGGGGTCGCCTATGTTTATGGCGGAATTTATCATCAGGCCCGCGATGGCGGCGTTGGTGCGCACGACTTCGAAGTATTCATTGGCGAAGATCAGCTTGTAGGTTTCCAGGGCATCGGCGATTTTCATGTACTTCGCTTCTTCGCCCGGGCGGCTGGGGTCGACCGATACGCAGCGTCCGGAAGCGAATATGGCGGCGGCTTCGTCGATATATGTCTTGATCTTGTCCGTTGCCGATGTTTTATAGATGGATATCGAGCCGTAATTGGCGCTGAATGCCCTTATGCCCGCGCCGGGAGAGTACACGGCGCCATGCTGGTCGCGCACGACGGCGAAGAGAAGATCGGAGAACAGTTTCATGGCCAGGTTCGCGGCCATGAAGTCGGCCGCTCCGGGGGCAGGCGCCGCGAAGTCGCCGCGCAGGTAGGCGACGCCCTTCGATTGATTGTGGCCGGCGGTGTAGAGTCTGCCAGGCGCGCCGCGCCCGAATGCCGGGGGAAGGGGTATTGCCTCGAGGCCGCGGTCGGGTATTTTCCCGATGGATTTTTCTAGGGCGGCGCCAAGGGCGGGCGCATCGAAATCGCCCACCGCGACGACGAAGATCCGATCGGCCGAGACGTTTCCTTCATGCCATTTCTTCATATTCTGTACAGTGGCCGGTCCGATTGTGGCTTCCGTCCCGTCGGCGTTCACCGCGTAGGGATGTCCTTCGAAGTACTTTTCGTTTGCCAGCTTGTTCGTCACCGACCAGGGGTTCTGGTCTTTGGATTGTATTGTGAGTTCGATTTCGCTCTTGGCCTGCTCGAAGTCGAGGGGATCGAATCCGGGGTAGACGATCATGTCGCTCCATACCGGAAGAAGTCTGTCGAAGTATTTGTCGAGGACATTGAGGCTCAATGTCGAATATTCGAACAGGCTGGCGGCGGAAATGGAGCTGGAGGTGCTGTCGAGAAGTTCGGTGACGGCTTTGTAGGAGTAATTGGCCGATGCGCGAGCCATTGTGGCGAAGGCGAGTTTGGACCAGCCGGCTTCTTCGGGCGGGCTGGCGAGGGAGCTGCCGCGCAGGACGAGGCTGATATTGCGGATCCTGTTGGCTTTGTTGTACTTGATGTAGACGGGAATTCCGTTCGAAAGGGTCAGGGAGGCGAAGGTAGGGAGGTTGTCGCGGACGAAGGCCGGTTCGGCTTGGGACGCGGCCGGGCCTGTCTGCGCCGCGAGTACCATCGGCGCCACAAGCGCCGCGAACGCCATGAGCGCGATCGCCTGTATGAATTTCAGTTTAGCCGGTTTCATCATTATCCTCATTTCTGCCACCAGAACGCGTTGTCCGCGCTCACATTCAAATAACCGTATTCATGCATCTTCTCTCCCAGCATCGCGTCCGTTTCCAGCGTGCTTGCGCGGATTCGCATGAGGGTGGCCGTTTCCGGAGCCTTTTCCCGGCCTGCGATGTACCGCAGCGCGAGCTCGGCTATATCGGTCCAATTCACCTTGCCGCAGTTTTCCTCATAGGCGAAAAAATAATCGGCGGTGGCGGTGGACCACCAGAAGGTGAGCGTATCGGTGACGAAGCTTTGGGCGCTTTCCATGGCATAGATATTCTGGTCGATGAGTTTAGTCTTCGCTTTCTCGAGTTCGCCGGTGCCGAAGTAGCCTTCGGGATCTTCGGCGACAAGGGCGAATTCTTCGAGGACGGCGCCGCGCAGGGCCTCCGTCCTGTCGAGGATGGCTCCTTCGGCGGATGGATCCTGTATCACCATGTAGGCGGTAAAGATGAAGGTTCCGCCGTCGCGGGCTGTGGGATAGGAAAAATCGATGTATTCGGCGTCGTAGAGTCCATCGACCTTCTCCATGATGGAAGTCTTGAAGCGGCCGACGGGCGACGAGAGGAGAAAGAGGAGCACGTCGGACGCATAGGTATCTCTGGTCTGGCGAAGCACGTCGGGGCCTCGCCATCGGTACTGGATCTGGGCAAGGCCTCTGTAGAAGAGCTCTTCGGCCGATATCAGCTTTATGCCCGCGGGGATTGCGCCGTGGGGCGGCTCTCCGATCAGGGGCGCGGGCGCTCCTTTCCAATCGCCGAAAAGTCCGCCGGCAATGGCGAAGACTTCTTCAGGCGCGCAATCGCCGCCCACGATGAGGGTCATGTTGCTCGGTATGTAGAAGGAATTCTGCATCGTCCTCAGCTTGTCGACGTTGGCCGATTCTATATTGCTTTCCGGTCCGTCGATGTTCTTTCTCCAGGGATAATCCGCGAAGATGCGCGACTCGAGAGCATTGTTGGCTATGCGCGCGGGGTCGCTGTGATAGCCCCTGATTTCATTGAGAACGACTTGTTTTTCGTTTTCCAGGGTTGCCGGATCGAAGACTGGATAGCGAACGGCCTGTGCCCAGAAGTCCATGCCTTCGGGCAGTCTTTCCGAGGGCACGGTGATGTGATAGTTGATGAATTCGGTGCCGGTGGCGCCGTTCCACGCCGTTGTGCCCATGTTGTTGAGAGCCGCGTTGAACGCTTCCTTCGTGGGGTACTTTTGGTTTCCGGCGAAGAGCATATGCTCGTAGAGATGGAAGAGTCCTGCTGTATCCGGCGTCTGCGCGCTGGCTCCTCCCCTGAAGGCCATGCATATGGTGACGAGGGGAACCGAGCGGTTTTCCACCGCGAAGATTTCCAGGCCGTTGGGCAATACCTTATGGGAAATGGCGTCACTGCCTTGAACCTGGGCTGACGCCGAAATCAGAAAAAAGGCGAACAGGATTACCGCCGCGGCGCGTTTCATCAGGCTTCTTGTTCTTCTCAGGCTAATCACCGGCTTTCTCCTCTCTAGAGCATCGAGCGCAGAATGCCCGCAAGTTCAACAGCATCCAGGATGACGGGTACGGGATAGGGAGTGCCATGCGCTTCCCTGAATGCGTCGACCACGATGCCCGCTATATCTTCTTCCTTGAGGAATGCGGCCTTTTCGGGGATGCCCACGTCAGCGTTGAGCGCGCGAACCGCTTCGACGAAGGCGAACGCGCAGGTTTTGGCGTCTTCGTTATTGCCGCGCCTGCGGATGCCGGCTGCCTCGGCGAGGTCGGCCAGGCGTTCGGGGCAGACGTTTCGGTAATAATCGAGAAAGTAAGGAAGCGCTATGGCGTTGGCGAGGCCGTGGGGGATGTGGTAGCGCTCGCCGAAGCGATGCGCGACCGCGTGAACGTAGCCGACGAATCCCCTCGTGAAAGCGCGGCCCGCCAGATGGGAAGCCCGCAGCATGGCTTCGCGCGCCTCCACCTTGGTTCCATCGGCGCAGGCGACGCGAAGATTGGAGAAGATGAGATGCACGGCTTCTATGGCCTGTACGTCGACGTCGGAATAATGGAGGGTATTGGTATAGGCTTCGACGGCATGCGTGAGCGCGTCGAGCCCCGTGGCCGCCGTCATCCCGGGCGGCAGCCCGAGCGTGAGCAGCGGATCGAGTATCGCCGTGTTGGGGGGCAGCCGCGGATCGAGAACCGTCGTCTTCCTCTTTTTCTTTGTGTCCGTGATGACGGCCGCGGCCGTGGCTTCGCTGCCAGTGCCGGCCGTCGTGGGAATGCATATGAAGGGCAGGCCTCCATTGCGGAAGGGCATGAGGCCCGAGAATTTCGCGATGCTCTTCTTGTGCGTGGCCCCCATCCTGATGAGTTTGCCCGCGTCGATCACCGAGCCCCCTCCGATGGCGATCACCATGTCGCAGGCGTTCGCCTTGAGAACGGCAAGGCCTTTTCCGCAGAGTTCGAAGGAGGGATCGGGAAGTATCTCATCGAATATGGCGAAAGGAATCCCCGCGCCGGCAAGAATGTCGGTGAGTTTGCCCACGACGCCCGTCTTGACGAGGGTGGCGTCGGTGACGATGAGCGGCTTCTTGGCGTGATGCACGTCAAGTTCGGATGGAACCAGTTTTATGCTTCCGGGCCCCGTCAGAAGCGTCGGAATTTTCTGCGGCAGGATGGTGAGCGCTCTCGCCGCCACATTGAACCAAACCCATTTAACAGCATGTTTCATCATTCCTCCCGACGGCGGTCGGTTCTCCGCCGTCGAGGCGGGCCGACCTCGACTCAGTTTTTCAGGAAACGGAGGAAGCCGCTCCTGTCGATGTAATTGCTTTCGTGGACGAGCGCCCCGTTCCTGTAATAACGGATATAGGGGACTTGATCGTTGCCGAAGGTATCTTCCTTGAAGCCGAGGAACTCATCGAAAAAGGGTTCCCTGTCGTATTCGATCCAATAGATGTCGCACCCCGCTTCTTTCGCAAGATCGTCGATGTATCGTTTCATCCAGGTCCATTGGGGGCACCAGCTCTGGGTGAGGATGATGGCGGCCGCCGGGGAGGAGGCTTTTATCGAGGAATCGAAATCACCCGAGGCGATAGCCGCCCGGCATTCTTGCTCCGTCAGTTTCTTTACCATGAATCCATGATATACGCGCGGTTTCGGGCGCGCAAGAGAAGAGCCGGCGCCGCGTCGTCTATGGTTTCCCGCCGCGCGGGCCGCCTATACTTTTATATGAACCCACTTCCCTTTTCTGTAGCGTATGGCTATGAAAACAAACCTCGCCATCTGGTCCACGGCCAGGGCCAGCCAGGCGCCGTACAACCCCATGGAAAACACGTTTATCAGAATGTAGGCGAGACTGGGCCGTATGCAGAGGATGCCGATGGCCATGGAAATGGCCGGGTAGAGGGAATCGCCCGCCCCCCGGAGAGCGCCCGCGTATATCTGGAATGAAGCCAGGAATGGCTGGACGAAGCCGGAGAGGATCATGACGCCGGCGCCGAGGGCGACGATCTCCGGATCGCTGGTGAAAAGCTGTACGAGCTGTGTCCTGAAAAGGAACATGCAGAGGCCCATGAAGGCGGAGGTCAGGGCTCCCATTTTCTGGCAGGCGGCCGAGGCCGTTTTAGCTCCGTCGAGGTCCCCGCGACCCAGGGCTTGGCCCGCGAGGCTCGTGGAGGCGATTCCGAAGGCCTGTCCGTTGACGAAGGAGAGGTTGAGGATGGCGAGGGCTATCTGATGGGCGGCGAAAACTTTCGTGCCCAGGGCTGTTATCGTGAGGGTGTAGAGGAGAAGCCCGACGCGGAGCGCGAGCTGTTCGGCCGCCGAGGGCAGGCCGATTTTGAGGAGGCGTTTCAGCATCGGAAAATTCGGAACGCAGTTTTCGCGGGTAAAATGCAGTTCGATGAATTCCGAGGCCGCTTTGCCTGGCTTGCGGAAGGGGCTGCCCAGAATTGCCCAGATGGCCATCCCGCAGCCGACCGTATTCCCTATGACGGTGGCGATGGCGGCGCCCGCCACTTCCAGCCGGGGGAAGCCGAACTTGCCATAGATCAGCAGGTAGTTGAAGAGAATGTTCACGAGGTTGGCGGTGAGGTTGTACTTCATCGAGATGCGCGTGTCGCCGACGCCTCGCAGGAGCGCGGAAATGGCGATGGGCAGGACGGTGGGCACGAAGCCGAGCATCAGTATCCTGAAATAGCTCGTCGCGAACTCTATGGTATCCGGGCCGGCGCCCATGAATCGCACCATGGGGCGGGCGAATACTACGCCCAACACGCCGAGCAATACGGCGATAATAAGAGCGAGCAGAAAAGACTGTGTGGTGACGAGTTCGGCGTCTTTTTTGTTTTTCTGTCCCTTGAAGCGCGCGACGAGGGCCGTGGTTCCGACATTGAGGGCGATGAAAGTGGCGAGCATCACGAAGCGAGGCTGGCTGGTAAGGCCGACCGCCGAAATAGCGTAGGCGCCGAGCTTGCCTACCATGATCGTGTCCGCGAAGGAGGTGGCCGAGGTGAGGACGAGCTCCACGACAGCAGGCGCCGCTATGGTCAGGACGGTTCTATAGAGCGGACTGATTTTCATGTGTTGTCACTATACCGAGTTGCCGGATCTTTACTCAATCCTGTGAGTCTCCGGGAGAGGTCCTAAATGAAATGAGCCTTTCGGAATAACCTTTATATATGCTTCCGGACAACCTCCAGCACTTCGGGCAGATCCATGCCGATCTCGGCCAAGTGCTCGGGCGTGGGCACTCCGTCGTTCGTCCAGCCGCGGCGCTTGTAGACGGCGTCGACGAGGCTTTCGTACCGCGCTTCGCGATATTTGCGCTGGGCGGCGATCTTTTCCTCAAGGCTCATCGCATCGGGGTCGACGCCGACTTTTTCGCGCAGCTGCTTGTCGTAGCGTTCGGCGCGGGAGAGGTATTCCTTCTCGGTGACGGGGCCCATGGCGCGGTAGGGCGGGTAGTCGTCGGCGCGCAGGCCGTGGCCGCAGCGGAGGTTGAAGACGCGCTGGAAGTTGTAGACGCGTTCCGACTGGACGATGAGTTCGGGCCAGGACAGGGCTTCGCCCGTGATGGCGGTGTAGAGCTCGCGGTAGTTGCCGACGTGTTCTGGCACCTTGTTGGGTTCGTCCCAGCGCGCGTTGTCGGCGGGCTCGATGTCGTTCCAGGGGAGCTTGCAGATGCCCTGGAGGCCGAACCATGTGCGGAACATGGGGAAGTAGTGCAGGGCTTCGGCTTTCTGCTCGAAGCTGGGGATGCGGTTGTTCACCATGTCCATGAAGATGAGCCAGGCTTCGTCGTGCTGGGGGCCTTTGTTGGTGAGGTAGTAGCCGCCCTGCTGGGCGAGGGATTCCTTGGAGATGTACTGGCTCTGTTCGAGGCCTTTTCCGTGGAGGGCGATGTCCTTCATGAGCTGGGGGTCGGCACCGTACTGGTTGGTGAGGTATTCGGCCATGAAGCGGGCGCCGCGGCCGGCGAGCATGCCGAAGCCTTTGCCCTCGGCCATCTGGTGCATGAGTTCGCAGACGGCGCGCCAGTTGCCCCACTCAAGGTTGACGCCGCCGGTGCGCTCTTCGTTGAGGAT
>Ga0172381_10004980_pt1 | contig 13596 bp, 16 predicted proteins | sample Leawel6488metaG_FD_119754 | JGI IMG/M metagenome (GOLD analysis project Ga0172381, IMG submission 119754) | Leachate microbial communities from a municipal landfill in Southern Ontario, Canada - Leachate well 64-88 metaG | ecosystem: Engineered > Solid waste > Landfill > Unclassified | place... | reverse complement strand
TTTTTTTAATAATTTTAATTCCTTATAAAGAGGTCGAGGGGGTCACCCCTTTCAACATGGGGGAGTATGTGAGAGAGAAAAAGTAGTTGTCTACCATTTCCTCGCCCTTCCTCCTCTCCCCAAGTCTCTTCGCCTTTGCTTTTTCCGGATGCCCTAATATTATTATCAAAAAGGGACTCCTAACCATCCCTTCGCGTCTAGAAAATGTCAAAAAAACCTCCTTTTGGGTCTGACATAACTCCTGGCATAACCCCTACATAAGCCCTAACATAACCCAAACATAACTGTTTGTGATCTCCAAAATCAGCAGCAGATTGTGAAAACTGAGCAAAAAACACCAACATAACCTGGCATAACCCCTTATGTCAGAAAGTTAGACCCTAATGGATTAAACAAAAAAGATGGCATAAAAATAACCATAAACAGTTATGTCAAAAAAGAAACCCAATAGATATATAGGTTTTATCATTTATTTTGACATAACTGTTATATTTTTTAAAAAAGAAATAAAAATAATATAAAAGAGGTAAATATATAAAACGCAAACGGTTTACGACGATTTTCAACAGTTATGTCGTTCTGTGGGAATTTGACAGAACTACCTGACTAAGCTACGATTAAAATATGAAGAAAGTTTATCAGCATAAAAAATGCAATTACATCTTCGGATGCGATAATTCGACCTATGGAGGAGGGAGGGGTTTCTGCCCTACCCACTACTCTTGTTATCACTCGCGCGTTGCTCGTGGCACTGCAACTTGGGAGAAGCTGGAGGAGTGGAAAGAGGGGACGGAAAAGGAAAGAGAGAGATTGCGTTGCCGGTTCCAGAAAAATTATCCGTACTCGCGGTTGGTTTATAAAAAGGTAAATTGATTTTTTTCTGTAAGAAGATATAATTGGAAATATGACAAGGGCTACTAGAAAGGGATCTACTATGATGCAACAGGCTTACGCCCGGCGGCTCTGGGCGGCTAATGGGAAAAGTAAAAAAGATATCGCTTTGGCTGTCGGGTATAGCGAGGAGGTGGCGAACTCTACTTTGAAGCATATCGAGGAAGCGCCCGGATTCCAGAAAGCTATGACGAAGCTGGCGCAGGAGTCGAACAGCCTTGCTCTTGCCGCGCTTGAGCAGTTCAAACTCCGGGGGCTTGATGATTTCTCCAATAAGGACCTTGTCTCGGCTCTTAATGCTATTACGAAAGCTTGGTCTCAATTCTCGGCTCCGGTGACAAAAGCGGCCCCTCCGCCGTCTGCTAACAACAAGCTGCGGACGGTTATACTCCAGCAGATAGAGAACCAGCAGAATATTGTATCTGCTCCGAAAGAGGAGGAGGGAGCAAAAAATAATAAAAGTGATCTCGATTTCTAAACTATGTTCAGTCCTATGGAGGGTGTCACGATTGGAGACTATATGTCCGGAGCTATGCCCAAAATCCATAAGTGGACCAACAAGTATACACTCACAGTTGGAAAGTTCTGCTGCTTTGCGGAGGGGGTGAATATCATCGTGGATGGCAACCATCGCTCTGACTGGGTATCAACTTACCCGCTGTCCCGTCTTCTCCTCAACGATTTCTCCAACCTCGGGCATCCTGCCGGAAAGGGGGATATGACGATAGGGAATGATGTGTGGATTGGAATGAACGTGTTAATCCTGCCGGGAGTCAATATTGGAGATGGAGCGGTAGTTGCAGCTGGCGCGGTGGTTACTCATGACGTGCTTTCTTATGAGATTGTCGGCGGAGTTCCAGCCGGGCATCTCAAATATCGTTTCACTTCAGGACAGATGGCCGCTCTTCTTGCTATTAGTTGGTGGGATTGGGACATAGAGAAAATAAAAGAAAATATTTCTCTGCTTGAGAGCGGGGATATAGATGGGTTTATAAAAAAACATAAATGTTAGCCGGTACTTTTTTTAGAAAATTCGAGGCGCTCTCTCCTGAGGAGAGGTTTAAGCTGATAGAGTACACCGCTCAACCAACTTCGTTTTTTGTTATCTTCCAGAAGTTGTCAGAAGTTCGGAAACAGAAAAAATATTTCGAGGAGCAGGAGATACATTTGCTCCGTCAAGCGGAAAAGGCTTTTGCAAAAATGGAAAATGGCTAATATTTTTGTTGACCACAACAATAAGATAGTGGAGATGCTCACGGATAATCCTGAACTTATCAAGGATCAGTCTTGGCGTTTGAATAATCTTTATTGGATCATCACTAAAGATGGTGATAAGCAGGTGTTTCGGATGAACCGGGCTCAGAAACATTTTTTCGATACTTATATAAATATCCCAAATCCATATTATCGCCATGTCATTCTCAAAAGCCGGCAACTGGGATTCACGACACTCATTGATATTCTTATTTTAGATTCTATCCTTTTTAACCACAACAGGGACGGGCTTATCGTTGCTCACAAAGTGGAGGACGCGACAAAAATTTTTGACAAAAAAATAGAGTTCGCAATCAGGAATATGGCTGAGGACGTGAAAGATGCTTTTTTCAAAATACAGCATAAGTCATCCCGGAAAATTTCGGTGACCATTGACTACGGGCCTGATTCCGGGTCAACTTCTTCTATCATCGTTTCAACCTCCGGTCGGTCCGGGACTTTTCATTACGTCCACGTTTCAGAGCTGGCCAAGCTTTGCATAATGTTCCCCAAAAGAGCGGAGGAAGTGATGAGAGGAACATTTCCTTCCGTTCCTTTCGATGGATTCATCTTCATAGAATCTACGGCTGAAGGTATGGCCGGGATGTTCTATGAGACTTTTCAGCAGAACTGGCTGACTCGGGACAAGATCACTCCGCAGGTGTCACAGGTACAATTTTTGCCTCATTTCTACAACTGGCAGTATGACGATATGGAAATGAAAAAGATAAGGGAGATAATTCCTGTCTCCGAAATGGATGTCTGCGAGATAGATTGGGCTTCTTATCAACTGGAACACAACCTCACGGACAAAGAGATAACTTACTATTATATGAAATGGTTGCAGTTCGGAGGAAAGAACAGCCCTGACGCTATCAAGTCTCTGATGCAGGAGTATCCGACCACTCAGGAAGAGGCTTTCCTTTCTACCGGACAGACATATTTCTCTACGGCGAAAGTAGCGGGGTTGCTTGTAAAGGCGGAGAAAGGTATTTGCGGAGAATTGGGGACTCAATCGAATGGGGAAGTCATTTTTAATGAGGTTCCATCTGGGTCTTTGGAAATATTCAATCGTCCTGCGGTAGGTTCCCGATATGTGATTGGCGGTGATACCGCCGAGGGGCTTGCCAGCGGGGACGCTCAGGTGCTTTACGTTATAAACTGCAAGACGGAGGAGTGCGATGCTATTTACCGGTCTCAAGTCGCACCGGATGAGCTGGCTACCGAAGCTTACAAGCTGGGGAAGTTCTATAATTGGGCTATCCTTGGAATTGAGGTGAATAAAGATGGGTTGTGGGTTAATGATGCTCTCGAGAAGATGGGGTATATCAATCTTTACTACCGTAAGATTTTCGATGACATTACTCAGAAAATAACAAAGTTTTTTGGGTGGAAAACGACTGGCGCTACTCGACCGTTTTGCCTTGCGGCTCTCAAGGCGGTTCTTTTCAGGAAAGACAGAGGGTTTCCTGCCCAATTATTGTCGGAAATGCTTACTTTTGTCAGAAATCAGCACGGAAAGCCGGAAGCTATGGATAAAAAGCACGATGATGTGATATTCGCGGCCGCGATCGGCTATTCCATTCTTCAGGAACAGAAGTATTCGATAGATGAAGATAAAAAAACGGAAGAAACCAGCATTATGAAATTGATGTTTGGTGGATAGAGCCCTTGCATAATAAAATCTATAGTATATTATTATATTAACAGTATGACACCAACAGCAACCGACATGGCATCTCCGAAAAAGAAAAAGACAGATACTATCGAGTTTTTAACGAACAAAAAGAAGGAGATGAAGAAGTCCCAATACAGGGAACGGTTTGATACTCTAGCCGCTGAAATTGGAATTAACCTCATCAACACTAACGTCAGCTATGGACAGAAACTTTATGAAAAAAGCGGATGGGGTTCGATGGTGTTTTACAACAAAATGGCGAACGGCGCTTACGACATAAATGTCTATCCGCAGAAACTTACGGACAGGGATCAGAACAGATCTGGAGTGCCGGTATCTCAGGAGCCTATCGCTTTTTCAAAAATTTTAATTGCCGCTTCAGTGCTCGGTGGAAAACTTCCGGATGCGACCGTAGTGGCCGATGATAAAATCTACGCTAGAGCTTCTTATGAACTTTGGAAAAGAAGCTGGTCAATGACCGGAGGGAATGGCGCGAATACTCTCGGGCTTACTTATCAGAATTTGTTCACCTATGGATGGGCGGCTTGGCGTGTTTATCCGCGAAGAGTGCAGACCCAGAGGAAGGGAGTGACTAAAATAATCTTTGATGATATTTACAGAGAGCCGATGGACTGTAAGCGCACTTGGCTTGGTATCGGATTTAATCACGGTGATTGTTGGTCTTGGGGAGAAGTTTATTACGAGAGAGATCTCCCAAAGGAGGAATTTTATCGGATGTATCCTGATGCTAAGGGGAAAGAGAAGAAACTCGAGTATTGTTCTGTTTCCGAAGAATCAAAAGATGAAAACAGCGAGAAACTTCATACCAGCGTAACAGTAGGATATTACGAAAACTATTTGGCTAACCGCTATATAGTCGCTTGTGGGAAAATGGTTATCTATGATGGCGAGCTTCCGAATGACGGCTCTCACGGTTCTGTTGTAACTGTCCGGTGTTTTGTGAGAGATATGAACGACCCTTACGGAGTGGGACTGTATGAAATGATGCGTGGGAACACGGCTATCTTCACTTATATAAATTCTTTAAACGCTCAGCAAGTTGAAGCTGAGATATTTCCGTTGCTCTTTGGCGCTCAGGTCCAGAACGGATCTGCTACATATAAAAGGGGTCCGAATATTGTCAATCCTAAACATCCTGGGACGGACATCAGCGTTATAAAAACTTCAGGGAATGTTCAGCAAGGGATTGTCTTTGCTGATAAACAGAAGGAAGCTATAGAGCAGAATACCGGAGTGAACAACATCGTTGCCGGAACGCAAAGCGAAACAACTCTTGGATCCACAGTAATTCTGAAAGAAGCTGCTTACAATCGCCTTACTCCTCCTAAAAATTCCATGATCGCAGGGTTGGAACTGGACGCCCACATCGCGAACACTTGGATGATCCAAACTTACTCGGTTGATAAGATATTTATGATAGATTCTCAGGATCAGTTGGCTGAGTTCACTAAGCAAAATCCTGATTATTTTGTGGAGTCGCAAGAAGTTCTTGACGACAATGGCATCCCAGTCGGGTACGCTGTTGCCGCTTCCAAAAATTTGAGGTTGAATTTTGACTTTACTGCTGACGGAAAAATTTTAGATAATGTGGACACCAGACAGGTTTCATCTAAGGCGCTCTTTGACGAGATGAAAAAGAGCGGTCACATGAGCGACTACATAGAGTTTATTATCGATCCAGACTCTATGTTGCTTCCATCTTTGGAAATTCAGAAGCAGACTTTTATGGCTTTGTTCCCGGTAATCACGAATCAGATAACCTTGATCTATTCTATGAGAAATCAAGACCCGGAAGCCGCTGCTTCTCAGTTGATGGCTCTGGAAAAACTTCTTGATATTCAGGGTGGAGATATTTACGATTATATTTCCAAAGCAGATTATGACGCTATCCTTGGAAAACAGCCGTCTAACGCTCAGAAACAGATGCAACAAGAGCAGATGCAACAAGACGCTCAGGCCACAGCGATGCAAGCCAGAGCTGGAGGGAGTGGAGCTGGAGGAGGAGAATCTATGTCTATGGGTCAGCAGATGTCGGGGGACGGAATGAATCCAATGCAACCGCAAAATCCTAATGAATTACCCAGACCGCAATCACCGTTAACTTCTAGTTTCGATGCGTCAATTAATCGTGCCTCTAAACAAGGATAATCATGAATGATGGAAGATTTAAAAAAGGAAGTGTTTCTTTAATGAAGGGAAAACATCACACACCAGAAACTTTAAAAAAGATCAGTGAGTCCCTAAAAGGCAGGAGTGTTTGGAATAAGGGGCGGAAGGAAACTCGTCCAGAAGTATTATTAAAACAAAGTGAATCGCATCTCGGCAAAGTTTCTGGAATGAAGGGCAAAAAAGGATTTATTGCATGGAACAAAGGTAAAAAATGTCCAGAACGTTCTGGCCCAAACAACAACAAATGGAAAGGAGGCGTTACTCCAGTGAACAAGAAAATAAGAAAGTCCTTAGAATATAAATTATGGAGAGAATCTGTTTTTATCAGGGATGGGTACACTTGCGTATGGTGTGGTTATAAGGGATATGTTGAAGCAGATCACATAAAACCTTTTTGTGGTCATCCAGAGTTGAGATTTTCAATAGATAATGGTAGAACTCTTTGTAAGGATTGTCATAGAAAAACCGATACTTTCGGTAACGACAATAGAGATAATAAAGGGAGGTTCTCCAGCCTCGGGCGCGCGGCTGCTCAGGGATAAAATTATATGGCAGAAGAAACATTACAAAGTTTAACGCAAAAGAAGATAGCTCTGGCACAGTCAGAGCATGCTTCGATTATCATTGAGTTGATGAAAGATTGTATGCCTCCCACTCCAATAGTCGCTGACACAGAATGGAAAACTATTGTGAATGCCATAACTTTGGAAGTCCAGGGAACAATGTTAAAAACAATGGTCGACTATCTAGAGAATATCAGAAGCGGAAGTTTACTCGGTCCAAAATAATGGAAGCAACAGAATTAAAAAAAGAGAAATATACGGTGCAAATAAATTATTCTCCGGAAGCTAAAGAGAAGAAGCTCTTAAAATTTGTTACCGTAAAAAGCGGAGATGAATTTGAAGTCAGCGCGGAAGAACTTTCTACGATGTTGATAGGAGGAGTAAATTCAAATCTTCTCGAAGCCACGTTTGTCGAGTCGGAGAGGATCAACGTGGTCGAAGTCAGCCGTCAGGTTCAGTGTGAGCTCAAAGAGGACTTAAAGAAAGGGACGAAAATAAACATCAATTATGTTCATCCTTATCCCTTGGATTTTGCGTTGATAGAGCAGGCGTACGGGATAGCTAAAATTTCGGAGGACGCGAAGTTTCTTGCCCTTACTCCTGATTTCATCAAAGAAGTGACAAAAAAAATTAAACCGGAACAGGAGAATTTCGTCAAAAAGTTTTATAAGAGTTTTAAAAATATAGTATTAAATAAAAAGTAACGCCATCGTTCCCTCACGATACGAGGGATAAATATATGGAAGATCAAAAAACAACAGATCAGAAGCCACCAGTCGTTTGCCCGGTATGCGCTAAAGAAGTTATAAATTTGGGTTCCCACATGAGGGCCCATCAAGCGCCTACTGATAAGCCGTCAGAGGCTGCTAAAAAAATAACATTGCGCACTGTCTCAGGGAAAGAAGTTCCATTGTCTGATTACTTTTTCAAAGGTACGGTCCCTCCGGGCTTTATCAACACTTGTGGAAAACCTGTGGACAGAGAGGATTTGTTAGACGTTTTCAATAAGGTATTCAAGCCTGAAGATAATTTCTTATTTTACAAGGTTGTGGATAAGGAGGTTTACTTGATCATCGTTCCTATCAAATATTCTACTATCATCGGAGAGGAGAATAACTCTCTCGAGGGGGACTTCCAGAAACACGCTATTTCATTTTTGAACGAAGGTTCTGTCAACCCGGACACATTAAAGTCTAAGTTGGGGAGGATCCTCAAATTTTGTAAATTTGACGGCAGGTAGAGATATTGTATAATTAAATAAAATACCATCGTACCCACCCACGATACGGGTAGGAAACAATATGGATGACCCTAAAAAAGAAGAAGTGATAACGCCAGACGTAAACGATGAAGCCGAACTTGATAAAAGTTTGGAGGAATCGATAAAGTCTGTCCAAGCTGGAAAAGAATTGGCCCCTGCGCCAGTCAAGCCGGAGGAGACTCCAGAAACTCCAAAGGCGAAGGATGACAGCACCCCTTCAGCCGAGCCTGCCGCGGAAGAGAAATATGAGTTCAGAGTTCCTAACAAAGGTAAATTTGAGTCAGATGAGTCTTATGAAAAACGCATCGAACTCTTAGACCTTGTTAAGAAAAGAAAACTCGCTAAATCTCCCGAGCAGAAGCAACAGTTGTCAGAAGACATTAAGCTGGCCAAAAGCCAGATGAAGAATCTTAATGGAACTGACAAATTTATAAACCCACTCAATCAAAAGAGTGAAGTGGTTCCACCTACTCCAGAAGAAGACGAACTTTTAAAAGCTGACAGAGAAAGACTTAGACAACTCGGCGGGGCGACTAAAGAGGACATAGAAGCTATCGTCCAAAAAGAGCGCTTGGCCGCGAGTGTCAAAAGCACCCTAGATCAATTCGTTGGAAGGCACGATGAACTTAAAGATGAAGACACTAGAGAAGTTTTCTTTGACTTCGTTGAATCTAACTATAATTGGCAAAACAAAAGTGGTAAAGATTTGATGACCGTCTTGGAACTCGCTCGTGAAAGCATGTTCAAACCATCGGAGACCATTCAAGAAAGAGTTCTCAAAGGTGCTGATGTCCAAGCGAAGGTAAACGCGATGCAGTTCCCCGGCGGAACGATCGCCAAACCTTCGGTTTCTCCGGAAATCGCCGCTTCCATAAAGGAAATGGTAGCAACCGGAATGTCAGAAGAGAAAGCTATTGAACTTCTATCGGATTAGAGAGCCGCTCTAATAAGATAAAATTATGGCAACAGTAAAACAAGCCACGATCAAGAATACCAGACAGCTGGCTCTTGCGAACAAAGCTGCCGGAACAGCCACGACATTGGGAGAAGTCTTGATGTTGACTGCCGGATTAGCGGTTCCAGGAACCAGTTCTACCGCTCCAGCTACTTTGCTGGGCGTGTGCAACCAGACCATCGCTATAGCAGACGCGCTTACTCAAGTGGACTATATTGTTCCGGACGCCGGAGACACTTATATTTTCTCCACTACCAACAACACTGACGCTACCCATAATGGGCAGGCGATGATTTTGGGCGCAAATTCAACAACCGTGAACAACACTGGCACTACCTCGGCGGTAGGTATCGTACAGCAAGTCGAGCCGTACGGAGCCACAGGAGATAAGCTTATCATTGGTAGGTTTATAACAATCTAACCGTTAATTACTAAACTAAGAACACAAAACTATGTTAGGAACAATCAATGATTACGCAGTTATCGTGAACAATGTGCTTAAGCATGTTGCTCCGAAAGTATCTCCGACCATCAAACCTGAGTATCTCGACTTTATGTATAAAGTCGATAATAATGAGAGAATCTACACTGATATCGGTGTGACTGGTCTCGGAATGGCCGAAATCATCCCTGACGGCGGTATCGGTGCGTCCGATGCTCCTATCCAAGGGTTCTCAAAAAATTATGTCCAGATGCACTTTACTAAAAAGGTAAGGTTGACTTTCCAGACTAATTTTTTCTTGTTTGAATCGGCAGCCGCTAAGATCAAGAGTTCGGTAAAATCCAAAGTTCTTGAAGGTAAGAACGCTATCGAACATGCCAAAAATTATTTGGCTCAATCTCTATTGGCTCAAGGAACAGCCACTTCATTCACTTGGACTCCTATCAACGCTGTAGGAACCCCAACTCCAGTTTCGACTATCGGCGCTGATGCGGTACAGTATTGGTCAGCTGCTCACCCTCGCGAAGACGGTGGCCCGGCTTGGTCCAATATCATCGTAGATGGCGGAACCACCAATCCTCAATTCACCTACACAGCTTTGCTCGCCGCGAGGAGACAGCAATCTGTCAAGAAAGATGGTAGGGGAAATCCTTTGATCTCCGATTTGGACACCTTAGTCTGTCGCAGAGGTTCTCAAACCGCTCAATACGCCAAGACCATCAAGGCGACCATCGACAAAGGATTGGCTCCTCAGCAAACCAACCTCTTCAATAACTCTCCAGCGACAGATACATTCAAAGTCGTTGAATTATCTCCGTACGAGAATTTGGGGCTTAGCGGGTTGATGTGGGGAATGTTCGATTCTAAGATGATGACTCAAGATTTTGGATTCCTTTATATCGAAGCCTTGCCGACAAGAGCGGAGCCGGCGGTAGTCGATCTGTTAGGTAACCAGGATCTCGTCCTCAATTTCAACTCTCTAGCCGTAATGGGCTTGTCTGATGCGAGAGGTTGGATGTGGTCTACAGGATTAAGCGTCTAAGCTAGTTTACTCATTGAGCGTCTTGTGCACAGGGCGCTCAAATGAGTAAGGTAACTAAAGTCTAAAAACAAAAACAATATGCAAAATGACGTTCATACAAAGAAGATATCGGCTGCTGTGTCCGCTCCGATAGGATCGAACACCATAGTCGCGGCTAACTCAACTGCCTACATTTATGTCCACGAGCTTATCGGCGATATGTCCGGGGCCGGTAATCTTATCGTCAAAGCCGGCGTCAGAACCTTGGCGTCGTTCACCTTAGATGCTGGACAAGGGCTAACTCTTCAAGACGAACCAGGAATGGACGGAGTACCGAGATTTGAATGCAAACCAGGAGAGGCGTTTATTTTGGAAACTACTGGAGGGACATTCCAAGGTGCGATTGATTATTCCTACAGATACTAGGCCATGCAAGAAATTTCACCAGAACAAAAAGGGCATTTAGAAACTTGGGCTGGACAGAGGGATCTGCTTCTCTCAGAGATTTCCAGTTTGGAAACTCAAAAAGAAAAATTGACAAAAGAGATAAAAGAAATATCTCTTTCTTACACTGATATAGAAGGTAGAGCTCATAATATGGCGGGAAGGATCGAAGAGATGACCAAAAAGGAAAAAGAGTTGCCCGAGATAATGTTGAAGGAGGTGTCAGCTTTGGAAAAAAGAAAATCAGTTTTGGAGGTTCAACTGACGGACCTGCCAAAGATGATAGATATTCTTACCGCTCAGAAAAAATCGTTGGAGGACGATGTTTCTTTAGCTCTGGCTAACTTCAATTTATTAAAAGATGAGTCTCTCACTTTGGATAAAATAGTCGATCACGTCACGGTTGTCAGCTTGGAAAATAATAAAAGGATTGATGGTTTGGTTGATTCTTTGACCAAAAGCATCGAAGAACTTGTCGCGGTGAATAAAAAAAATGTTTCTGAGACGAACATAGTGATAGAAAAATTGCCGGCGATGCTGATGGAAGCTCAGAAACACGGACTAATTAGACCAAGAAACAATGTCATACGAGTTAAATAATTTTTTTAGATATATTTCTAGTAGGAGTGGTAATTGCTTTTTCTATGCTCCAATGATATTCGTTTATTCTTTGCAGCAATGTTTTAGGTCTTATTCCAACTTCTTCAGCCCATTCGGTGACGTTTTTAGTTATACCTTCAAAAGACAAAAGGTGATTGCTCCTGCGATTTCTGCTTTGTTCTTTATCAGTCGCCCATTTAAGGTTTCCCCTGACATACCCCTTGCTGTTGTCTATCCTTTCAATACTCATATTCTTGCTAGGTTTTTTACCGACATCTTTTATAAAATTAGAAAATCCATTTCTCTCAAGGTATCTTGGATCTATGCTAAGACCTCTCTTTCCATAGTTTTTATAAGAGATATCTTTGGGGTTAAGGACTCTTCCTTTTATATGATTAAAGCTATAATACTCAGGAGTTCCAGTCATTCCGTGTTTTTCGTTGATAGGTTCTTTTCTATTTTTCATAAATTGATTGTATCATATTCCATATATTTTATCAACAAATTACTGCTTATTAACTCGAGAGCCCAAAATAGAATAATGGGTAATCGCTAAAATTTTGTCATACGAAGCCAATAAATTAGGAGACCCGTTTAACCTAGGATGGTTCGCGACATCGGCGGCTCTTGCCGCTGCTTATCCAGTCGGCGCTGACGGATATTTTGCAATAGTCGGAGCTACAGATTCTGTTTGGACTTGGGATTCTGGAACAAGTTCTTGGGTTGATACGAAAACTACAGGACCGATCGGTCCTACCGGTTCGACTGGCTACACCGGCTATACTGGATACACCGGCTTCACTGGCTATACAGGGCCTGGTAATTTTACCGGCTATACTGGTTATACCGGATACACCGGAGCAACCGGTTACACTGGTTTTACTGGGTACACAGGCACTCAGGGCCCCACAGGCTATACAGGTTTTACCGGTTACACAGGATACACAGGTTATACTGGTTTTACCGGATATACAGGATTCACAGGCTACACAGGCCCGGGAAATTTTACAGGCTACACAGGTTTTACCGGCTATACGGGGTTCACAGGTTATACTGGCTACACAGGCTTGCAGGGAGCTACCGGCTACACAGGCTACACTGGCCCGATCGGGCCGACTGGCTATACAGGATTTACCGGGTTCACAGGATATACTGGTTATACTGGGTATACTGGAGCCACTGGGCCTGGGAATTTCACTGGCTATACAGGCTACACTGGATTTACCGGTTATACCGGATTTACCGGCTACACCGGCTACACTGGATATACAGGTTACACAGGCCCACAAGGAGCTGTTTCCGGACAAATTCTTTATTTTGACAATGTGGATTCAGATTTGGTTGGTCCGACAATTTCAGCCAATACTACTATTGCTTTTGTAACAGCATCAACTCCCGACACAATGACTATTGGTGGCGGTTATAATTTTATAACTGCTGGATTTGTAGCTGGAATGACAATTAAAGTTTCAGGTGGGCTAAACGATGGATTAAAATACGATATTCTAAAAGTGGAGGCATCTACTTTAACTTTTACTTATGGCGTAGGAGTTATAAACGAAACAGCAGGAACAGCAATCACTATTACTGTCCAAAGGGAAACATTAACTAGGGTTCCTGTTTCGGGAACACAGGTGATTGAAAGTAAATTAGTTACCAATGACGGAGACGAAGCAACACAAGGTGTTCCTTTGGATAGTTACTGCACTACTTCCTTATTCCCTGTGTCAACAACACTTCCTGCTGGACATTGGTCTTTTCATTATTGGGCTTATGTAAGTTCTACATCCAGCGATTCTTTTATCTGGTTTGATGTGTTTAAAGCCACTCCAACAGGAGTTTCTACTTTACTTTTCTCAACTAAAACTTCAAAAGACTTAATTACTTCTGTTTCTGGAAGTTCTGTTTCGGAGAAATATTATGAACAAGAATATTTAGTTACTTCTGATATAGCATTATTAACAACAGACAGAATTGTAATTAGACCAATGGCGACCACCGCTGGAGCAGATAGAACTGTCTCTTGGATTTATCAAGGAACAGCGATGGCTTCTCATATAGTTACTTCTTTCTTCACAAACCCACCAGCTGGAGCTACTGGCTACACCGGCTATACTGGGTACACGGGATTTACTGGCTATACCGGCTACACAGGTCCTCAAGGCCCCACTGGCTACACAGGCTATACAGGGCCTGGTAATTTTACCGGTTACACCGGATACACAGGTTATACTGGCCCCGCGGGAGCTGGATCTACCGGATACACAGGATATACTGGATACACAGGTTATACTGGT
>Ga0172381_10004978_pt1 | contig 13598 bp, 21 predicted proteins | sample Leawel6488metaG_FD_119754 | JGI IMG/M metagenome (GOLD analysis project Ga0172381, IMG submission 119754) | Leachate microbial communities from a municipal landfill in Southern Ontario, Canada - Leachate well 64-88 metaG | ecosystem: Engineered > Solid waste > Landfill > Unclassified | place... | reverse complement strand
TTTATTTTGTTTTCTATTTTCAATATCTTTTAATAATTTTGCTTCAAGTTCTCCTTGTGGATCATATTTTTTAATATTTAAAATTTTTGTTACATCATCGTTTTCATTCCATTTTTTATTTGGCAAAATAGATAACGGAAATGCAATACCTTGCGAAATTTGTCCACGAAGTTTTATAGTTTTAATTCTAAATTTTTTATCTTTTAAAAATTCAAATTCTGGTTTATCTGGTAATATAGAATCTACTTCACAATATACACAATAATCACCTTCATTAAATTCACCCTTTTTAACAACTAAAGACCAACCCAATATTGTTGCTTTTTCAATAGAATCGGCATTTTCAATTGGTTCGAGTTTAATAATTTTTTGTATTGATGCTAATTTTCGTTCCATATTTATTCATCCTTTTTATTTAAAAAATATTCAACTTTATTATTGTGGTCTATACAAACATCTAAACAATTTTTTCTACAAATAGGGTCATTATAAGTATTGGTTTTTTCAAACCATTTTTTTCGTTCTTTTTTAATTTCAGTTAATGTTTTATTATATATGGTACCAATTGATTTTCCTTGTTCTCTCATATATATAACACAAGGAAAATGTTTCCCATGCAAAATAGCCATATCATCTTTAACCAAATGGCATTTTTTACAATCTTTTTCTGTTATTCCCCTAACATGTCTTTTATTTTTAATATTATTTAATCTATATGATAAAATTCCATAGTCTGTTTTTATATCATCAATATTTAAATAATGATTAGATTGCGAAGATGGAATTATTCTAATATCTGAAACACCCAAAGATGTTGCATAAGAAATTATATTTTTTAAATCTGAATTATTTTGTTTATCTAAAACTACTCCAACAGTAACATATGTTAATTTAGATAGTTCTTTAATGATATTTGTGATATGTTCAAAATTAGCATTTGTACCAGCCATTATATTTGCCATTGAACTACAACAAGCATCTAATGAAATCGAAAAATCATTAACACCCAATTTATATAAATATTTATAAAATTCCAGTGATGCACTTCCATTTGTAGATAATGCTATATGCTCAATACAAGAAAAACTTTTGGTATATTTTACTAATTCGACTAAATCTTTCCATATTGTGGGTTCTCCGCCAGAAAATCGTATATTATGAATATTTCCACTAACCCATATATCAATAATTTCTTTTGCTTGTTTTAATGTTAAATCTCCTTGCAATTCTTTTTTAATACCGCGACAATATAAACATTTAAAATTACATCTGTCGGTTAAAATAAGTTCACATCTTTGTAAATCACTTTTCCATGAAACATTTTTTGCTCTTTTATCGGATAATGAATAAAAGCCAATTTCTTCTAATTTTTGCATTTACATACCTTTATATTTGAGATTTAAAACAGATTTCAAATTCTTCTTTTGTTAAATGAGTCCAAAAATGAATTTCATTAAACCAAAACATAACAGCAAAAGTATTATTTTTTGGTCTAAAAAATAATTTATCCCCCTCTATATAACCTATGGCATATTTTTTAATGATTTCTCTATTTTTTTCTATAGAATTTGTTCTTGTTTCAATGCCAAATACTGATAAACTACCGGATTCCCATCTTTCTTTTGTAAAAAATTCACTTGAGAACCGTTCTAATTTATTCATCCTTTTTATTTAAAAAGAACAGGATTCATAATTTAAATAAGTATCTAAATAATTAAGTATGTAATTTAAATTTTCTTTATAATCTTTTTCCCAAACAATTATAATATTGAATCCCATTTTTTCTAATTCAGAAATTCGATTTTTATCTTTTTCCCATATTTCTTTTGCGGATATATTATGATGAACAATATCATTTTCTTTATATAATAAAGGATTTGCGTGCCAAAAATCTCCATAAAATTCTATAATAATTCCACATTTAAAAATAATACAATCTGGTAAAAACCAAGTATTATTGTTTTTAATAGATACTCGTTCTATATCAGATACAAGTTCTGAAAGTTTATTAAAAAATCTTTTTCCATATTAGAAATATTATATGAATAATTATTTGGAATAATGACCCCATTTTTCCAATTATTTTTCATAATATTACTTCTCAATGTTTTTTGTTCGGGATTGTTTTTATACCATTCAATCATTCTTTTGCTTTGTTCTTTTTTAAAAGATTCTTTTCTTGGTTTTGAATTATTTTTTATAACCTTTTTAGCATACTCATCATTTTTCCAATGTTCTTTTGAAGAAATAGAACATGCGTTTTTGATTTTATCAATAGTTTCTTTAGAATGGTGCTTACCATAAAAAGGATTATTTTTACCGGTTCTAATAACATGTTTTATACAATAACCGGTTTTATTTTTATCTGATAATTCATTATTACATACAACACATTTTTTGTTTAATTTATATTTTCTCACATATATAATATACAACACTTTTAATCAAATGTCAAGAGAAATCTTCATATTTAATCCTTTTCTTTAATTATTTTTGAACGCCCAATTAATAATTTTTTAACCATTTCAGGTTGTTCTTCTAACATTCTTTTAAAATAATCTTCAGATTTTTCATCGTCTTTTTTATTAAACGGTTCAAAATCCTCTTCATATTTTAATAACATTTCCAATGATAAATTTAATAAAAATTTAAATTTATTTTTAATTTCTAAAATTTCTTTATCATCAAATGAATCTTTTTTTAAACCCTTTGTCGAAAAATTAAATAATACATATGATAATAATGTTCTATTGCTTTGTATATCCAAAAAAGCAATAAAATCATTTATCATTAAAATAATGGGAATCAACTCTTGAATAGAATCAATATTTTCAGTTTCAAGAATATTCTGATAAAACTTTTTATATTTTTCATTTTTTATTTTGTTTATTAAATCTTTCATATTACATTTCCCAACCGTTATATTCAAATGGGTCTTTTTCATAGATACCAACCATATCTCTCAGTCTTTTTAAATTTTCTACCCCCATTTCTTCTTCACAATATATTATCTTTTTAGATAAATCTACAGTAATATAATATATACCTAATAATTTTATAGATAGTCTTGTAAATTTATTATCTATTCCCTCATAAAGAATAGTTCCGTCTGACCAATCTATAATAAAATTATTTTCGTCTAACAATGTTATACATTTTAATAATGTAAAATCCAATATTTTAGATTCAATAACAGTATATAATTCTTCACTTACGTCATCCAAAATTGAATATAATTCTTTTATAATATCTGTATCTCTCTGAGATTTTGATAATATTTCACAATTTTCTTTATCTATTAAATCATCTAAAAAAATATTAAATAATTCTTTTAAATTATATGGATTACAAAAATAATATTTAAAAAACATTTCTTTATTATTATGGGTTGGAAACTTACAATAATGAGTGTAAAATTGATAAAGTCTATTAGTAAACAAAGGTTCTAAATCTTTTATAGATTTATCTTCAGAAAGGGCTTTAACCAATTCTTTAAATTGTAAAATAATACTTCTTTTCATACTTAATATTGGCATATATTATTTATAGGTTATATTTAAATTTTTCAAAAAATTAATAATCTCAGATTCTGTTGTATAATTAATAATTTCAGAAATATCTTTATTTAAAATATCAGATATTTTTATTTTAAGTGAAGACAATAATATTTTCTCAATTGTATAACATGTATTAAAAAATGTTGATGTTGGGTTATCTGTAAACCGTCTCGAATCATATTTATCTGGATTAGACATATATTTTTTAAATCCATAAATCCAATAAAGAGGAATAAATTTTGTAGATAAATTTAACACACCATATGTTGGATATATAGAAATAAAATTATGTCCCGTTGAAGAAACACAATGTTCGCTTGCTATGCACCATGCAACATGAAAATCTAATTTATATTGATTTACCAATAACATCAACACTTTAGGAAAAGATGGATATTCTTGAAGCATTCGTAAAGCACAAAGATAAATATATAATAAACTTTTATTTGGTTCTTTAAATCTTATTACAGGACAAAGATTTTCTACCATATATTTATTTATATATCTTGGTAAAACTTTATATTTTTTACATATTTGGATATAATCAAATATTTCTTTTTCGGTTAGGTCTGGTTTTACAAAAGATTTTTTTAAATAATACACCAATCTGTTTGGATTTTCAACTTTGCCTATGGCGTAATCAAGACCGCTAAAACACGCCGTACTAACGACTTTAAAAGAATTATTATTTTTTTCCGATACTAACGGTATCAATTTTGTATCGATTTTATTATTTTTTTCGGAATATATAATATATGTTGTATCCATAGGATTTGTTCTTTGAGGAACGCGAATAACCATATCTTTTTCCATAATAGTACCCCTTATATTATTTCAGAACCAAGCGCTTTAATACAATTTTGACATAATGGAACTTCCGTTATAAATTCTATTAAACCATGTTGATCGCATAAAGCGCAAGTTCCTCGTTTAATAGAATCGTCTTTTTTAGATTCTGTTTTTGGTAAAATATTTTTATTTGAATTTATATCTTTATACCAATTATCATAGTAATCTTTTTCTGAATATGTGCGAATATAAGAAGAATTTGAATATTTTATTCCTTTACATTCTAAAAATGTTCCAAATAAAATATATTCTCTTTCTGGAGATAATATTGCTAATTTATTAAGAGAACCCAAATATTCAGATATTAAATCTCTCATTGGTTGAGAATGAAAAAGTCCTTCATATATAAAAGGATCGGATAAAATCTTTTTAACAAATTCTTGTGAATCTGATAAAATTGATTTAAATTCCGGTATGCAATTTCTTAATACCCCATTATGTGCAGCAACTGATCTGGTTGTTACACAATATGTATTTCTTAAATCCTCATCTTTATCTGATATAATAAACGGATGAGTATTTCCTTCATCTTTATTTCCATGTGTTGCAATTCTACAATGTAAAATAGCAACATCTTCAGGCTTTATATATTCTTCAACATCTTTCCAAAACTCATCAAATTTAAAATATCCTTTTTTGAGAATTGTACTACCATTATCTTTTGCCACAGCAAACCCCGCACCCTGCGGATTAGCGTCAAAACAATTTTCTAAATTGTCTTTATCTAATATTGCATTTTGGGGTTTAACAACAATAACACACATAATTACTCCTACAATATATATTATTTATTTTAATCTTCCTAATGATTGATATAGTTTAGTATTGTTTTTTTTAACGTAATCCATAAATACGTTCCATAAAAACCCTTTTCTTTTATTTGTAAAATCTAATATAAAAGATGATTTACTATGTAATTTAAAAAACTCTATTAAACTATTTGTGAATCTGATATAGTTCATAAATTTTTCATATTCAATATCTCCATTAAATACTCTAATTTCAATGGTATTTTTATTTTGAAGATTAATACAAGAATGCCGGTCTATTGCCTCTCTATTTCGTAATCCTCTTATAATGTTACCCGCTTCTATTCTATGACAAAATTCATCTACTTTATCTAAGTTTTTTCTATTACTAAATTCTATAATTTTATCAAAATAATTATAAAAAAATGTTAATAATTTATAAAGAAAATTATTTTCTCGTTCTTTTTTATTCATATCTTTAAATTGGTTTTTATCAATATGAATATGAATTCCACATAATTCATTACCATCTATATAAACATATTCTTCTAACCATTTTAATAATTCTCTAATAATAAATTCTTTTCTTATAAAATTATAGGTCATTGGATGTGTGACAATTTCAAATCCGTTGCCTATACTTCTATCAAATTTTAAATAGAATACATTATTAAATTCATTTGGAAATTTTTGAGATAATTTATGTGCCAAAGAACCTCTGTCCAATTTTTTAGAAGTAACTTCGATTTCTAATCCAAAAAACGGAGAATTTTTTAAATCTTTTATTGTACTTAAAAATTTTGGTTCCGGTTTATAATTATAATCATTTACAAAATGTTTAAATTTACAATTGTTACACAATATATGACCATCTACTTTTTCATATTTATCTCGTTTACTAAAATAGCCACACAATTCACATTTATCAAATAAACTATTTGAACATGGAACACAATATAAATCACCATCTATTTCGCGTATATAACTGCGTAAAATAATTTTTTTACAATTACTACATATTCTGGTTTCAACTACGGCACAATCTTTACAAAGATTTACATTTTTTATATTTGTACTGCCGTAAACTTTTATTGTATTTTCTGTATAGAAATATGATTTACATGCATCGCATCTTGTAATGTTATCGGAAGTTTTTATGCAATCGGTACACCATAATTCATATTCTTTTATCAATCTTTTAGATTTAAAAACTTTACATAACTTTTCTGAAAAAATATATTTTCCACATTTATCGCATTTATGATAATAATTATCAAAACAATTTTCACATATATATTCGCCTATTTTGGAATGGGCTTTTTCCATATATTTTTCTTCATATGTTTTACCACAATGCGGACATTTTATAACTTTAAGAGTAGTAATACATTTACTACATACTTGTTTGGTTGTTTTTTTATTAAAATGAACCGTTGTTGCTTGCCTTTTAAATTTAAATTTTCCACAACAATCACATTTATAATAATGTATATCAAAACAAGTTTTACAATAATTACCACTCGGTCTTTTTATTATTTCGGATTCTTCAAAATTCTTTTCACATGAAACACATTTTATCATTTCTTTCTCCTTAATATTCTATAACATTAAATTTTACTATATTCTTTTTTAAATCTTCATCATAATAATTATAGTATGTTATAGGATAATTTTCTAACTCTGTCATACCATACTGTAATTTATATGAACAATTATCTATAAATTCTATTAAAGTAATATTATATATTTTTGCATTGGATGCAATATATGCTTTAGCAATATCTTTAATAATGCTTGATAGATTATAATCTCCAATTTCTTCATTGGTTTTATCTAAAATATCTTGATAAATATGAAATCTTACATAACCAATATATTTTTTAACTTCTGTGGTTGTCATAATTTTTTATTTATGTATTTTTTTATTTTCTGTTATTACTCTTTTCATTTTTACATTTAAGATAGTATTTCTTGTTTTATATGTACATAATGCATTTATACCATCATGAGAATTAAAATTATGAATATAACCATTTATATCTGAAAACAAAAATCTAAAATTTAAAAATATAAGTCTAATTTTCTTAAAAATATCTCTTATATATAAAATATCGTCATCTGACCCACAATATGAGTATTTTTTTGCTAAATTTACTGTTTCAATTAAATATTGTTCCATATTTTTATAATCAACATCTTTTAAAGATTTTCCTGTTCTAAATAAGAAAAATCTTGCAAGTAATAATGCAAATGAAATTAATGCGGTATGCCGAAACCAATCATTTTCAAAAACAAAAACTAATCCACGTGTAATTTCTGTATCCGAATGTTTTATAACTAATTTTTTTATTTTTGGTATTTTTATTCTACATAATTTTGAACATTCTTTTAAAATAGAAGAAATTGCAAAAATAGCAGATTCTTCATTTTCTTGTTTTGTAGAATTTATACCAATTGATATTTGCAATTCTTGTTTATTTTTTTCTAAAAAACGTCTTATATTGTCGGAAGTATATTCTCGACATGTGGTTAAATAATCAATACTTTTCTTATCTTTACTAATTATAAAAAAAGTTGGCAGAGTATTTTTATTTAAACGACCGCGTTGATCCTTAAAATAAATTTGCATAATATTTTCCTTTTTAAAAGGGCGTTGTTTCTTCTTTAATAACTATTTGTTTTTTTAATCTTGTATATACCATCGTAGAAACTTTATGACCATCATCATCATTAGTTTCTATTGTAAAATATACTAATGGATAATCATGTATTACAATTTTATTATTTTGTTCAATAAAAGAACAATATTTAAAAAAATCAAGAAAAGATATTTCTGATTTTGCCCCATCAACATTTGAATTATATAATGAAATTAGGGATAATAAAATATCCGAAAAAATTTTACCTTTCAAAACAATATTTGGATACATTGTATTTAATTCAAAATATACTTTACTCCGAATTTTGTTTATTCGCTTAATTAACTTTTTCTTTTTACTCATATTATTTTGACTCAAAAAAGTTTTTAATTAGAGGAAAATCATTTAATTCTTCAGGATGCCACTGTACTGCCAAAATATTTTTAAATTTAATTGCTTCTACAAGAAATTCATTTTTATCATAGGGCGCAATGGCAATTATTTTTGTATCAGAATATGTTTTTGGTATTATAAACCCCTGATGATGCATTGAATTTACAGCAATTCTTTTTATATGTGATTTATCACAAGAATTATTGAAATTAAAAATAATTTTTGTTAAATCTGATTTTTCAAAATTAATATTATTTATACTTGAATATAATTCTTTTTCATCAATAAATATAAAATGAATGGGTATATTTCTATCCACATCTGTATTTGTTGGATGATTTTTTAAATCCTGAATATATTCTCCTTTTAATTCTCCTAATGCAAATAATTCAAGACAAATGAGTTGAAATCCTCTACAGATTCCAAATATCTTTTTATCATTTTTTAAAAAATATTCTATTAAATTTCTTTCAAATGAATCTCTTGTTGGTGAAACACCTGAAGAATCAATATTATTAAAACCATAATAAATAGGATCAATATCTATTCCGCCAGATAATAATAATCCATCACATTCTTTTAATAAATCCTCTATAAATTTATTTTGTGGAATGAATACCGGTGTTAATCCCGCACCAATTAAATAATCTATGTATGTGGTATTTATAAAATTTTGTGTTTTAGACCCACATAATGGCACTGCTATTTTCATGATTGCCCCCTTATCTTTTTAAATTTTTCATATTCATTTTTAAATATAGAATATCCTTTTCCAAAAGCTCGTATTCCTATATCGCCCATATCAAAATCATACTTATCATATTCTTGTGTACGAAATGTTTTATTACCAAGAATATATTTATAATTTTTTAAAATTAATTCAGCATTTTCAAAATCATATTTATAAGTCGAACTAATTTCGCCGGTAGTATCGTGTCTTATAACCGATAAAAATTCCGATAACATAATTGTTGTATTAGTCCATTTTTTATCTAAAATAAGATAAAAACAATGTTCAATGATTTCTTTTGAATTATCTTCATAAGAAGAATAAATATTTGTAAATTTTTTTAAAACAGTTTTCTTTAAACCATATTTTGCTTCTAATTCGCGAACCGTTTTTAAATTTGGTTTATCGCAATAAAATGGAATAATTATAACTATTTTAAATTTTCTGTCCTCGCATTTATTAATAATTTCATAGCATAATTCTTCCCTGCAAGTAAAAAAAGCCCAATTTATCACATGCATTAGATTTTTATTTATCTTATCCTTTTCCGCAATTCCAAACCACATTTCTTCATTTTCAGGATTATCAAAACTATATTTCATTTGTAATTCCATATATTATTCCAATTCCTCTAAATTTTGTTTTTTTATTAATTCTTCGTCATATTTTTTTAAAACAAAATATGGAAAATAAAAACGATTATATTTACCGTCTTCTAATAAAATTCCAGTATTATAAATGCCGGTTATTTTACAAACCTTTCCAACTATTTCATCCATATAAGATGGCCATAAATTTTCCCAACCATTTTCATATTTAAATGCTTTTCTGGTTACAATAACCATATCATTTATTTTTAAACCGCATTTATTTTGTTCGCTTAAATAACTCATTTTATTCTTCTTTTAATACGGGATGATACATATATTTTCTTAATGCTTCATTTGGAACGTCAAATAATATTTTATTATTGTTTTCAAAATAATTATCAAATAAATAATCAAAACCATTTGCAAATAATTCTGCGGTATATGAACTATTTATAGATAAGGCGGTATTTATTTCTAATAAATATGAAATATTATTTTCATCAATTATAATATCTGCACCACCAAAATCTAATCCAACCATATTCATGGCTTGTATTGCCAATAATCCTGATTTTCTTGGCCAATCTTTCCAACGAATATTTTCAAATGTAGAACCTTGGATATGATTCCATGCAATGGATTCTTTATCTTCTGCTATCTTTTCACTTATAGCCAATATTCTATTGGACATAATATAAACCCTAATTTCCCTTACTTTTTTAATATATTCAGAAATATAAAATTTATCCAAAGTATTAAACCTTCGTAATTCATCCATTGTATTAATAAAAAATAAATTAAAACCCCCAAAATGATGAAGAGGTCTAATAATTACTGGAAATTTATCTACCTCATTTCTTTGTGTACAATACCATGTTTTTGGACAAGATAATTCATTTTCTACACACATTTTTCTAAATTTATATTTATTGGACGCCGTAATAATGGCATCAGATTCATTAATTGTGATTCCTTTACATGGGTATTCTTGTACATTTCCAAATCTAACTAAAATATCCGGATTTTTGATTCGTCTGCTACCATTTGAAATAAAAATTTCATTGACTAAATTTTCAGAAACACTATTAATGGTTTCTTTAGAAAATCCTCTATTTCTTAAAAATAAAATCATATAGAATACCTTAATTTCATTTTAATTTCCATTCTTTTTCAAATTCAAATTCTTTATTTAAAACATTATTTAAAGAATTTTTGGTTATATCACTTAAATATTCATAAACCACATGATTAATTATAGTTAATGCTGATATTTTATCGCCATCATTTATAATGCGACAAATCTCGTTTTGCCCTTTACATTCCTCTATTAATTGATTGTCTTTTTTATCTTTAACAATTTCAAGACAATCTCCAACCATATTATAAATTAACTCTACTAATTTTGGAGATTTTAACCAAAAATTAGATAATACCCTATATTCTATACCATAATCTGTAGGTCTATGACATCCTGCTTTACCATAAAGTTTTTTTCTATCCATAGATTCTTTTGAAGAATCTAAAATAATAGATGAAATTCCTAAAATACAATCCATAGTTCTCACAGTTTGTATTTTTCCTTCCATTTCCAATAAAAAAGGATATTCATCTAAATTTCCAACATGAACATGGGCTCCACAGCTTCTTAAATTTGTAGTTGGTTTGGAGGGCATGTTCATACTTATTGTCCAAGCATTAAAATCCGGATCACATCCAAACTTTTTTGCTTCTTCATGGAATAAATATTTTTTCTCAAAAACATGTGAAGATTTTGGTATAATAGAAAATCCATTTGGAATATTTTTTAATACCTCTTTATAAGTATTTTCAATATTACAAATAAATTCCTTTAAATCAATCGCAGGTTGGGTTGCAAATTCTAATGCCACATTATCAAACGATAACTTCGATCCATTATTGAGATTCTGTGGATTGTGTTTTGTCCCCGCAATATAAGGAATTGCTGAAACTATTTTTTTACCATCATGTAAAAAAAACTCAGGGTCTGTTCCTATTGTAAATCTCATTTTACCTCCAAAATATCCTATATCTTTCCTTCCCATACTATTTTACCATTTTCCCCATGTAATCTCCATATCTTACCATCAAAAGAAGGAACCAATCCCTTCTCCCGTAATTTTATTGCAGAAGAAAAATCATATTTATATTTAATATTGAAAAATGATGAAATATAAACCCAGACAGAATCCCTGACAGAAACCCTGACATAATCCTCGACAGAATCCATGATAGAATCCCCGACAGAATCCCTGATAGAATCCCTGACAGAATACCAGACAGAATCCCTGATAGAATCCCTGACATAATCCTCGACAGAAACCCTGATAGAATCCCTGACAGAATCCATGATAGAATCCCTGATAGAATCCCTGACAGAATCCATGATAGAATCCCCGACAGAATCCCTGATAGAATACCCGATAGAAGTCCTAACAGAATTCCATTTCTTCAATAATTTAATATCCCCTTCAGATATTAAATTATTATGTAAATTAAATGGGTTGATTATAGGTTTTATTATTAACTCTGGTACAATAGTTTTGAAATCTAAAGATTTACAAAACTTTTCTATTTTCTTAGAATCATCCACAGTATTTAATTGGTCAATAATAAATTTCTTTGTCAGTGGATTGTATTCATATTTATTAAGTTTATCCTCTTTCTCCCCTTTAAATCCATAGTAATCTGCTATGGAGGTATGGGAGTCTGTCTCATATTTTAACTTACCTTTCATTATTTTCTTTCTGATAACAGAATCAAAATAATAAGGTTTATTACCATCCGATACTAAACTAAAAAAGTTACACATTATTTACTCCTTAATTTAATTATTTATTTGATAAATATGTTAGGACAATCTAAATTTTCCGTCTTTTCTTAATTGATTCCACCAATCAGATGGCATAGAAAGACTTTGAATAGATTCTCGTTTTATTTCTTTTATATCTCCCATTTTACCACAACATTTACACATTTCTTGATTATAAGAAACTTTATCTGCCGCAGACCTTATACCTTTGCCCGGCCATTTATATTGACATATAGAAACTATATTATATGTATGACCAAATCTTTGACATTTTTGATCCGGATTATACCATTCTTTAAATATTCTAATTATTTTATTAAAAAAGTGAATCTTTTTTGTCTTTAGTACATTATTCATAATTTACTCCTTAGATAATTCTTTACCAATTAGGAAATTTTAATTGTTCTTGCCACATTTCAACAGTACAACATTTTTTACTAACTAATTCTCCAAAACATGTTAAATCCGATCTTATATAAACCTCATTATGTTTTGTAAAACAGTTTATTAATGGATTTGTAATTAAAGATAATGTGCCTTTTTTACTATATTCTTTTAAATAATCGCGCAATCTAAATGCAACCATTAAATTACATTTATTATCAAATAATTTATTTTGAGATATTTTTTGCATTTGCCGAATCATTTCAATTTTAAAATTAAATATGGTTTTATTAAAGGTTTCATAGTCTTCAATATGGAGAACCCAATAAGTTTCTCCGTTCATTTTTAATTTTAAAAAATTATATCCTGTCATTATTTAATATTAATTTTTAGTTCAAACATAATTATTTTTTTAATTTTCTCGTGGCTTTTGAGTAATTAAAGAATGTTTCCCATACTTCTATATGAAAATCTTTTGGTAATTCTTTAACCATATTTTCTATTGCATGTTTTTGACCTAAAACTTTACAATCAGAATCTTTTGGATTCTGATATGCTGTTCCAACCGCCCATGGTTTTTCTTCTGAAACATCTACCATAAATAAATTTGCAGTTGTTTTTCTTACCATTTTATCTCCAAATTTAGCAGGAACCTTTGTCGAATGAAATTTTAAATACATCATAATTTACTCCTTGTTTGAATTGTTTATTTGATAAACTTATTTAAAATATTTTTATAAAATAGAACGTCTGAATCACGTGAAGTTGAATGAGATATTCCTACTAATTGAATTTTTTTATTTACATATTTTTTATAATATTTAAATTTTATAGATAAATTTATTTTTGCTTGTAATGATTTTTCATCATGAAATAT